>Ga0114997_10000070_pt1 | contig 67046 bp, 50 predicted proteins | sample ArcticOcean_MG_C_2_FD_87045 | JGI IMG/M metagenome (GOLD analysis project Ga0114997, IMG submission 87045) | Marine microbial communities from western Arctic Ocean - ArcticOcean_MG_CB4_136 | ecosystem: Environmental > Aquatic > Marine > Oceanic | place: Arctic Ocean: Canada Basin | collected... | reverse complement strand
TGAAACTGGATAATTATTACAGCCCAGGGCAGTTAGAGCATAAGATGAAGCAATTTGTTCAGTATTACAACGATGACAGATACCATGAGTCCATCAATAACCTTACTCCTTCTGAGGTCTATTTATGGAACTGGAGAACGAAAACTTAGGCGTAGGAAAAGAATCAAACAACAAACTTTAATTGAACGGAAAAACAGAATCAAAATATTTATTTAAATTGGTATCAAAACTCGCTTAATTTATATCTGAAAAAGTCCACTTTTATTTGATAACATACACCATCCAAAAAAATATTCTGTATTGAAAGATGTCGAAAACAAAATTATAGGATTCCCAAAGTCAAAAGCTGTGCTCGAACCAATTGTCTAAACACCTTTGAAGTGAAAACTAGTAGACAGAAGTTTTGCTCGGTAGAATGTCGAAAAGTGAGAGTTGAAAAATCCCAAGAAAAGATGTATTTCAAGGGACTTCAAAACAAGTTTGATCACGACTATAATTACGTATTTTCTAATTGATTCCAGGATTAGATTTATTCACCCCAAAGGGTAAGAGAAAATCGGAGGGGGAACAAAATAAAATAGCAGTAAAATACTTTGTTACCTCTTTGGTACTTTATCTTTTATTTGTGCTAAACAATGCCTAAGTTAAGCCTATGAGTTATTTTTACACTAACATTAATTTACAATAATAGAGCATCAAACCATTAATTTTACTGCTTAAGTTAAAATGTGCTTATTATCTTTGAATTATAAGAAAAAAATAGACCTGTATTTCTTCATTTAATGAAATATTTAATCTTAATGGTGGTTTTCAATCTTTTAGCAACCACCTGTGCTAAAAATGAAAAGTGTCAAGTGACTCTTGAATCAGCAAGTTGGCTTAATTGGTTTGGAGGAATACCCAATGTGGGTGGAACTGATTATTCAATTAAATTTTTAAGTCAGGAATGTGAGGATTTAAAGATCGACTCTGTTTTCATAGATGGAAAAAGCTTGAAATTCAGGGTAAACCGAACCGAAAATCTTTGGGAAATAGCAGCATCAAAAAGCATAAAAAATTCTATAAGCAACCGAAATCAAATAATGTCTAAGCCAAGCTCCACCAAAAGCGCACCTCCCCCCAAGACTGCCAGAATAATCTATTCTTTCAATAATAGATCTTCGAAAATTATTGTTGATCGCTTTACTCAGGGAAAAGATCAATTTCGTCAGTAAATAATGTGACCGACATAAACTAGAAAAACCAATGGGGATGAGAATTGTATTTATGGGTACGCCTGAGTTTGCCGTTGCCTCTCTAGAAGCATTGGTTAACTCAAATCAAGAGATTGTAGGCGTAATTACTGCCCCGGATAGACCTCAAGGACGAGGAAAAAAAGTGGGCGTCTCTGCAGTAAAAGCATTTGCTCTCTTGAACGAATTAAGAGTCCTACAACCAGATAATCTAAAAGAGGAATCGTTTATCAAGGAACTGTTATCACTCGAAGCCGATTTACAAATAGTCGTCGCTTTTAGAATGCTACCGGAAGTTATTTGGTCGATGCCTAAAAGAGGTACCTTTAATCTACATGCTTCTTTACTCCCTCAATATAGAGGAGCAGCTCCTATTAATTGGGCCTTAATCAATGGGGAATCTGAAACAGGAATTACCACCTTCTTTTTAGATAAAAAAATTGATACTGGAAAAATAATACTACAAGAACAGGAAGTGATTCAAGAAGAGGATGACTTTGGTACACTTTATGGCAAATTGATGCTGAAAGGGGCATCACTCATCTTAAGAACGGTTGCCCTGATCGAAAAGGGATCCATAGATACGATGCCTCAGAATGATGAGAACGCAGGTCCCTTAGCACCTAAGATATTCAAGCAAGATTGTGAAATAAATTGGGCCCAAGATGCTGATGGTATCGTTAATTTCATCCGTGGTATGTCACCCCATCCGACTGCTTGGTGTAAATTCAACAATGAAATACTGAAAATATTTCATGTAAATAAAATAACTACGAACCATCTGGATTCTGGGAAATTTGAGAGTGACGGAAAAAAATATTTGCATTTTGGTACCCAATCCTCTGATTTAGCCATTACTTCATTACAAATTCAGGGAAAAAAAAGAATGACCGTCGAAGAATTCTTGAGAGGTTACCGCATGAACTAATTAATAGATCAAAAACTATAATAAATGAAGATATCAATGATCGCCGCCATGAGTACCAACCGAGTAATTGGTATAAACAATGACTTGCCTTGGCATTTGCCTGATGACTTCAAGTTCTTTCAAACTAAGACAAAAGGACGTCATATACTCATGGGACGTAAGAATTATGAATCTTTACCTCAAAAATTTAGACCTCTTCCCAATAGAATCAATCTCATCATCACAAAAAACAATAACTATCAAGCTGAAAACACATATATTTTTCATTCACTTGAAAAGGCCATCGAATATGCTGAAATACAGGGTGAAGAAGAATTATTTATTATTGGTGGAGGAGAAATTTACCAATTAGCACTACCCTATGCAGATACCATTTATCTAACTGAAGTCGATGCTTCTCTAGACGGTCATGCCTACTTCCCTGTTTTTGATAAACAAATTTTCAAAGAAACACTGCGATCACATCATGCTTCAGATGAACGCCATCTCTACAGCTTTAATTACGTGACTTATCAAAAAAAATAAGAGAAAGAGAAAACATATAGAGAGCTCTAGATCGTTTGACCTTCTTTGTCGTATTCTTTTTTAATTGCATCAATAACATCTTTTTCCAAAACTTTACCATTACTCCTATTGGCTGCTTGAATCGCACAATATCTCAAAACATTCAATATACTCCCTCCAGAGATTTCAAACTTATTGGCTATTTTGTCAAAATCAATATTTTCAATATCATACATTGAAAAATATTTTTCCCACAACTTAACCATCATGGATTGATCTGGTTTGGGAAAATAAATAATACTTTGAAATCTCCTTAGGAAAGCATCATCAATATTGTCTTTAAAATTTGAAGCCAAAATAGCAATCCCATCAAAATCCTCAATCCGCTGGAGCAAATAAGAGACCTGTTGATTGGCAAACATATCATTACTGCTCTGTGTACTAATCCGCTTACTGAACAAAGCGTCAGCTTCATCAAAGAATAACACCCACCCTTTATTCTCTGCAATTTTGAAAATATTGGCTAAATTTTTTTCCGTTTCACCTATAAATTTTGAAACTACAGAGGATAAATCTACCCGATAAACATCTAGATTTTCACTTTTTCCAAGCAGTGCTGCAGTCATCGATTTACCAGTACCAGGTGGACCATAAAAAAGGGCTCGATAGCCCTTTTTAAGATATTTTTGCAAATCAGTATTCCGCATGATTTCTTTTTCATTATTGACCCATGTCTTTATATGATCAATATCTTTCAATAATTTAGGCTCAAAAATGGCATCGCTCCATTCCAATCTTGTGGTCAAAAGTTGGGCGGGAAATGTAGGTGAAAATCTGGGTTTATAAGGCTCATTTAATGTCAAATTCGACAAAAACTCTTTACTTACAATCAATTCTCCACTCCAAATAGGTTCGTGTTCATTCGTAAATCCTATCGAGATGGTATTTTGTTGAGCCAAAACATGTTCCTCTTCAAAGCATTTATATAAATCAAACCTACGTGTTAAGTCTGATCCTGCAATAATAAATGCCGCCGTTTCTCCTGTCGGCAAAAAACCATTATGCTTCTCGCCTTTAACACCGCCAAATTCAGCATAATACTTATCATACTGTTTATTTTTAGTGAAAAATATATCAAAAATGGAGGGTCTTAAATGGGGTGCCAAAGCGATGATCATTACCAAACGATCAATTTCACCTAGTCCATGATGACGCGTGAATTGGGCGTAGTAAGAATCATCCTTTTCTAGCTCAGGTATTATCGGTAATTCACCTCCTACTACTTGTTCGAAATAGTCTTTCAATCTAGAGGATATAATCTCTTCTAGCCATTCCAGCTCTTTAGCTAACGTTGCTAAACTATTATTTAAAATTAAGTCCAATTTACAATCATTCTTTTCGACATCCAAGGTAGTTTAACAGTGCCAAATCCCCAAGGGAGACTCTTTAAAAGTATATCTATGGTCTTTTTTTCAACCTCTAATTCCCAGAAATCATCTTTCTCTTCTATAAATCCTTGTCTCACAAAAAAACCTTCTCTCATAGCATCTATCGAAGAGGATTTTAATTTTTCCCAGTTTTGTATGACTCCCTTGAGCATTAAGTCTGAAGTTTCTTTTTCTTTATCTGTCAATTCAATTTGCAAAGGTACTGGCGTTGCCAACTTGATTCCACATAAAATTTTATTTAGAAGTAGTTCGTGCTCAGGTGTTTCATTAGAGCCTGTTATCAAATATTGAATAAGATGTGTTGCTCTTACGGCATCTCCCTCAGTTTTAAATGATCCTTTTTCAGTCATCTCTAACATTTGAAAAAATCGATCCAAATAAGGCCAAACAATAACGATTCCTGCGTTTTTTATTTCAATGCGATGCTCTAATTTGACCGATTCAATATCATCAATCGGGTCCAATACGATAGGCAAAAGTTTTACTTCTGAATCATTCTCTTTTGGAATATCTCGTACTTGTTTAGATGTATTAAATGAGACAATCATTTCTATGAGTTTATCTGAAATATTCAAATAAGCGTAGGCGCTCACATCAAAATCAAAAGAGATTTGATTTACTTTTTTAAATTGCTGTAAAAATAAATGCACTAAATCAAGTGCGTTAAGATTCATGAACTTAGCATTCAATACAGATTGATATATGGTCTGATAAAATAACTCATTGATGATCTTTGGTTGAATGTAAGGCCAAATCTGGGTAAATAGTTTGATGATATCAGATTTATATTCCATTAACGATTTAGTATGCTTTGGGAATAATACTCGAGTAATCAAAAATAAAATATCTTCTTTTTCATTTCTGACTACTCGGGTTCTCACATCGCTATTTTCCATCACAGAAATAATGGCTACCCTTACATCCTCATGTCCTGTATTTAAATAACTTTCGATTTTACGTACAAAAGCCAAATATGATTTTATCAAAAAAGCATAATCAGCAGGTAAAGATCCATTAGTAACATAGTAAGTCACTATAGCAATGAAATCTTTATTAGGATGATGTTGGACCAAATGACTATTTGGAATAGGCATCACTTCGTCATTTAAATTTAAATCATTAAATAACTTCATAAAGGGAAGAAATTTCATTTCTCCCTCATGCAATGCATCACTGGTAATTTTTAATAATTGTTCCTTTACTTTTGGGAAAACAAAGGGGGTCTTCTTTGTTATGAAGGTTACCGAAGATAATATAAATCGATCATGATCGAAGCTTTCAAGATGAGAGAAATATCTGAAAAGAAAAGTGATCCATTCATCTTTTGCTTTTAAATAACCCCATCTCTTGATTAAAATATTGAAATTAACAACAAAGGCACCATGCTGTGGAGACAAAATAAGTAATATTCTATCAATAACCTGAGGTTTCATGATTGGAATGATCTTTTCAAAAACCCCATCAGGCCTTTTAAGCATGGATACGGCTTCAATAAAAGATTTTGGATGCTCGTTAAGCATCTGATTCGTTAACCGAACCAAGTTTTCTGACTTAGAAAATCCTTGATGATCAAGCTCGATAGACCACCATGGATATTCATTATAAAGAATGAGATGCAACAAAAAATCTATATCCCCTTGCCAAGTTAACTCTTTATTGGCATAGGTAATCGTATTAAGCTTAGTTGATTCCAAATAAGCTGATATTTCCTGTGATTCTTGACTTCCTGCAAGGTCTATTAATTCAATTTTACTCATCTGCATACTTATTGACCATTGGTCCAACATTTCATCCCAAATTAGTTCATCATTGGCTGTAGGGTATTCATGTTGGTACCTCAGAATAATCAGGATAAAATAATTGGTGAGTACTGATTTTTTTACAACTGCGGTGAAGGCCTGCTCAAATTGCTTCGCGATTTTTTGAGCCTGCCCATGAACTGAAGGCCTTATGATTTTATATAGAGAAAGGAATTTTTTTTCACCTAAAAATGAGATCAAAAAATCAAGATCTGCAGACTTTTTGATGAGCGCATCAATATTTAATTTAAAATGATGCCCATCTACTTTAGCTAATCTAACCAGTATTTCATAAAATCTTTCTACCGAGTGAACGGCTGACCAATTTGGAAATGTTCCCGTCGTAATTACCACTTCAACAAAATCGTATATATCAAAATGAGCTAAATAATCATCTTTAATACTGACATATGATAGAGACTTTAGTTGGTCAAGATCTGCTTTTGCAGCTTTTGACAAGGTCAATTTTGGAGGAGCTACTGATTTTTTAGGATTCAACTGCGCCAATAATAAACCGCTCAATATATTGAATTCTATTTTTTGAATATTCCTTAGGCCTAATAAAATCAACTTAGAGGTAAAAACGATTTTTGAAACTGAGAATACCATACTTTGCCATAAAGGTTCCCATTGTCCAGCATAGTCAGGCATCATTTGATTAAAGTATCGGGAAATTAATTTTTCTGGCAAACGTTGAAATAAACTGATCAATACTTGTTCAACATCTCTGTCTTTCCTTAATCGTGATATAAAAAATTCCCTCTTAAAATGGAGTATCCTGTTGAATGCCTCTTCTGATTCATAAATAAAAATCCCTTCGTTAAGCTTATTACGATCTTTTAAAAAGATTATAAATGCATCAACATAATAGAGGGTAATCTCATTCTTTTTTAGAGCCAATAAAAAAACTTCAAACTCATCGGGAATGATGAAAAAATTAATTTGATCATCCAAAAATTTTAAAAGAGATTCTTGATCATAATGATCATGCGATAAACCAAAAATTACCATTAAGACTTCTAGTTCAAGCATCGATTTTTGATTGGCTTTTTTGATAGAGTTCATGATCTCATTAAATGAAATCCCACCAAACTTATAATCTATTAATTTGATTAACTCGGCCAATGTTTCTTGTTGGAGAACTCTTAAAAATATTTTCATTTTTCCAATACTTTGCCGAGTAAGTATTTGCCAAATAGTACTTTGTATAGATAATTGATTTCTAAATTGAAATTCAAATTCCTGAAAATTCAAATAAGGAGTTTCGGCCTCTTTAAATTCCAATTCAATAACTTTTTCTAATAATATTCCAAATGTCCGATGTGGATACAAATCAAATGAGCTTACTGGCGCTAGGTCGCCAAGATCATTCAAATTCAAAAACTCTTTTTCTAATGCTGCCCCCTCATCCGAGGTTATCAGCAAGTGTAAAGGAGATAGCATGGGGGTATCTGGACCAAAAAGGCTCTCGATAGAGATGAGGAGATCGGAGGATAATAATTTATAAAATTTATTTAACGTACTCGATTCGATCTCTTTAAAAAATTGGGTCGTCAATACTCCTCTAACCAAAAGATCCTTAAAAAAAGTCTCAAAGGATGACCAACGGTTGAAAGGCGTTCTGCTGATACCCCCTTCTTCAATCACAACGCGCAATAAAGCGAGGTCTTTGGCCTCAGTTGAAGGCTGGAGATCCGATTTTGAAGGCGTCTCCTGAAATTCCCGTACCGCAGCTAGCAACAAAGCCTCATCATCCTTCTTATCATCAAACATAGCCGCAAGCGGAGTCAAGGCATCAGCAGACAATAATGCCAAAAATTGACGCACGGTACTCAGGTCAAACTCTTTGAAAAATCCGGCTTTCAAGAGGTTACCGCTCAATAGCTCAATAAAAAACGTCTCAAAGGATGACCAACGGTTGAAAGGCGTTCTGCTGATACCCCCTTCTTCAATCACAACGCGCAATAAAGCGAGGTCTTTGGCCTCAGTTGAAGGATGGAGATCCAATTTTGAAGGCGTCTCCTGAAATTCCCGTACCGCAGCTAGCAACAAAGCCTCATCACCCTTCTTGTCATCAAACATAGCCGCAAGCAGAGTCAAGGCATCAGCAGACAATAATGCCAAAAATTGACGCACGGTACTCAGGTCAAACTCTTTGAAAAATACGGCTTTCAAGAGGTTACCGCTCAATAGCTCAATAAAAAACGTCTCAAAAGATGACCACCGGTTGAAAGGCGTTCTGCTGATACCCCCTTCTTCAATCACAGCGCGCATTAAAGCGAGGTCTTTGGCCTCAGTTGAAGGCTGGGAATCCGATTTTGAAGGCGTCTCCTGAAATTCCCGTACCGCAGCTAGCAACAAAGCCTCATCATCTTTCTTATCATCAAACAAAAGCATCAACTTTGCCAAGGTTTGACTAGATAGTAATAAGAGTAATTTAGACAACTTTTTCTTGTCAATATTTAGAAAGAATTGAACTGATAAACTTTGGTCCTCAAGTAAACTTTCAAGAAAAAGATAAAGTAGCCTTTGCTGATGTAATATTTGATTGATTTCTACAATATTGAAATTAATAATCTGGGTGAAGACAGATAATCTCATCTCCGGTGAAAAATTTCTGATCAACAGATTCAAATCGATAACCTTACGGGGAGTGGCAAACGACAATAACTTTAAATAAAGCAGCTCTTTTAATTCAATTTTAGTGGGAGCTACCGGTACAATATTCAAAATCCAGTCACTTGTCTTTAATCTCACTTCCTCTACTAAATTACCCATTTGACCTGACAATAAAAGTAATAAGTCATTCTCAAGCTCAGTCAAATCCTTCGTTTGAAGATTGAACTGCGCATCCTTGGAGATTAGATCATAACCATTTGATGAACCGATGAATTGATTAAATGATTCCTCTTCTAACCAAGCACCCGTTTCATTTGGTTTTTTCTTTAATAATGTGGCCCATGCCCATGTAAACTGATTTTTCAATTCATCTGAATCTTTGGAATGTAGAGCCTTGAAAAAATCTAAAACATTACTTTTTTTAAAGAATGAAAATCTGTTGCGCGTGCCGAAAAAATGGACCAGTTTAATCTCCCATGAGTTTTGAACATGAGCCAACAATGAAAGGCTTAATAATCTAATCAAATCAACTTTTGACCCCTTTTTGAATAATATTGCCCAAAGAGTCCAAGGATATTGCCCATTGATAAAAAAATTATTTAAAATCACATCATGGCCCACCTCACTATTAAATCTCACCCACACCAAATCTGCTTGACTTTCTGTCGGATTATCAAAAAAAACAGTCAATAATAAATTAAAATCATTGAATATCTTTCCCTCATCAAGGTCAATATTTTCTAACTCAATCCCATCCGTTTCAGCATCTTTTTTTCGAAATAAAGCTACTTGATATTGGAATAAATCATCGAAATTTTCACCTTTATCCACATCCATTTTAACTAAAATAAATGTTTCAAGCAGCTTGAATTTAAAATCCTGATCGCTTTGATCCAATTCAGATAAATATTTTTGTAGCGCTATATATCCATCTGTGTCCTTAAAAACTCGCAAAATAATTTCTAAAACAATATCGAAATCAAATTGATAAAGCAATCGCAGCCAAAAAATTTGATGACTAATTCTCTTTTTAAATTGAATAGTTAATTGATCAAAATTATCCTCTAACACCTTTTTAAGAGATGAAATCGGATCTAAGTCAACCGAAAGCCAAACCCCCAGCTCCAAATAATTCAATAACAAAAGAAGATCATCTGTAAATTTGTGACTTTTTTCCTTTGCCGTTTCCAAGATAGTTTGAGATTGAATGAGTTGTCTTCGTAAGGCAATTAATTTAGAATATTCACCAGGGTCTAGGTGAGCGATAATAGTTGAAAGTAACTCGGTAAAGACCATGTCTTTTTTTAAGGCCACTCTTTCAAGCAATTCATATAATGATCTGTTTAACTGTGGATCAGACATAGAAAAATGATTTATAAAACCAGCTATTTGTTGATATCCATAATGATAAATGTTTTCAGAAAATAAGGTGTGCAGAAAGATTTTAAGATAATGGAAGTTTTCAAAGGCCTTTCTCTTTTTGGTTTCTTGCCGAGCAAAAATAACAAAAAGTATATCTATTTGATTCCACGAAAAAATTTCAAAAATTCGTTTTAATTTTAGCTTATTTTGATAATTGTTCGTGCCAAATGAAATGATCATTGATAATGCTATCAGATCTTTCTTTCGAAGTCTTTTAGCCATCTTTAGAATTTCTATCAAAGAATAGTCAAATTCTAATGTTCCTTCATCTAGATAGTTAATTAAAGGAACTAGGGATAGATCCTTGATATTCTGTTCTTGGCTGAAAAATGAATCCACTTCCTCTTTAATTCGATTCATATTGAACCCCTTATCTGAAAATGGTAAATTGTCAAACCATGAAGGATCAATAATCAAACGTTCAAAAATGTGTTTTTTAAACGATATACTGGTATCATATTGATCGATCGAATTTATAATTTTTTCAAATTTTTTCTTTCTTTGAATCCCCTGAAAAAAAGCCATAATTACTTTCTCGACTGAGCGAAGTTCATGGCCATGAATCAATCTTAGCCACACTACTTTATGAACTTGCTCTTTTTTAAGAGCTAGAATGAATGGTTCTACGTGGTCTTTCAATAGCATTATCAATACCTCATCGGGAGATTGATCTCCTAACTCCCAAATTCCAGATTTTAAATAATATAAATAAGTATCGATGAGACCTGAATCGCTTGAATCTTTCTTATAGAGATTCACAACCTCTTTTCTATGCTTTATCAATACAGCTTTGGCCATTTCAGAACCCTCAGATTTCATCATTGTTTCGATGATATAATCTCGTCCATAGCCTGTTCTTATAGAAACCTGATCGATCAGGATAAATAACAATGCAGGCCGTTTTTTAAACTGCTGTTTTAATTCCAGTATAACATCACTCATCCACAAAAAACCCAAATCATAAAGGGTAATAGGAAAAATAGGTCGAGTCAACTGAATAATCGCGGATAGCTCAATGAGCTCTTTTTGAAAGGAGAATTTATTTTCACGCTGAAGCATTTGGAAAAATAATTCAATTTGCTGAGGATTTAATACTTTATAGATTCGCTCCAAGGAGCGTATGAATTTTTTAATAGTAAAACTTGATTTCGTGAATTGTAAAACAATTTCTTCAATTTCTCTTCGAAAAAACACTTTCCTAATAGTTTGTTTTTTAGCTACTGATAGCGCTGGAGTTCGTTCCTTAATGATATAAATAGTTAACTCTTCAATCAAACGCTTAATACTACTCGTTTGTTTAAAGGACTCCTCAAGTTCATTCCCTTTAATCGATTCTTTTATCTGGTGATATACAAGGGTTTTAACCTCTTCAGCCAAATCTTGGGCTTTTCTAAATTTTAACTGTAGAAATTTAATGTAATCATTTAGGCTTATGGATCTATAGTCATTGATCATAAAATCAAACGTTACTCTTCTTAAGGAATCATTAACCTCTTTTTGAAAGGATTTAAATTGCTTTTTTTTCCAGATGATCTCTTGTATTGTATAATTAAATTGCCTGATTTCTAAATAAATGATAGGTTCAACACTCAACCAATATTCATCCAGCTGATCCTCCTTTATTTGATGAAAAAATCTTTCTTTAAATATCTCATCACTGAGTACTTTTTTTAGATTAAATCTTAGAAAGTGTAAGTCATTTTTTATTAATCTTTGGAAAAGACTTGTTAGCGAATCCGAACCTGAAATCATTACTCCTGTCTTAAGGAAATATACAAATAACTCTAAATCATTTAAAATATTTTGTTGATCAATGAGCTCATCTATGTTCTTCTGCTGAAGTAACTTTGCTAATTCAGTATCTAAAAGATATGAGAGTCTTACAATAAATTCTTCCTGAAAATTTTTACTATCTATCGTACCCAAATCAAGACTAATATCTTCTATATTCAGATGTTTAGCGTAGGGGTAATATTTACTGAAACAATATTCTATCGCATCGAGTATTCTAGACTTCAAACGATCCACCTCATCTCGGCTTAGTCCCTTATCCAATTCTAGTGTTAAGGTATTTATGAGATGATTTGGTTCCATTAATTCATTCCGTTGAAGGCATCAACGAATAAGATTAACGGTTCCTTTTATCTCTTCAGGATCATTGGGATCTAATTGACACACGTAATTATAGGAACCCTTTGGAAGCGACTCATGATTGAAAATTCCATCCCAAGCTTTCGTATAACCTTGGGATTCAAAAACAAGAGTTGAATCTGGTGCCGTAATTTGAATATGGCAATTTGCATATTTCTCAATATTCATGATGACCCATTCATCTTTGATACCATCATCATTGGGTGTAAATGCAGTTGGAAAATAAACGTGAGAATCCTCTTGGATAGACCCATCGATATTCCCTGGCTCGTCTAACCACATAACACAACTCTCAATAGAATCAAAAATATATTTTTCAGGCACTTGGTTCGGAATAAGGTCTAGCTCGTATAGAATACTTTGATTCTTCTTATTCAACTCACAAAAACATATTTTTATATTTTTTGACTTTAGATATAGTATGGCATCCTTAAATGTCCTAATACCAGAATAATCCATGTAAGGTACCAAAGACATATTAAAAACGACTACCTCAACGTTAGGGGAAATAGCACGTATAGTCTTTAAAAACCGTGCAGAAAAACCAAAAAATAACGGTCCTTTAATGGTCTTTATAAAAACTTTATCTTTAAAGTTTTCGGCATCATCAAAAGTGTCTATAAGCTCATAGATCATCAACTCTAATTTGGATTGATTTGAGTCATCCTCTACTTGGTCTGCCATTTTCTTCATAAAATAAATAGCCGAAATAATAAGTCCCAAGCTTACTGAAAATAGTAGATCATAGAATGCCGTCAAACCCATCACAGCCACCATAACGAAAGCATCCACTCTAGGGATAATAATCAACTTCTTGAGCGTAACCTTATCTAATAATTCATAACCTATAGAAATCATAATCCCTGAAATGACTGCTAATGGAATCTCAGCAATGAAATCACCACCCCAAATAAGGAATATCAGTAAAAAGAAAGCTGTGGTGATACCTGAGATACGGTTTCGTCCTCCTGCTTGAATATTAGCCACTGCACAGGCTGTAGCACCACTCCCCGTAAATCCTCCCAAAAAACCAGCAAGCAAATTACCTATTCCTTGACCCATTAATTCTTGATTACTATTATGTACTGAGTTGGTCATCTTATCAGCTACTACTGAGGTTAATAATGTATTAACAGATCCAATAAATGCCAAGGAGGCGGCGGCAATCAGTATTCTAAGAAGGGTCTTTACATGACTCAACTGATCTAAAGAAATGAGACTAAAACGACTCAAATCAATACTGAAAGCACCGAGTTTATCAATATCCAATTCAAAAATATATACCAATCCCGTCAAGACTAGTAAGGCCACTAAACTACTTGGAATCTTTTTGGTGATTTTAGGAAAAATATAAATAATACCTACCGTAGTAACTACGAAGGCAAAAGCCAACCAATTAGCATGGTCAAAGAAATAAAATATATTGAGTATTTTCGAAATTACAGAAGTATATATACCAGATGGTACACCAAAGGTATTCGGAATCTGCAGGACGATAATAATCAGACCCACACCACTCATAAATCCACTAATAACAGAGAAGGGTATGTACTGAATGTTCTCCCCTAACTTCAACAATCCAAAAAATAATTGAAGGCAACCCGCCAACACAAAGATAGCCATCAACACAGGTAATGCAGCCTCTAAACTCCCCTGAATCTCAATTTCCGTTACTACAAAAACAGAAATGGCAACAGTCAAAGCACCTGTCGGACTACTAATTTGCCCAGAGGTACCCCCTACAAGAGCCGCCACAAATCCTAGTACAATGGCTGAAACAAAGCCAGCATAAGGCCCCAAACCAGACGCATATCCGTAGGCTATGGCCACAGGCATGGTTACCACAGCAGAGGTCATTCCCGCTAGTATTTCTGTTTTAATGGTTTTGGAGGTAGTCTCAAACATTTATGTCTTCATACTTTAATCAAAATAAATAACCCAAACTGAGATAAAACATTCTACCTTCTTGTCGCTGTAATCCCAAATTGGTATCACTCGCAGTGATAAAACCCTCTTTATTCAATAAATTATAAACATTAATACCTAATTTGTACTTGTCAAAATAAGCATTAATGTTGGCATTTAACAAAAAAAGTTTCGGTACTTCTATCCATTCTTTGTCCGATCCTATCTCTTCAGGTAGACCCTTGTTCGTGATATCGTATCGAGAATAACGGTGAGATTGAGTGATTAACTGTCCATTTAATCCCAAAAGAATATGAAATTTCGTATCATAATCCGAACTCAATGAATACTGATCTCTTGTTTTATTTAAAACACTTTTCCTAAAGGAAACATCTCCCCCAAAGTTGAAATAATGTATAGGGTATCTCGACGTAGTATCCGACCACTGATTGTTGTTAAACACATCAGACATTCCTGCTAGTGAGTCTAGAGCAATTTGAGTTTTGGAGAAAGAATAATTACCAAAAAAGTGATAATTGAAGCCATTAATATGAGATTGAGAACTTTTATATCGATATTTAAATTCCATTTCGTGTCCGGCTATTCTCGTTGGTAAAGGTTCATTTACGTATCTGCTATCTCCATCTTGAACAATATTATCCCTGATATAATTGATATAGGTTTGAAAGTTAAAATCTAAATGCTTATTGATCCGAAAAAAAGTTCCCGTCTCCAAAGATTCTATAATTTGTGCATCTAAGGGATCGATTCCATCATTTGGTGTTCTGAACGCTGGAATAAATCCCTTACGATATAGAAAAGCGGCAGGTAAAAAAGCGGAGTTATAAATGGCCTTAAATTTCAACATTCTCTTTTTATCTTGATTTTTATTGGCAATATAAACTATAGATATTCTTGGAGAATATTGTTCCCCCCAACGAATACCATTTTGAAAATTAGAATATACTTCATCATAATTGAATCGAACACTCGCATTCAAAACCATTCGATCTTTGATCAAATGCATTTCATCTTGAATATAAAAAGCCGCAAATATTTCATTTCTATCACCTGACCTTCTTCCCAAAACAGTACTGTAACTCGCATCGTCAATAAGTGACGAGGTATATTTCATACTATCTATTTTGTTTAAATAATGATAACCCCAACGATTGACATACCACTCCGCACCCACTAATAAAAAATTGGGTAAGTTGTTCACACCAAGGGTCAGAGCTTGAGTTGAAAACTCTAAATTGACGGTAGCCCTATATTCATTTCCAGTCAATGAACTATTAGATAAATCGCCAACTGACCATAGTGGAATAGACAAATCTTTAAAAAAATGATCTCCAGAAACTTTTAATTCTAACGCACTTTGTTCAAATTTAGTTTTTTCCAAAAAATTTCCTTGAACTTGAATGAACTCTCTTCTATCAATCCTTCTTCTTAATGAATTCAAAGAATCAACATCATGACTTGCCCATAAATTTTTCCGTAATCCACGAGGTAGATAATAACTATTTGCTTGCGCATTGGCGGTTAATTTTACTGAATTTTTTGTATAGTTCAATAAAAAATTATAACTGGGGCCGTAAGCATTAATATATTCCATCCCAGTGCTATCCGCAGCTCTATGCCATATTGTATCTCCTCCTGATTTTATGATTTCTGATAGTATGATTTTTCGATCCGCATCCGAATAATCAATTTCACTTCCTCCTGATTGATGAAAAGTCGCTGATAAATAAATACTTTCGGTATTATTAATCTGAGTCCCATATTGATAATTGATTTTATAAGCATTATTGAGACTTTGATCTACACTTGAAAAGTCATTCCCATTCCCCAATCGTATATTTGCCTCATTGATTTTTTCACCAGTCCCTGACTTTGTAACTATATTGATGGCACCACTAAAAGCATTACCCCCATAGATGGCAGAACCGGGACCCCGAACTAATTCTATCTGTTTTACATAATCAAGACTGATCCAATCAGGACCGTTTGAACTTGTCAGGTTGTCACTGATCCTATGTCCATTGATCAATATAAGCACATCTTGCAAGGTTGAATTTGACGTACCTCTCGTTCCGAATTGGCGCTCATTCCAATCCCCTATTTCAGCAAACCCAGGCGTAATTCGAATCAAGTCAAGTAAATTTCTAATACCCAATCGTTCAAAATCACTTTGATCATAAATACTAACAGTGGACGAGATAAAATCAATATTTTGAGCAAATTTATTTACAAAAACAGAAACTTGATTTTTACTTTTGATAAAATTATTAATGAATACTTGTAGTGCTGGGGTAATATCAGGTATCGTACGATCCGAAAAACTTGGATTTATTTTATAATATATTTCCATAAAACTTCTCGTACTATCTCTCAAATCCAATGCAAAACTTAATTTAATAGCAAAATTTAATATCGACTCCTTTGATTGTATAGCAGACTGATTAAACTGGCCTTGAAAAAGATTACTGGCAATTTCCAACCCTTTCTCAAACTGATTATTTTTATAGTATACGCCAATCTCTTGCAGGCTGTTAAAAACAACTTCATCAGATTCAACTTTATCAATACCTATTTTAAGATCATCAAAAATCACTTGGGCAGAGCTTTGCTGTTGCTGAAATAAACCAAAAACCAATAAAAGACACAGAAAAAATTTATTAACTATTTTGATCATTTTTAATTGGGAATATATTTTTGATAAACATCATTATATTCAAAATCTTCGATCAACCATGTCTTTTCGGATTGCGCCAGCTTTTTGGCAAACAAATCTAAATCAACGGACCACAAAGACATTCTACCCACGGAGTTTCTATCGGTACCTAAGTTGCGTTGACCTCTACTCAGAGAAACAAACCAATCATTACCAATAAACGCTATATCTTGAATCGCTTGATTCATTTGATGGACTATAGGTACATAATCACCGCTGAGTAAATCTATATCCCAGACATTTATTTTATTATCTCTACCTCCTGAAACAATAAATCGAGATAAGGGATCTAAAGCAAGCACAGTTAATGCTGATAAATGTGCGCTCTTATTTTCAAAAATGACCTTATCTTCTAGAAAAGAGTAAATAAAAAGTGTGCCTTCTTGTGTCCCTATGATTATCCAATTTTTATCTTCTATAAACTTCAAACTGGTCACTTTTGATCTCATTCCCTCTATTCTTATCTTTTCTTTAAAATTAATGTCTCCGCCGGGAGGGCAACCCCAAAATTCGATTTCTGATAATCTTCCATTGGTAGCTATTATACTTGATTTATGAGAAAAATCAATCACATTAATATCATGCTTGATATCGACATGTGGTAATTGGGCATAAGATCCCGAGGATGCATTCTCTTGAACATATGTCAAATAACCCAAACTATTCGAGATTAAAACATCTCGATCAGTCAAATTAAAAATACCATTGATCGAACCTTTTGCTCCGTTGTCATCAGCAAACCTTTGTTCGGTATTTTGATAAACATTACCATCTACTGTTCCATAGATCAAGTCATCTTCCTCTATATATTTCATGGATCTAATGCCTGAGGTAATCTCCCTCATCCGAACATATCTACCTGAAATCAAAAAATCGGTATCATAGAATTTATTTTCAGAAGGTAAGTTCATTTCATAAATATCACTTTGATCGGTACCAATAGCCAATTTACTTTTTGTCTTATTTAAGTCAATGACAGTTCCGAACTGAATTTTTGACAATTCTTTATTTAGCCCTATATCTAATTTTTGAAATACATTTCCCATGGCTTGAATAAGATTTTTTTCGCTTACATGAAACTCTGATTTCATTTTTAATGATGAATTTGGGAAATTCTGAATCAAATCATTGTATATGGGGTTGTCCAATGAATTCAGTAGTTTATATCCTAAAGCAGTTAAATTAGCGGCAATTTTAAGATTATCGGCGACGGGAGTCTCGGCTAATTCCAACACCTCACCACATATTTTATTAATCCGACCTAATATGGCATAATACTGAAACTCTACTTTTTTATGCTCAATATCATTTTTAGATTCTCTGAGTTTTACTTTTAATGCGGTTTGTCTTTCAAACAATATTTGGGCTTCCTTTCTGGCATTTTCAGCTTGATTTAAAGCACTAGCAGCTTGCCTTTTGGCATCATTGGCTTCTTTGTTTTTTTTAACAGAGCGTATACTGTCCCTTTTTGCTGCATAACTCGCAATTTCAGCTTTTTCGGTCTGTTCTTTCGCTATTTTCATTGCCTTATCAGCAGCAACTTTTTCTCTATTGGCCTCCCGTTTACTATTATCTGCCTCAATCTTCTGATCTACAGCCACTCCTGTAAAATAACTACTGACTGATATTAAACCTATGGTAATTAAAAAGAAAACCACGCCTATCAATGCATTTCTTTTAGCCTTTCGACGCCTTGAGTTATCTTCTTCGTCAAGGATTCGTTGGGCTGTATTAAACTGTTCCTCACTTTTATCAATGAACTCTTTAACCAAACTATAATTAATTCCATAACGCCTCGCCCACCCTCTGGTCGGATTTACTTCTGTGTACCAATGCAATACACTCCTAAGCTTTTCTCCTTCATATAAAACTTCACCTTTCGATACATCCATAAAAACACCCTGATAAATATCTGAGTTTTCCTTTTCATCATGAACCCATTTCTCTAATCTAAGCCATTTATTTATGAGTATTTCATCATCAAGTGATATCCTCGAATAGGGCGTAATTATGATTTTCGAATCATCTAATAAATAATCTAAATTATCTAATCTTTGATCTGCACCCGTAATGGGATCTATTTTTATCGCACCACATGTGTCAACCACAAACCATCCAATAATTTGTATTATGACATCTGTCTCAATGTTTGTGAAATCTGAAATTTCCAATATTGACATAGACAACTCAAATCCATGATCAGATTCACTTGCCAAAAGTTGAAACACCAACCGACAATTGTTCTGATCCTCCTTAGAGAAAGTTGCAAAAATATCTTCCAACTGAATGTTGATTGAATTTTTAAAACCTGAAACAGCTTCTATATCTTCCAATGAAATGTTACTTCTACCGTTCTTCATACTCTTCTCAACACTGAGTCTCATTGTATGTTGAAATTCACCTAAAGAAATTGGATGAGCACGATAATAAGTGGATATATGATCTTTAACATCTTTATCAAATGTGACATACCCCTTGGATTCAAAAAAATCAAGCGTACTCATTAAATCAGCAAAAGAAAATATGGGCAGATTAATTTGATTTTTATTGATGGTCTCAATAAACATAGATCGATCAGGAAAATAACTGGCCAGATCGTACGTTCTTTTTGATCTCATAGAGACAATAATACTTATTGGATAAGCCGTTTGATTTGTTATTTCTTCAATCCGTGTGAGAAAAGTATCAAGCTCTAAAGAATCTTCCCCTCTCTTCTTCAAATGAAATAAATCATCTAATCGATCGATATTTAATAAAATATTACAGTTGGAGATTAAATTGTGTTCTTCCAATATCTCAATAATCCCATATTTGTTATTTTTTAATATTTTTTCGAATTTTTCAATCAAACCTGGATCAATCTTCTCATTTGAAGCACTTCTTATAAAATTTACTTGAGCCAGTGCCCTTGCTAAAGATCGTATCGGATTTATTCCAGGATATAAATGAGCAATTTTCCAATCTTTAATCCCCTTAATAATGAACCCATCTTGTAAAGTGGGTATTATTTTCGCGTTCAAAAATGAAGTTTTTCCTGAACCCGGGTCTCCTAAAAGTGCAACAAAATTGGAATCGGCTAATTGCCTTAAAAGCAATAATTTAATATTTTCATTTCCTTGATAAAATACAGCATCTTGAGTTTCAAAACTTGCTAAACCTTTAAAGGGATTATTTTTGTCGATTGGATTATTGACGCTCATTTGGTATCAGTAAGTCAAAAATTTTATTAGAAGCACTTAGTCTTTCCAGCCTGCTTTCAATAGGATCTTTCTTTAATTGATCCAGATAATCAAAATATAACTTTTCAAATACACTCATTTGATCAAAATCAAGTCCAACTAAACTCACAGACAAATGGGCGGGCAAACAATCAAATATGATTTTACGAAATAATTTAAGATAACTTTTTCTATTAAATTTATCAGTCCAATTGGGATGGACTATGCTTAATTTAAAATTAAAATCATCTGCTGTCCTACTCCCTAATCTATAGTACCTCAAGTTTAAATCTTTACTCCCTTTTTCAATTAACTTTTCGAAATAAGCGACTAACTCATTGATGTAATTTTCTGAATTTAATTTAGAGGGTAATTTCTTTTCAATTCTTGCTATTTTGGTTCCTGAGTCATCTGTTAAATAAATAACAAATACATCGGGTGATTCCTCAATCACTTCATATTGATCAAGCTCTTTTGCGTTTGACAGCAGGTAGTTAGATTTTTCCGTATAATCAGAAATACTTTCAGGTTCTAAGCCTGAAAATAAAATATCATTTTTCTCATTTAGGACTTGAAATAAAAATTCTTTAGTGTTATCTAGTTTGATGTGATTTGAAAATTGCTTCTCGTTTTTTATCATTTGAAAAGAGTCTATCGAAGACAAAATGAACTTCTTAGCTAAACCCTCAGTTTTAAATACCTCTATTGATTTAGCCAAAAATGTACCTATGGCATTCTTTAGCATTACTATATAATCTCCTGCCGAAGAACTTAATACAGTATAATTATTGGCATAACTTCCCAATATAATTGCATCCTTTGCTGCACTCATTTGAAAAGTTTCATCTTTAACTATGGTACTTTGAAAAAGTTCCTCCTCTTTATTTTCATCAAATAATATATAATTAGTTTGAGTTTGGTCCACCGGGCGTAAAAGAATATGTTCTACCACATGGAAATTTTGACATGACTGATTTCTCTCTGCAAAATATTGAAGAACTTGAAGACGTTTTTGCGTCGCCGCTGATTCGGAATCTAGCGCTATTAATTGTGTTGGAGTTTCTCCTGTTGGAGGATTAAAATATATGATGTACTGGTCATCTTCCTGCTGGATACTATAATTTTTAGGATTCGATCCATATTGGAATAAATATTTAAGATACTTGGAGGAGTTAACTAAAAAGGTAACCTTTTCTGATGAAACACCTGTCTTTAATACAAGGGACTTTTTTTGTGTTTTTGTATTTGTTATCTCATTGATGGAAGCGCTTGTTAATATTTTGGGACTCAGATTACTATTTAAATCATCTTTAATAATGAATGGGCTACTATGTTGCTCAAATCCCATAAGATAAGAAACCTTTCTTTTGAATGGCGATTGGATATGAGTTACTTGTTTACTTAAAATATTCACACCTTTTGCTAAATATTTATTCGCATGAATCACTTCATTTAAAAAGGAAGATTTGATCCTGAGATAATCTTTCTCAATTTCACTTTGTGATTTACCTTTAAAAGCAGAATCATCAAAGAAGGCCTGAAAGCTATGTCTGAAATCTTCTCCAAATCGCGCCAAAACATGAGTAATCAATCTGTCTTTACGATCAAAAACATTATCATGCATAGAAATAATTCTAGATAAATCGCCAACAGTCATATTCACATACAAGTCCTGATCAAGTAATTCAGCACTCATTATCTCAAGCAACCTAATTTTTAATTCATCTAATCTATTTAGATTCAATTCATCTAAACTATTTTTTTCAACCTTTGAAGCTCTTTTTGAAGGCTTATTGATATCAGATATCTGATTGAGAAGGTCATGAATCTTAGGATGAACATATTTATTTTTTAGCCTATCTATGTTTTTGAGATCATTTTCGTAAAGCTTCCAATCGGCCATAACGATCCGCTCTACTTCATTAAATTTATCTTTCAAATCCGATCTTAATTCCTTGAGCTTGAGTGCTTCTTTGTCGCTTAACTCATCTTTTCGATCATTTAACCCTTTAATGAGTTGCTCAAGTTTAGCCGCACTGATAAGCTTTTTAACATACAGCTCTTTAGAGTCATTTAGCTCATCTTGCATCTTTTGCCCAAAATAGGTAGACTGCGCCATTTCTTCTAAATCAGTGACATTGAGTAATCTAGATATTGAAGATAATTGAGACAAATGATTGGCCATGATTTGATCAAAGAAAGCCAAATAACCACGGAGTTGGGCAGATTGAGCTTGTCGCAAAGCGTTTTCTTCAGGACTCGGAATATAAGCCCCAACTCCATACAACTCGGGAAAGGATTTTTGAATAGGTAAATAAGTATTTAATTGTTTCGTTTTGGCTTTAATTGATTTCTCTTTCGCCTTTTTTAATATTTTGTAGCTAGGCTCAGTCTTTGCATTTAACAATTCCGTTGCATAAAGAATTGCTTCTTTATTAAAATTTTCTTTTGCACCCCCTTTTAAGATACTTAGATCAAAATCTTTAAAAAGGTTTGCTTGCCCTCCTTGACCGATGATCCCCAATGTCAAAAACTTTCCATTAGGTACTTCTATGACATCTCCCAAAATGGGTATTCCCCCAATCCCCAATCGTAGCGTAAGCACATCCCTTACTCCCTCGATCTCTAAAATGTGATCTGTCAATTTTGAAATATAAAATTCATCCGCCTTTTCTGTAAGAAATTCCTCTTTTATAAATCCATTTTCAAATGATGGAATACCATAAATTTCCTCTGTTGATTTACCCTCAGAAGTCAGCTGTTCTAGCGTAAAGAAAGGGACTAGAGGATTAAAATACCTTTCAGTGACAAATAGTATTTTAGATAAAATATCCTCAGTATCCGCGCGCTGGTCAATCTCTATTTCAAAGGATACGGATAACTTCTCAGGAATTAAAATATTTATTCTAGCTAAATCCTCGCACAAATTCCTGTGAGCATGAAATATTTTTTTAACCTCGAGTTTAATTTGATCATAATCTTTGGATTGGATATGACTTTTTACTAGAATTTCGATATTAAAAAGTCCTTTAATACCGCTCAAATGGTCATCTACCGTAGAAATCCAACAATTTGAAAGCACACTCGAAAAATGATCCAATATCAATATCCGATAGTCGTTAATTGTAACTGCTCCTGGTGAAAAAGCTATCTCTGGTGAAATTAAGGCATGTTTTTTAATTGTGCTCTCCTTATCCCCTTGATGGAATAATATAGTCTCAATATCAAGATTGGTCCGATATGAAATGTCAGTTAACGCAAAAGTAAACTGTTCTAAAATAGTTACTCCAGGATCATGGGCATTATAATCTGTCCAAATATCTCCAGAAACTTTTTGGGTATGACCGATGGCCTCTTTGCGCAAAAAGTCATAATCCATACCTTTCGGTATTTCTTTATTCTGAATTATTTTTATATCCTCTTCTGACATCCTATTTCTATAGCTTTAGTTATCCCAATCTGTCATCCCACAAAGAGGTAATGTGATATTTTATTTGTATTACCTGGTTATTTTCATCATTCCCATAATGTTGAGCAGATTTAATCTCAAGTTGATACTGCCCATCTCTAGTTTGTTTCCATCGCAATTTTAATCGATGCCAGAACCATCCATATTTAGCTTGAGTAATATTAATCTTATTATTTCTGCTGTCATGTGTACCTACTGCAATGGCATGCGCAAAAGCATATTTTCCCCGTTGCTTGACTCCTTCCACTTTTGCTACAATTTCAAACATGTTACAGCCTGTTAAATTTTCAATCATAATATGCCATTCTCCATCGGCACTAATAACTGCCTTACGAGGATAAGTTCCCACTCTAGTTTTCATTCCAACCGCACCATCCACCTCGAGCGGAAATAAAGGTGACGTGGTACCCAAACCTATATTTCCTCCTTTCTGTAAAAAAAGGCGACTCCCAAGAGTACTTTCGGAAATGCTCAATCCTTTGGATCTTTCATTAGGATTAACTGAAATACTCCAGGCCGGATGTGTTTCTTTTATGTCTTCAAAAAAACTTATCAATTTTTGAGAGTCCCCAATAGGAGACAATTTAAGCCCGTCTTCAACATTTTTGGCAAATCCATCATCAATTTTATTAATGGTGGAATCTATTAAGTTAGTAAAATGAACCTCGGTAGGTATTTGTCCTCTTTGAAAAAATCTCTTTAATGTTGATCGATTGAAAATTTCCATAATAAAAAATTAAATTTTAAACATCCAATTCAATAGCATAATAAGTGTCTTTTTCATGATCATAAAAGGGAAATATCAAATCATCTTCATCTTCACTTGAAATTAGGAAATCACTTCCAATTTTCATTGTATTGATTTTAGTTTCCTCAGGTAAAGCCCCTTTTTTCTGATCAATAATTTCTATGTCATGTTCATCACTAGGTATTAAAACACTCCAAGGTGAAGTTGATTTCAATGAGTTATTAGTCCCATTATTCATTGCTGAATCAGAGATATTGAATTTTCCCTTTTCATAATGAATCAATACAACCGAAAATTTTGTTATATAGGTAACGTAATCCAACGACTCGATAAAAGTCATGATGTCATCTCTTTCTATTGAACCCCCTAAGTTCATTTCCGTCTGACGACTCGAAAACCACGGACAAATAAAATTCTGAAGATCTCTTTGAAGTTTTTTCATAAACTCCCCTGACCCGCTCTTATTGCTTACTTTAATATGACCTGTTATCTTGACCTTTTCAAAAGTAGTATTCACTACTTCAACTTTAGCGAAAGGAGATATTATTTTTTCAACATAGGCTTTAATCTCTTTAAGCTCATAGTAATCAAGTTTAGGCAAATAAAAATTTTCATTGTAAGGAAATTTAGGAATCACAATTATTTTAATCAGTCCAGTCAGAACACTGTCTGGATGACTAAAATGATTAATGCATTTAACCTGGAATAAATTTGGAAATGCTTCTAAAATAATTTTTTCTATGAATTCAGGGGTAATACCTCTATTTTTATGCTGAATTCTCTCTGAGACTCTTGTATATAAATCAGAAGTTAATTCCTTATTCCTCCCACCAAAAGAAGCATACGGCTGACTTACATTACTGACTTCATCTATACCATCAATCAGTCTATCAATAGTTCCAGCAGCAATATTCTGTTCCCAATGGGCATCAGCTTTGTGAGAAGTCCAAGTCGCCATTACACCGTTATTCTTGATCAATTTTATTTTTGATAATAGCTTTGAATTATTGGGTGTCGAAGCGCTGATCCAATATTTATCTGAAGCCAGGATATCATGGGATTTATTTATTGAAGTGGGAATCTTAAACTGAACAATTCCAGAAGTCGTGAAGTTATGAGTACCATCTTTAATGATCTCGTTTTTACTAAAAGAAATCCATTCATTATCAATTAGATAGGACCATTTAATGGAGGGGATCTGTATTTGATCTATTTCATTTTGTATATTATCTTCTAGTTCAAAATATAAAGAAAGCTCTACTGGGACGTGTAGGTCATCTAAACCAATCATTAAATAACCTTCTTCATTAAACTGAGGAAACCAGTGATTCTGAGAGGGCAGCCCCTTATCAAAAATAAGAAAATTACCAAACGGATGAAGATGATAAATTTGATCTTTACTCGTTTTTATATTGTTACTCAATTTATTTTGGTCTAATGTAATCAAAGTCCGAGCAGAATATTTTAAGGTCAGCTCCCGTATTTCAGGGGAGAAAGGTTCTTTCGGTATGGATACCTTTGGTTTTTCCTTAGCAGGGCGGATTCCAGGTTTGGTTTGTGGCACATTTTCCATGAGAGCATTAGTGTACAATTCAAGGTAACTACCAAAACCGAAACCATCTTCAGGGCCCAATAATTCTATTTTGAAAAACCCAGTTTTGGAACGGTTGTCAAAATTTTCGATATCAATATCATCATAAATGGGTTTCATTTTGAATTTATCAATATTGATATTATCAAGACTTGATTGATTGTCCAATCTATCTTCATCACCCAAACTCTTGAATAAATCAAAATTTTGAACACTGTCAAGCTCCGAGGGACGAAACTGAAAGTCAGTTAAACATGAAATGCCCACCTTAAATGATTCATTATTAATGTCGTTATTATAGGCTTTATAATAGCCTTTAAATCCACCCACCTTTTTAGGTAAATTATGCCACTTGATATCAATAGATAAATCAGTAATATCTTTTTGAAAAACTTCTTCATTTCCAATCAAAAAATAAGATCCCACTTCGGGATTAGAACCGAATGGGAAAAATGGAACGGTTGTATCTAATATTCCAAGATCATTAAATACGGACAAGTTTTTCATTTGTTCTACATCAACTCTGATCTCACAGGTCTCGATTACTAATTCTTTGATAAAAGAATATGCATACATAGCTCTTTCCGAAGATAGCTTAAATTCAAAAACTGGCCATTCAGTTGAATGCCCTTCACCATGTACTTCTGGGTCATATCCCAATATCTCCGGATCCCCTCGATCAAAAGCTATTTGAAACTGTATTTCCCCCGAAACCCAACTTTTCGGAGGTACAATTTCATAAGACGTTACATCAAACCAACCTTCCAATGTGGTCACTCTAATGTCAAATATATTTGATATTATTTTCTTAAAACCTGCATCAGCAGAAAGTCCCTCCTCAAATGAAATTTCCTCAATAAAGGAAATCAAAGCTGAAAGAGATTTAAGGCTGAATTTATAATTTAAAGTAACTAGCCGCAAGCCCTCTTTGAGAATCAATACGGGTGAAGATAGCGCAAAGCCAATCCTGGCTTGCTCCATATCTCTATCCTTTAAATTCACATCAGACTGATCTTTTCCAAAAGAATCAAAAGCGCCGGGATTTTTTGATTTATCGATCGTTTTTCCCTCATCATTCAACATTATTTCTTTTTGAAAGATGTTTGATACCGATTTAAAAGTATTGCCTAAACCGATGACACCATTTTGGGCAACATGGATCAATTTTAAATCTGATACTTGGGCAGAATTTAACTCTATGGCATGATTTGTTTCATAAGTATATTCGTAACCGTCTTCATCAATTCCAGCGTACAGCAAGGTTCCTTGCGGAAAATCATATTTAAGAATATGATCTGAAGCTTCAAAAGTTACAAATACGTGATCGGGAGTGGCCTTCCTAGATTGTTGTCCAAGATGATCTAGGTAAAAATAATTTAGTTGCTTTTTGAGAATATTATTGATGTCTTTCTGAGTATGCTCATAACTTTTCAAAAAAGCGATCAAAACAGAAACGTGAGGAGGATGATACGGATAATTAGTCAGCACATCTTCTAATAATTTTGGAGCTATCGACCTCATATAATCGGTAAATCCCAAAATTGAACTAAAAATTACTGAAAGTTCTTTGATCATTTTATTTAAATCAGTCTCCTCAGATTGAACCGAAGTAGCTTCAAATTCACCGGTACTGTTTTTAATCCAGATCTGATCGAAAAATCCGAAGTCTAATAATGCCTCTTCTTCCAAATTCAGATATAGATGAACTTCGTTGGTCAATTTTATGAAATCTTTCAATTGATAACATAAACTTGTTCTTATAGAATTACTTAATTGTTTAAATAAACTATTTTCACTGAGATTTAGTACATCCATTTTGGACTTCACAAACCAATCATTAATGACCTTAAAAAGGTCTAATGTTATATTTATCTGTGCAATAAAATACTTTTGCTGATCTTCTTTAGTATTTGCTTTTTTTAGTTCAATCTCCTCTTCTTTATATTTGAGATACAGGTTTTCTGTATCAAAAACTGAAATTCGTGCTATCTGAAATGCTAGATTTTGATCAAAAAATTCAGCCCAATCACCTTCTGCCTCATTGTCATTGTTTACATATTGAATATGCGAAGCAAAATCTACGATAAAAACCAACAAATCCGCTAATGATCTTTCATCTATGCGTATGTAATCTTCATCAAAATGTTTGTTGTATCGATGCAGTAATGAAGATCCATTAGATTTTAAATTATTATTTTGATCCATTTTACATATCAGTAATATGAGTACCTTCTTTTATATAAAAAGGAAACACTGCGTTGGTTCTTACATTAACGGATTTTATCATAAATGTCAATTGAATTAAAAGCTTTCCATCTACGGCATTTGAATGGTCAATATCTACTTTTTCCAAATCTATCCTGGGCTCATGCCGATTGATAGCCCCCTCAACGACATCAGATAAGCGGGCGATAGAACCTTTATTTATACTTTCGAAAGTAAAATTTTTCACATCAGATCCAAAGTCTGGCCTCATAATTCTAGAACCTAAATCAGTGAATAAAATTATTTTTAAACTTTGGCTAATATCGATCTCATCCGATACCATATCCACAGACTTCGTGTGTTTATTGAAAGAGGGGGGAAAACTCCAACCTGTTCCCAAAAAAGATTTTAAATCTTTAGCCATTATGAAGCGATCATTAATTTTAAAAAGATTTCCACAAGATCACTTTTTTTTACTCCGGAATAATTCATTCGTTTTGATGCAACACACAACATATCTCTTATCTCCAAGTCTTTGTTCTGTTTTATTTTAGAGTTTCGTTCAGGTATGCTGAGTCCCAGACCTTCATCATGCAACAATAAGATTGCTTCTCTATTCCTACCAGTATCAACGGCAGCAGGTACCCTTGCACGCAATTCTTCGTCGACATTTGCAATCACCATACAACGGAACAAACCAGAGACCGAAAATCTATCATTAACTCTTTTAAAATTAGTTTTTCTTGTAACCCAAAAGCCCATGAAATTAATTTAAATTAATCATTCCACCCTTAACCACCACCTTTCCAGAACCTTTAATTTCAGTAGTAGCACCTTCCAAACCTGCTTTAGCACTTGCCTTCAAGGCCAGATTGACTCCTTGCGCCTTTAAATCAGCCCCACTTTTAATTTCTGTAGCTGCACCAGACTTCATTGTAATTTTCCCTTTTGACTTTAAAATCAAATCTTTACCACTGTCAAGTGTAATTCCCTTTTTATCCAATAAAACTGAATTCTTATTTTGATCTTCTAGCTTTAATGATTTCCCCTTATCATCAAGCGTTACTTTTTGGCCTCCGGGTGTCTCTATTGTAATGATTTTTTTATCATCTTCAAAGGTCAATTTTAATTTATTTTTTGTTATTATTCCTTTATCCTTATTCTTGGTTTCCGGAGTAAAAGGTGGCTTGTTTTTTTTACCATAAAGTGAGCCGATAATAACAGCAAATCTTGGGTCACTATTAACGAATGAAAGTATGACTTCATCTCCCACATCAGGATAAAAATAATATCCATAATTAGATGATGCATGAAGATGGCTCAATCTTGCCCATAAACCTTCTCCCGAAGTCTCGATAAAAGGCACATCTACTTGAACTCTATACTCACCTGCTGGATCCTTATCTATCTTTTTAACTTTTCCTATATGAATTCCTGAAATAGCAGGCAACAAACCGAGCCCACTCGGACCCTCTATGTTGTTATCACTATCCGTAAATGTTTTAGGTTGTAATCCGAATCCAGTTTCAGTTTTCCAAAATCCATCTTCAAAGGCGTGGACAACTTTAGTAAGATAAGCCAAACCATTAAAATGCGGTGAAAAACCAGCAAGCTTGATTAACTTCCCAACTAATGGTGCTGAGTTACCGACAAAAGATGCAAAACCTCTTATCTTGGATAATCTAGAATGCTGTAAATGAGACTTTGCCCATGACTTTAATAGGCCACTGTCTTCAGGGACCGATGTATTTAAAGCTAATTTTGGACTTTTTCCAACTGCCGAAAGTTTTTTGCCCGTAAGGTCTCCATGAGCATTTACAGAGGGTTCGGTTCCCACTGACTTCACCAAACTCAATTTTTGACTATCCCAAGATTGAAATTCAACCGAGCTTAGCTGGTTTATTGCATCCATTTCCGCCGAAAAATCTATAATTTCAAGACCAAAATTTATATCTAATATTGCACTCCCACTTACTACTGGTGACGCGACACTTAATTTAGCTCCTTCATTGATTACCACCATGGCATTGGCATCTGCTCGCGCTAAAATAAAATCCCAATCGGAGCAATTGTACTGTACTATATTTGGATGTTTAAAGGTTGTAGTGCTGACTGTTTTAGACAATCCATAGCCTCCAATTATTTCAGAAATAACATCACTATCTTTCTTTTTAACGAAATTACTTGTTTTTCGAGTTGTAGACAATTGAAACGCTTTATCCATACAAGTGAGCACTAGTTCTGAAGACTTAAATCTGACTTTCAAACTCTGACCAGTGATTACACCGGAAAAGACTTCCTTCTCTTTTTGATCATAACCCATTTTAATTGAAATGGTTTTATCAGGATCAAAATCCTTACTTGCACTTGCCTCAAAAGTTTCATCAGACGGATCACCATCCATAATAATTATTCTCGCTTTGGAAACCTTATTAATCTCTTTGGTTACAACAACAGACTTTAAACCATACTTAGCACCCACATCTTTTCCTCCCACAATGACTGAGCAGCTCGGAATACCCATATTACTCGTGATCGGAGATGCCATGTTATTTTTCTAGTCTAGGAAAAAAAATTTGGTGACCAGGAACCAAATTCCTAAAATCAATAATGTCATTGGCAGAGGCAACTTGTAAATAGAAACTGGAATCACCATAAATATCTTCACACATGAGCGGTAAATTATCTCCTTCTTTAACTTCAATGAGGTGAGACATATCTGGAGAATTTAGCTTAGCTAACTTCTGACCCAAATCTACATGTTGGATGAATTTAGCAGTGACCACTGCCCTTATTGGAAATCCATCAGAGTCAAAAAGGGTGTATTCCACATTGAGTTCAGTCATTTTACAAATCAATTGTAAAGCACCCCATGTTAGTTTTAGGGAATTTGTGGTATGTGTAGTTGAATTGACATCGATACAGAGCGATTTAAGTTTTTTGATACTGCTGTCTACATTGGCATTCCCTGGTATGGCTCCGGTGTCATCCAATGTAAAAGTTAATTGGATTTGCTCAGGTTCAGGAGGCTTGACCATGACCGCTGTAAGACCACTTGCCAATTTAACACCAACACTTTCCGTTTTCCAGTTCTTTTTATAATCTGTTGGATTTAGTTGAACGGAAAAGTCACCTACTAACTCAGATGAGCTGCAATTGGGGGACTTGTAGGCTTTAATAGTCAACAGCTCAACTGCCATAATTTTTAAAATCTATCTTTCTCGTTTTTAAGGTACTCTACTACTTTATCAAAACATTTTTGAATGAGTTCTTCTTCCATCCCTAAATCTTTCTTTGTTTCAGCCTTAGATATGGTTTCATCTCCAAAATATTCCTTCTTCTTTTGATCATTAACCTTTGCCATTATTGAAAACTGATTCACTTTGATTCCCATATCGGATGACATTTAAGTTTAAAGCAATTATTTACTATCAATTTCAATTAGTCAAATTAATCTTGTAAATGAACTATATTTTAAGGTAATCATTTCTATTGCAAAAGCATCTTTATCGGCCCTAAATTCAGACATCTCTATTTTTATAGGATACGCATTTTTAAAATTCCATGATGCCAATGGTGTATCCGAACTGTCTCTCAATTTTACATTTATCTCTTTTGGCGAAATACCATTCACCCAAAAGTCTCCACCACTGTCGATCATTTTTTGGCACCAAGTATAGAAATTTGTTTTGGTACCAATGAAGCCGCGTTCAAGAACTAAGTCTTCGTAAATTGTATGTTTAGGCAAATGATAAGCACTGTTTGCATCCCCTCCCGAATATATCTGCTCTGTTTCTAAGGACTTTGTAATACCTTTTACAGATTGCCAATTGGTATCATCTCCTGGAAAACTAGCGATTTCAACAGAAAATCTAAAACTTAATATAGGCTCTTTAAAGTCACTCATTTATTGTATCTTCCTATTGAAATAAATTTTAGCGAATTTATAAATTATCAAAAATTAGAAAAGAGATATGATCTCAAAACTGTTATACTTGACTACTAACTTTTCTATTGCCGCCCCTCCCGTTTTTTGAGAATCTAACTCTGCGAATGTCATTTGGACAGGGACAGCATTTTCTAACTTCCAAGATATTTCTGCATCTCCATCTGCATTCAGCAAGTCTATTTGAACGTTTCTTTTTATAGCTGTACTTAGATTATTTCGCCACCACTCAAAAAGATCTGTATCACCTGAGAAAATTCCTTTTTCAAGGGTTGCATCTGTATAAACTGTACGCCCCGCTATGTTATAATCATGTGATTGCTTTGTGTTTCCGTGTGAATAAGCAACAAAGTTAGTTTTTGCCTCTAAACCTGACACTTTTTGAAATCCCAATGCACCTGAAATTCCATCTATTTTAACTTGAAAGTAAAAAGCAGGCATCGGCCAATTACTGTCTTGGATCAGCCCACCAGATTGATAATTTAAAGCCATTTAATTATTGAAAGATAATGAATTAAAACGCACCTAACTGCTGAGTCAGGTGCGTATATGTCTAAGGCAAATTATTTATTAAGGTGTTGTAAACTCAATCCCTTCATGAGCCAAAACCAATTCTTCAACAGCAACTTCGCTACTAGAAGAATTTAGATCAGTACCCACAACCTTCATTGGGAAGGCGTTGGTCAGTGTCCAGACAATTTCAGCCGCTCCTTCTTCATTAAGTAGTGATATAATGACTGTTTTTCTTTCTATTGTATTCATTTTAATAGAGTTGAACCACTCATACATTTTGATGTCTCCTGTAAAGGTGCCCTTCTTCAAAGATATGTCGCTTGATTTTCTTAAACCAGGCATTTTTATCGTTGAAAATTCAGGACTGTCACCATGACGATACTCAATTACGTCGACTTCAGCGTCCATTCCTGAGATTTCTTGAAAATTGGCCTCTAAATCATCCACCTGTAGTTTGAAATGAAACTTTGGTAAGGGCCATATATTATCTTGTACTTCTCCAGCCATTTTTTTATTATTTTAGTTTTTAATATTTTTTTTATTTAAATAGATTTTAATTTGATTATGACTTCTGCATTTGCTGCTGGAAGGTAATTACTATAAATTCAGCTGGTCTTGTCACTGCTAGCTTTACTGTAATTCTCATAATCCCATCTAATATATCTGTAGCTGTCATGGTAGATCCTAAACCAACGTCTACAGAAAATGCATCATCAGGTGATGAACCTGCCAGCGCACCTTGCTTCCATTGATCTCTCAGGAAGTTAAACATTGTCCCTTTAATAGCTACCCATGTATTCACCTCATTAGGCTGGAACACATAACTTTCAGAAGCGATTTTTAATGATTGTTCGATCATGGTAACCGTTCTTCTAACACTTAAATATCTCCAATCTTGACTGTTTCCGTCTAGCGTTCTTGCTCCCCAAACTAAAACTCCTTTACCCGCAAAAGAACGGATCGCATTAATCGCTTTTCCTGTCAAAGGAAGGTTTAAGTCCTCTTGATCCTTGGCTGTTAAATTTACCGTTGGACTTACCACCGATCCCATAGAAACATTTGCCGGTGATTGGAATACGCCGACCGTACCATCCACCATTGAAATGACTCCAGCCATGCCACCGCTCGGAGGCAAAACATTAAGTTCATTTTTCATCTCTCCCATAACTGCCTTGTATAAAGGTAATTTGGCTATCAAAGTTTGATTCAAACTGACCGCATCGTTTTCCCCAACCAATTTAGCTATTTCATCTTTGATGATTTGAGCATCGTCTCCATAAAGGGCATCTGCTTCTGCATCCAACAAAGGTGTTAAGGCATCCAAATTACTGACATTAGAGAAATCAATTTCATCACCTTGCACAATGGTTGTGTTGACATAAGGATAGTAAGAAGCTCCCCATTGTAAAAAATTATTACCGAGCCCTTCCCTTGATTTGGTTATAATATCATTTTCATCATAAGATCTTTCCTGATCACCATTGAAAACATCAAGAATGGCTACCCTACTTTTCGTAGCGTTACCACAATGCATAAGCATCGCTTGCTGCAGTGAAGCACAATCATTTTCTTCGAGTAATACAGCATCCGGAATGACGAGCATCGTAGGTTCAGCCGATTTCAGTAAGGTAGGTATTCCTTTTTCTTCAGCCTCATCATTGAGGTCCTTAGCACTCACAGCACTAGAATAATCTCCTGCTGATACAATGTAACAGACGCTACCTCCATTGGCAAAAAAGAGCCTCATAGAACGATATAAATTGAACTTAGTAGGTGCATCCACAGCTACAGAGAAACCTGACGCATCATCTGCAGCTACGGTAAACGTAGTTTTTGGAGCACCTCCAAAAAACTGGTGATATTCGCTTAGAGATGTGAGACGCGTTGGTTTGTTAACAATTGATTTATTATTTTTAAGTGCTCTCTCGGTATATCCCACAAAAGCGGGCACAGCGGTCGCAACTTGGACTGCCGAACTTGGAAATGCACTTTTTTCTTCTATGTAAACGCCAGGCGTTGCCAAAACTTGTGCCATAAATTCAATATTTAAAGTGGTTAATTAAAAAAAGTATTTTGATGTTTAAATCTAGGCTGAATTATTGAAAATACCTAGGCTCTATGAAAAATTAACACTAGAAATTTCTCGTTTATAAATTTTGAATATACATTTCAGCATAATATCGAATCTCTTGGTTTACCGCTACTGCTTTAATGCGTTGAATATTTGGTGTAGGTAAATATATTTTATTAATGCCCGCCACTTCCTTTGATTCTTGAGATGCAATGTCTTCTAACTCAGCATATATTTTTGGCCCATCATAAAATTTTGATAAAGAAATAGCGGTTTGAGAGGTTATTTTTGTCGCTGCTTGATTATTAGGCAGAAGTACTTGTTCTACCTCAGAAAAGTCTATTTTCTCCTTTCCTATATAAACTGAAATATTTTTAAAGTAATTGTTGTTATTAGACACAAAATAATACGACCAAAATACTTTCCTAGCATCAATATTTATTTTAAAGTGTGATCCTATCACTTTCTCGAACTGCGTATCTGATGATGACTGCAAAGAAATCTCAACAATACCCCAACTTTTTTTCAGTTCAGGTTCTAGATAAAAAATTTCATCTTCTTCTGCTGACTGAGAAGACTTGACTTGATATGAACCATAATCATCCGTTAATATTTGCCCTAATTGGGTGTTTTCATCTATTTCCCCCTCAAAGTAATTATTATTTCCATCAGAAATAATAAGTTCATTTCCCCAAATTTTAGAGGGCTGAAAATTTCTTGACAAACAAAAATTATAATTAGTATCGCTTAATAATTTACCAGCATGTAAATTAATCTCTTGTGTCTCTGACTCCCCATCCTTATTTTCTTGATAAATCTCATTACGAAACATGTATTTCATATAGGGAGCTGCGGGTCTGATTTTGCTGAAGTTTTCGAAATACCTGTTTTTTATCTGTATTCCGAATCTAAATTTGATGGCCTCTTTGGATGATGATAACAAAAATAAATGATCTGACTTACCTAAAATAGCGAAACCCTCTGCTTTTTTTTTGAATATAAGTTGATATGATTTCATCACTGCCTGCAAAGAAGCAGTCATTATTACTTCATAATCTTTGGTAAAAGGTCCTGAATAATATTTATGGCTTAGTGATACCTCAAAAATGACTTGATACTGAACCATTTAATTATTCTTTATCTTTATCATCATTATTTTTACCAGGTGCGGATGGATTAGCTTGACTTCTAGAACGGTCAAATGGATCATCCTCAATTTTTTCTGCATCATCGGTTACTAACTTTTTCTCTGCCTCAACTACCCTTTGTCTTTCACTATTAAAGGCCTCTTCAGCAGCGCTTTGAACACCTGCGGGTTGTGGTCCACTAGAAACATCTTCGTTCCCTTCAGGGACAATCCCAATTCCAGAAATCGATGGAATGGTATCCTCCATATTGTCTGTGGCGAAAGTCAGCATTCTGATACGATAAACGACTGAGGGCAAATACTTGGAGCCCATCATTTGAAATACGGCACTCAAATCATGAAAGGATAGGGAAGTTAAATCAAATACTGCCTTCTCAACATTATCTGAAAGCCCTGGCGTATTATCGTTGGTAAAAATAGGCTTCCCTTGAAAAAAATAGATCACTCCTGACAAAAACTTCAAGGCCTCTACATAATTTTTTCCTACAAAATAACTCGAAAAAATAATGGTTAAATTCACATAAATATCTGGACTACTTTTGACAAAAGCACCTCCTGATGAGGTCGTTCCTGCCGTAGCTTTTAACGTAGTCTCTTCCTCAACGTTGACTAGTGAACAAACTACTGTATTGGAACCCTCCAATGCAACTGAACCATCTTGGTTAATTAAGTTAGACAGTACAAGTCTATCTTCTCTTACACCATATCTTGATTTAAAATAATCATTGAGTTCTGAACAAACTACAGGCAGCAGGTTATGAATCATTTTATTCCTCTATTATAGTTTTGGTGATGGCCCATACGACCAAGCGCATGATGTAAGTAAAAATGATTCCAATGATTCCTCCCGTTATAAATAACTCCATCTCAAAAGTTTGTTCTTGTATTGTTGATTGATTACCCGTCGGGGTGAGCGACATATATTCAATAAATAAATAAGCAACAGGAAGCGCTAGAATGATAGCGGTAATAAACCAGAGAAATTCTCTTGCAAAGATTTTCATACTTTTATCTTAATTTTCTCCTATTATGACTAAAAAGCATATTGATTGAAATCACTCCTAGACTCCCCACTAAAACGCCCAAAACAACAGCCCATTGAGGAGTTGTAATTAAGAAGTATTGTAAACCAAGGATACTCAATATCATAAATATCATACTATATACAACCCGAAAGGACTGATTCACAAAAAGTGCATCTCGTACGCGCCAATCGGTCAATGCATAAACAAAACCAACAACCAAAAATCCTACAAAAATCAAAAAACCTAAACCAATGATTTTTTTGTTATTATGAATACTCAAAGCCAAACCATACGGACCTGAAAGGCTAGACTTAATGGGTTCAATCTTTACCAAAGAATCTACTCCAAAGCTTTTCGAAATGCCTTGCCAAATATCAATTGATCCTTGACTGTATCCCATTGCCCACAAACCAACTCCTCTTAGATTTTTCGACTTAATCCAATCGTATTTAATATCTAAACTGGTTTCATTTTCAAACCAGCATATTTTACTTGACTCAGCATCATTCATCAGATAAAAAAAGCTTGCACTGATTGGATCAAAATTGGGATTATACTCGGTGTCATAAGTTGAAATGATTTCATAATAAGGTAAAGATTCCAAATAAGCACTTTGGCCTATCTTGATGTCTTTTATGTCCCAAGTAACACCGTATAAAGGTAAAGAGAGAATGATCTGGCCACCATCTATATCTAGATTCAAAAAATCATTGACACAGGTTTCCAAACTAGGCTGATTGGTCAGTGCATTGAGAGGGGCTACAGATCCCGGGAAGTCAGAATGTTCACCACTGAAATCGTATCCCATAATGTTAAAATAGGTAACGAAGTATTTTAACTCAGCATAGTTAAAGGTGTTTTGATCATTAAAATAAGGTACATCTAAAATCAGCGAATAACCCCCATTTTGCAATTGCGTACTGAGCTTTTTAATAAAAAAATTGAAAAAATCACCATAAAGAGCTGGTATTTGTTCGAAATTAACGTCAACTCCATCAAAATTTCCATCTATCATGATAGACAATAATTCCTCAATAAATTGATTTTGAGCCTCTCTACTGGCCAAGAACATCTCGTTGTTTTCTGACCCAAAAGAGGTAATTGATAATAAAACTTTGACATTTGGGTTCTGTTGCTTGATGAACTTTGCCACACTATCTTCCACCGCCTGCTTAACCATCGACGGATTTCTGTTTTTACCTGTCAACGGATCAATATCGTAGGAGTACAACGACAACATGGTTAATAAATCATAATTATAATATTTGTAAGCATCTTCCATCCAATAGGGATGCCAACCAATGACCTCATATTTGGTATCTATACTGTCATGAGCGCCAATGTTATTATAGAAAACATTTTCTACAGAGTCCCACTCAATATCTTTAAGACTTCGATCATTTTTAAAACTGTATTCCTGCTGGGCATGAAAAAAAGTATAGATGTAGTCATAGTCATGAATCATCCCGCTGTTAGGTATGTAGGGCGCCTTAGACCAAGTAATAATGTCAGCTGTGTCGCTAGAGGAATCTACCGTTTTTTTGCTAGATCCAAACATCTTCTTAACCTTTTTGGCGTCGCGATTGGTTCGTTTGACTTCTTTCATAACCTTCCTCTGCGCCCCCATGATTTGCTTACGCAAATCTTGGCCGGAAGACAAGAAAGGTAACATCAAAACGATTATTATGACACCTAAAGAGCTACCTTTAAAATTCATTTTGGAAAACTTAATTTTTAAACTCTGTAATTCAATATTTCACGGCCTTTCAAATATCATCATTTAATTTGATTCTAAAAAGCAAAACTTTAACGTATACTTTTTTTCCTAAATTTTTATCTTCATTCTTAAAATACAAATAATGATCACAGCATAAGTCATTCATCAGCGCAAAATTGATACCTGATTTGATTTGTAAGTTTGAAGCTATTTGTGAAGATGGAACTATTACAACGTTGTCATAGATAAGGCCCGAAGTCTCTTGACTTGAGTTAGCCAATTTCGACTCAAGGGTAATGTTTTGCCCATTGGTTGTTTGGAGTGATACTAGCGTTTGATCTTTTTTAAATGCTAAGCCCAATGGATCACCTAAAACATAATTTTTTAAAACATCTGTATATAATGCCTCGTCTCCTAGGCTATCTGTTACTATACTTTCATCCAATGCTGCCATCGCTGACTCGTACTGTGATCCCGTTCCAAAAACTATACTCCAAAAAGCAATGGTTGAATCTGCCTCAAAATTGAAAGTAAATTTTTCTGAATTAGGATTTGTATAATCTCGCACCGCACCTAAATATATCGTGGTATCCAAGAAATCAATAGGGATTGTATCATACACAATTGGCTTGGGTATTAGACTGGTATCAACGACATACTTGAAGGGAGTAATCCGGTCAATACGAAAATTATTTTCTTGCCCCAGCCAATCGTCCGAAATCATGGTTATTTGAAAGGAATCTTTCTTTAAAACTGGAATTATGGCTTGTACTATTTTTTTAGATTTTCTATTTGCAAACAAAAGCTCTTTCCCTCCATTAACAATTTCAATGGGGGGTGATTTCTTGGTTAACCTATTCATGGTAAAAAGTAAGGTATCTCCTTTGTCAAAGGGACCTATCATTAAATTTTTATCATTGAATCTAGTGATTTGAAACTCCCCCTCTGATTCAATAGACTTGGTACGGGGAACGGCTCGCGAAAAGGGAATGGAATCTTTTGGCGCACCTATTTGAAAAAGAAACCGATTGAGTGTAATAATCTGATCTACTTTAGTCTTGGACAAAAAAGATAAATTTTCCAACTCTATCGAATAGTCTCCGCTATCAATGGCATCAAACTGCCAAGTCATTTTGGTTTTTTTAATCAAAGATTCATGAACAATTGCACCCGAAGGAGAAATAACCCTAAAATTTATTTTTCTGGATGTATGTGTTTCAAAAGTTAAGTGATCAAACTTTTCTAATATCAAATGAGATTTTTTAATAAACTTTCTATCTAGTTGCATAGACTGGTTAGATGCTCGAGTAATCTCATTTCTCATTTGAGCTGAAGAAGGAAAAATAAAAATCCTTACCAAAAAAAACAAAACCATTAATCTTCTTAGACCCATTGTTAATCTAATTTTTCCATTCTCTTTTGGACATCTTTTCTTATTTTTTCTTTCTCCTCATCTACCCAAACTTCTAATTGCGCCTTCACTATTTCAAGATGCGCCTCTCCAATCAACTTCATAGAGCCTTCATTATTTCTAAGCTCCTGTTCGACCTTGTCTTGTTCAATACTTGCCATAATGGTTAACTTATTGTTGAGTTGTTGATTTCTCATATTTACCGCAGTGATTTCATCTATTTCAAAATCGTATTCTAATGTTTTTAAAAGATGATCATAGGGTCCATAAGGAGAAAGTAATTTTACTAAAATAGGTGCGATTTCAATAGCTAATAATAGTAAAATAATGGCCAATTGGGGCCCAAAAGGTAGTACCCTCAGTGACTCTAATCGCACCAATAATCCGTCAGCGAAAGATTGCAGCAATCCCTCTTTCTCAAGTTCAAACTCATCTAATAAACGTTGTTTTTCTTGATTGAGTAAAGCAATGGTGGCTTCATTGGTTAACTTGGCTTGATCATATTCCTTTTGACTCTGTAAGTATTTATTCTCTTTGCGTTCACACTCTGTACCCCGACCTCTTTGGCCGGTTCCACACGTGCCATCACATTCACATACATATTGCCGATAATATTCTTCTCTGATTTCGAATTTAGCCAAAATACTTAGGTTTAGAGAGTCAATTCGTTGCTGTTTTAGAGCTACTCTCCCATCAAAAAGAGTCGTTAATTTATCGATTTTGTTGGCACCTGCATAGTAAATACTTTCATTAATTTCTTGTTCAAATATCTTGAGTTCCAAAGGAACGGATATTACTAGAGATAATAATATGGCCAATAAAAGCCTTGGTGTTATTTGAGCGAATTCTTGAAGTTTCCCTTTAGATTTCTTGATAGTTGAAACTAAAAACCTATCTAGATTGAATACCAATGAGCCCCAAAAAATCCCCAGCATAATGGATAAACCCAATGAATTAAAAGCAGTGAAGAGTGCATAGCCTCCAGAAAAGCAGGCCAAAATGCCTGTAAAAAAAACGGTAGCACCTACCCCTGCGTATTTATTCACCTCAGACTTCGGACATTTGTCTAATAGGTCTATGTCTGCCGCTGAACAAAATAAAAAGAATCTTAATAAAAAGCCATATGTATGCTTTTGCTCACTCATAATAATCCCTTGTTGATTCGATATTATCAACAATTTTAGGGTCCGATTTAAAGTAATTTAATAAAGTGGATTTCCTTTTTTTGAAAAGTTTTGGAATGGAATGCTGTTCATAAAATTGATTAAAATCAGTCCCTTCCATCTTTTGTAAAAGAGTGGATTTGAGTGATCTATATTTGTTATCCATCTCATCCATATAATCTCTGAATTGATTGTTATCGCTGCCTTTTAAATAATGTAAGGCTTTGTTTCTAACATCATCAATATTAATCTCCAACGCTTTCAAAATATTTGGATTAAGATCAATGAATTTTCTTTCAAAAACCGGTGTTGGAAATGAATAAATTAATATTTTCTGGTTTTTGCTTTTCCCTCTAAATTTAGCTTCAATATTAATTTCTATAGATCCATCCGAGTTGAAAATATGCGATCCTTGATTTTCATAAAATCCAAAAGGCTTTACGTTTACTGTATCTGCATGGGCCACCTCCCAAATCAACCGAACATCATATCCCTTGGCAATCCCGAAAACACCGGCATACTGTGACTCGTTCATCGCCACAAACTCATTGGAAGACGGGTTTCGAAATTGTACCTCATATCCAATTTTAAATTCGCTAATGGTCTTTACCTTAAGTGATTTTATCTTCTTTTCACTCCCATGAGTCGCTTTCAACTTTAGGACAGTATCATTCAGGAAAGTGATAGTTTTTTGTCCAGAATTCGCTACTTCACCAATACCATCAATGGTAACATGAGTCGCATTGGTAACTTCCCAGAAAATTTTAGTAGCTGTCCGTTCGTATACTGTATTGCTTTCACTGAGAAATTCAATTGTAATATCATCCGGTTCTAAACGGTACTCAGGTTCGGCTGAGATGAAATAGTTAAGATATTCGTCAAATCCTTGATCTGCAGTATGAAGTTCTTCAAAATTCTCATGATCCTCTTGGAGGACATAAATCATTTCATGATCTTTAAAACATAATATTTTGGAGAGTCCTTCAGTGCTTTCTGATAAATAAATGGATGCTCCTAATTTTCTTAATTTCAACAAATGAATTAATAGAAAAGCATCTGATTCCGTTTTTTCAAGTCCCCGTTTTGATACGTAAATATCACAAGCAATTTCTCTTTTGAGGCATTTCCCTAATTGCTCCAATAAATCAATTGACAAAACTTCTTCCAAGCACAAACTTATCTTGTGTCTCGCCTCTGCGAATCTTTTTTTTAGAAATAAGGTTTGGTGAGTATTCAATAGTTAGGGATAAACTGATGGTTAATTTTTCAAAAACGATTTCAATCTAGTAAATAAATATCAAATATTCCTCACTCTACCTCAAGCATATTTTAAATAAGAATTGAATGTTTAAATTTCTAAGATCAGGAGACCTCTTGATATTAATTAGTGATTTTGATGCTCAAGAAAAATCTACCTTTTATATTTGAATTCAGTCGAGTATTGAAGATTAAAATCATGACAAAAATAGACAAAAAGATAATTTGGGTCACCGGAGCGTCCTCTGGCATTGGGGAAGCATTGGTTTACCAACTGCACCAATTGGGTGCAAAACTGATACTGTCAGCACGAAGAGCAAATGAACTGGAGCGAGTGAAAAATGCTTGTACACAAAATAGCGAGGTACACCTCTTAACATTAGATCTATCTGAAGCCGAAACACTTGAAGAAAAATGCAAACAGGCGTTAACTTTAATGGGACCCATTGATCTCATCATTCATTGTGGAGGAATCAGTCAGCGAGATAAAGTCATGAACACTTCTTTAGCCGTAGATCGCCGAATTATGGAAGTCAACTATTTTGGAACCGTTGCCCTTTCTAAATTTTTACTCCCTTCCATGGTGACTCGTAAGCAAGGGCATCATGTTATCATCACCTCCGTTACTGGCATCATCAGCACACCATTAAGGTCTGCTTATGCTGCCTCTAAACATGCCTTACATGGTTTTTTTGATGCCCTCAGAGCTGAACACGAAAAAGATAATATACATGTGTCATTGATTTGTCCAGGCTATATCAAAACTAAAATAAGTTTTAATGCATTGATGGGAGATGGTAGCAAACAAAATACCATGGATAAAGCTCAAGACAATGGGATGAGCCCTGTAATATGTGCGAGCAAAATTATTAGAGCAATAGAACAAAATAAAAACGAAGTGTATATCGGAGGATTCAAAGAAGTAGCAGGTATTTACCTAAAGCGTTTCTTTCCCAATCTATTTGCTAAGGTCGTAATAAAAATGGCTGTTACTTGACCTTGATAATTAAGACATTGCTATCGACTTGACGCTCCCATGCTTAAAGTGATCTGGAATTTACCTAAGTTTAAAATAATGATTCTACATCATCAAAGGAGTAGGCATATCAAAGCACCATTATTTATTGTATCGATCTCTCGAAGAGCAATCCTAGACCTAAATGATTTTTTAAGGTGATTTTTCTCTTAATTAAACCTATGTCCCGTCGAAATCACTCACTCTAAAAAGATTTAATACCATATATAATCAATTGTATTTCAGTATATTATAAAATTTTATCAAAGTATTAATTGAAATTAATACTAGACTTATGATGTATTCACTTTTAATAATTATCATCCCGGAATTACCTCATCATCTAATCGAATGATTCCCATTTTTTTTGGGATCAAATAGACCCCGAAGTTCACCTCATTGCCTGATTTCCGAAAAGTAGATAAGGTTTTTAAGGGTTCTTTTGAGATCCCTTTTTCTGGATGACTAGGGTCAATAGTGGTTAGTACACATCGTGGGCAATGGTGACTAATTTCAAATTCACAAGTCCCTATTTTTAGTGATTTCCAGTCATCTTCTTCAAATGGGTTACCTCCTTTTACTACTATATTTGGGCGAAATCGATTCATCCCTACCGGCAAGGTCATTCGATTATTTAAGTCTCGCAAAGAGGCCTCGGAGGTGAGTAAAATCGGGGCGGCATCTGTATAGGTTATATCAATAAATTGATCCTCCATTTGCCGCATGTAGACTGCATTGATTTCAACCACATGACAGCTCACACCCATGCATTTGGAAAACCATTTTTGGATACGCTTATCTAACTCTAAACCTCCCACCGATTGACCAAATAAGATACCCGTTCTCTTTTTTGAAGATACGGTTTTTCGTGGTACGGTGATAAACTCACCTTTACATTTAAAGTGAATCATGTCATCCATGATTTTCGCTTCAACCTCGAGCAGCATAGGGCACTCTCTTGCCGTCAACATACGACCATCCTCATCAATCACGGCAAAGTCACGATCACCCACTAAGCCCGTTGTAATGATTTGAGCATGATCAAGGGATTGAGGTTTACCTGACTTTAATAAATAGATATAGAGATAAGAAATATGAATGGAATTCATTGAATACTATTTAAATATTGAATCTTAAGATAAGTTATATCATCGCTCTTTTTTAAAATGATATGCTTGTTAAAGCAAACTAATAAATTTATCCAAAATGATCGCTCATATTATAATAATTGTACTTATGCAGGAACATTTTTAATCACAAAAAAGATTTTAAATCAGAAAATATCATTCTTAGATTATTCGGTAGATTGTTTGAGTAAATAGCCGTTCGCCTTCATTTTTTTTCTACCCATCGAGGATACACGATGAAGTTATCCTTATCAAAATAGTCCCGGTCGAAATGATCTACTTCGAACGTAACTAAATCATTTAAAAACTGTACTTGTAGCTCACTGAAATTGATGAAAGAATGTATATTTATACTGTTTCGATCTACCAAATCGTATCTACTCGATCGCCAAGTAACCAAATCTGATTGATATCCATAATGTAGTCGATTTGCTGAGTTGAGATAATACTTTTGATCTATTTTTTTTAGGTTTATCTCTATAAAATCAGCACCTCCAAAACCGGAAATTTTCTTATGAAATTCATAGTCCTCTTTATCTATATATATCTTTCCATGAGATGGGCGATTATTATGCATTGAAATGAAGTTTAATACACAGCATGACCGATCCGACATTTCTACCTCATCATCAAATGACCATAAATAATCTTCGTAACGCCTTTTGTGAAGAAAATCTTCCATGTGCTTTCCAATGTTATCTTGATGCATTTGAGTCATACTGGTTAATCTATGATTTTCAACTTGATCACCAATAGGTTTGATAAATAGCTCATTCTGATCCTATCTAAGTCAAAGAAGGTATTATATCTATCATTTTGAAATAGATACCCATCATACTCACCCATAATATTTATAATGCTATCCTTTGCATAAAAATGTACAACCTGACTGAAAAACTGAAAATATAAAGGCTCCACAGAATGATTCAAGTTTAACCTGGCGATAACTTCTTTGATTATTTTATTTGTATTTTCGGATATCAAAATAACTTCTTTTAGTGTTTCAGTAGAAGGTGTCAAAGATATTTGGACCTCATTCTCTCCAAATTGTTCTGAACTCAAAACCTCTGAACGATAATTCACATGAGAAATCACCAAATGATCTAAGCTTTTTGGTGATTTTAATAAATACTTCCCTTGAGCATTAGAAATAGTACCGATGTCACTGTCTTCATTTACATAAATATGTACTCCTTCAATCGCTTGTCCTGTTTGTTTGTCAGTAACAAGCCCTTTGTTATAAAAAGATTGGCATTTGCTTTCATGGCTTGCAAGAAAGCAAATGCCTAACAATATTGATAGTTTGATATCAATGCTATGCATAATTCAATTGGGGTTAAATGAAATTAAAAAAATAAGCCTCTTTTAAACTCTTATTTGAGTGCAATCATGACCCCTCGTATTGTATCAGCCCAGTAATGTGCTTTATACGCTCCTCTACCCTTTATTTTCTTTACAGATGCATCAGTAAATGTTTCATGACATTGCACAATACAACTCTCAGCATTTGATCTCCCATTGGCTTCGGGTTGGTTTAAATCCATATGTTCTATCCGAAAACTAGCACTTAAATTTGATTCTTCCAAGATATTTTGTGTGAGGGCTAAACTATATAATTGATCTCCTCCCATCTCAGGTAAAATAATTTGTATTAACCCTTTTATTTCGTTGCCGGCATCATTCGTTATCAAAATATCCACTTCATGTATTTCTGTCTCATCTATATCTGCCCTTGTATTGTTAGATATTAAATAAGCCTCTGGAATATCTATCGATGTAAATATCAGTGGAGATTCAGAACCAGATTCATTCTCATCACAAGCAGTTATTAAAAATAGAGCGATCAATAAAATCAAGCAGGAGTTTTTAGTCAAAGTAATGTTCATCATATAAAAAATTTTGGTTTAAATAATAAGACTAAAGTTTTGCGGTAAGTGATTTGATTAGCTTATTCATCAATAACTACTTTAAAACTTATATAGAAATTATTACTCCTAAAGTAATGGAATGAACTAGGCAATTAAGGGTGTGAACTTGTCCCCAGACATTTGATCTAAGCTATTTTTGATCAGTCTCTTAAAAATCTGGATCTAAATGAAATTCCATTGACTTGCCATTGGCAGGATCCCCAAAAGTGAGGGCAGCGGCATGCAACTTCAATCGATCGGACTTCAAGCCATACAATTCGTCTCCCTCAATGGGCATATTTAGACCTTGAGGATGAGCTGAATGTACTCTAAGCTGATGGGTCCTCCCTGTAATAGGTTTAAATAATACCCGCGCTTTAGCTGCTTTAATTTCAAGGATCGACCAATACGTTTCGGCTAATTTACCCTCACGATAACAAACCATTTGACGTGGACGTTGGTGGTGATCAGGTCGCAATGGCAATTTGATCGATGGGGCTTTGTATTCTGGAATGCCATTTAAGATGGCAATGTATTCTTTTTTAATGGTCTTATTTAAAAACTGATTTTGAAAATCAAGATAAGCTGCTAGAGTCTTAGCCACCACCATCAATCCAGAAGTTTCGCGGTCCAATCGATGCACTATCATAGGGCCTGTGGCCTTCGGGAATGCGGCCTTAACCCTGCTAGCTATGGAATCCAATACGTATTTGCCTGATACAGACAACAAGCCGTTGGGCTTATTGATAACCAAATAATCCACTGATTCATAGATTATATTCAAACCCTTTGTCTTTAACGCCTCCTGATATGCGGGATTCTCATCAATACGCATCCCTGCCAACATATGGGTTAAGATAGGCTTACATTTACCCAGGCATGCAGGATAAAAATATCCATGGCGACGCAATTCTAATTTAGGTGATTGTCCCCACCAAAACTCCGCTAAAGCCACAGGCTTTAAGTTATTGAGAAAAGCATGCTGTAATAGCTTTGGAGCAGCACAGTCTCCAGCACCTGCGGGTGGCCTTTGCTGTTTGATGTGCTTGAATAGGCTGGTTAATCCTTTCCTATCTTTTTGTTGATTCAGAAATTGATATTGGTCAAATAGTTGCTGCTGAAGTGCCGCTGACTTGCTCTTCCTTTTTTCCTTTAATTCATTGATTTTATTTTGATAAAAAGCCAAGCGTACTTCTGCAGCGCTTAATACTTCCCGCCAGGCTTGTAGCTTTCTTTTATGTTGAAAATGCAAGTCCTGACTCTCTTTGCTCATTTGTTGCAAGAAATCCTCAAGGCGATCAGTGGTTAAATCTTGCATTGCCGCCTCTCTTTTAAGCTGCCTAATGTGCTTAGCCTTCTTTTTATTCATTAGGCTTGCTTGCATTTCTTTGTTGCTTCTATCTCTTTTAGTATTATACTCAGATAATAAATCCAGATACTGAGGATCATGCTCGATGGCTTTAATTTGGTCATTGATCGCTATAATGGATGCCTCCTCTTCTTTAAAAAAACCATCATCGGCCAATCTATCATAAATTGGGCCTACGAAACCCTCTAAATAATTCTTTTCAGCCAGTTTTCCCGAAAATGCCGCCAAGTAACCCAGCTCTTTTCGCTTATTCTGTACCACCAAAACACCAAACATCTTACCACAGATTTCACCAGATTCATCGGTCTGATCTCCAAAGTCATGGGTCCATTTTTTTTGCTCATTCAAATAGGTCTGTAAGGCTTTTACAGCGCTTAATGCCACTGGATGCGGTTGGTATGAAAAAGGAAAAGTGAACTTTTCGGGAAGGTCTGTTTCAGCTATTGGGATGGGGAGTTTATGGAAAACGGATTGGATAAAAGTTTCTGAATCTTTCATTTGAAGCACAGAATTAATACCATTTACTATGAAAGTCCAATTTTAAATGAATTATTGTTTTGTAAAATAGTAGGGCCCATTGAAAAAAAAAGATAACAGGACATATCATTACCGATCAGCGAGCAGCTTTAAAATAGAAAATAAATCATAAAAGGAACTCAAAAAAACCCTGATTCTCATGCCGCTCATAAAATAAATATGACCGCTCTTCTAAACTTATATTGTCAAAGGTATATTTGAACCTTATGAAAGTTTACTTTATTGTAAATTCATTTTTTTTATGAAAGATTTAACTCGACGCAAATTTTTACAGAAATCCTCGCTCTCTGCCGCCGCGTTGGTAACTGCCAACACCTTAAAAGCAGATGTCGCAGATAGGTTTAATGATCGTTCAACTCAGTCTCAGTATATGGGTGGTTTTGCTGGACCCAAACTTCCTATTGTTCGTATTGCCATCATTGGAGTGGGCGCCCGTGGACCGGGACATCTCAAATTTGCCGCGGGTCTACCGGGCACCGAAATTGTAGCTATAAGCGACCTATACGAAGACCTGGTAAAAAAATGGACTGAAGAAATAAGGAAAATAGGTAAAGGACAACGTCACAAAAATATAGCTACCTACTCTGGTGATGAAAATAGGTGGCGCACCATGCTTTCTGAAGTGAAACCCGACATGGTTTTTATTGCAACCAATTGGTCCAATCATGCTCCCATGGCCATTGAAGCTATGAATCAGGGAGCGCATGCTTTTGTTGAAGTACCCCTTGCCCTGACTTTAGCAGAAATGTGGCAAATAGTTGATACCTCAGAGCGTACACAAAAGCACTGTATGATGATGGAGAATGTTAATTATGGGCGAGAAGAATTAATGTACCTCAATATGTGTCGTCAGGGCGTGATTGGAGAATTGCTCCATGGAGAAGCCGCTTACATCCATGATTTAAGATTTCAAATGGAAGAGCAAGATCGTGGGACAGGGTCTTGGAGGACCCATCAATACGCCCAAAGAAACGGTAATCTTTATCCCACTCATGGATTGGGGCCCGTAGCGCAATATATGAGTATTGGTCGAACCCAGGATACTTTTAATACACTCGTCTCCTATTCCACGCCAGCCATCGGTCGTCAAAATTACGCGAAAAAGAATTATCCTGCAGATCACAAATGGAACCAATTAAAATATGCAGGGGGAGATATGAATACCTCTATAATCAAAACAAATATGGGTCGTACCATCATGATTCAGTGGGATGAAACCAGCCCAAGGCCTTACACACGACTTAATTTAATACAGGGCACCCGTGGTTGTTTGGCAGGTCATCCCTCACGCATAGCCCTAGAGGGTGGCGTTGAAGGCGCAACTACAGATCATCATCGCTGGGCACAGGGAGATGAACTTGGGAAAATTTATGAGAAATATGATCATCCCCTTTATAAAAAGATGAATGCAATGGCCAAGGACTCAGGTCATGGTGGTATGGATGGTATCTTGGATTATAGAATCATTGAATGCTTACAGCAAGGACTTCCGTTAGATCAAAATGTATATGAGGGTTGTTTTTGGAGTGCAGTAAGCCCTTTAAGTGAAAAATCTGTAGCTAGCGATGGTGCCCCACAAAGTTTTCCTGATTTCACACGAGGAAATTGGAAAACGACTGCGCCTTTAGAAATTATATCTTAACAAGATTGATTCTAACTAAAATCTGACTGCCCTATTTTGAAGTGATTTTCTCCGAAATTTTAGATATGGTCTTTAACAAAATATGATGGGCGGGCACCGCCATGTCACCATGATTGTAACCCTCTAACTCATACAGCTCAACATAGGGATGGCCTATAATTTGAAGCATTCTCCAGAAATAGGCATTCTCCTCATATCTACCGTACAACTCCAATTCACGATCTCCAGTAATTAAGATGATCGGTGGTGAGTCTTTTCTAATATGAGCTAAAGGGGCCATGTGATCGACCCGTACATCATCCCATTTCAGCTCACGCTCTGATCTGACGGTAAAATGCGTGATGGTATGTCCACTGTAAGGAATCAATCCTGCAATGGCATCCGAATCTATATCATAGGAGTTGAGATAGCTTTTATCCAATCCCAGCATACTGGTTAAATATCCTCCTGCTGAATGACCCGCAACAAAAATTAAATTGGGATTTCCTCCATAGGAAGCTATATTTTTAAAAACCCAAGCTACGGCCGCTGCAGCATCATCGATATACGTAGGTGATTTTACTTTGGGGTACAATCTGTAATTCACAGCGACTACCGCTATTCCCTGGTTTTTTAGGCCTTCAGGAATAAATTTATTTCCAGACGTCAACCCTCCTCCATGGAACCAAACTACCGTAGCGAAATCTGTCGTTCCGGGCAGATAAATATCAAAAACACATCTTTCAACAGTATACGCATCATCTGTTCCTTGCCTGTAGGACAAGTTGGTTAATAGTTGCGCCTCATCAGTTAAGATTTGAGCCGTTAACTGAGCTCCATGAAAGTATAGCACCAAAAAAAAATATTTTAAAAATCTCACGTATGAATTAATTCGATTTACTCTCATTTTTAATCAAGTATTGAATAAATATTAAAGAGGTTTTACTTCAATTCTTCAACCAAATAATAGCCCTTTTTATTCTGATTCTCCGCTCTGACCTGTTTTACTTTTTCAGACGAAATCGCAGCTGCTTTATTACCAAAACTATTGCGCACATAGGTGAGTACCCCAGCAATTTCTCGATCATTGAGTAAACTACCAAAAGCCATCATAGGTACTCTTCCATTGTAGGATTTTCCCAATACTTTCATTTTACCCATGACACCATTCAATGTGATTTTAATTAACCTTTCCTCGTCTCCAAGCACCCATTGCGTTCCTTTGAGAGGCGGAAATCCAGCGGATTTGATTCCCTTACCATCAACTTGATGGCAGGTTGCACAATAACCTTCTTTCGCATAAATGCTTTTGCCTAAATGATACAATTCAAGATCAGGCCCCTCAAGATCTACCACTCGTTCTTCTCTGGGTTTACTTTGTTTATCCATTTCAGAAACTCCCGAAATCCCAAAATTTCTGGCAATGGCATTGTAACTATCTCTCATCCAATCATCCAATGGTAAGGGTGCAACAGCCGAAAGAACTTTTTGAGCTACTTCCTCATCAAACCAAGAAGCAGCCACAACGGCTTCCAAACGTACCTGACTATGGACATCCGATCCTGCTTCTATCAACCATTCCTCACTTTGAGGAATTTGTACTTCCATATAACGCATCACCCGGACAGCGGCGGCTCTCAACCTATAATTTTCTGAATAAAATACTTCTTCTAAGAGATCCAGATCAATTTGATTGTTTCCCCAACTCACCCACAATGCTTCCAATAAATGATGATCATATAATTGATCATTTGGATCTAAATTGGCTACCCAAACCTTCAAAGCCTCGGATACCAACTCGGTCTCTTTGCCTCTGAGCGCACGACGACTTCGATAGCGCGTTCTGTATTCGGGTAATTTTAAATTATCAAGTAGTATCTCTGTGCTCGCTCCATTTATTACTGCGGGCACCACGAGAGGTCTGGAAGGATAAGTTACGCGGTATATACGCCCATGCACATGATCTCTCAAAGGATCACGTGCATTATGTTGCATGTGTCCCACCAAAACATTGTGCCAATCCACGACATACAATGAACCGTCTGGAGCAAACTCCATATCAACAGGTCTGAAATTTGGATCGGTCCCTACGATTAAATCCTGTCGATATTTTGATTCATAGCCAGTACCCTTCCCGATGAACTTGTGTTGCTTAGTACCTAAAAATCCAATAGTGTTATTGATTAGTAAATCTCCTTGGACCTCCTCTGGGAAATGGCGACTGGATACAAATTCTAAACCTGAGGTGGGCCTCACCCTATGGGCTTCCTCTATCAAGTTCTTTGATTTTGGTGATGAAATCCCGTATATTGGCTTAATAGATCCCGGCATCATCCATCGTACATCTGGACCCGATGTGTCACAGAAAAAGTTTTGGCCCCATGCATCAAATGCAATACCCCATGGATTGGGAATGGACAATTGCGCGGTGCGCTCTAATTTGTGTTGTTGCGGACTGTATCTGTAAAAACCGCCATTGGTTGCCCTTACGGGTCCATAAGGTGTCTCCACATTGGTATGCAAAAAGACTCCCTCCCCCATATAAATAGCTCCTGATGGATCTACCGTAAAAGCACTGATGGCATGATGGGTATCATGATCGTCAAAACCGCTTAATAGCATTTCTACTTCATCCGCTTGATCATCACCATCCACGTCTTTATATAATTTTAAATGATTGCCCTGTGAGATGTACACTCCTTCGGTAGCCAGTTCAAATCCTATGGGCAAATGTAATCCGTCTGCAAATACCGTCTGCTGATCTGCCTTTCCATCTCCGTTAGTATCCTCTAGAATAAGTAATTTATCATTGGGCTTGGCATCTCCCGGTTTATAATGAGGGTAACTTGGCATAGTCGCAACCCACAAGCGACCCTTGTCGTCAAATGAAAGCTGCACCGGATTGGCTAAATCTGGAAAGGTTTCCTCTGAGGCGAAAAGTTCGATTTCATATCCCTCGGGTACCGTAAGCGTAGCGAGGGCCTCCTCTCCGTATAAATAAGAAACTTCCTCTGTATTCCTATAATTAGTTTCAACGACAGCCAGTTCTTGCGTTTGGCCATCCGCAAGGGCCACGTCATAAGGGCTATTTTGCATAAAGCTCCAAATAGCTGTATCTCGAATTTGGGTAAGTTCTCTGATTTTTTTTAGCTCATTAGGATAATTGTCTGAACCGAAAGGATCATATCTCCTACCAAAGACATGTACGCCATTAGGTATTTTAAAATCATTCTGCCAAAACCAATTTTTATCTATCACGCGAGCTATTACTCCCTCAAAGGCGGTCTCATCATGTTTTTTACCTTCCTCAAATAGCGCATTGGATAAGAATGAGGAAAATATGCGATAGCCCTCTTCATTGAGTTGCATACCATCAATGGTTAACTTTTTATCTGAAAACCATTTGGTACTTGGCGTAAAAACATCAATAAAAGGTATTTTTTCTTCTAGAGCAACTTGAGCCATGGCATGGGTATACATTTTCAACCTCCTATTAATTTCAATTCCATCAGGTAGATCTTCCGTTTTTGATAGATCTTGAAAAGCAATGGGAGATACCAGTACCAACTCCGGCGCATGGATACCATTGTATTTTTGTGCTTGGGTATGAGTGATAAAGGCGTGCAATTCATCGATGAAAAGGGCTAAGCCTGCTGAATCCTCAAAGGATTCATTGAAACCAAAAAAACTTATAATCAAATCAGTATCCAACCTATCCAGCCACTGATCTGGAGTTTCAAAATGTCCTTCACTGCCCGAGTTTTGAGCCAGGTCATTCTGAAATTGGGCAGCACCCGGAAAAGCCCAAGGCTCGTTTCTACCTGAATGAGGTCTAAAGCCAGGTGTATTTCCTCCATCGCATAAATTTCTAATGACTAAAAGACGATCAGGAAACTTGAGCTGTACTTCCGTTTCAAAAAATCCATAGTGCATCATTCGAGCACCTAAATTGTTACCTATTAAAGAAATTCGCGTCCCTTTAGTGATCACTAATTTATCAGAAGTGATGCAGCCGCTCATACCCAAACCTCCAAAAAAAATAAATATTAAAATTGCGTAAAAGGAAGTCCCTTTTTTTTTCCTACTCATCTATAACTTATTCAGCTTAACCTTTAACATGACTTTCAATTAAAATTTACTTATAAAACTAAATCATTATTGATAAACTTCGTCCTATGAGATTATTTAAATATAAAAATGAAACTGCGAATCAAGACCTAATAAAAAGCAAACCCATTCTTCAACATATTCTTTGATCTAAGATCATTCCTTATTAAATTGTTTTGATAGAAAACATTAATAAAATAAATTATGGCTGAATTTACCCTCAATATCAATGGAACGATAAAAAAAATTGATGCCGATCCCGATACCCCTATTTTATGGGTATTGCGGGACCACCTAGATTTGGTGGGAACCAAATATGGTTGTGGAATTGCTCAATGCGGTGCCTGCACGGTTCATTTAAATGGTTCCGCCATTCGTTCCTGTTCAGTAGCTATAAGTACGATAGGTGATCAAGCAATTACTACCATTGAAGGCGTTTCAAAATCAACCTCAACCCTGGAAAATATAGTGAAAGAGGCTTGGCTGACTCATGATGTGGCCCAATGCGGCTATTGTCAATCTGGACAAATTATGAACGCTACAGCGCTGCTCAAATCCAATCCAAGTCCATCCGATAAAGAAATAGATCGTGCCATGACGGGTAATATTTGCCGATGTGGTACCTATACAAGGATAAAAACTGCCATCAAAACCGCAGCTGCACAACTCACTTAAACATTGCATAGAATGACACTTGTTAAAACAAAATACAATAGAAGATCCTTTTTGAAAGTTTCTGCAGCCTCGAGTGGTGGCATGATACTTGGTTTTAGCTGGCTTGCCAGTTGTAACCCTACCAAAGAGCAAGCCCTATCCATGCCTGAATCATGGTTTGATATCAATGCCTTCATTAAAATCGGAGAAAATGGATTGGTAACCATATTTTCACCGAATCCAGAAATTGGTCAAAACATTAAGACATCTATGCCTATGGTGGTGGCCGAAGAATTGGACGTGGCCTGGAAAAATGTCATTGTGGAGCAGGCAGCTTTAGATACACACAAATATGAGAGGCAAATTGCAGGAGGAAGCCAATCTATTCGACGCGGATGGCAAGGCTTAAGAATGGCGGGCGCCACGGCAAGACATATGCTCATGGAAGCTACAGCTAAGGAATGGAAGGTAACTGTATCCAGCCTTTCTACCAATGAAGGTATCATCAAACACGATGAATCGAATAGAACCATGAGCTATGGTCAAATGGCAGCAACAGCCAGTACACTTAAAGTCCCAGAAAAAGTTGAATTAAAGGATCCAAAAGATTTTAAAATCATAGGGCAACCGACGAAAAACGTGGATGGAGAGAAAATCATTTCGGGTGCACCCCTTTTTGGCTTAGACTTCAAAAGAGAGGGCATGAAAATCTCAATGATTGAGCATTCACCTGCCTTCGGTATGAAATTGAAAAGTTTCAATGAAGAGGTAATCAAATCAATGCCTGGCATCTCTGATGTATTGGTCATCAACACCGCCTCTAAAGAAGCAGCGTGGTCAAATGTCAATGCCTTCACTGAGGTCATTGCTATTGTGGGTAACACTACTTGGCAGGTCATGAAAGCCAAAAAGGCGCTAATAGCAGAATGGGAATGGGATTCTCCTGCTGAAAATAGTCAAGACCACGAATTCAAACTTAAACAATCTCTCCAAAATGGAGTTAATGAATGGGCACGAAAAGACGGAAATCCAGAACAAACTTTCAAAAATGCAACTCAAGTTATCGAAAAGACCTTTAGCGCACCTTTTCTTGCCCATAATACCATGGAGCCTATGAACTTCTTTGCTGAGGTAAGCAAAGATAAAGCTGAATTGATTGGGCCTATTCAAACGCCTGAAGCTATGGGGAAGAGTATCTCCAACCTTTTAGATATACCCATTGAAAATGTAACGGTCATGCTTACCCGAATGGGAGGTGGATTTGGACGACGATTGTATGGGAATTTTGGATTAGAAGCTGCCACAATATCCTATAATACGGGGAAACCGATCAAACTCATTTATACGAGGGAAGATGACATGACTCTGGGAGTTTACCGACCTGCCTATAAAGTAAAATATAGAGCTGCGCTAGATGAGAAAAATGAGCTTATCGGATTTTCAATCCATGGTACAGGCATTCATGAAAGCCCTGTTTATGAAAATCGATTTCCCGCTGGAGCAGTACCCAATTACTTAGCTGAAAAGATGAGTATTGATTCAAACATCTCAACCGGTGCTTGGCGGGCACCAAGGTCCAATTTTATCGCAGGAGCGGAACAATCTTTTTTAGATGAAGTTGCAGAAGCTGCCGGTAAAGATCCTATTGATTTTAGATTAGAATTATTTGATCGTGCTATCAAAAATCCCATCGGAACTGATAATGATTATGATCCTCAAAGATATGCAGAAGTACTAAAACTCGTCAGAGATAAATCTAATTGGGGAGTCAAAACCGAAGGCGTTTACAGAGGTGTTTCTGCGTATTTTTGTCACAATACCTATGTTGCACAAGTCCTTGATGTGGTATTGATAAACGGTAAACACAAAATCAAGAAAGTTTGGTGTGCCATTGACTGTGGTATTGTCATCAATCCTGAAGGAGCCATCAATCAAGCCGAGGGAGGTATTATCGATGGCATTGGACATGCCATGTACAGTAATTTAACTTTTGATAAAGGTAGCCCAATACAAAAAAACTTTGATACCTACAGTATGATTCGACACCATCAAGCACCTTCAGAAATAGAAGTGTTTTTTGTTGATAATGGGATTAATCCAACTGGACTTGGGGAACCTACCCTACCTCCAATTTCTGGAGCATTGGCCAATGCCATTTATCAAGCCAGTGGCCAAAGATTGTACAAACAACCCTTCATTCAACAGGATATCAAATTGGGTTAGTCCCTATTTGATATAAAGCGCTATAGAATGAAGTAGAAACAATAGTACCCTGCTTATTGGAGGTTTTTTTTGCAAAAAAACACCTATCATTGCCCAATACCTAAAGTCTATGAAGTTATTATACCTACTGCTTACCTGCTACATGTTGAGTTTCTCAGTACACGCTCAACTGCGAGAAAATACACAAGCACCCAACTTTGACTTAATGAGTTATGACGGGTTAAGGGTACAACTAGAAACCAGTCAAAGTAAGGTGACCATTGTTAATTTTTGGGCCAGTTGGTGCGGTCCTTGTATCAAATCCTTGGACCATAAAATCATCCCGTTGTATAACGAATATGACCGTACAGAAGTGAATGTAATTGGTATCAGTAATGACATCAAAGAAGAAAAATGGCGTGCGGCCATTGAAAGATATAAGATTCCTTGGGTGAATGTTTGGGACGAAGACCGAAAGTTGGTGAGGGCCTATCAGGTACCAGCCATACCCACCTATTTTTTAGTCAATCAAAAAGGTATCATCATCGCTTCTAATGTTTATGCCAATCAGCTTAAAAGTGCCGTTAAAAAAGCATTAAAAAATTAAAATTATACTAAATAATTGGCAGGTAACAATAAGTGGCCTCCCTTTTGGTTAGAAAGGGCATAATTGAATCCTTTTTTAATACTAAAAGCACCTACATTTCCTCGTATGTCTAAAGCAATAAATCCAACTTGAAGGTTTTCAGCTTGTTTATTCATTTTTAAAATTCTCAAAATAACATTTTCACATGCATCTTGAGGAGAAGCTCCATTTCGCATAGCCTCTACAACCATTGCACTTCCTGAAGATTTTATAACCGCTTCTCCTAAGCCCGTTGCTGCTGCTGCTCCTACCTGATTATCCAAAAACAATCCGGCACCAATTATTGGTGAATCTCCTACGCGACCGTGCATTTTATAAGCACTTCCACTTGTCGTACAAGCGCCCGCCAAACGCCCATCCCCTGACAAAGCCAATGAACTAATTGTATCATGATTTTCAATATTAATTATTGACTCATATTTAGAAGAGATTTTCCAGGAATTCCACTCTTTTCTAGATAAATCAGTGAGTAAATTTGTTTCTTTAAATCCTTTTTTTAAGGCGAAATTTTTTGCACCCTGGCCCACCAACATCACATGAGGTGTTTCCTCCATCACTTTCCTTGCTACTGAAATTGGATTGATAATATCTCTCAAAAAAGCTACTGAACCACAATTACTCTCATAATCCATAATGCAAGCATCAAGTGTAACTATACCCTCTCTATCTGGATAACCACCCATTCCAACAGTCCTAATATTAGGATCTGATTCAACTACTCTCACACCTTCTTCAACAGCATCTAGTGATTCACCTCCAGCAGCTAAGATATCCCATGATACTCTATTGGCTAATAAGCCGTGGTCCCAAGTAGAGACAACTACGGGTTCGGGATTAGAAAGATCAAAATCATGAAGATTACTTGACTTAGGGAGGGCATAAGCAGAACTAAATAAAGTGCTTTTTTTAATAAAATCACGTCTTTTCATAGCATATAAAAAAAATTAATTCTATCTATTTCCCATCAATTACATCGCACAATTCATGAAAAATAAAAACCCTTGAACGTTTTCATTATTCCATCACATGATACTCGGAATATACCATAGAAGATTAAAAATAAAAAAAGAAAAGCTTAAAAAACGAATCTAATTGGTATCGGTATAATAAAGATAATCTACTTCAATCTAACCTCCTATCACCAACTGTTTAGCTCGTTGAAAAACTTACTTGACCATTTATTTTTAATGAAAGGTGCTCATCATTTGATAAAAAAGCCCTTAAATTTTGAATAAGGGTTTTTAAAATCAGTAAATGAAAAATCAAACTATAAAAATTTTGTGGAATTATCCTCCAGCAAAAATATACCCACAGCCATTGGCCTGTGCTCTCCCTAGTGCCCAAACACCTGAAGGTACCAATTGAACACCTGGAAGTAATCCATTGATCCAATCGTTATATGCCTCGGTAGGATCCATATTCATGCTTTTTGCGGCCATACTACTAAATACTTTCGTCGCTAAATTACAAGCACAAAATAAAGCACCTCTCTCTTGAAGCCGCTTTACACCATCAATGCCGGGAAGTGGAAAGTCTTTCTCCTTTGGTTCATAGACGGTATTTCTTAAAGAGGGTGCTTCGGTATAGGAATCATTTACACCAACCATTGCCCCAAGCTGGTATTTTTTCCAAATCTCATCATTGAAAGCATACATTAATCCCGTATGCCTAAAAACAGTCATGGCGGTGATCTCTGAATCCTTACTCCCTGTTTCATTGTTACTAGTATAGAAAGCCCAGTTCCAAATAACAGGTAAGCCTCCGTGAGGTGTAGAACCATCATAAACTATTCTGTGTTTACCTTTAATATTTTTGAACCAATCGTCCGCTTCTTCAAATTTAGATTCGGCCAATTGATCAGATTCCGCATAGGCAGGATGCGTTAAAAACGGCAAAGAAGCGGCGGTCGCCCCTAAGGCCATAGCGCCAAAAAACTTGCGCCTCGATTTATTATTAGTGCTTTTCATTGATTAATTGTTTAGTAATCTTTAGAATTATTGGTTCACATTATAAAAATATATAAAATAAATCTCATGGGTGTAATATGACGCTTCTTATTTTTTCTTGGTAAGATTGAATTTTTGCTTGTAATAAGCAATAATGGGCTGAAAAGGTCCTAATTGATGCTCACTGATACTAAATGTATCAATATAAGGAGGATAAGGCGTGGAAACGGGCTTGCGCTTCAAATCGGGAAAATCAAGCTCCAAATTGACTTTAATTGGCCTTTTTTGTTGATTAATGTAGCCTGAAACATCATAGGCATCTCCATCCGATAACATGGGCGATTCATAAGTAACACCATAAGGCATATTCCCCTTGATAAACTGGGCCGCAGTAATTACCCTGGACATACCTGCACCATTGTTATATGAATCAGTACCCCAAAGTGGTGGATATTCATATGAATTAGTCTTCGATTTCTTGATCCCTTCACCTTTACTTCCATGACACAAGACACATTGTGCTTTATAAACTGCCATTCCATTTTCTAAATTTACCGCTCTATTGGGAAGGTTGATTTCCATAAAGCCTTGACCGAATACTTTTCCTTCTTTGGACGCATTGCGTCCAATCCATTTGAGATAGCTGACCAATGCTATCATCTCATCACTATCTATGGCCATCATACGACCATTCATACTCCGCTCCATACAACCATTGATCCGTTCTTGAATTGTCCCTAATTTATGCTCTCTCCCCCTGTATTGAGGGAAGCGGTTGACTACTCCGACCAAAGAAGCGGCAAAGGGTTTGGTCCCAGCTAATAAATGACAATTACCGCAAGCTAAATTATTGCCAGAAAATACTTTGTCAAGCTGCTCAACGCTGGGCCCTATGTAGTTGGGCGTATTTTGAAAAAGTTCAAAGCCATATTTCACCCATTTGCTTTTTGGTGAATCATCTAAGAAAGCTACGTCATATTCGTCCTTGATCACTGGTGAATCATGGATAGGTAAGGCAGTAAAATTAAATTGAAGAAACCCCTTGTAAATGCAAAGGGTAAGTATTGTCAATAATATGAGTGTTGAACAGATGATCTTGATTCCAAAAAATATGCCCTCGATTTCTTTTTTAAAAAACATGGAGGTCCTTCAATCTTCTGGAAAAAACATAAAACAGGCTCTTTTCATTCATTAGAAAAGTCAAATAGTTGGTCTACAATGAATGAATCATTGATATTTCTATGGACAAAAATAAGTTGAAAAGCTTGAATAGTAAAAGTAATATTTATGAAAGGCTGGGTTGACCTCTTTACAAGAAAGACACATAACAAACATGAAAGAAACAGCTAGCCAAAAAATGACTGGTTTTGAGAAGGAAGGTTCCTAGGGCTCCATTGCGGGTGACTAATAAAAAAAGTCGCTATAAAATAACGACTTTTGAGCCTCCTGTCGGATTCGAACCAACGACCCGCGCATTACAAGTGCGCTGCTCTGGCCAACTGAGCTAAGGAGGCTTATACTCTACATTCTTTCAATGCAAGAGCAAATGTAATCTAGCTAGTTATTATTGCAAACTTTACTCGATTTTTTTAAGCTTCTCTCAAAATGAATAGTTGCTCCTTAAGTGCTCTAACTTCTTTCTCAGCCGATTCAATTTTCTGATTAAATTCTAATTTTAATTTGTCGGCATTCTTTGATGAAGCAAAAAAATCAATATTGGTTTTCCAAATATTAATATCGTTTTCTAAAGATGATATTTTCTTCTTTATTTGACCCTCTTTTTGATTCAATTTGAAATGAGATTGAGATCCTGTTTTCAATTTAGACATCTCGAGTTGTATCTTAATTTCATTGCGTTCACCCTCAGATATGCCCTCGGCGGTTATCAATGACTTTATGGTTTCATCATAAAGCCCATTTATTTTTTTAATATCATTTCTTGGCACAAAGCCAATGGCCATATAAGCATCTACTAAAATAAAAATTTCATCAAAATCAATTTTTGAAGATTTGGCTAATGCTCCTAATTGTTCGATTAGTGCTTTTTTCTTATTTAAATTTTCCTCAAAATCTTCGTTTTGAATTTTATATGCTGACCTTTTTTCATCAAAAAATGCATCACAAATTCCCTTAAATTGATCATAAATATTATTCCTGTATTTATTATGCACAGGACCTATCTCACGCCAATTTTGCTGCAGTAATTTCAATCCTTCCGAAATTTTAACGCCATCCTCATCAGAATCAACTAAGGACTGTGCTTGTTCAATCAGGTTCCTTTTAGTAATCAAATTCGCATCTTTTTTTGACTCAAATGCTTGAATAAAGGCACGTTTTTTCGAAAAGAATTTTTTAAATGCTCCCCAAAATAACTTATTGGCCTCCTTTGATTTTTCGCGGGGCATCTCCCCAATCGCTTCCCAATCTTTTTGGAAGTTCATTAATGTCGTTGCAGCCTTATTCCAATCGGTGATTTTTTCAGAATCAAAATCCTCATACTTCTGAACTTCTGAAATGATGGCCTTTTTTTTCTCGAAATTTTCAAGGAGCACACTCTTAAAACTTTCTATAAACTCCTTTCTCTTCTCATAAACCTTATCTGAAGCCAGCTTAAACCTTTGCCAAAGATTTTCTTGTTCATCCCTGGGTACAGGTCCCACTTTTTTATATTCCTCATGGAGTTCATTGAGCTCTTTAATGGCAGCATTAGAGTTCTCTTTAGAGGAAAGCTTTTCTGCCTTTTCACACAACTCTGTTTTGGCCATTAAATTTTTCTTTCGATCTAAATCTTTCAATTCAAAATAGATACTTCGAGAATCGTAAAAACGATCTAGCAAGGCATTGTAATTTGCCCAAAGAAGTTTGTGCTGATTCCCTGGAACTGGACCTATATCTTGCCAGGACTGCTGCAACCCTTTCACAACTTTAATGTCAATATCAAAATTATTGTTACTGATGTCCCGCAATTGATCTAAAATCAGATTTTTCTTTTTAAAATTCTCCTCTCTTTGATCCTGAATCTGAGAATAATGCTGATTCTTTCTTTTGTTTAAATCATGATATATGGATTCAAATTTTTGATCTATTTCATCTCCCTTGTAAAAGAAATCATCTGCCTCAGCTCCTTCTTCTTTAAGAAAAACACCTAAGGCAAGAGCTTTTGATTCCTCAAAAAGCTCATCAAATCTCGCTTTTAAGTTTCGAAGACTTTTAGCCATTTTTTTAAGGTCTGTATCTTTTTGAAGACCCGCTATATGCGCCACTAATTTCTCTTTGGGAAATTGAGTAAAATCCTCAATGACCGTCGTTTCAGGAGGCGCTAATTTTGGACTAGCTATTTCCTTTTCTTGTCCTTTGGTACCTTCCACGTCTGTTTTTAATGATGGCTCATTTTCAACTGGAGTGGTAGACGCAAGTTCTCCCTCTTCTTCGCTCTCTGCCGTAGCTACTCCTTGAGCCGCCTTCGTGGGAGGTACGGATACTACTGGCTTTACTGTAGACTTTTCATCCAATGACTCCAACGTTTCATCTTGATCAATCTTTTTTTTCTTGTTAGCTACTTTTTTAGGCTCTTGAACTTTGGAAGTATCCGAAGCCTTTTCAAGTAATTCTTTGTTTTTAGTATCCTTCATATCTTCTCCTGATAATTCAGCATCTCGCTGAACGCTTTCCGTGAATTGCTTTTCAGCTTTATTCTCCGGCAATGGCTTCTCCTTATCCATATCTTCTATTCACAAACCTAATCTTACTTAAACTTAAGCATCTACACTTAATTTAATCTGGGATCGACAGGATAATTCGAAATTAACCTATACTTTCCCCCCATTTCTCTTAAAACTTTCTTCCACAAATCTTGAGATGAAAAATCAAAAATGAGGTTTTCATCCTTATTTTGATGAACAATCCAAGATTTAGTTTTCAATTCTTCCATTAATTGTCCGGGTGACCACCCCGAATAACCCACAAAAAATCGGTAATTTTTTTCATCTATTTGATGGGTATCTATGCGAGTTAATAAACGATTGAAATCCCCGCCCCAAACCAATCGTTCTCCAAGAGATTGACCTGATTCCATTTCAAGCACATCCTTATGCACAAAGTGCAAAGTATCATGTTGCACTGGGCCGCCCACATACAATGGAGCATCAAAATGAGCCGCCTCGACAATTACATCACTAAAAACGCTATTGGATCTTCGATTGAGCACAAAGCCGACCGTACCTTTCTCATCATGCTCACAAATCAAAACAACGGTTCTTTCGAAGTTTGGATCGGGCAAGTAAGGTTGTGAAATTAATAAATCTCCAGGCCCTGGTTCAATCAAATTATCATTAACAAAAAAATTCATTATCTCAATGCAAAGCTGCCTTAATCGGTAAAGAATGTAAAATTTCAGCTTCAATATCTGTCATTTCACCTAGTCTCTTATAGACGCTCTTTTCGTCAAAATAGTTTAAACACATCCGAACAAAAACCTCACCATGACGAGCCTCTGAAGCCCAAAGCTTGTGATAAAAGGATTTTAAATCTGCTTCATTTATATTTTCGTATACCAATTTAAATCGTTCAGCCCCTCTGGTTTCTACCAAAGAAGCCAATAACAATCGATCCATAAATCGCTCTTCACGACCACTTCTGCAACCTTCAATCAATCGTTTGACATAAAAATCTTGGCCAATCTCATGCGGTAACATAATGCCCCGAGATTCCATAATTTGATGTACCTCTTTAAAATGTGCTAGCTCTTCAATACCAATGTCTATCAGTTCGCCTAAAATTTCTTTCCTATTCGGGTATTTGGCAACAAAACTCATAGCCATGGCTGATGCTTTCCGCTCACAATTGGCGTGATCCGTTAAAAACGTATCAAAATCACCAATAACAGCGTTGATCCAATCATTACTGCTTGATATCTTTAGGTCTATTCTGTACTTCAATTAACTTAACCTTTTAGTTGAACAAAGAAAGGTATTTTATTCTACTTATTAAAAACCCTTTTATCATATTATGAAAAAGATTATAGCTAATAAGACTTGGCAAGATCCCAAGAAAAGAGAGGTCTCCGATGGAAATAGAAAGAAACTACCATACGGTGAAAAGAGCTTATAATGATTTTTGATTTGAACTATTCAATAGTTTATGGGTGTTATGGGGATTCATCTAATTGAGCGAAAATGTCAAATATTAAAAAATGTAGCTGCGGAAAGACCAAAGATGTCAATGGTAACTGTGATGGTTCACACAATAGCTAAATTACTATTCTTATAATTGAAAAGAGCTTACAATGAATGATGCCCTTTTTATCTTATTACGCTCTAATGTAATACATGAATAAACTAAATAATCAAATTGAATTAAAGCATACTGGTGGCTCAAAGCTTTTTAGTCACTATTCAAAGTTCTTTGATGAGTTTGTTGTTGATGAATTTAGGAGAAAGCACAATGCTGATACTTCATTTAAGGGACACAAGGCATTAATGCTCCAAATTGAAACCTATGTTTCGGATAATATTAAGTTTGAATCAAAGGAGGATTATGCAAATCTGGTGGATACTCTGAAGCTCCTTGCTGAGAATGATGTTTAATTAATACATCTTCCTCACCTTTTGCTTTTTACGATACTCGACTATCTCATAGACGAACACAGCAGCCAAAAAAAGGCAAATGAATATTGTCCAAATATAATCCCATTCATCTAGGTTCTCTATATTAGTATTACCCTGAAGCGTTAGAATTGGATACCAAAACCACATTAGGGTGCCACCGCAATTGCTACCCAGCCATTTAAATGCTTTCTTTAATTTTGCCATAAGACTAAAGTAAGGAATTATTATTCCCTATCTAAGCCCTACTATTAAAGTTGGTAATCAAGTATTATGTAATTCAATTTAGTATTTCATCTGTAATTAATACTACCCAAATATTATAGTTTGGGTATTCAATTCCATAACCGGCTGATGTATCAAGCGTCCAAAATTCATCTAAAATTGGTTCTTGCTCATATATTACAAACCGATTTCCATTACTATCTTCACGGTAGAGCGTAATTTCATTAAAAACAATGTTTTCTGAAGGAGGTATAAGGGAATATGAATCTGAAACTTGTACAATATTATATTCTGTATAACTTTCAATAATCACTTCTTCTTCCGTGATGAAGATTAAATCGTAACTAGAATTATTTTGAATCTTATATATATTTTCATAAATAGGATCCTCTTCACATTGTAAAGCCATTAATAAAAGTGCAAAAAGGATAAGAAATATTTTTTTCATAATTATTTTTATTTGTAGACGTTTAATTTCATAAAGAGTTGCTTTAAAATCATCTATATCTTCCTAGTGCTTTGGCAAGTCTTGGAAACAATTTAAACGCATTTTTAAAGGTTTGGATGTTCCTCATATTTAATTCAAATGGATCATCCTCATCATTCCAAGAAACAGTCATAACAGTATTACTAACCTCAATTGGATTATGGTGGGTTATTTTTTTAACTAACGTATATGATTCCAATAGTATCTGCATCTCCTCATTCGCTTCCTGTGGAGCCTCATCATCTATTTGAACGTATTTATTTTTGTTTTTTATAAGTACACGCAAGTAGTGAAATGCATTGGATACTCTCCTACTTCGGTTTTTGATTTTGTACCTCAAGATTCATTTTACGAAAGTACTCTAGCCCCTCTAAAAAATGAAAAAAACTGTAGTGTTAAAAGTATGGGGTTATTTGGCAGCTGGCTCGGGTCCTGCGTATGTGGGATTGCAAACCTGTGATGGAGTGGGTCAAATATGTACGTTTGAAATGGGTTTTTATCCCTCTTTTTCTACCGATTCAATAGAAACACCCTTTAAATGGTCTTCAACTCTATAAATAAGATAACAAAGGGTTAACTAATTAAGTTTTTTAAAGAATGTCATAAGAAAATAAAAATTGAACGCGTTTTGAATTGCGATAGCCTAACACCTTTATATAAGGGTTGGCTAGTTCATCCCACCCCACCCAATAAAAAGCGATTGACTCAATTGCTACCCTAAACTTGTTTAGTCTCTACTCCTATATAAAAGATAGTCTTTCTACATTCCGCAACCCTTACCAAGAATTTTTTGATGTATTTGAATTAAAGAATACCTAAAAATAGAAAGCCTATAAAGAACTTCTTAATCCTAGCTAGTAGCTATTCTTTTATCCATAAATAAGCAAATTAGAAGGGCTAATACAACCTTTCCGTAAATAAGCTTTAAAGCTATTTTAAAGACGTATCACCATAGAATCATATAATACTTTAGCAGGAAAGAGAATGCTTTAAAGAGGCTTATATGGGCTCTTCGGATAAGGTTTCATTCCCCTTCTTCAAAGATGCCAAAGACCACGTTGGAAGAAATGATTTTAAGGGTAAGAAAGTGGCTTATTAATTTAGGAGAGCTTATTTTAAAAAAAAAAGTATAAAATCAGTCTAAATAATTCATTGAATTTAGCTCATTTTCAAATATCAAGCTGATCTTTTTATATATTTTTGATAAAATTCCTGTTCATCTTTAAGTAAAATAGCGAGGTCATATAAAGTATGATTTTACTCCTTCTTTATTCCAGGGAGTACCTATTTCTCAACTAGGTATTTATTCAATAATAATTGTACCAACCATTCCCCCGTGAAGTGAGCATTGGTAATAATACGTTCCTGCTGTAGTAG
>Ga0114997_10000069_pt1 | contig 67523 bp, 69 predicted proteins | sample ArcticOcean_MG_C_2_FD_87045 | JGI IMG/M metagenome (GOLD analysis project Ga0114997, IMG submission 87045) | Marine microbial communities from western Arctic Ocean - ArcticOcean_MG_CB4_136 | ecosystem: Environmental > Aquatic > Marine > Oceanic | place: Arctic Ocean: Canada Basin | collected... | reverse complement strand
TTTGTCCTTGAAACTTATGGATGTCAAATGAATACAGCTGATTCTGAGCTTGTTGAAGGTATATTATTAGACTTAGGCTTAGAAAAAACACAAGATTTGCATGAGGCAGATGCAATCTTTCTTAATACATGTGCTATAAGAGAAAATGCAGAAGTCAAGGTTCATTCACGCTTAGGCAATCTCCGTAAAATAAAGCAAGTGAAGCCAGAATTAATCATTGGAGTTCTTGGTTGTATGGCTCAAAACCTTAAAGATGATTTATTGAAAAATAAACCATATGTAGATATTATTTTAGGCCCTGATTCTTATAGGAATATTCCAAAACTAATGAATAGACATCTTATAGAGAAAAAGAGTATTGTTGATACAAAATTATCAAAATACGAAGTATATGAAGATATGTTTCCAAGTAGAGGAGATACTTTCAATGCATGGGTTTCTATTATGAGAGGTTGTGATAAATTTTGTTCTTTTTGTATAGTGCCTTTTACTAGAGGAAGAGAAAGAAGTAGAAGTGTTGATAGCGTTATTACTGAAGTAAAGAAAGCAGTAGATGAAGGCTATGTCGAAATCACTTTATTGGGACAAAATGTAAACTCCTACAAGCATGAAAAGAAATCATTCGCTGATTTATTGTTGGCAGTATCTGATATTCCCGGTGTTAAAAGAATTAGATATACCTCACCTCATCCGCAAGATATCAATATAGAATTACTAGAAGTGATGGCTTCTAGAGATAATATTTGTAACTATGTACACTTTCCAATGCAATCAGGATCAAATGAAGTATTAAAGCGTATGAATAGAACCTATACAAGAGAACACTTTTATTATATGGCTAAAAAAATTAGAGAGATTATGCCTAATTGCGGTTTATCTACAGATATTATTGTAGGGTTTCCAGGAGAAACTGATGAACAATTTAGAGAGACCTTAGACTTGATGGAGAAAATCAAATTTAATTCTGCTTACACTTTTAAATATTCTTCAAGACCATATACAAGAGCAGCTCAATTTTCTGACCAAATTCCAAAACAAATCAAAAAAGATAGATTGGATGAGATGCTTAAGCTGCAACGAAAACATACGCTTGAACTAAATATGAAAAAAGTTGGAAATTTTGAACAAGTTTTAATAGAAAAAGAAAGTAAAAAATCTACAAATCATTGGGCAGGAAGAACTGATTCGAATGAATGGGTGATTTTAGAAAAAAATCATAGTAAAATTAAAGATATTATTCCGGTAGAAATTATAGAGGCTAGTGGAGTAATTTTACGTGGAAAAGAAATAACAGGAGCATAATGTTTAGAATATTAAGAGTATTATTTTTCTTAGGTTTTTTAGCAGGAGCTTTTTTGCTATTTGATAAAAATAGTGAGCCAATTGTGATCTACTTTTTTAAAGATAACGGCTATTCTATTCCTGGATATTTAGCTTTTATATTATTTACAATGATAGGTGTAATTGTAGGATATATCATATCACTCAAATCTGTCTTTTCTTATCGATCAGAAATATCAAAACTTGTTAAAACAAACAAAGATACTTCAGAAGAGCTTGATAGTCTAAGAAATGTAGCGGTTGGCGAAGAGTTTAGCTTTACTGAAAAGGAGTAAATACCCTTGAATATTATCTATTTTTTTATTGTATCTACTCTACTCATTATTATTTATTTCGTAAGGAAGAGACCATCACAACAACCAAGCGATATTGAAGTATATAATCAGGCGTTAAAAGCCATCATCGATAACAACCATGAGAAAGCATTTAAAATCTTAAAAAATATCATTGCCAAAGATTCAAACAATACAGAAGCATATTTATTATTAGGGAATCTTTTAAGAGATAGAGATATCAATAAAGCTACTAAGATTCATCAAACCATTATTGTTAGACCAAAATTATCAAAAGAGTTAAAGGTTCAGATTCATCAAGCTTTGGGTCTAGATTACTTAGAGCTTGGAAATACAGTCAGAGCAGAAGATGAATTTAAAAAAATGCTAGATATAGATTCTAAAAATAAATGGTCTTTAGGAATGTTAAAAAATATCGCTACTGAAAATAAATCATGGAATGATGCACTTGAGTATGAAAAAAAGCTAATAAAATACTATCCTGAGATTAAGAAGAGAGATGAATCAAAACTGAATTATTTCGTTGCTATGGATTATAAAGATAAGAATAATGAAAAAAATTATCTGTACTACTTAAAAAAGAGTATTAAGTCAGATCATGTTTATAGTGAATCTTATCTAGAATTATCTTCGCATTATATTGATAATACAGATTTAGCTATGGAGCACCTTATTCTATTCTCTAAAGCAAATCCAAGTGGTAGTGTTACAGCATTCAAGAAAATTGAAAACCTTTTGTTTGATGAAAAAAGATTTGATGATGTAGAGAGTTTATATAGAAAAATTTTAGAAGATGATTTCAATAGCTATGCTTTCAATCGATTGGTTGATATTTACCTTGAAAAAAATGAAAAAGATGAAGCTGTAGAATTGATAGAAAAATTTATGCCAAAATTTGACTACCACTCAAAAAGTTCTAATAAATCATATGTAATACGATTAAATCGAATGAAGGTAGATTCAGATAATTTTGATATGAGAAAAGCTTTATCGAGCTTTTGTAACGATATAATTGAGAATGAGAATATTAATTAGAGCAATCCTTATATTAGTTTGTGTAGTAAATATACTATTTAGTCAAACTACAGATTCAGGAGTCCTTTATCAGCAAGCTACTAATACCGTTGATGCAGATAAGGCATCTAAAATCTATGATAAAATTATCCAGTTAAATAGTAAGTCTGATTATTATTGGTTATCAATATTGAAAAAAGCTGAAATTAACTATGCTATAGGTTCATACATCTCTGCTTCTAACCTATTTAAAGAGTTCAATATCGAAGCCCCAACACATTTAGTGACAGATGATTCAAAAGATCTTTTTTTTAAGTCATTAACTGCTGCAGGACAGGTAGATTCTTTAAAGGTTTATCAGAAAAAATTAAATAGCTCAGGGTTTTCAAAAAAAACAAAAACTATTGCAAAGAAAAATAATGTATGGTTTGTACAGTTCGGCGTTTATAGTAAAAAAGAGAGTGCAAATATTTTAAAAGAATCTTTAATAGAGGATGGTTTGTCAGGCATTCAAGTAAGTCAAGTTATGAACAGAGGAAAAATGATTTATTATGTTAGAGGTATTAATGTTAAATCATATGCTTTAGTACAAAAACAAGCAAACAAACTTAAAAAGAAGGATATTGATTTTATTATATCTGGATATTAAGAGTTTATTTCTTTGCTACTTTATATAATCCAATAATAATAGCTGATATCAGAGCTAATGCTACTATATCATTATAGGGAGAAGGTAAAGCATACTCAGGCCAGTAATTTTTATTAAAGAATAAAGGTATAGCAATAAATATAGCCATCAACGCTTCTCCAGTAATTAAGCCTGAAGCCAGCAGTAAACCATTATTCTTACCTGATTCAGAAGCAGTTTTTCCAGCAAAATGATTAAGCATTCCACCAACAAAAATAGGAAAAGTTAATTCAATAGGAAGATAGATTCCAATCGCAACTGCCAATATAGGTACTCTAAATTCTGCGCCTCTACGTAATTGATATTGATCAAGCATAATAATTAAGATGCCTAATACTCCACCAGCATAAATCATTCCCCATTCTAGATTGCCAGAGAATACGCCATTTGCTACACTAGTCATGAGTACTGCCTGAGGTGCAGGTAAGTCTGAGCTTCCAATACCATACGCTTCATGTAAGAGTGTTAAAACGATTCCAAGTGTTAATGCAGAGCTAATAACACCTACTAGCTGCATAAGTTGTTGCTTCCATGGAGTAGCACCAACAATATTACCAGTTTTAAGATCTTGTAGATTATCTCCACCAATTGCAGCTGCACAACATACTACTGCACCAATAAGAATAGCAGCAGCAGCCCCTTTAGATGAGTCCACATCAAAGAAAGTAATAATTAATAATGAACTGAATAATATTGTGGCGATAGTCACACCTGATATAGGATTATTTGAAGATCCTACTACCCCTGCCATATAAGCAGCAACAGCAGAGAATAGGAATCCAAAGATACACATAATAATAGATAGTATAATTGCAGAAGTCCAAGATGGAATAATATCAAAATATGTAAAGGATATAGGTATAAGCATTAATAAGATAGCTATAAACACATAGTTAATAGGAAGATCCCTCTCTTCCAATGGAACATCGCTAGCATTATCTCCTAAGGTTTTTAGACTAAGCTGGATACTTTCAATGAGAGGTTTTGCTAGTTGAATAACAGACCAGATTCCACCAACTACCATTGCTCCAACACCTAAATAACGTATTTTTGCATTCCAAATAATATTTGCACCCTCAAATAAAGAATCGCCTTCATGTCCATATAAATAAGAATAAATAGGAATTGCTACCGCCCATGAGATTAATCCACCAGAGAAAGCAAGGATACCAATATTTCTACCTACAATATATCCTACACTAATAAGTGAAGGAGATAAGCTGGCGCCCATTCCAAAAATAGCACCTCTAATAGCTATTGCTCCACCTACAGCACTAGACCAAATTCCAAACGCTAATTCTCCGAGTTTAACTACTCCTCCTACAAGAGCTGATAGCCCAATTAGTTTTAAACTTTCACTCGATTTTTTAGCATCAGATTCATGCCCTGTTTTTAATACAGCGGCAGTTGCAACACCTTCAGGAAATTTTAAATTTGCTTTCAAGATTAATGCGCGTCTTAATGGTACAGTAAATAATGCTCCTAATATTCCACCTACCATAGCAATCTTGGTTACTTCCCAGTAATTAATAGTATCCCAATAGCCTATCAATACAAGAGCAGGAATAGTAAAAATAACTCCAGCCGCTAATGATTCTCCAGCTGATGCAGCGGTTTGTACAATATTATTTTCTAGAATATTTGATTCACGAAATAGTTTTAAGATTCCCATTGACATAATTGCAGCAGGAATAGAAGCAGAGATTGTCATACCTGCATACAAGCCTAAGTAGGCCATTGCAGAAGAAAGAACTATTGACAGAAAAATACTTAAAAAAAATGCTTTTACTGTTATCTCTTGTTTCATAATTTCAACTTACAAATTATTTAACAGGGGTGCAATTGCTGAGAACATACCCTACGACTTGATCTAGATAATGCTAGCGTAAGGAAAAATAAAAAAATGAAAAATAAATATATATCATACTTAACACTGATTGCGATGTTCTTTGTGAGCATCCAAGTATTTCATCATCACGATTTAGACTTATCGAATGAAAATGTACTTAATCATAATATTGAATCAATAATAAATGAAGATATACATAAGTGTGATCTTTGTAAGCTAGGTTATACCAAATTTTTTCTTACAGAAGATACTTTTTTATTTAATGAAGTTTTTTCTAGTAGTTGTGGTATAGTTCAGCCTAAGGCATATTTTTATAAAGAAATTTATAAAATATCAAATAAATCTCCACCTCTAGTTTAATAATTATACAATTATAATATTAATCGATATCTATAAAAGGTATCTAATTTATTAAACTCATTTAAGGAGAAAAAAATGAAACGATTTATTTTAACAATATTTTTCATGAGCATTATTTTTGCTCAATCAACAATCACGGGACTTGTCATTGATCAAGATACAGGTCTTCCATTAAAGGATGCAAATGTATCTGTCGTCGATGACAGTGGAGCAAGCATTGCTGGAACTAGTACAGATGATGATGGAAAATTTGAACTTAGTCTTTCTGAAGGCAGAAAAGTTCAAGTCTCTGTTATTGGATATGAGAATGCAACTGCTGATGTAGTATTTAATCAGTCTATGACTTTCAATCTTGTAAGCGAAGCCATATCTTTTGAAGGTGTAAGAGTCTTCTCGTCACTTCGCAAAGTTAATGAAGGTGACCTAGCTACTTCAGCAATCATTTTTAATGATGAGCTACAAGTTAAGCAAGGACAGCACTTCAGTGACTTAATACAAAAAGTTCCAAATCTAAATTATGCAGGTGGAACTTCCAGGCCGAAATATTTTCAAATTAGAGGAGAGGGTTCTGTAAGTCGATATGCTGACCAAGGACCTCCAAGTACTTATGTTGGATTGGTTTTAGATGGGATGGATCTGTCTGAACTTGGTATGATTACACCTCTTTTTGATATGCAGCAAGTAGAAGTACTAATGGGTGTCCAAACTAGTTTATTTGGTGCATCAGCATCTTCTGGTTTGATTAATTTTAAAACTAACGATCCAACGGATAAACAAGAAGGATATGTTATGACCCAATTTGGTTCATACAATACTCTTACAAATGGAATTGTCTATAATACTCCATTATCAAATGGTTGGAAGTTAAGATTAGTAGGTCACTCGAATGTTTCAGATGGATATAAAGATAATGTTGCTTCAGGCATAGATTATGCATCAGCAAATAGAGATGAGACATCATTTAGAGCTAAATTATTAAAGACTGGCGATAATAATATTACGCAAAAGTATACAATGATTTACTCTGATTTTGATAATGGATATGATAACTGGGCTCCAGATAATAATACTGATAATATTACCTATTCAGATAATCCAGGTAAAGACAGTCAAAAATCACAGATTTTTATAGCTGACTATAGTTATGATCTTGATGAAGGTTTTGCTGATCTGAATGTCGGTGTATCAAACAATGAAACATTACATAGTTATGATTCAGATTGGGGAAATTATCAATTTTGGATTCAAGATCCTTACAACTTTGATCCAGCAGTAGAAGGATATCAATATGACTTTTTTGATTCATTCGATAGAGACATTGATACAAGAACTGTTGATTTTAGATTAAGATCAAATACTGCCAATGATAATAAAGTAGACTATGTAATGGGATTATATCAGTCTAATTATGAAGAAAAAACTAATGCAGATGGATACATTTTTGGAGGCTCTTCCACAGGTTTAGCTTCTGCTTATGATATTATCACAAAGTCTGCATATGGTGAATTAGCATTTAATTTTAAAAATGATTCATCAGTTTCTTTAGCCTTTAGATCCGAAGCTAGAGATCTTACATATAATGATTTTAATGATAAAAGTGCAAGCTTTGATATGATGGGTGATTTTGAAAACTCATATAAAATTGCTTATGAATTTCATCCAACTCCAACCCTACATTGGTTTGCTTATTACGCTGAAGGATATCATCCTGCAGGTATAAATCAAAATCCATATTTAGACGCGGATGAAAAAACATATGATGCAGAAACTTATTTTGATATAACTACTGGAATAAGATGGTATACTGATAATATAAAATTATCAAGTTCTCTATTTTACTTAGAGCATGATGGTCATATTTATGAAACAAGTGAGCAATTGGATCCAATGAATCCTAATGCATTTGCTTTTTTTAAGACAAATGCTGAATCAGGCTATGAGTATGGTTCTGAATCAACTGGTGAATTTAGAATAAGTGATAAATTTACTATTAATGCTACTTTAGGATTATTGAGTTCTGAAATTGAGTTGGGTGGTCATGATGAACATGGCGATGAACATGGCGATGATGACCATGATGAAGACCACGGCGATGATGACCATGATGAAGACCACGGCGATGATGACCATGATGAACATGGCGATGAACATGAAGGTCATGAGCATGGTAAAAAAGCACATTCACCAAACTGGAATTACAGCCTATCATTTAACTATGATTTCACTGTAAACAATTCTTTAATGATTGAAATTTCAGGAAAAGATGGATTTGTATTTGATTCTGCGCATGATGAGTATGAATCAGAACCATATCATCTATTGAATGCATATTATAATCATTCAATCAATCAATTTGATCTAGGATTCTATGCAAAGAATATCCTTGATGAAAGTTACACAGATAGAGGATTTATTATTGGTCTAGAACCTCCAATATATCAAGAGAAGCTATACAAGTCTTTTGGACCTCCAAGAGAAATTGGAATGTCATTAACATATAGTTTCTAATGTCTTATTTTCATAATTTAGCGGGTATTGTATTACCCGCTAAATTATGAGCTCTAAACAACAAAAAAGATTATTCATTATTGATGGCTATGCCACTTTATATCGATCACATTATGCTTTAATCAGAAATCCATTAACAAATATTGCTGGTACACCTACCAGCGCTATATTTGGATTTGCGAATCAAGTATTTCAATTAATTGAAGATGAAAAGCCAGATTATCTTGTTGCAGCTTTTGATTCAAAAGGTAAAAACTTTAGACATGAACTCTACACAGACTATAAGGCAAATCGATCTGCAATGCCCGATGAGATACAAACACAACTTCCATATTTATGGGAACTTCTAGAGGCAATGAATATCCCAATGTTAAGAGTGGGAGGTGTAGAAGCAGATGATATTATTGGAACGGTTGCTAAGATGTGTGATAAAGAAAATCTGCAGTGCAATATTGTAAGTGGAGATAAAGACTTTATGCAATTAATTAATGATAAGACGTTCTTATATGCCCCTCAAGCAAGAAAGCGTGCAAAAGAAATATTTGATAATAAAAAAGTATTAGAAAAATGGGGAGTTGGGCCAGAGCATATCATTGATTTACTAGGTCTGATGGGAGATAGCTCAGATAATGTACCAGGCGTACAGGGAGTTGGTCCCAAGACAGCAATGAAATTGATACAAGATTTCGGTTCTATTGAAAATATATATGAAGAAATTGATAATATTAGTAATGAAAAAATGAGAGAAAAGTTGTTAAATAGCAAAGACAACGCTTTCTTAAGCAAGCAATTAGTTACTATTTTGACTGATGTAGATATTGAGGCTACTATCAGTGATTTTAAAAAGAAGGAAATGGATTCAAAAAAATTAGAAGATATTTTTAAGGAATTGGAGTTTTCTGGTCTACTTAAAAAAATTGGTTCAAAGGAGTCTGTTGAAATCAAAACAGTAAAACGAGAAAAGAAATACGAAAATCTTACCAGTATAAATCAATTAAAATCATTTGTTAATTCAGTGAAAGAAAATGAATGGCTATCTGTTGATTTAGAAACTACTTCTATCAATCCTATGATGGCTGAGATTGTAGGATTTAGTTTTTCTGTCAAGAAAGATACGGGAGTATATATTCCAATACGCTTTAAAGATAAGACAGATAATTTATTTGGAGATGACGACCTTCAGGTTGCCATTGATATTTTAAAGCCAGTATTAGAGAATCAAAATATTCCAAAAACAGGACAAAATATTAAATATGATGCATTAATAATGAAACGATACGGAATTGATTTGAATGGTATTGCTTTTGATACAATGATTGCTGCACATTTGATTAGTCCTAATGTTAGATCGTACAAATTAGACAATTTGTCTCTAACACATCTTGGTTATAAGATGGTTCCTATACAAGACTTAATTGGATCAGGGAAAAATCAGATAACCATGGATCAAGTTACCTTAGAGGATGTATCTTTTTATGCAGCAGAAGATGCTGATGTTGTGATTGAGTTGACTGATATTTTTCTGAAAGAACTGAAAAATCAAAAATTATATAACTATTTCAAAACAATTGAAATTGATTTATTACCTGTTTTAATTGATATGCAATTTAACGGGATTTTTGTTGATAAAGATTACCTTGCAATACGTTCCAGCGAAATTGGTATAAAAATTGATGTTCTCCATAATCAAATTACAAAATTAGCAGATCAAGATTTTAATGTGAATTCTTCGCAACAGCTTGCGGAGATTTTATTTGATAAATTAAACCTACCGATGATTAAAAAGCGATCTACAGCAGAAGCTGTTTTATCAGAATTGAAAAATAAGCATGAGCTTCCAAAGTTAGTATTGCAGTATAGGAAATTATTTAAACTAAAGAATACCTATCTTGACCCAATACCAACTAATATTAATCCAGTGTCTAATAGAGTCCACTCTTCATTTAATCAAACTATGACAGCCACAGGAAGACTGTCTTCGAGTAGTCCAAATTTTCAGAATATTCCTATTCGAACAGAAGATGGAAAAGATGTAAGGAAGGCTATTAGAGCACAATCATCAGATTATCAAATTTTTTCTGCAGATTATTCTCAAGTCGAACTAAGAGTTATGGCACACTTAAGTCAAGATGTGGCTCTTATCGACGCCCTTAATAAGGGAGAAGATATACATACATTTACTGCAAAAAATATATTTGATATAGATAAAGATGAGAATGTGTTACCTGAGATGCGACGTACGGCAAAAATAGTCAATTTTGGAATTATGTATGGTGCAGGTCCATTTCGTTTAAGTAAAGAGTTGGATATTTCATTCGGAGAAGCTAAAAAAATAAAAGATGCTTATTTTAGTAAGTATAAAGGTATTGAAGATTATATCGCAAGGTCTAAAGTGCTTATTAAATCTGAAAAATCTGTACAGACATTATTAGGAAGAAAGAGAGCTGTATGGGACTCAGATAGTCAAAATAAAATTAGAAGAGATGCTGCAGAGCGAATGGCTATTAATATGCCCATTCAGGGGACAGCAGCTGAAATGATTAAGCTTGCAATGATTAAAATATATAAAGACCTAAAAGATAAAAATCTAAAATCAAAATTGATTTTACAGGTTCATGATGAGTTGCTTTTAGAGGTTCATAAAGATGAAATAGATTATATATCAGAAATGGTAATTAAAAATATGAAGAACGCAATACAGCTAGACGTTCCAGTAGAAATTGATTGTGGTTTTGGCCCATCTTGGTTTGAGGCACACTAATGAACTATATTGGATCAAAAGTATATATCGATTTAAAGCAATTAGTAAAAAACTATCATCTTTTAAGCAATAAAGTCGGTAATCTTCCTATTATGGCTACAGTAAAAGCTAATGGATATGGTCATGGTGCTGTCGAAGTTTCAAAAGCTTTAGAAAAAGAAGGGGTTAGGTATTTAGCAGTCTTTACAATCGAAGAAGGTATAGAATTGAGAGAAGCTGGAGTTCAATCAGACATTTTACTTTATTCAAAGCTAAATCCTCATGGTATAGATAGCGCTATAAAACATAAACTTACTTTAAACATCTCTTCTTTTGATGATCTAAAAATTTTAGAGACATATAATACACAAGAGCATACACTTAAAGTGCACTTAAAGATAGATACTGGAATGACAAGATTGGGCGTACCTCATAATCAAGCAGAAGATTTTTTCAAGCAAGCACAAGATATTAACCATATAGAGATTGAAGGATTGTATTCTCATTTTGCAACTGCAGATGAAGGAGATTTAACATATGCAAAATCTCAATTAGACAAGTTTAATGCAGTGTTAACAGTTGCAGAAAAGCTAAATATTAAACCTTCATTAATTCACTGTAGTAATAGTGGAGCAATTCTAAATTTACCAGAATCACGGTTTAATATAATTCGTACAGGGATGTTATTATATGGAGGATTTCCATCTGATGAAGTACCTCAAGATTTGCCTATTAAACCAGTAATGACTTTTACTGCTCCTGTCGTAGAAATCAGAGATGTAAAAGCAGGAACTCATATTAGTTATGGTGGAGTATATACTACAAAAGAAGATACAAGAATTGCAGTAGTACAAGCTGGATTTGCAGATGGAGTACCACGTCCTTGGTATGTAGATGGATTTGTAAAGTTTAAAGATCAAAATTTAAAGATTACTGGAAGAATTTGCATGGATCAGTTGATGATTGATATCGGATCAGCTGATATTAAGTATGGAGATGAGGTATTAATTTTTGGTTCCAATAAACATGGAACTATTCTAGTGAATGACATTGCTCAAACTATTGATTCTACATCGTATGTACTAGTAACTGCGATTGGAATCCGTCCAAAAAGAATTTATTCTTAGGCCATTATTTTTTATATTATAAAGAGCAAGCAAAGAGCGGAGTAGATGCAGTTTAAGAGCGTATTAATCGCCTAAAAGAACAAAGCAAAGACATCGTTCTTATGATAGATGATTTAAAAGATATAAGGCGTGATCTAAATAGGATTGTAGAAAATGGAAAAAAATAAAACAGTTAAAATTGGTGGAGCTTCCGCATTTTGGGGAGATACCAATAATGCAGCAGCACAACTTGTACATAGTAAGCAGATTGATTATCTAGTCTTTGATTATCTAGCAGAAATAACAATGTCTATTTTGGCAGGTGCAAAAATGAAAAATTCTGAATTAGGATACGCTACAGACTTTGTAAAACAAGTTGCTCCATTATTACAAGATATAAAAATACAGGGAATTAAAGTCGTTAGCAATGCAGGAGGTATTAATCCTCAAGCATGTCGTGAAATGTTGCTGGATGCAGCTAAAAAAGCAAACGTTGAATTAAATGTTGCTGTAGTTGAAGGTGATAATCTTTTAGATCAAAAAGATACATTACAAGCACTACCTGTAAAAGAAATGGAAATAGGAAGCTCAATGCCAGAAAATGTAATGAGTATTAATGCATATCTTGGAGCTTCTGCGATTGAAAGTGCTTTAAAAGAAGGTGCAGATGTTGTTATTACAGGAAGATGTGTTGATAGTGCAGTTGTATTAGGTCCGTTAATGTATGAATTTGGTTGGAAGTCCACAGAATATGATTTACTTGCAGCAGGAAGTTTAGCTGGTCATATCATTGAATGTGGTGCTCAATGTACAGGTGGAAATTTCACTGATTGGCATTTAATAAAAGATTTTGATAATATGGGCTTTCCTATTGTAGAAGTACAAGCGAATGGAGATTTCATTGTTACAAAACCAGAAAATACTGGTGGTATTGTATCATTTGGCTCAGTTGCTGAACAATTTTTATATGAGATTGGTAATCCAAATGCATATATCTTACCGGATGTAATATGTAATTTTACTAATGTTACTATTAAAGAAATTGGAGTCAATCGTGTATTATTTTCTGGTGCAAAAGGTATTGCTCCAACAAGTACCTATAAAGTTTCTGCTACTTATTTAAGCGGTTATCGCGTTACAGTACCAATCATTATTGGTGGTATTAATGCTGTTAAAAAAGCACAAATCACTGCTGATGCTATTATTAAGAAAACTCAACGCATGTTTAAAGAAAACGGTTGGGCTGATTATACAGATAAAAAGATATCTATTATTGGAACAGAGGCAATGTATGGTCATAATGCACTTCCAGTTAAACCGAGAGAAGTATTGTTAAGAATTGTGGCAACACATAATCAAAAAGAGGCATTAATTCTTTTATCTAAGGAAATTGCACAAGCATCTACCGGTATGACTCCTGGCTTTACTAACATGCTTGGTGGTAGACCTTCTGTATCTCGATCAATAAGACTATTCTCTTTTCTGGCACCAAAAAATAGTGTAGAAACTGTAGTTGACGTATGTGATAAGAGGTTCGAAATAGATAATGGAAATGAGTTCAGTAATATAGAAGATTTACAGGATGTTGAAATTCCTATACAGGATCTACAACCAACAGATTCAGAAGTATCCTTACTTAAGCTAGCTTACGGTCGTAGTGGAGATAAAGGAGATCATTGTAATATTGGTATTATTGCTAGGCAGTCAGAATATCTTCCATATATTAAGAATTTTTTAACAACTGATCGGGTAGCAAAGCATTTTGCACATGTATTGCAAGGCAATGTTCATTGTTGGGATGTTCCTGGAATACATGCATTAAATTTTCTGCTTAAAAATTCTTTAGGTGGAGGAGGAATGGCAAGTTTAAATATAGATCCACAAGGTAAGGCATATGCACAACAACTACTTGATATTAAAGTACCAGTTCCAAGTGCTATAGCTGAGGAGATAAGATAACTATACAATATAACAGAGTGCTTAGAAAAGAATTAGCATTCCAACCGTTACAAAAAAGTGATAAACATAAACCGTTTGATGGTTTTCATTTATCAAAACTTCCAGAAGTTTTAGAAAGAAAATTATAATTAATTATAGGAAAAAAAATGGCAAAAGAATATAAATCTAAAGTAAATATTGAATCAGAATCTTATCTAAAAAATCGAGATGGTATGCTAAAACTAATAACTAAGCTACGCAATATTGAAAAAAGAGGTGTTAATGCTTCAGAGCGTAAGCGTTCTCGCTTTGAAGAGCGTGGACAGCTAACCCCAAGAGAAAGATTAAACGCACTAATTGACCCAGGATCTGAGTTTGTAGAATTATATAATATGGCAGGATATTTAGTAGAAGACAATAATCCTGACACTAGCGTTCCTGGAGCAAGCGTAATTGCAGGTATTGGATTCATCAATGATATTAGATGTTTAATAATGGTTGATGATAGCGGAATTAATGCTGGTGCTGCAACAAGTATGACTGTTGATAAAGCAATTGGATGTCTAAAAATTTCTTTAGAAAAAAAGTTACCTTTCGTTCACTTAGTCGAAAGTGCAGGAATTAATCTCATGAATTATAAAGTCGAAATTTGGGCGAGAGCTGGTAAAATGTTTGCAGGTTTAGCAAGACTAAGTGCTGCTGGAGTTCCAACCATAACAGTACTGCACGGCCTTTCTACAGCTGGAGGAGCTTATAATGTTGGAATGAGCGATTATGTTATTGGTGTCAAAAAGAATGGGATGGCTGCATTAGCAGGACCAGCACTTTTAAAAGCAGCAACGAATGAAATATCCTCTAATGAAGAATTAGGCGGTTCTGAGATGCATGCTACAGTTTCAGGTCTTGTAGAATATCTCGCTGAAGATGATATAGATGCCATCAATATTACGAGAGATATTGTTAGCAGTCTTGATTGGAACAGTGCAGCGCTTCCATTAACAGTAAAAGAATATGAAGAACCAAAATATGATGCTGATGAGATTGCAGGTATTGTAAATCTAGACTATAGAAGACTTTATGATGTTAGAGAGATTTTATCTCGCATTGTTGATGAATCTAAATTTATTGAATTCAAACCAAGATATGGATTTACAACGCTTTGTTTTCATGCGGAGATTTATGGTCAAAATTGTGGAATTATTGGCAATAATGGACCAATAGATACCAATGGTGCTACTAAAGCTGCACAATTTATTCAGTTATGCGATAAATCGAATATTCCACTGATATTTATAAATAACGTTACAGGCTTTATGGTAGGAAAGCAATATGAGCAAGCAGGAATGATCAAGCATGGATCTAAGATGATCCAAGCCGTAACAAATGTTACCGTTCCCAAAATAACATTATATGCAGGCGCAAGTTTTGGTGCTGGTAATTATGGAATGTGTGGATATGCTTATGAACCAGACTTTTTATTGTCTTGGCCTAATGCAGTTACAGGTGTTATGGGTGGAAAGCAAGCAGCATCAACTATGAGTCAAGTTATTGCAGCATCAGCTAAAGGTCGTGGCGAAGAGATTGATCAAGAAAAACTTGATGAAAAAGAAAAAGCAATTACAGAACATTTTGATAGTCAATCAAGTGCGTTTTATACATCAGGGCGACTACTTGATATGGGAATCATTGATCCTAGACATACAAGAAAAATTTTAGGGTTTCTTTTAGATACATGTAAAGAAGCTCAAAATCGCACATTGAAATCAAACACTTTTGGCATTGCAAGGATGTAGGAGAGAATTATGACAAAAAATCTACCAAATACAAATAGTATTATACTAGAATTAGATAATAATTGGCTAACGATTTGGCTTAATACTCCAGAAAATCGTAATGCATTAACTGATAAAATGATCGATGATTTCAATAGCGTATTTAAGGTATTAAATAATACTAGAGATATTAGAGGCGTTACTATTAGAGGTAAGAATAATGTTTTTTGTGCTGGCGGTGATTTAAAAGGAATGAATAAGGTGTTTGATAGCAAAAATCCAATTGAAGATGCCATAGAATTGAGTACAAGAGTAGGACATTTTTTTAAATCAATAAATTCTCTTCCTCAAGTTACCATTATGATTATTGAGGGTGTTGCAATGGCCGGAGGGCTAGGCCTTGCGTGTGCAGGTGATATCACAGTTGTACATTCTGATACAAAATTTGCTTTAACAGAAACTATGATTGGATTAACTCCAGCTCAAATATCACCATACCTTGTTTCAAAAATGGGCTATGCAAATGCTAGACACTTAATGTTGACTGCGGCAAGATTTGATGGAAAAGATGCACAGAAAATTGGATTAGCAGATTTTATTTTTGATGATGAAAGCGAAGTAAAAGAAATTGAGAATAAGCTTAAATCTCAAATATTAAAATGTGCACCAGGAGCGATTGCACAAACAAAAGAATTGGTTAATTCTTTTGCAATTAAAGTAGATAAAGATTTTATCGATTTAGCAAGTAAGAATTTTGCTGATCAAATATTAGATGGAGAAGGAAAAGAAGGAATTTCTTCATTTATTGAAAAACGTAAACCAAAGTGGCAAAAATAATTTTATTTAGGAGAAAAAAATGAAATTTACAGATGAACATCACGCATTATATAAAACAGTTAAAGAATTTGGTGAAAATGAAATAAAACCATTTTCCGAAGAATGGGAAAAAGCGGGAATTTATCCAGCCCATGAAATTTTTAAAAAAATGGGGGACTTAGATTTACTAGGAATAACAAAAGATCCCAAATATGGAGGAACAGGGCTTGATTATTCTTTTTCTGTTGTTTTTGCTGAAGCCCTTGGACATGCTTGTAATGCTTCGGCAATAATGAGCATAGGAGTGCAAACTGATATGGCAACTCCTGCTTTAGATAAGTATGGATCTGATCTGATTAAGAAAGAATTTCTAGCACCGTCTATATCTGGTGATTATGTTGCTGCTCTTGCAGTAAGTGAGCCAAATAGCGGATCAGATGTTGCATCAATTAAAACCTCAGCAAAAAAAGATGGTGATGACTATATCATCAATGGTCAAAAAATGTGGATTACTAATGCTACTCAAGCAGACTATTTTTGTGTGTTAGTGAATACAAGCAATGATTCAGTACATCACAATAAATCGTTAATCGTAGTTCCATCAAATACTCCAGGGCTGTCTGTTGGTGATAAAATAGATAAAATTGGAATGAGAGCTTCAGATACAGCACCAGTTTATTTTGATAATGTAAGAGTACCTCAAGCTTATAGAATCGGAGAGGAAGGTGCAGGATTTACTATGCAAATGAAGCAATTTCAAGAGGAGAGATTATTCCTTACAGCGTCAACTCTTATAGCAATGGAAAATTGTATAAAAGATACTATTGAATATTGTACAGAAAGAAAGGCTTTTGGAAAGTCAATTCTAGATAATCAAGTTATTCATTTTAGACTTGCTGAGCTTCAAACTGAGCTTGAAGCATTAAGAGCTTTAACTTATAAAGCATGCGATAGATTTGTTGATGGTAAGGATGTAACAATGTTAGCATCAATGGCAAAGTTAAAAAGTGGAAGATTAATACGTGAAGTTACAGATTCATGTTTACAATATTGGGGTGGAATGGGCTTTACTACTGAAAATCCTGTTTCTCAACAGTACAGAGATGGTAGACTTCAATCAATTGGCGGCGGAACAGATGAAATAATGCTACAGATTATTTGTAAGCATATGGATACGTTACCGAAAAAATAATTTTAGGAGAAAGTTATAAAGATTCGAGGAGCAAACTAAAACCTAACCAAGGGTAAATGAAAGGAATTAAGAGGTATTTTTTAAACTTTAATCTGCTCCTCATTTTAGTATATGTTTTATATAAAATAATGTTCCCCTTTTTTCTTTTTTTTACTTATTATACAAGCATGATCGCGGGATGGAGCAGCTTGGTAGCTCGTCGGGCTCATAACCCGGAGGTCGTAGGTTCAAATCCTACTCCCGCTACTAACCTCCGTTCAAAAAAGGACAATTAAAAATGGAATTATCAAATAAAAAAGAATACAGTATCTTTCAAAAGATTTTGCTTAACCCTATCTTTCTTTTTCTGATTGTAGCCTCTTCAATGTGGTCAGTATGGGATATAACTAAATCGGAATCTTCTGAGGAGTTATTAATGAAAAAAGCAAATGAACTAGCACAAAAATTTATTATTACAGATGGTCATATTGATGTCCCTTGGCGTTTGCATAAGGGTGGATATGAAGATTTATCCGTAAGAACTCCAGGTGGAGATTTTGATTATGTTCGTGCAACAGAAGGCGGACTAGATGTCCCTTTTATGTCAATATATGTTCCTGCTACTTATCAAGTAACTGGCGGAGCAAAAGCAATGGCAGAAGAATTAATTGGAATGGTAGAAAGAATTACAACCGATCATCCAGACAAATTTGAGATTGCATATAACGTTTCAGATGCCGATAGAATTGTTAGTGAAGGAAAGATAGCACTTCCAATGGGTATGGAAAATGGAGCTCCTATAGAAGGAGATTTAAAAAATATTGAATATTTTCATAATAAAGGAATTAGTTATATTACTTTAACTCATTCTAAAGATAATGCTATTTGTGATTCTTCATACGACACAACAGGCACTCATCAAGGTTTAAGTAGTTTCGGCGCAGAAGTAGTTACAGAGATGAATAGAGTAGGAGTTATGGTGGATATATCTCATGTATCTGATAATGCTTTTTATCAAGTAATGGATATTACAAAAGTTCCTGCAATTGCTTCTCATTCTTCATGCAGGCATTTTACTCCAGGTTTTGAACGAAATATGAGTGATGATATGATTAAACGTCTTGCTGAAAATGGTGGAGTAATTCAAATTAATTTTGGTTCATCATTTGTTACTAAATCATCACAAGATAAGCGTACTGCAAATGGAGAAAAAGTAAGTCAATATGCAGAAGAAAATAATTTAGAATCTGATGATCCTAAAGTTCAAGAGTTTGCTAAACAAGTTGCTGAAGATAACCCTGTTTTTTGTGATGTAACAGATGTAGCAGACCACATTGATCGTGTAGTAGAATTAGCTGGTATTGAGCATGTTGGTTTTGGGTCAGATTATGATGGAGTAGGAGATACTCTTCCATATGGACTTAAAGACCCTTCTGATTTTCCTAATTTAATATATCATTTATTAAAAAGAGGTTATTCTGAAGAGGATATCGAAAAAATATGTTATAAAAATGTATGGCGCGTTTGGAAAGCAACTGAAGAATTTGCTAATTCTCAAAGTTAGTATAGTTCCTATTCAGAAATTTGTCGTAATCGTTCAAAAACAATTGCGCTGACAGCTGAGGACACATTAAGAGAATTCATATTATTTGACATTGGAATTGTAGCAGTAAAATCAGAATTTTTTAATACCTGCTTACTCACTCCATTGCCTTCGCCACCAAAGATTAATATGGAACGACCTTTTAAATCTATTGAATACCAATCTTTTGCATCAATATTATTTTCAAAACTTGTAATCCAAAAATCATTTTTCTTAAAATGTTCAATAGTTTGATTAATATTGACTGCAGAATACAGAGGTATCTTCGCAAAACCTCCTTGACTTACTTGAGCTACCGCACTAGTCATAGACACGCTATTTCTGTCAGTAATAATAACTCCATCAACACTTCCTCCAGCACAAATACGTAGTATCTGACCTAAATTGTGAGGATCTTGAACTTGATCAAGAATAACGTAACATGAATTTTTTTGTTCTGTTACTGGTAGAGATGAGAAGCTTGATGCTTGTGCTTTTATCAATATTCCTTGAGATCTATTACTATCAATCTTTTCCCTGAAACTATGACCATCAAGTATAGTAACTTTATCTTGAGGTATTTTTTCACATAATGTTTTGATACCTTGATGATTATATGCAGGAGAGTTTTTTTCAATATAAATTCGATTAACCTCTATTAGGCTTGACTCAATAGCATCATGACATCCATTGATGCCATACACTAAAATTCGATGTTTTGTAAATTTGTCCATAAATTATGCTTAAATTTAGTAAAAAAATTGATGATAAAAATTAAAGAATCAGAATTAAACTTTTCATTTATAAGATCTCGAGGTCCTGGAGGTCAGAATGTAAATAAAGTTTCTACTGCTGTCCAGTTAAGATATAATATTGTTAATGCTGATATTCCAGAAGATATTAAGAATAGATTTTGTGATAAGTATCATAATAAAATATCAAAAAATGGTGATGTGATTATTGTTGCACAATCCTATAGAACACAAAATAAAAATAAAATAGATGCTATCAAGAGGTTAGAAAGTTTATTTTCAGACATAAAGATTCCTGTTAAACGAATTGCTACGAAACCTTCTTGGAGTTCTCAGGTTAAAAGAGTGAAAAGTAAAAAAAAGAGATCAGTATTGAAGAAAAATAGAAAAAAGGTAATCCTAGATGAATAAGTATATTATTATTCTATTCATATCATCTTTTTTGATAGCTCAAGAAGAAATTGAAAAAAAAGATCTTTCTATTCCACCTCTACTAGAAGAAGAAATGACGGATCTTGAACTAATGTTAGTTGCTGATATAAATACCAACGAAACTTTAAGTGAATTTTTAAAACTAAATGTAATTTCTAATTCTTTAAAATTGAATGCACCTCGATATGATCGTTTTGCTAAAAAAAATAATGTTGGAATGTTACTCCCGGTTAATACTTCGTCGTCACTTTATCTAGATGCGGGTATTCAAGGTTGGATTGAAGCGAATAAATATGTTCAAGAAAATAATGATAGTTATTCTGTCGGATTTTTTGGGAGTACTGGAGAAAAATTTAGTTATTATAATTCAAGAAAAGGATATATAGATACAGATAATTATTTTAAAGATTCTTGGGATAAGCGATCCACCGATGATTACATTCGCTACATGCACATATCTCCTTATATGCCTGACTCTGAACAAAATACAATATATGACCCCAATCGAACTCAATAAAGCTCTAGACGGTGTCGTAGAACTCGATAATTCACTGCTTGGGAAACAAGTATTGGGAATTAGTATCAACTCGAAAGATATTAGTCCGGGATTCGTATTCGTTGCTATTAATGGAGCTAAATTTAATGGAAATGATTTTATAGATGAGGCACTGCTTAAAGGTGCAATATGTGTTATTAGTGATTCAAAAAATATAGAACAGTCTAGTAAAATTATTAAGGTGAAAAATGCTAGAGAAGCACTTGGAAAAATTGCAGCTAACTTTTATGATCATCCTGAAGATAAAATTAAACTTATTGGCGTGACAGGAACCAATGGTAAGACTTCCACAACACTAATATTAAAAAGCATTCTTGAGTCTTATGGTAAAAAAGTGCTTCAAGTTGGAACTCTAGGGATTATTCCAAATATAGTTAATAATGATTTTGGTTTAACTACTCCCAATTCTATAGATATTTTTAAGATACTCAATACTGCAGTACAGAAAGAGTACGATTTTGCTATATTGGAAGTTTCATCGCATGCTTTGTCTCAGAATAGAGTTGATAATCTTAGATTTGATTTTGCAGGCTTTACTAATCTTACTTTAGACCATTTAGACTATCATGGCACTATACAGAACTATTTCAATGAGAAGAAAAAATTATTTGGACTGATAAAAGACAATGGATCGAGTTTGATACTTAGTGATAGCATATATGGCAAAGATATTTGTAATGAATATGATAACACCAATACTATATCCCTTACAAATAAAGATGCAGATTTTTATTGTGTAGATTTTAATTTAAATCATAATGGCACTACTGCTATTTTTAATTTTAAAGGTACATCTATAGAGGTTACTTCAAAACTAGTAGGAAAGTATAATCTCGAAAATATTATTTTAGCTGCTACAGTTGCTTTTGAGGCAGGAGTTGATATAAAATCTATTAAAGAAGGAATTGCTTCATGTGAATTTATTCCTGGGAGATATGAATCTATATTGAATAAAGGTCCAGCTATTATTATCAGTGACTATGGACATACTCCAGATGCATATACTAATGTTTTACAATCTATCAAGGATGTATATCATAATAAAAATATTAAAGTTTTATTTGGAGCTGGCGGCAATAGAGATAAGTCAAAAAGAGCAGAAATGGCAAAAGCGATAGAACTTTTTGCAGTTCAATGTTATTTGGCTCCTGACAATCCAAGATTTGAAAATATTGATGATATCAATCATGAAGTTGTAAAAGGTTTTTCAAAAAATATTTATCAACTATTCAATGATAGAGAAAAAGGGTTAATAGCAGCACTAGTAGATTTAACTTCAGCTGATATCTTAATTATTTTTGGAAAAGGCAATGAAGAGTATCAAGAGATTAGTGGCAAAAAATTACATTATTCTGATAGAAAAATTATAGAGGAATTTTATGAGAATTGATATACAGCAATCTGAATTATTTACCGAATACTTCTCAAATGAAATTGATTGTAAAATTGATTATTTAATATCCGGCATTAGTACAGATAGTAGAGATATTAAAGATGGCGATTTATTCTTGGGCCTTAAAGGAGAGCATTTTGATGGATCTAATTTTATCAATCAAGCTATTGCAAATGGAGCGGTTTGTTCTCTTGTAGAGTCTGGCATTAAATCGGATAATATATTTATTGTTAATGATGTCACATCACTAATTGGAAAGATTTGTGCTAGATGGATGAACGATTTTAAAGGTTATACTATTGCGATAACAGGAACGAACGGTAAAACAACATCAAAAGATATGATATATCATATCTTAAGTAAATCAGGCCATCGCGTATGTAAAACTGAGGGTAATTTTAATACATCTATTGGAGTTCCTTTGAGTATATTTTCTTTTCCAGATAATGCAGATTATTATGTACTAGAACTTGGAGCAAATCAGGTTGGAGATATCAAAAATTTGTCATCAATGATTAAGCCAAACTGTGCTATTGTAACCAATATATCTGATGCTCATTTAGAGGGATTTGGTTCTTTGGATAATATTATCAAAGAAAAAACATCTATCTTTGATTATTCAGATATAGGATTTTATAGATCACAGATTAATATTGATTATTCAAACTCTAAAATCAAATTATTATCAAATAGTTTAGAAAATTTTCATTATCCAGAAAAGCTGAATTTGATGTTTGATAAAAACAGAACTTTGCTGGAAAACGCTTTCACGGTATATCATGCTTGTAATGCTATCATAGATATATCTATTGATGATTTCTTTACGTTAATTGAGGACTTTTGTTTGCCAAAAGGTAGAGGACAAGTACATCTTCTAGATAATAACATAAAAATGATTGATGATACATATAATGCAAATCCCGAATCTGTTAAAGCAGCAATTGACAATCTTGTAAGGTATGACAATAAAGGAAGAAAGATATTTGTTTTTGGAGATATGAAAGAGCTTGGTATTGATGAGGCAAGGTTTCACACGCAGATTGGTGAATATTGTTCAGAAAAAATTGACATTATAATGTGTTATGGTGATTTAGCAAAAAATACTATTAATCATAGTAACAAAATTCCAATACAGCTACATTTTGATACGAAAGAAAGCCTATCCAATAAACTTTGCAGCGAGCTTCAAAAAAACGATGTAATTTTATTAAAAGGTTCTCGTAGTATGAAATTAGATTTGATAATAAAAGATATTATAAATTATGTTAAATGAAATATTAGAGCCATTTAAAGATTACTTTAGTTTTTTAAATCTATTTGAGTATATCACATTTAGAGCAGGTGCAAGTGCAATACTTTCTCTATTAATCAGTTTTATTTTTGGCCCATTTGTTGTTAGAAAGTTAACAGAATTACAAATTGGAGAATCCATTGGAGATCATGGTCCAAAAAGTCACCACAAGAAACAGGGTACACCGACTATGGGTGGAGTACTCATTATTCTTGCAACAATTATACCCACTTTATTATTTGCAGATACGAGTAATCTATTTATAAGGATTATTTGTTTTTCAATGGTGTGGATGGGTTGTATTGGTTTCTATGATGATTATTTAAAATCTGTTAAGAAAAGAAAGGGTGGACTAAAAGGAAGATATAAATTAATTGCACAGTCAATGTTAGGTATAGTAATCTCTTTTCTTATTATCCAATCAAATGTATATGGAGAATATACTCTATCTACTTTTGTACCATTCTTAAAAAACGCATCAATCAATTTCTATTATCCTTTAATTTATGCATCCTTTGTAATTCTTGTTGTCTCAGCAACATCAAATGCTGTCAATCTTACCGATGGTCTTGATGGGCTAGCTGCAGGATTGCTTGCAATTTCTATCATTGTATTTGGAGTTATTTCATATATATCTGGTAGAGTTGATTTTTCTGATTATTTAAATATTGCCTATATCCCACTTGCAAGTGAATTAACAATATTTGCTGCTGCATTTTTTGGTGGATGCTTAGGGTTTTTATGGTTTAATGCAAAGCCAGCATTAATTTTTATGGGAGATGTAGGATCTCTTTCAAGTGGAGCAGCCCTAGGAACATTAGCAATTCTATTGAAAAAAGAAGTACTCCTAATCATTGTTGGCGGAGTGTTCGTTATTGAGACATTATCAGTAATTTTACAAGTACTGTATCATCGATGGACAAAGAAGAAGTATGGTACTCCAAGAAAGTTATTTTTAATGGCGCCAATCCATCATCATTTCGAACTTAAAGGATGGCCTGAATCAAGAGTAGTGGTACGATTTTGGCTTATTGGAATCTTATTTGCATTACTATCTCTTACAACGTTTAAGATTAGATAGAAATGAGAAGAAAAACTGTTACTGTAAAAGTTGGTATTGTTAATATCGGAAGTAATCATTCTATTAAAACTCAATCTATGACTACAGCATCAACACTTGATACTAATGCTAGCGTGGAAGAGGCTATTAGAATTATTGATGCAGGAGCAGAGCTTGTACGATTTACAGCTCCAAATACCAAAGAAGCTGAAAATTTAGAAAATATTAAATCTGCCATAAGAAAAAAAGGTTATGACACGCCCTTTATTGCTGACATACACTTTGTACCTAAAGCTGCACTGACTGCTGCAAAAATTGTTGAAAAGGTTCGAATCAATCCTGGAAATTATGTCGATACAAAAAGATTTAAGGTTATTGAGTATGATGATGAAACTTACAATAAAGAAGTAAAAAGAATCGAAGAAAAATTTGTACCCCTTATCGATATTTGTAAGGAAAATAGTACAGCAATGAGAATTGGCACTAATCACGGTTCTCTTTCTGATAGAATTATGAATCGATTCGGAGATACTCCCTTAGGTATGGTGGAGTCGGCATTAGAATTCTTAAGAATTTGTAACAAGAATGACTTTGATCAAGTAGTGTTATCTATGAAGTCTAGTAATCCGCTTATAATGATTCATGCTTATCGATTATTAGTACATAAAATGGAATTAGAAGATATGCATTTCCCTCTTCATCTTGGCGTGACAGAGGCTGGAGACGGTATTGATGGTAGAATTAAATCTGCGCTAGGTATAGGTACATTATTATCTGAAGGTATCGGAGACACTATCAGAGTTTCGCTTACGGAAGATCCTGAATTTGAAATTCCTGTTGCAGATAAGATCTTGAAAAAGATTAATAGCTTAGATTCCAAATATCCAATCGACTATGATGACCCTAGATCAGTTTCATACCTGAAAAGATCTACCAATGGCTGCGCTAATATAGGAGCAAATAATGTTCCAGTAGTAATCTCAACTTCTGGTGAAGCCTTTGAAGACTGTTTACCTGATTATGTGTATATAGAACAGATTGCTAATATCCAAAGTGGTCAAAAATATATTCTTCCATATGATTTATGGGTTGATACTAAGCAGAGCAACCTGTTTCCTTTTTTTGATTCATTACAGTCTTATAGAAAAGCAAATGCTCTATCAGATGAATTAAATTTTGTACAATTAGATATGAGAAGATTAACTAATACTATAGTCAGCTCAATGCCATCAAATGTTATTTTTGTATTAAATATCGATGGATATAATAGCTCTGATATGAAAAAAAGTTTTAATTTTTTTGAGAAAAATAATATACTAAATCCAGTTATCCTGAAAGGTAGATATGACTCAAATGATTTTGAAAAAATTGTGGTAGAAAGTTCTATTGATTTCGGATCACTTTTGCTCGAGGGTTATGGTAATGGTTTATGGATAGAATTTGGAAGCTATTCAGACAAGATTAATGAGTTAAGTTTTTTAATACTTCAAAATACTAGAACAAGAATTTTTAAGACCGACTATATATCATGTCCTTCATGTGGAAGAACGAAGTTTAATTTACAGGAAACTACAGCTCTCGTTAAAAAGCATACTAGCCATCTTAAGGGTCTCAAAATATCAGTAATGGGATGTATTGTAAACGGACCTGGAGAAATGGCCGACGCAGACTATGGCTATGTAGGTTCAGGTATTGGATTAATTTCTCTCTATAAAGGTCAGAATGTAGTTAAGAAAAATATTATCAGTGAAAATGCAGTAGATGAGTTAATCACTTTAATCAAAGATAATAACGATTGGATTGAACCAAAAATTTAAATTCGTGATTCCTTGACGAAGTTAAGTTTTATTAGTAATGTAGCCTCAGATACAAAAAACTATATAATATGGAAGATATATACAAAATGATTTTAACTATGAATTTGATGCCACTTATCGTTGTGGTAATAGGAACATTCTTAGGTATTTTATTTAAAAAATACTTATTTAGTAAGCTAAAGAATTTGTCAGACAGTAGTTCGTGGAAAGGTGATGATGTAGTCATTAATGCAATTGATTCTGTGATTGTTTTTTGGTTTTTTCTTGGCTCTCTTTCAGTCGCTTTTAATGATATAAATTTTGGAGATCCATATAATGGGTATATATCAAAAATAATAGTTTCTTTCTTAGTAATGTCAATGACTGTTACTGCCTCTAGGGTGTCATTAGGACTGCTTGATGTATGGTCTAAAAATAACACTTCTCTTCCATCTACTGGTATTTTTAAGGGCTTAATTAATGCTACTATTTTTTCACTAGGATTTTTATTTGTTTTACAATCATTTGGAATATCAATTACTCCACTTATCACCGCTTTAGGTGTTGGTGGTTTAGCTGTTTCTCTGGCTTTAAAAGACACTCTTTCAGACTTATTTGGTGGAATTAATATCATTTTAAGTAAGACAATGAAAGAAGGAGATTATGTGGAGCTCAGTAATGGATATCAGGGATATGTTAAGAATATTGGATGGAGATATACTACCATACAAGAAAGAGCAAATAATGTGATATCAATCCCAAATTCTGTTCTTTCTGGATCTGTATCAAAGAATTATACTTCTATGGATGCAGCTTTCAGAGTACCAATACAGGTAGGAGTTTCTTATGATAGCGATTTAGATCACGTAGAAAAAGTAGCTCTAGAAGTAGCAGGAAAGATTTATGAAGAGCTAGACTGTGTCAGCAAGGATTATAAGCCAACAATTCGATTTAGAGAGTTTGCGGCCTCAAGTATTAACTTCTTTATTTATTTTCAAGGAAAGAAATTTGGAGATCATAATGTTATTTTGAATGCATTTATTAAAAAACTTCATAAGCGCTTTCAAGAAGAGAGTATTGAAATTCCATATCCTATTCGCACAGTAATACATAAAAATGAAGCTAAGAATTAAACCCTTTAACGATAAAGCAAAAGCTTTATATGAAAATCATTCACATTTCCATTCAGGGGATGCTGGATTAGATTTATTTGTAGTAGATGATCAGGTTATTCCTGGAAATTCTACACAACCTATTCATTTACAAGTTGCATGTGAAAATTTAGATAATAAGGCATATTATTTATTTCCTAGATCTAGTATCTCAAAGACCCCTATTCGATTAGCTAATTCTATTGGATTAATTGATGGAGGCTATAGAGGAGAACTTGTAGGAATGGTTGATAATATATATAGCGAAGATTATCATGTGAAAAGCGGAGAAAGATATTTTCAGTTAGTAGCTGTTGATAGTTCACCAATTGAATTTGAACTAGTAGAAGAGTTATCAGATTCCAGTAGAGGTGAAGGCGGTTTTGGGAGTACTGGAAAATAATTCCAGAGGATATTGTTTTAATAAATAAAATTAGTTTGATATTCCTGAGGATTTATACTAAGATTCAACCGCAAAAATTTTTAATAAAAATAAGTTAAATAACGGAGGAAAAATGGCTCTAAAAATTAAACCACTTGAAGATAGAGTTATTGTAGAAGCAATGGCTGCTGATGAAAAAACAGCTAGCGGAATTATTCTACCAGATACAGCACAAGAAAAACCTCAACAAGGAACTGTTCTTGTTGTTGGTAAAGGTAAATCTTGTGATTGCAGTTGTTGTAAAGACTGTGATTGCTGTAAGAGCGACAAATGTTGTTCAGATTCTATGTCTGTGAAAGCAGGAGATAAAGTTTTATACGGAAAATATTCAGGCACTGAAATCAATCATGAAGGAAAAGATCTTCTTATCATGAGAGAAAGTGACATATTAGCAATAATTTAAAGGAGATTATACAATGGCTAAAAATATAGCATACGATACAGAAGCTCGCGCAGCTCTAAAAAGAGGTGTAGACAAGCTTGCAAACGCAGTAAGAGTAACATTAGGACCAAAAGGTAGAAATGTAGTAATTGAGAGAAAATTTGGGTCTCCAACTGTTACAAAAGATGGAGTTTCAGTTGCTAAAGAAGTAGAGCTTGAAGATGCTCTAGAAAATGTTGGTGCACAGATGGTAAAAGAAGTTGCATCAAAAACATCTGATGTTGCGGGAGATGGAACAACCACAGCTACAGTGCTTGCTCAATCTATTATTGCTGAAGGATTGAAAAATGTTACTGCTGGAGCAAATCCTATGGAAATTAAAAAAGGAATAGATTTAGCTAAAGATAACATAATTAGCTTTATTGCAAAGATTTCAAAAGATATTCCTGATTCAAAACAAATTGCACAAGTTGCTACAATCTCAGCAAATGATGATCAAGAAATTGGTTCAAAAATTGCCGAAGCAATGGATAAAGTAGGTAAAGATGGTGTAATTACTGTCGAAGAATCAAAAACTGCCGAAACTTATCTTGAATTTGTTGAAGGGATGCAGTTTGATAGAGGTTATCTATCTCCGTATTTCCTTACTAATTCTGATACAATGGAAGCAGAATTGGATGATCCTTTTATCTTAGTTCATGATAAAAAAATTAGCAATATGAAAGATTTATTACCTCTACTTGAAAAAGTAGTACAGGCTGGTAGACCTATTTTAATTATCGCTGAAGATATAGAAGGTGAAGCCCTTTCAACGCTTGTTGTTAATAAATTAAGAGGCACATTTAAAGTACTAGCAGTAAAAGCCCCAGGATTTGGCGATAGAAGAAAGTCTATGCTTGAAGATATCGCTATTCTAACGGGAGCAACTCTAATATCAGAGGAGCAGGGATATAAACTTGAAAATGCTACTTTAGAATATTTAGGATCTTGTAAAAAAGTTGTAAGTGATAAAGATAATACAACACTAGTTAGTGGGAGTGGAAAAAAAGCTGCCATTAAAGCGAGAGTAAATGAAATCAGAGTTCAAATCGAAAAAACAACTTCTGATTATGATCGTGAAAAAATGCAAGAAAGATTAGCAAAGTTATCAGGAGGAGTTGCCGTACTTAATGTTGGCGCTGCTACTGAAGTAGAAATGAAAGAAAAGAAAGCTAGAGTAGATGATGCATTACACGCTACTAGAGCAGCTGTAGAAGAAGGAATTGTTCCTGGTGGCGGAGTAGCACTGCTTAGAGCAAGTTTAGAGCTTAAGAAAATAAAAGCTACGGCTAGTCAGCAAGTTGGAGTAGATATTATGACGCGCGCATTAGAAGGTCCAATACGTCAAATTTGTTCAAATGCAGGCGTAGAAGCTTCTATTGTTGTACAAAAAGTACTCCAAGGAAAAGATGATTTTGGATATGATGCAAGAAATGATGAATATGTTAATATGTTTAAAGCTGGGATTATAGATCCAGCTAAAGTTGCAAGAGTAGCAGTGGAGAATGCCGCTTCTATATCTGGACTATTATTAACTACAGAAGCAGCTATTACAGATCAACCTGAAAAAGATGCTCCAATGCCTGGTGGAGCCCCTGATATGGGCATGGGCGGCATGGGCGGCATGGGCGGCATGATGTAATGTTGTTTATCACAAAATAAATACATAAAAAACCCTCATCTTTGAGGGTTTTTTGTTTGTAATATTGTCTATGGAAAAAATTATAATAAAAGATATCAGATTAGTTGGATTTCATGGCTTATATGATTATGAGAAAAAAGATGGTGTTAATCTTGGTTTTGATATAGAATTATTTTTTCACAATCAAATAAATAATAACAGCGACGACATTAATAAAACTATTAATTATGTTGATGTTATCGATACTGTTAAGCGTATTAATTCATCAGGTAGCTTCAATTTGATAGAAACGCTATGTCATAACCTTCTCAACGAAATACTAGAGCTTTATAAGCCCTTAAAAGCAATCGTAAGGATAAGAAAGTTTAAATTGCCAATAGATACACCACTTAGCTTTATTGAGGTCGAAATGACAAAGGAAAATAATGTCTAATATTATTCATTTATCCCTAGGGTCAAATTTGGGAGATAGGGAGTCCAATATTGCTTCATCCATTGCTATGCTTGGCGCTTATATAGAAAATAAAGACATAAGAACATCTTCTTTTTATGTATCAGAGCCGTTGTATAATACAAATCAACCTCCATTTATAAATATTATTGTTGAATTAAATACAGCATTTACACCATTTCAATTTTTAGATAAAATTCATGATATAGAAAAAATGTTAGGACGTAAAATAGATAGAGAAAAAAATGCTCCAAGAACAATTGATATCGACATAATTCTTTTTGGAGATGCTTTTATTCATACAGCTGAACTTACTATTCCACATTCTCATGCTTTATTGCGTAAATTTGTATTAGTTCCATTAGCGGAACTTGTTCCGGATAAGATTTTTCCTGGAACAAAGCATAAGATGATTGATTTATTAGAAAAATGTCCTGATACTTCAATAGTAGATAAATATTTAATCGATAAAAAAGCATGAGCCAACTAGAGTCATATATCGCAATAGAAGGTCCTATAGGAGTAGGAAAAACAAGTTTAGCAAAAATGATTGCTGAGAAACTAAATGCTAGAAAAGTATTTGAAGATTTTAAAAGCAATCCATTTTTAGAAGAATTTTATGAAGACCCAGATAGTAACGCTCTTCAAACTCAAATATGGTTCCTATTACAAAGATATCAACAGCAACAAAAAAAGATTAGGCAATTGGATGCATTTCAAAAAGGAGTAATTACAGATTATATGTTTGAAAAAGACAGATTATTTGCTGAGTTTACTCTGAGATCTCAAGCTGAATTTGAATTATATTCGAATGTTGCAGATATATTAGAGAAAGATATTATAAAGCCAGATATGGTAGTTTATTTGCAGGCAGATACTTCACGTTTAATGAAAAACATTAAACAGAGAGGTCGAAATTTTGAGAAAGGTGTTACAACTGAATATATCAATCAGGTGAATGAAAAATATCAAGAATTTTTTGTTAATTACGACGAAAGACCTCTTCTTGTTATTAATGCTAATAATATCGATTTTGTTAATAATTCAGATGATTTTGAAAATTTATTAGAAGTTATAAAGGAGCCTGCAAAGGGAAGAAGATATTTCAACCCTTCATAAACTATGTTAAAATGGATAATAGCAGCCGGCGTACTTTTTATCGTCTATAGATTTTTCAGTAAAGAAGAAAAAGTATCTACTCTAAAAAAAGATACAAAGATAGATTATAAAAAAGTTAAGGATGCGGAATTTGAAGACCATGAATAGATATATACTATCAATATTTCTAGTTAAAACTGGAATAAAATTAATTATTATAATGATGATTTCTTCGTCATTGTATAGTCAAGAAAACTCTCATAATATTAATTTTATGTTTACAAACAATGGTTATGGATTTGGATATGAATCTGAAAAATTTCTTAAAGAAAATCTATCTATTGGTGCTGATCTAAGATTTTATGATATTAGAAGCGATGAGTATCCAGTTTATGATCCATTTGTTAATCAATATAAGATTATAGGAGAGAAAAATATTACAATGCTACCTCTTTATCTTAGATTGAACTATTATCCGTTTCAAGGTAAAATTGCAAATAATTTTGAACCATATTTATTGATTGCTTTAGGGCCAATGCTATCAATTGATGGCGATGAAAATATAAGAAGTTTTTCAAAAAGATGGTCTAATGCAGAAACTCAAATTAGTCCAGGAGGATCTATAGGTATTGGAATTAATTTTAATACTAGCACTTCAAACACTCTTGCATTTGGATTAGGATATGACTATTTAAAAGTAGAAGAACCTATCCATGATAAGAAGGATTACGGTGGAGCTTTCTTATACTTAAAATATAAGATAAATCGTGAGTAAATTTTCTTTTGTAGATAAAAAGAATATTCAAAATAATAATTTCTTTTTGGATAGAAATGAATCTCATCATCTAATCAATGTATTACGCTTTAAAATAAATTCTAATATATGGTTGACGGATGGCGAAGGCGGAACTTATTACTGTAAAGTCGATAATTTTACAAATAAAAATATAGTAGAAGGTTCAATATTAGAATTTCATACAAATCAAAATGAATTGAATTATCATATTCATATCGGATTGCCAATTATTAAAAATTCGAGAATGAAGATTGCAGTAGAAAAATCTATAGAGTCTGGAATTAAAGAATTAACTCCATTGTATTTAGATAGATCAATAAAATCAAATGTTTCTTTAGATAAAATGACTTCTATTATGCGTTCAGCTACAAAACAATCTATGAGAAGTATATTGCCAAATATTAATCCTGTAGCTCAATTAGAAGATTGGTATGATCCGGAAGCATTGAATATTGTTGCTTTGATTGAATCAAAAGAAACTCTAACTATTTTTAAAGAAACAGTACTCAATGCGGTTAATGATAATAAAAAGATTTCAATTTTAATTGGACCTGAAGGCGGATTTTCTTCAAAAGAAAAAGAGTTTATTTATGATAATAAATTCCTTAAAGTTAGTATTGCTAAGGCAGTATTAAGAGCAGAGACTGCCGTAGTATCAATTTTATCGATTTTAAATGAACTGATGGCACAATATGAATAAAACAATTTTTCAAAAAATTATAGATAGAGAGATTCCTGCTAGAATTCTTTACGAAGATGAAAGTCTGATTGCAATTGAGGATATTAATCCTGTTGCACCAGTACATGCTCTGATTATACCTAAAAAGTGTATTGAGACGCTAAACGATTTAAATCCAGCAGATGCTGACATTGTAGGTAAGATGATATTGGTAGCAAGAAATCTTGCTAAAGAACTTAAAATTGATCAGTCTGGCTATAGAACAGTATTTAACTGCAACAGCGATGGAGGTCAAACAGTTTCCCATATTCACCTTCACTTAGTTGGAGGAAGAAAAATGAATTGGCCGCCAGGATAGACTTATGCATATTTCAAAATTAGAATTATTTGGATTTAAATCCTTTGCAAAGAAACAAACGATATTACTGGATAGTGGTGTAACAGGTATAGTTGGCCCGAATGGTTGCGGTAAAACTAATATTGTAGACGCAATTAGATGGGTGTTGGGAGAGCAAAAGACATCTAGATTAAGAACTTCTAAGATGGAAGATGTAATATTTAATGGAGCTTCCAATATTAAGCCCTTAGGTTTGTGTGAAGTTTATTTGACAGTGCAAAATGACAAAGGTTTACTGCCTATTGAATATAGTGAAGTTGAAATTGGTCGCAGACTATATCGTAATGGTGATAGTGAATATTTTATCAACAAAACTTCTTGTAGGTTAAAAGATATCTATAATTTATTTGTTGATACGGGAATGAGCTCGGACGCTTATTCTGTTATTGAGCTTAATATGATTGAGCAAATTTTATCAGATAAAGATGATAGTAGACGTTCTATGTTTGAAGAAGCAGCTGGGGTAAATAAATACAAATCACAAAGACGTTCTACCTTAAAAAAGTTTGAGTTAAATAGTAGAGATTTAGAAAGAATTGATGATATCATTCTTGAGATTGAAATGCAGGTAAAGAGTCTTGAATTGCAATTGAAGCGATTTAAAAGACATGAAAAATTAAGTCTTCAACTAAAAGAAGAAGAAATCAATCTAGCTTCAGCGAAGATTATTGAATTAGAAAAAGGAATCAAACCTCTCGAAGGATTGCTTAAAAAGAAAAATATTCTATTAAAGAAAAATAGCTCTAAAAAAGAGTTAGAAAGTGTGGAGCTTACAGATGCTAGAAATTTTTATTTAGCAGAAAAAGAAATTTTAGAGAAAATGAAAGTTGCCATTGATATTCTTACCGAAGATTTATTAAAAGAAGTTCAGACTAAAAATCGTGAATCTTCTAAGGGGATGAAAGTCCTTGAAGGAGAATTGCAAAAGAAAATCAGCCAGTTAAATCAATTCGATAAAGATTATATTAAAATAGTCTCTGATTGTAATGATTGCGGCAAACCTGTTACCATTATTTCGGAATGTAATCATTGCGGCAAGGTGGAAAGTGGTAAAAAATATACAGTTATTGAAACAGATCAAAAGTATGAAAAATTGAAATCAAGTATTGAAGACTATAAAGACAAAATTCAATTATACAATAAAGAGAAAGAATTTGATTTCAATAAAATAGATGATGCAATCAAAGAAATGCAGAAAAAAATTAATTTAAATAAGCTAGAACTTCGCAATAAGGAGCAAGATGTTAATCAGGCATTTATAAAAATGGAGTCAATTAGAGTAAAGATAGATGCAGATAGATTTAATAAAGACGATATTTTTTATGATATAAAAAATGCAGAAATGAAGATAGCAGAATCAAATATTAAGATATCTCAGATCAAAGAAATGACTAAAGAAAAATTTGGGAATGATTTTAAACTCAAGATTATAAAAGATTATAGCGTTTCTACAATGACTTATAATGTAGAAAAAATAAAAAGAAGTATTGAAGCAATAGGTCCAATTAATTGGGCAGTCTCTGATGAATATGACGAACAAAGTAAAAGATTAAAAGTATTGAAAGACCAGAGATTTGATCTACTTGAAGCTGAAAAAAACTTAAAAGATGCCATTAAAAAAATTGATTTAGTTGCGAAGAAACAATTTCTAGAAACTTTTGAAAAAATAAAAAATAATTTTGAGGAGATGTTCAAAGTCTTTTTTGTTGGAGGTAAAGGCTCTATCAGCCTTGAGAATATAGATGATCCTCTGAACTCTGATGTAGTGATATTTGCTCAGCCACCAGGCAAAAAAAATAGTTCACTTAGAATGTTATCTGCTGGTGAAAAGTCCTTAACAGCAATTGCATTACTTTTTTCTATCTATCAATATAAGCCAAGTCCTTTCTGTATATTAGATGAGATTGACGCTCCTCTTGATGACATTAATATTAAAAAATTTACAGATGTAATATCTGAATATAGCAAGAGTACTCAATTTATAATGGTGACTCATAATAAATTGACTATGGAATCAGCTGATTGTATATACGGTGTGACTGCAGAAAAAAAAGGTATTTCAAAGGTTATTTCAATTAATTTTACTGAAAAATAAATTATTTGTAGTATTCAATCCTTTTTCACAAATTACGCCTGCTTCATTGATAACAAAAAAAGAGAGAAATAAAAAAATATGGCAACTAAAATTAGATTAAAAAGAATTGGTAGAAGAAATAGACCCTTCTACAGAGTAATAATTATTGATTCAAGAAAAAGAAGAGATGGACTAGCTATCGAGCAAGTTGGTTGGTACGATCCTCTAAAAGCAGAGAAAGACATTAATTTTGTTCTTAAAGAAGATAGAATTATTGCATGGTTACAATTAGGTGCCCAAGTTTCAGATCCTGTTAACAAACTAATGAAAAGATCAGGCTTAGCATATAGATGGCATTTAATGTCTCAAGGACTTTCATCTGAAGATATAGAAAAAGCTGTTGCAAAATGGAAAGAAGAAAGACTTGAAGTTTTAGCAAATAGAAAAAAAGCAAAGCTTAATAAAAAAGAAAAAATCAAAGAAGCAAAAGCTGCAGAAAAAGCTCCAGTTGAAGAAGCTCCAGCAGAAGAGCCGGTAGCAGAAAAAGCTCCAGTTGAAGAAGCTCCAGCAGAAGAGCCGGTAGCAGAAGAAGCTCCAGCAGAAGAGCCGGTAGCAGAAGAAGCTCCAGTTGAAGAAGCTCCAGCAGAAGAAGCTCCAGCAGAAGATTCAAATAAATAAAATTTGAGATCTATAGTTGCGGTATTAGGTAAATATAAAATATGAATATTTTTTTTATTACACCATTTCCTGATTCAATTAAGACTTTAATTGAAAATAATATTGCTAATCAAGGAGTTAAGAAAGGCTTAGTAAATATCGACATTGTTAATCCTAGAGATTTCGCTAAAGACTCTTATAAGAAAATAGATGATGAGCCTTATGGCGGAGGAAGTGGAATGGTTATGATGTGTCAGCCATTTTTTGATGCAATTGATTATTGTATATCTAAGTCTGATAGTAAGCCAAGAATCATATTCCCATCTCCAAGGGGAAAAATGTTAAATCACTCTATTTCATCTGAACTCAGTAAAGAAGAAGAATTAATATTTATTTGTGGTCATTATAAAGGGTTAGATGAAAGAATTATTGATAAATATGTAGATCTTGAAGTATCTATTGGAGATTATATTATTTCAAATGGTGAATTATCCTCTATGATTGTATTTGATTCTATTGTTCGTTTAATACCTGGAGTATTAAACAATTTAAATTCCGCAATGACTGATTCTTTTGTTGACGATTTACTTGATGCTCCTTATTTTACGCGTCCTAATCAAATAGATGGATTAAAAGTGCCAGATGTGCTATTATCAGGCAATCATAAGTCCATTGAAGATTGGAAAAAAAAGAAAAAAATTGAAATAACCAAAGACAGAAGACCTGATCTTTGGAGAAAGTATAAGAAATTAAATGATTAAAGATAATTTAAGAGACGATATTCCAAATTTTAAAACCGGAGATACATTATCTATCAATGTTAATGTAAGAGAAGGAAAGAAAGTTCGACAACAGCTTTTTAAAGGTACTGTCATTGCACGTAAGGGCTCTGGTATTGCAGAAACTATTACTATTAGAAAGATGTCTGATGGTATAGGAGTTGAAAGAATATTTCCTCTTCATTCACCTGTTATTGCTTCTATTAAAGTAGATAGAGTAAATAAAGTTAGAAGAGCAAAACTTTATTATTTAAGAGGTCTTTCTGGTAAAGCAGCAAGATTAGCTGAAAAAAAATAAAGATTGATTTATAGCACCCTACTTTTTGTTCTAAGTTTATCTCACATGTCTGTCCATATTGTAATGATGCTGATTCCAAGCATGTTTATTAATTTGATTAATTTTTATGATCTTAGCGCATCATCTCTTGGATTAATTTTTAGTGTTAGCAGTTTTTGTTTTGGCCTTGGTTCTTTGCCCATGTCTTTATTATATAACAAATATGGACCTAGAGTATTACTTGTTTTCTCTCAAATAGGAATCTTTATTGCTGCTCTTTTAGCGTCTAATTCTCAAAGTATTGAAAGCTTTGCAATCTTTAATATTTTTTTAGGTCTTTTTGCAAGCATTCATCACCCTGTATCTTTAACTCTTATATCAGAAGTATTTGATAAAAATATATCAAAAGCCAATGCCTTTCATGGCGTCTTTGGAAGTTTAGGTGTATCTACCGGACCATTACTATGCTACTATGCAATTACTAATTTTGATTGGCAATTCTCTTTTTTCCTTGTAGCTATTTTTAATTTAGCAATTGCGCCTATAACCTATTTTGTTATTCCTAAATTCAAAACAAAAGAATCGTTAAGTGCGTTAGATTTTAAAATGGGAAATCAATTAAAGATGTTACAAATATTCTTTCTTATATCTTTGATTGTAGGAATAGTATTTACAATTTTTAATACATTTATTCCGTCAGTCTTTAAAGTTGCTATCGGAGACCAATCAAACTTATTTGTATCAGGAATTTTAATATTTGGAATTTTTGGACAAGTATTGTCAGGCTTTTTTGGAGATAAGTTTAATAGAATCAAATTATTATCAATTGTCTTAATGGTGTTATGTCCATTATTTATTGCCACATATTTTTTGAGTAATCTTTCATTAATTGCAGTTTCAGTATTGTTAGCCGTATTTATGTATTCTATTCAACCTTTGATTAATTCAATTATTAAAGATATCACTACCGCAAAAATTCGCTCCGTAGTCTTTGGAATAAATTTCTTTTTAATGTTTGGAGTATCAGGCCTTGTTGCCGCATTAGGAGGATTAATTGCAGATTTATATAGTTTTGAGTTAATTTTCCCTATATTTTCGATATTATTTCCAGTAGGAATTTTTTTACTATATTTATTATATAAAAGCAAAGAGATGGTAGAGGTATAATGCTAGTAAGTATGACAGGTTTTGGTATTGGGCACTATGAAGATAGCAGCGTTGTTATAGATGTAGAGCTTAAATCATTTAATTCAAGATACTTTGAATTAAATACCAGATCTTTTGATCTATCCGGAGAGTCAGAGTATAAAATAAGAGCTTTTTTAAAAAGTAAACTTAAAAGAGGTTCTATAAATTTGACTGTTAAAATTGATTCTAAAAATCAATTAAAATTAAATAAGCACAAATTAGAAAGTATTATGAATTCATATAGAGAAATAGAAAGTGAGTATAATTTAGATTTAAATTATAGCCACCTGCTTAGAAATAATGATATTATGAGTTTTACAACATTACCTAAATCGATAGAAAGTAAAGTATTAAAAGCAATTAAAATTGCAGTAGATCAAGTTTTAGATATGAGGTCGAAAGAAGGTAAATCTATTGAAAAAGAGTTTATGAAATATATCTCTATTGCCAAGAAAGATTTAAAAAAGATTGAATCTATTTATTTAAAATCAGTTAATAAGAAAGTTAGTTCTAAGGCAGCAAATGAATCTAAAATTGAAGAATTAGAAAAACTTGATGTAACTGAAGAAATTGATAGAACAAATAGTCACTTTAATCAAATAATTCTTTCCGTAAACTCAAAAGATCTTTCAGGTAAAAAAATAAGTTTTATCCTTCAAGAAATTAATAGAGAGTCGAATACAATTTTATCTAAATTTTTAGATAAAAATATTGCTAAATATGCAATAAGCTTAAAAATGCAGGCAGAAAAACTAAGAGAACAAGTGAGTAATATTTTATGAAAAATTTCTTTGTCATATCAGGATCTTCAGGTTCAGGAAAAACAACATTACTAGAATTGCTTTCTCGTGATTTAAATATAGATATTTCAGTTTCATGTACTACTCGAAAGAAAAGAAAGTATGAAATTGATGGAGTACATTACTTGTTTGTATCAAAAGAAAAATTTGAAGAGATGATTGACCAAGAAGAATTTCTTGAATATGAAAATGTCCATGGAGACTTATACGGAACACCATTAGATACTTTAAAGGGTTATATCGAAAAGGATAAATCCCTTTTTTTAGAATTGGATGTAAAAGGGGCATTGAGTCTTAAAAAAATATACCCATCAAATACAATATCTATTTTTCTTTCACCACCAAATTTGGAGGAATTAAGAGCTAGATTGGTAAGCAGATCAACAGAGTCTGCTGATGAAATTGAAAAAAGATTAAGTAGATTTGGAGAAGAAGACAATTTAAAAAAAGAATTTGACTATACACTTATTAATGATAATTTCGAAACCACGTTTGAAAAGATAAAAAAAATGATTATTTCATTCACAAAAAAGGATTAAAAAATGGCAGTTGAAGCAATTTCTTTTAAAAAATTATTAAAAAAAACTGATGACATCTATGAAGCAGTTCTCGTTGCATCTAAAAGAGCAAGACAGATTTTACAAGATCGTGTCGTAAAACAAATGATTAACGACAGCGAAGAAATGATAGATGATGAGGGAATTTTTGCAGAACCTACTGTAAGAGAAAATATTGATTACGATAAAGAAGAAAAAGTTACAAGTATTGCTCTTAATGAATTTTTAGATGGAAAAATTGATTGGAAAAAGTCAGACGAATCAATTGAGTAGTAATCTTAGTATCAAGAAACAATATCTGGACCAAAACAAAGAATTATTTGGCAAAGAGATCTTCTTAGAATTAACCAAAAAATCTAAATTATCAAAAACTGTTCTTATTGAGGATTCATGGTATCAAGTACTTCAAAGTGAATTTTCAAAAGACTATTGGAAATCTTTAACAGATAATGTTCGTAATCTTTATAAGAAAAAAGTGATATACCCAGATCCTAAAAAAGTATTCAATGCTTTTGATTCTACTCCATTTAATCAAGTTAAGATAGTTATTATAGGTCAAGATCCATATCATGGAGCTGGACAAGCACATGGACTATCTTTTAGTGTAGAAAAAGATACTAAGATGCCTCCTACCTTACGAAATATCTATAAAGAACTAAACTCAGACTTAAATATACCTATTCCAAATACTGGTAATTTGCAACCTTGGGCAGATCAAGGAGTTTTATTGTTAAATACGGTATTAACTGTTGAAGCCAATCAAGCTAATTCACACAAAAATTTAGGTTGGGAAATATTTACTAAAGCAGCTATTGAGGCTGTATCTAAAGAATTAAAAAATGTAGTATTTATACTTTGGGGCAAGCAAGCACAGTCTTTTCATTCTATTCTAAATGAAGATATTCATTGCATTCTTTCTTCTGCGCATCCTTCACCGCTATCAGCATACAATGGATTTTTAGGTTGTAAGCATTTTTCTAAAGCTAATGACTACTTAGTAAAAAATGGTAAAGAGCCTATAGATTGGATTATATAATCAATATTTATATAAATAAATCTCAAAAAAATAAAGATTATATAAAGGATTAACTTGTCACATGTCAAAAAGATTGCTAATCTAATAAAGAAGCAATTTAATGATGTTGAAAGTATGTGGATAAATACAAACTTTAAAAAAAATGGCAAATAATAAAAATAACGATTTAAACTTACAGCCGCAGGCTATAGAAGCAGAAGAAGCTGTTCTTGGCTCTATGATGATTGATGAAGATGCTACTAATAGAGCAATAACTCTATTGGGATCTAGTCATTATTTTTATAAAGATTCCCATAGAAAGATTTTTGATGCAATGCTTTCTTTGTCTTCTAAGAATAATCCAATTGATACAGTTTCTGTATCTGACGAACTCAAGAAAACTAAATCATTAAAATCTGTAGGAGGGTTATATTATTTAACCGGGTTAGTCGATAAGGTTCCCACGTCTGCAAATATTGAAATATATGCTAAAATAGTAAAAGAAAAAGGAATGCTTCGCGATTTAATCTCTGCTTCACATAAAATCTCTAAAAAAGCATTTGATGCAGGAGATGCGGTTGGATCTATTTTAGATGAAGCTGAACAATCTATATTTAACCTTACAGAACAAAAAGATACTAAAATTTATTCACATATTGAGCCAATTTTAGCCGAAACAGTAAAAAGACTAGAAGGTATTGCCGCTAATCCAGGTGGTGTTGTTGGTGTTCCATCAGGTATTATCGATTTAGATAAAGTAACCTCTGGATTTCAAAAAAGTGATCTAATTATTATTGCAGGTAGACCTGCGATGGGTAAAACAGCGCTAGCATTGTCTATAGCCAGAAATGCTGCATTAGAAAATAAGTCACCTGTAGCGATTTTTAGTCTTGAGATGTCAAGCGATCAACTAGGTACAAGACTTCTTTCATCTGAGGCTAAAATAGATCAATCAGAAGCAAGAAGTGGACGATTAGCTGCTTCAAAATGGAAAAATATTAATATTGCTTCCGGTAGATTAGCGCAGGCTCCTTTGTATATAGATGATACACCAGCCCTATCAATTTTAGATTTAAGATCAAGAGCAAGAAGATTAAAAAGAGAAAGAGATATTGAATTGATTGTTGTTGATTATCTTCAATTAATGCAAGGTCCTAAAACCGAAAATAGGCAGTATGAAATTTCATCTATTACCCAATCTTTGAAAGCTCTTGCTAAAGAATTAGATATTCCTATTATTGCTCTTTCGCAGCTTTCTAGAGCTGTAGAATCCAGAACAGATAAAAGACCTCAGTTATCAGATCTTAGAGAAAGTGGTGCAATTGAACAGGATGCAGATGTTGTAATTTTCCTTTATCGTCCTTATGTATATAATGAAAAAGATGAAGAAAAAGGACTAGCATTTTTAATTGTCGCAAAACAAAGAAATGGTCCTACCAAGACTGTGAGAGCTACATTCGTAGACCAATATACAAGATTTGAAAATTATTCTGATTTTTTTGAATCTAATGATATGAGTGAATAATGGAATCTTCAATAAGTGAAAATCTTCACGAAGATCTAATAAGTAAAAAAAGCAATAATCTTCTTGATAGAATTCCATTAAAAAAAAATAAAATAGTTATAAAAAATGCTCTAGATTTTTCTGTTAAGATGCATAAAGGTCAAAAAAGAAAATCTGGTCTTCCTTATGTTAGTCACTGTATAGATGTAGCCAATATTCTATTAGATTGGAATATGGATTATACAACTATCATTAGTGCATTATTGCATGACGTAATAGAAGACACTAAAGTGTCTTTAGACGATATCGACAAAGAGTTTGGAAGTGATGTAGCTCTTCTTGTCGACGGAGTAACTAAAATTGACCATATTGCCTTTAGATCTTTGGAGCATAAGCAAGCTGAAAATTTTACTAAACTATTTCTTTCTCTCGCTAAAGATCTCAGAGTGATTATTATCAAATTTGCAGATCGTTTAAACAATATGGAAACTATTGAATATTTATCTCCTAAGAAGCGTAAAGAAATTGCATTAGAAACAAAAGAAATCTTTGTTCCTTTAGCACATAGGCTTGGTATGGCAGGTCTTAAATGGAAATTTGAAGACTTAATTTTAAAATGCTTAGATGTAAAGTCTTATAATAATATTAAGAAAAAAATTGAAGGTTCTTCAAAATTGAATCAAAATATTTTAGACTCCACTATTCTCCCTGTTAAAAATGAGTTAAATTCATATAAAATAAACTCTGAAATTTCAGGTAGATACAAATCAATATCTTCTATTAGTAGAAAAATAGAATTAAGAAATAAAAAATTTGAAGATATATATGATTTATATGCTATTAGAATTATAGTAGATAAAATAGAAGAATGTTATCTCTCTTTGGGTGTTATTCACAGTATATATCCACCAGTTCAAGAACGTTTCAAAGACTTTATTGCTACACCTAAAACTAATGGATATCAATCTATACATACTACAGTTATGACTAAGAATAATAGGTTAACAGAAGTTCAAATCAGAACAAAAGAAATGAACTATACAGCTGAGGTAGGCGTAGCTGCACATTGGATATACAAGGGAAATTCTGAGATGCAAAATTTTGATGAACAGATTCCTTGGCTAAGAGATTTAGTAGTTATGATGACTAGTGACAATACTGACCCAGAAGAGCTTATTGAATTTTTAAAGATTGACATGTTTGAAGATGAAATTTTTATTTTTACTCCAAAAGGAGACTTGATAAAACTTCCTGTCGATTCAACGCCGCTAGATTTTGCTTTTGCAATACATAGCCAGCTAGGTTTTTCTTGTATACGAGCGAAAGTAAATAAAAAACTTGTTCCCCTAAGTTACAAGCTCAATAATGGAGATATAGTAGAGATGGAGACCAGTAAAGACCAAAAACCGAATAGTGGTTGGTTAAGTTTTGTAAAAACTTCAAAAGCATCACATGCAATTGGAAAATATCTTAGAAAAGTTGAGCTCGAAGAGAGTATAAAAATAGGAAATCACTTACTTCAAAAAAGTTTAAGAAAATTAAAAATTTATGATAAGCTTTATGAAGTAAAGAAGGGCTCTATTGATATAGGGTATAAAAATTTTAATGAATTATTATCAGATTTAGGAAGGGGTGGATCGACTGTAAAGGATGTTGTAACAAAAATATTTCCAGATATTAAGACAGCTCCAGATAAAGTGTCGCAAGATAAAGAGTTTATAGATTCAGCTAGATCTGATTTTGAAGGAATTAGTTTAGATGGAGTAAAAAATCTTGTTGTTGATTATGGAAAATGTTGTAATCCAATTCCAGGAGATGATATAATAGGTTACATATCTAGAGGAAGAGGCCTTATTGTACATAGGTTATCTTGTTCAAACCTGTCTTCGCTCTCTGAATCAGAAGATAGGATCGTTTCTGTTAATTGGGATACAAAGAAAAATATTTCCTTTAAGGTAAAGATTCATATTACTTGTATTGATTCTTCTGGAGTTTTAAATGATATTGCTGATACAATTTCAAAAAAGAAGATAAATATATTAGACGTTAAAACAGATGTTACAGAAGGGGGCTTAGCAAATATATGGATTATTTGTAAAATTGAAGACCTTTCTCAGTTAAAAATGATTATGAAATCTATTTCAAAATTAAAAAATGTAGACTCTGTTGAAAGAGTATACTCTTAGATATGAATAGAATTATAGGAATCGACTTTGGTTTATCTAAAGTGGGTATAGCAATTTCAGATCCATCTGGAATTATCTCTATGCCGCTAGAGGTTATTCGCTATAAGCAGCAAAAAGATCTAGTAGAAAGTTTAAAAAGAATTGCATCGGAGAAAAATGTTAAAACATTAGTTATTGGATATCCATTAAGTATGAATTATAAAGAAAATAAAATGACTGAAATAATTGATAAATTCAAATCTGTGATGGAAAAGAATAATTTCGATATACATCTAGAAGATGAAAGATTGTCTAGTCAGTATGCTAAAAAAATTATGATACAGCAAAATATTAAAACTGGTACAAATAAAGAAATGGTTGATGTTTTATCTGCCTCTATTATTCTTCAAACCTATCTTGATAGAAAGAAATAATGAAAATAAATAAATTAATCCTTCCATTGTTGTCAGGGTTATTAGTGGGTCTTGCATATCCACCATTTAGTTTTGGATTTCTTGCTTGGATTGCCTTTATTCCACTATTCTATAGTATATCAAAAGAAGAAAAAATTAGTCATAAAGTCTTATTTGCGTTCATAGCTTGTTTTTCTAGTAACTTGATTATTTTGAATTGGATGGGTTTAAATTCTGGTACATCGGCACTAATAGCGATAATATCTTATTTAGCATTATCTTTATATTTAACTCTTTTTTGGATAGCATTCATTGTTTCTACTCATTTTATTCCAAAAAAAATGGAGTTATTCTTAACTCCTTTATCTTGGATATTTTTTGTTGAGTTTCTAAGAAATATTGGTCCTTTAGCAGGTCCATGGATGAATCTATCATTGACACAATCTGAGTATATAAGAATTATTCAATTGGCTAGCATAGAAACGCATGCAATTTCATTTATTATTATATCTTTTAATATTATGCTATATAGATACTTCATAGAAAGGCAGATAATATTTCTAAAATATTTCATCTTTATATTAAGTTCTGTTTTATTCTTTGGAAATTATCATGTTAACTATCAAAGTAATAGATTGATAGAAAGTTCAATCAATGTGTCAATAGGTCAGCCTTCTATTTTTCCGGATGAAAAATGGAATCCAAACTTGAGATTAAGAAATCTTGCAGTGATGGATTCTCTCTTAGAAAAATCTTTGGAAGATAAGGCGGATATTATCGTATGGCCAGAAGTGGCAGTTACATCATTTTTAGCAAATAATCCTTACGACAGAATTAGATATCAAGATAAGCTGTCTGATACGTATCTTATTACTGGAATACCTGAAAGAAAGTATATTGATGGAATAAATCAAAATTTTAATAGTTCTATTATTCTAAAGCCAGATGGATCATTTGATACTTATCAAAAAATATTTTTAGTACCATTCGCTGAATATGTTCCATTTTTTAAGAATTCGATTAATAAGATGAATCAGTTTGATGATATAGGAAGTTTCTATCCAGGTTCTGAATATAAGACTTTTGATATAAGAGACTTTAGGGCTTCAATTCTAATCTGCTATGATTCTAGTAGTCCTCAGATTGTAAAAACCATGGTTGATAATGGAGCAGAAATTCTTTTTATAATTACAAATGATTCTTATGTAGGTCAATTTATGCCATACCAACATTTTCAATTGGCAAGATTGAGAGCTGTTGAGCAAAGAGTTCCTGTTATTCAGAGTGCAAATACAGGTATTTCAGGTATAATCTTACCATCTGGAAAGATTATCTATCGTTCAAATTTAAACGAAAGAATTGTATTTACTGCCGAGGTTCCTATTTATGAGTAGGTATAAGATTACAATACAATATGATGGATTGAGTTTTTCTGGGTTTCAATCACAAAAAAACTTAAATACAATTCAAGATAAGATTGAACATTCTTTATGTTTTTTAAATAAAAATAATCTTATTAGAGTGTTGGGTGCAAGCAGAACAGATGCTGGGGTACATGCTTTAGGTCAAGTAGCTCACTTTGATCTTGATATAGAATTATCTTTAGATGCTATTAAAAGAGCTCTAAACGCTAGATTGCCCGTTGAAATACGTATTATAGACATTGTTGAGGTAGATTCTAAATTTCATTCAAGATTTGATGCTATTAAGAAGGAGTATTTATATCAATGTTCCTTAACCGATAATCCATTATTAAGTAAAAATCATTTTATAGTGAAAAAAATAGATTTTGATATGCTCGAAGATATCCAGGGTGAATTACTGGGGAAACATAATTTTCTATCTTTTTCAAAGTTTGATATAGGAAAAAAGAATACTATTTGTGAAATATTCAAATCAAAATGGACATTGGAAGATGGTAAATTATTTTATATTATTGAAGGAGATAGATTTTTGCATCATATGGTGCGATATTTAGTAGGAACAATGATAGGTTGTATGGATAAAAAAATAAGCAAAAAAGATTTTTTATCTTTATTGGACAATCCAATAAAAGATGGGAAACTATTAAAAGCTCCTGCACATGGACTAATATTAAACAGAATTTTTTATGAAAATTAAAATAGTAATCATAGCAATATTTATAATAATTGGTTGTAATCAGTCTGAACCAATTATTCCTAATGTTTCTGAATCAAAGGTTACAGCTATTACCATAGCGATAGAAAAAGCTAGTCCTGGCGTGGTAAGTATATACAGAAATCAAGAAATAGCTCAGGTAAACCGCTGGACAGGGAGATTGAAGTCTCTTAAACCGATCCAATCTAGTGGTTCTGGTTTTATTATAAGTAAGGATGGATATATTCTAACAAATGCTCATAATATAGTTACTGAACTTTCAGACCCTTCTTCATCGATAATAAATATTAAGATCGACGTAGTTCTTCCTGGAGGAAATCATTATCCAGCTTCTATAGTAGGAGTTGATATTAGGACAGATTTAGCTTTATTGAAAATTGAAGGAGAAGACTTCCAGTATTGTGAAATTGGTGATTCGGATAAAATCATAGTTGGAGAGTGGGTTATTGCATTAGGAAATCCAAAAAGTTTATTTGCTGCTGCAAACTACCAACCAATAGCATCAGCAGGTATCATAAGTGCCATTAATGCAGATTTTGGTATTGATAGCAGCAGTGGAAGATTGATGAACAATATGATCCAAACTGATGCTTCTTTAAATCCCGGAAATAGTGGCGGGCCATTGGTAGATGCAAGCGGGAATGTGCTAGGTATTAATACTTTTGTAAGGAATGATTCAGAAAATCTTGGATTTGCAATTCCAATCAATTATGCAAAAAAAATTGGAGAAGAGTTAAAATTGAAAGGATTTGTTGACAGAAGATTTTCTTTTGGAATCAATGTAGATGAATACAGGTATGGGCAAGATGGTGAAATAGGGCTATATATCAATTCTATTGATTATGATAATTCTGGAGACAATAAAGAGTTATATAAAGGTGATATTATTATAGGAGTCGAAGGGTATCAAATACAAAGTTATAATCAACTCCAACTTGTTCTCGCTAATAGAGATACAAGACCAGGCGATACCATCAAATTAAGAATTCAAAGAGAAAATGAAATAAAAATAGTTAACTTAGTATTGGGAAAAAATGAGTAATAGAAACATTAGCTTGATAGGTATAGGTGTATTGGTTGGAGCAATGATTGGAACTGCTTTAGGTCAATTTTTAGGTTATATGTTACCCGAAGGAAGTACGGTCAAGCAATTTTTCCTCACTACATTTGATTTTTCTTTTGGTTCAATTGATAGTGGATTATTAGTAGATTTAGGCGTTATCGCACTTGATCTTGGATTTATTGTAAGATTTAACGTTTGTAGCGTTATTGGTTTTGCGATTGCGTATTACTTATTAAGATATTTTAGATAAAAAAAGAGGTTTTGATATGTTTAATTTAGGTACAGGTGAATTAGTAATAATTTTTCTTATTCTTTTACTCCTTTTTGGTGGTAAAAGACTTCCTGGTTTAGCGAGAGGATTTGCTAAATCGTTAAGAGAATTTCGTGGTGCATTAGATGACACGAAAGATGAATTAAGAAAATCTGAAAAATCCGAAGAATAAATTAGATGTCCCCATCTAATGCTTTAAAACAAAAACTTGTTTCTCAGCAAGGCAGGATTGCTAATAGCAAAACTAATGCTATCATAAGAACAAGATTTGATAAAGTTTCATCAGAGATATCTGATAGTAATAAGATCTTAGCAGGAAAAACTATACTAGTTAAAGATAATATTGCTATAAAGGGAGAGTATCTAACATGTGCATCCAATCTTCTAGAATCCTATAAGTCTCCATATAGTGCTACGGTAATAGATCGCTTAGAATCTAAAGGAGCTTTAATAACAGGGCAAACTAATATGGATGAATTTGCTATGGGTTCTTCATCAGAGTACTCAATTTATGGCTCTGTTAAGAATCCTCACGATTTAACAAGAGTAGCGGGAGGGTCTAGTGGAGGGTCTGCAGCAGCTGTAGCAGAAGATTTATGCGATATTGCACTAGGTTCTGATACGGGAGGCTCTATAAGGCAGCCAGCATCATTCTGTGGTGTATATGGTTTAAAGCCTACATATGGTAGAATTTCTAGATATGGTTTAGTGGCCCATGCATCATCTTTTGATACCATAGGTATACTATCAAAGAGTCTTACAGATATAACATCAACATTCAGTGTGATGTCCGGAAATGACCCTAAAGATGCGACATCATGCAAAGAAGCAGTTTTATCGCTAAATCAATATAATAAAGATAAGCTTCCTAAGAATATTGGCATTTTAAGTAAAAAAGTATTGTGTGATATAGATAGAGAAATTGTAGATAGATATTATACAGCCTTAGACTTTCTCAAAAAGAAAAAAGTAAACCTTATTGAGGTTGATTTACCATATTTTGACTATTGTGTCGCTACTTATTATGTATTAACGATGGCAGAAGCTTCTTCAAATTTATCTCGTTTTGATGGTATAAGATATGGAAAAAGAGCATCTTCTCAAGATTTAAGTGATACATATATCAAATCTAGATCAGAAGGTTTTTCTGAGGAAGTTAAAAGAAGAATCATGACAGGAACATATGTATTATCTTCTGGATATTATGATGCTTATTATTCAAAAGCATTAAAAGTGCGAAGAGTAATAAAAAATGAATATAATAAGCTATTCTCAAAAGTAGATTGTTTATTTATTCCAACTACTGCAACAACAGCATTTCCATTAAAAAATCATTTAGACGATCCGATTAAAATGTATCTTGCTGATATATTTACGGTTCCATTTAACTTGATAGGAACTCCTTCGCTTAATATTCCAGCTGGAACAACAAAAGATAAATTACCTATAGGGTTTCAGATTGCAGGTAATTCATTTAAAGAGGAAACTTTATTTAATTTCGCGCATTCACTGAATAAAGCAGAATTATTTAAATAAACAATAAATGGAATTCCTACATCCAAATTTTTTATATCTACTAGTCCTTCTAGTACTATTATCAATATTTAAATTTTTTTATTCTTCTAATAAATCTGCATCTTTTCAAGTATCAGATACAAAATACTTAAAATCTTTTTTTGGAAAATCTGGTATCATTAAAATCGGATTATTCAGGTTTCTTTTTATCGCTTCTCTGGTTTGTTTTATTATTGCTATTGCAAGACCAAGAATATCTACAAATGATAAAAATATAACAATTGAGGTTGTAGATATTATGCTAGTATTAGATACCAGTAGTAGTATGTTGGCAGAAGATTTCAAGCCTAATCGCTTAGAAGCTGTGAAACAGGCAGCAAAAGATTTTATAGATAATAGAAGAGGAGATAGGGTTGGTCTTTTAGTATTTGGAAAAGAAACATTTATCCAGTGTCCTTTGACTGTAGATTATGGTGTTTTAAATAACTTGCTAAGCGAAGTAACTGTAGTAGAACCTAAATATGACGGGACTGCTATAGGTATAGCTATAGCTAATGCTATTAATCGATTAAGAGTGAATGAATCTAAAAGTAAAGTAATTATCTTGCTATCTGATGGAAGTAATAATTCGGGAGCTATTGATCCTATAGCAGCTGCAAAAATAGCAAAAGAATATGATATAAGAATTTATACAATAGGCGCTGGCACAAGACAGGCAGTAACACAAATACCTGGCGGAAGATATATTAGAAATGAGATTGATGAAGATTCTTTAAGAGGGATTGCTGCGGAAACAGGCGGGAAATATTTTAGAGCTATCGACAAAGAAAGTTTAGCCGGCATATATGCAGAAATCAATGATTTAGAAAAGTCTGAAATAATTGTGAGTTACTATTCAGAGTATCAAGAAGCATATTTATGGTTCTTATATTCTGGATTTGTACTTTTGTTGTTAAGTGAGCTATTTAGAGTAATTTATTTTAGAAGGATTGTATGACATTTGAGAATCTAAATTTAGCTTTATTGTCTCTTTTATTGACAATATTGACTATGGGAATTTATTACTACAGAGGAAGATCTAATAAGGTTTTTGGAGCAGATAATTTTGATCCAAAATTTATAAATAGTTTATTCTCTAGAGGAAACTTGAATATGATAAGAGCAAAGTTTTTTTTAAGATATCTTTCTCTATTTATTCTAGTTTTTGCAATAGCCGGATTGAAAACTGGAACTACTGTTAAGCCCGTAGAAAGAAAAGGTATAGATATTATTTTTTGTATTGATGTGTCTACAAGTATGAACGCGCAAGATGTCAAGCCATCTAGAATTGATAAAGTAAAATTTGAAATTAGTAAAGTTGTAGACGGTCTTAAGGGCGATAGATTAGGTATTGTAGTCTTTTCTGGATCAAATTTTTTATATCTACCATTAACTATGGATTATGATGCAGCAAAATTGTTTGTTAAAAGTATAGATACGGAGATGATTTCTTCGAAAGGCACTGCGATTGGACAAGCAATAGAAACATCCATAATTGCATTTGAAGAAGATGGCGATCAACAGAAAATGATATTTCTTTTTTCTGATGGGGAAGATCATAGCTCTAGCTCATTGGATGCAATTGCTAGAGTCTTATCTGAAGATATAGTTATTCATGTTGTAGGCGTAGGAAGCGTAGAAGGGTCATTGATACCAGATGAAAAAAGAGAAAATGTATTTTTAAAAGACGAATCAGGTACATTGATTATGAGCAAATTGAATGATGTTTTTCTGTCAGAGATATCGCAAACTGGAAAAGGTAGTTTTTTTAGAATTGCAAATAGCGAGTCAGTAAGTGAAGAAATTAATGATACCATAAGTAAGGGAGAAGCTTCTCTGATTAGTTCTTATGAATTCGCAGAATATGACCATAAATATCAATATCCTTTATTTTTTGCTATATTTTTCTTATTTATCGCATATATCTTACCTTCAGGGAGAAAAAGAAAATGAAAATATTGTTTATAGCTGTAATCCTAGTATCAAGTTTATTATCTCAAGACATGGGATATAAAATGTATAAAAATGGAGATACTGAATCAGCTATAGAATATTATAAACAATTAGTTGATATGGATGACAAAAATCTATCTAATGAAGAATTATTATATAATATAGGTACTATTTATGCCGAAATAGATAGCACAAATCAAGCAAATACTATTTTTGAAACAGTATATCAAGACTCATCTGGGTATTCTTCTGAATTGAGCTATAATTACGGAAATACTTTATATCGATCACAGAAACTTGAAGAAAGCTTGAAAGCTTTCAGAGAAACATTGCTAAAAAATCCTGAAGATATAGATGCTCGAAAAAATTATGAGTTTGTAAAAAATGAGATTAAGAAAAATAAAAGTATGCAAAAGGAAAAAGATAAAAGTAAAGAATCAGACGAAGAAGAAGATGAAAAAAATAAAGAAAAAGAAAAAGATCAAGATAAGAAAGATGATAATCAGAATGATCAGTCTAATAACGAAGAAGATAAGAATGATTCCAAGAACAATGACAATGGACCTACTGATAATCAAAACTCTAAATCACCGGATCAGCAAAATAAGCAAAATCGCGACATTCAATCGAAACAAAGCGCCGAGAATATACTTAATGCCATAAAAGAGAATGAAAAGGTGAATAAAAAAAGAAAACAAGCTAATTATAGCAATGAGTCGGGTAAAGACTGGTGATAAAACATTTATTAATTAGTATAATTTTAATCTCTTGTTTGTTTTCTCAGGAAATTGAAACCTTTGTAGTCAGTAAGGATATTGATATCAGTGAATCGTTTACTTTTACAATTAAAATTAAAGATATAGACGTAGATCCTGAGGTTGATATTTCTCCAATGCTTGAGAATTTTTCAGTTATTATAGGTCCTAACATAGGAAGTGAATATAAATTTATTAATGGAAAAAAAAGTACTTCAAGATCTATTTCCTGGACTATTGTAGCTCAAAAAGTAGGAAAATTAAAAATTCCAAAGCTTAAAGTAGTGTTAGCTGGCAAGCAATATTTTACAGATGAAGTGATTATGAATGTATCTAAAAAGACTATAGATGGAGCTATTGGTGATATGTTTTTGAAAATAGAAGTAAGCGATCTTGACGTTAGAGTAGGAGAGCAAGTTATTGTTACATATACTTTCTTTACTAGGATCGCATCAAAAGTTTTATCAACAGAGTTTCCAAAATATAAAAATTTCTGGGTTGAAAAATTATTTGATCCAGCAGGAAAACAAATTACTCCAGATGCTTGGAATGATATAGAGATTAATGGGTATAAGTATAAATCTATTAAGATGTATGAAGTTGCATTATTTCCACTGTCTGAAGGTACATTTGATCTGAACTCTATGATAATGAAGATTGAAACAAAAGAGAAAGATCCTGGAGTTAGGAGATTGTTTTGGGATGACCCATTTTTTGATACTTTTTCGCAAAGAACTAAAGCTAGAATTCTTGTTTCAGAGTTAAGAACTATTAAAGTATCTACGCTTTTAAATCAACCTAAAAATTTTACTGGCGCCGTAGGAAGCTTTAGTGTTAGTTCATCACTTTCTTCTAAGAATGTTGAAAATGGTACTCCAATGACTTTTTATTTAAGATTGAAGGGAGAAGGAAATTTAGACAACATTGGTAGGCCTGATATTAAATTTCCAGATAATTTTGATATTTTTGATGGAGAAATAGTAAAAGAAAGAGATATTACTGACTCTGTGTCAGGAACAATTACTTGGGAGTATAATATCATTCCTAGAAAAGAAGGAGATTATACGATTGAAGCAGTAGCAATTCCGTTTTTTGATACTAAGTTAGAGGCTTGGAGTTCAGTTAGGTCTAAGCCAATAAAATTCAACATTACCAAGAGTAGTTATTTTGAAAAGAATGCTAATATTAATGCATTGATTGATAATAAAGATATTAGATATATAAAATTAAAAGATACTAAATGGATATTTAAAGATTCTAATGATGCTTACAATATATCATTTTTTATTATTATTGGATCAATACTCATTCTTTTAGCACCTATATTTATCAAACCATTTAATCATTTTATTGGAAATCAATCATTAGTATTTAAAAACAAAACTGCTTTATCAAATGCGATTAATCTGATAGAGTCTTCAGATAGCTTATATATAGATTGCCCTAAAGCGATCAGAATTTTCTGTAGAAATAAGGATTTAACTGACTCTGTTAACTTAGACTCACTTTCTTTAAAAGATCAAATTAAAGGTAGTATTAGATTAAAAGACCTTAATATTATTCAAGGTATTCTAAATGAATGTAGTAAATATAACTATACAGATATATCTACTGAGGACAATATAAAACTTCAGAAAAAAACGATAAAAATATTAACTAAAATTAATAGCTATGTTTAAGATTCTGAATATAATTCTATTGACAATAGGCATGACCTATGCACAAGATTTAGATTTATTATTTTCTGATGGAAATAAATCCTATAATAATGGTCAATTTGACGACGCTGTTCAAGTCTATGAAGATATTCTTAATCAAGGTTTTTATAGTGCAGATTTATATTATAATCTTGGAAATGCTTATTATAGACTAGAAGATTTTGGAAATGCAAGATGGTCTTATGAGATGGGATCTAGTATTGAGCCTAGAGACAGAGATATCATACATAATTTAACACTAGTAAAGCAAAAAATTCCAAATGCACTAGAAGTTCCAGATTCGCAGATTCTAAATTTTATTAATAATTTTTTAGCAAGCTTTACATATAGTGATTTTATTTTTTTTACCTCATTGATACTCTTTTTTTATTCTATTTCTTCTATTTTTTATAGAATCAATCCTTCCAATCTAACAGTCTTATTTTATTATTTTTTTATAGTACTATTTTTTCTAGGCACATCATCTTCTGGTATTAAATTTTTATGGGAAAAAAATAATAATTTTGGAATTATTTTAAATGACGAAACTCAATTATACTCTGCACCATTTTTAAATAATGATATTAAAATTTCTATATTCTTTTCAGGTAATAAAGTAAAAATTGAACAAAAGACTGATAAATGGTTAGAAATATCTTCTATGGACGGAAGAAAAGGTTGGATTAGACTGAAAGATATAAGAACTTTAGACTAGTATGAGACTTCTAATTATTTTATTCTTCACTAGCATTATCTATGGGCAGAGCGATTTTATTCTTCCTAGTGATTTTGCAGACAACCCACCAAACCTACCTAATGTTGTTTTGCCTTCTTTTGATGATAATGACGATTCTGAATCAGTTAGTGATATAGATTTTACAAACTCAGTGAAAGGTTATCGTATACAGATTATGATATCTGAAGATGAAAAAGATTTAATTAATGTAAAACAGAAACTTGAACTAATTATAAAAGAAAAAATATATATCAAATTTGAGCTCCCAAATTACAAATTAAGAGTTGGTAATTTTGATAGCAGAAAAAAAGCAGAAACTTATCGTAACAAGGTAATTCAACTGGGATATAGATCTGCATGGGTTGTTCCAACTCTAATTGAATTGGACTATTAGATGTCAGGGCATAGTAAGTGGTCAACTATAAAACGAAAAAAAGGCGTTCTTGATCAAAAGAGAGGAAAACTTTTTTCCTCTATCGGTAAAGAAATAACAATATCTGCAAGACTCTTTGGCGGAGATTTAGAAGCAAATGCTAGATTGCGTCAAGCAGTAAAAAAAGCTAAATCTATAAATATGCCTAGTGCAAATATTGATAAAGCAATTAAAAAAGGGGCTGGAGGTTTAGATAACGTTAGCTATGAAGAAGCTGCTTATGAAGGATATGGTCCTAATGGCATAGCTGTCTTTATAGAAACTATTACAGACAATAAGAATAGAACTGTAGCCGAAATTAGACATGTACTTTCAAAGGCGGGTGGTTCACTCGGTCAATCTGGAAGCGTGGCATGGAATTTTGATAGAATGGGTATTATTCTTATTGAGGAATCTATAGTTTCAGAAGATGATATATTCAATATTTCTATCGAAAATGATGCAAAAGATTTTAAAATAGATGATGGTTATTATAAGTTATTTTTTGATCATAGCGTTCTTTATGAAAAAATTGAAGTAATTGAACAGATTCCCCTAGAAGTTGATTCTTCTTTTGTTGCATTTATTCCAAAAGATTTTATCAAGATCTCTGAAGAGGAAAGTGTTAAAGTTGAGAATCTAATAGATTCGTTAGACGACTTGGAAGATGTGCAGAATGTTTATTCAAACTATGAAGTTGAGCAACCTTCATGATTATATTAGGATTTGATCCAGGATTAACGAATACTGGTTATGCAGTTCTTAGAAAAGAAGCAAATAATATTACTTTAGTCGAGTCTGGTCTAGTTAAGCCGAAAGTGGGAAAAACTCTTTCAGCGCGATTATTTACTATTTTCTCAGAAACAAGTAAGTTAATTGAACATTTTAGTCCTAATTTGGTAGTCATTGAAAATGTATTTTATGGTAAAAATGTGCAATCTGCTATAAAATTGGGACAAGCAAAAGCATCAATAATGCTATCAGCAGAGAAATACAATATTGATATGGTTGACTATGCTCCGAGAGAGATTAAGCAATCAATTGTAGGAAATGGATCTGCATCAAAAGAGCAAGTTGCTTTTATGGTAAAAAAGATTTTTAAGTTAAATGACGAAGCTTTGAAAAGCACTGATGTTTCAGATGCTATTGCTATAGCTTGGTGTGGAGCAAATAGGAAACCAAAATGATTGATTCAATTACGGGTATTATTCAAAGAAAAGAGCCTACCAACCTTTTTATTCATATGAATGGTTTGGTTTTTAATATATCTATTTGCCTTAAAGATTATGAACAACTTCCCGAGTTAAATCAAGAAATTACAGTATTAACTTATTTGAATGTAAGAGAAGATTTGATGGAGCTATATGGATTTTTAGAATATGAAAGAAGACGTTTATTTGTTCAGCTGATAGGAGTCTCAGGTATTGGACCCAGAACAGCAATTAATTTACTTTCAAATATTTCGGTTGCTCACTTTAAAGAGAACATTGTTGCCAAGGATGTAAAGTCATTGAGTTTGATTCCAGGAATTGGACCTAAAACTGCGCAAAGAATTATCCTAGATATAAGAGAAAAAATAACAAAAGATAAAGCAACGAAAGAAGGATTAGATGTATCAAAGATTAATTTCACATATGATGATATTTATACTGCACTTTCTTCTTTGGGATATAGAAAAAATCAAATCGATAAAGCTATTAAGAAGCTAAATAAAGAAAATAGTTTTGAGGGTAATATCGAAGATGTAATTAAGAAGGTGTTAAATATAATCAGATGAGTGAATCTTTAAAAACAACATTGTATGATTGTCATGATAAATTAGGAGCAAAGCTAGTCCCTTTTGCAGGATTCTTAATGCCATTACAGTACTCTGGAATTATTGATGAGCATAAACATGTTAGATCTAAAGTAGGTTTATTTGATGTTAGTCATATGGGAGAATTTATTGTAAGTGGAAAAAATGCTAAACAATTTCTCCAAAACGTTACAATTAATGATATTAATGCCTTGAAGCCTGGAAAAGCTCAATATAGCGCACTTTGCAATGAAAGCGGTGGAATACTTGATGATTTGTTGATATATGATTTATCAGATCATTATATGCTTGTAGTTAATGCTTCTAACATTGAAAAGAACTTTAAATGGCTTGAAAAACATTTATTGAGCGAAGTAGTGTTGAAGGATATATCAGAAAATATGGGTTTGTTAGCAATACAGGGCCCTCTTTCTAGGGATATATTAGAGAGCTTCTATCCAGAAATTAGTTCGTTAAAATATTATGAAACTTTAATGCCAGATTCTGATAGAACTATTGTTGCTCGAACAGGCTATTCAGGCGAATTGGGATTCGAAATATATGTATCAAATGACAAAATCATTGATTTGTGGAACAAGTTATTAGGTGCATCAGAACATATAAGACCTGTTGGTTTAGGGTGTAGAGATTCTTTAAGACTAGAAATGGGATATTGTCTCTATGGACATGAATTAAATGAATCAATTAATCCAATAGAATCAGGGTTATCTTGGATTACAAAATTAGATACACAATTTATTGGATCTAAATTTTTGGCTGATATAAGTATAGAAAAAAAATTAGTACCACTAGTTTTAAAAGATAGAGCAATTCCTAGAGCTGAATATAAAATTTTTGATGATAATGATAATAAAATTGGGTTTATTACGAGTGGCGCAATGTCGCCCAGTCTGAAGTTTGGTATAGCTTTAGCTTATATAGATCTACCTTATGCAAAAGATTTAAATTCTTTTAATATTAAAATTCGTAATAATACTTTTACTATGGATAAAGCAAAGCTTCCCTTTTATAAACATGGAACATATTTAAAATAATGGATAAAAAACGAATACAAATTATTGGATGGTTACTAGCTTTTTGTTCTTTTTTAACCTTAGGATCTATGATAGGTTATGATGCATCAGAAGAACCTTCTCTTGTTTCAAATTCAATTAATAACCCCTTTAATATTGTAGGAGTATATATTGGCTATTATTTCATAAAGTTAGGTTTTGGATATGCCGCTTACATGATTCCCCTAATTGGCTTAACTGTATCATTTTATTTAATTTCAAATTTTAGTTTCATGTTATCAAGACTAATAAGTTATCAATTAGGACTTCTTTTTTATCTTTCAATTACTCTAGGTTTATTTCAAAATTATAATTCACTTTCTTCTGATATTAGCTATGAGTATTCAGGTTTATTAGGTGGCTTAGTATTAAGCTTATTTCATGATTGGATTGGTTTAATTGGTTCTATCAGCTTGATAACACTTTTATGGATATTGCTTTTTGTAGGATTTTTTAATTTAGATCTTTATAGTAGTTTTCAATCTGCAGTATCTTTTATTCAATCTAAAATTAAGTCATTAAGCGATATTAATTGGCGAGTTTGGTTAAAAAATGAAGACAAACACTTACAAGAAGAAGTTAAAAAAATCATTGATGATGAATCTTTCCTACATGACATAACTGAAGAAGAATCAAAGGAAAATACTTCAGTCGATAGTCCAGTAGACGTAGTCGAAGAATTAAAAGAAGAAGTCATTGATGATATAGAGTCTGAAGATGAATTATCAATTGAAAAAGAAATTGTTGAGAAAGAAGTAGATATTGATCAAAAAAGATCAAATTCTATTATTAAGAAAGACTGGAAGTTTCCATCTACAGATTTATTAGAATTTATTTCAGATGAATCAGAGGAATTGAGTACAGATTATCTAAAAGATAGAGCTGAATTTCTGCGTAATTCTATTTCAACCTTTGGAGTAGAGGGAAAGACAGGATCAATTAAAACAGGTCCAATTATTACATTATTTGAAATAGAGCCAGCTGAAGGAGTAAGAGTAAATAAATTTGTTCAGCTATCAGATGATATTGCAAGAGTTATGGAAGCAGATAGAGTAAGAGTGTTAGCTCCTATACCTGGAACATCCCTTGTAGGGGTTGAAATTCCGAATGATAACCCTCAAACTATTTATTTGAAATCAGTTATTAATTCTGAAAAATATTTAAAGTCCAATTCAAAGCTAAAGCTAGCAATTGGAAAGGGAATTCTTGGAGATATTGCTATTCTTGATTTAGTAGAGATGCCTCACCTATTGATTGCTGGAACAACAGGCTCAGGAAAGTCTGTGTCGTTGAATACTATTATTGTCAGTCTTCTTTATCAGTTAAAGCCAGATGAAGTTAAGTTTGTTATTATTGATCCCAAGAAGGTGGAAATGTCTTTATATAAAGGACTTGAAGATCATTATTTATTAAAATTTGATGGTATTGATGAGTCAATTATTACCAAGAAAGATAATGCAATTTTAGCCTTAAGGTCGTTGGAAAAAGAAATGGATTCAAGATACGATCTACTTGCCAAGTCTGTAAAAAGAAATATTGCTGAATACAACAGCATGATGAAAAAAAATAAGAAAGATTTAATGCCATATATTGTACTTATGATTGACGAATTAGCTGATTTAATGATGTATAGTCCTAGAGATGTTGAGGCTCCTATTGCCAGATTAGCTCAATTAGCAAGAGCTGTTGGTATTCATCTAGTTATTGCAACACAGAGACCTTCTGTTGATGTTATCACAGGTGTTATTAAGGCAAACTTTCCCGCTAGAATAGCATTTCAAGTAGCTACAAAAATTGATTCTAGAACAATTTTAGACGTAAATGGTGCAGATAAATTAATTGGAAAAGGAGACATGCTTTATCAAAAACCAGGAGCCTCTTCTCCTGTTAGGATGCATGGTGCTTTTGTTACTTTGAAAGAAATTGAAGACTTAGTAGGATATATATCCAAGCAACCAAAGCCAAATGAAATTATACTTGAAACTGTTAGAGATAATGTAAGTACTCTTGGTGGTAGTGAGGGAGGTATTGAAGATGAACTTCTTGAGAAGGCAATTGAAATTGTAGTAGTAAGTAAGCAAGGATCTATTTCATTATTACAAAGGAGATTATCCATAGGTTATTCTAGAGCAGCTAGGTTAATAGATGAGATGGAAAGATTAAAAATTGTAGGATCTTTTACTGGAAGTAAAGCTCGCGAAGTTCTGGTTGATGAGTCCTATTTAGAGACAATCAAAGATGATCAAGAAGTATAGTTTAATTTTACTATTAAGTATATCACTTGGACAGAATACGATTGAAGATAATGTCGCTTCATTTATTGAAAGTCTTGATAATAAAACTCTCATATTAATTATTGAAAAAGATAGCGTTAATAGTAATGCAACTCTATCTATATTAAATGAAAAAATTTATTTTGATACATTGAGCGAAGATGGAACAGTTGCTGTCATAGATAGTGTAAGTATTATAACCTACGACTTTAACAATCAAGTGATGATTATGGAAACTGTGGACAATACTTTTTTAGATATTTTTAATAGTAATAATTTATCAAAGTATAACATCATCAATAAAAATATTCAGTATGGAATATGTAAAATTGACTATGAATTTGAATCACTTTTGACGTCAATTCAGTTTGATATAACTGCAAAAGAAATTATATCAGTTGAAGTGAAAGATGGTGATATCACTTTATTCAAATCTCGAATAAAAAGTATTTCAACATTTAATTCTTATATCAATGAAAAGAACTTTGATTCTTGGAAAGTGTTAGATTGGAGAGAGAATGAGTAAGATATTTGATACAATATTTTTAGATAGAGATGGAACAATCAGTCATGATCCTTATGGCTATATAAATAGTCTTTCTGAGTATCATTTTTTTGATTATACATTTGAGGCATTAGAAATATTAAGCAAATATACTAACAAGTTTATAATTGTTACCAATCAATCAGGTTTAGCTTCCGGTAAAATTGATATAGAAAATTTAGAAGAAATAAATAGCTTCATTTATAAAGAATTTGAAAAAAGAAATCTCCCTTTAAAGAAGATATATTTTTCTGAAAATTATGATGAAGGTTATGACTCTATGCGAAAACCTGGTATAGGAATGTTTGTAAAAGCGAAAGAAGATTTCAATATTGATTTATCAAAAAGTTTAATGATTGGAGATTCTATTGTAGATATGCAAGTAGGAGATAGGCTTGATATGAAAACTATTTTCTTACTCACAGGATTCGGTAAAGAGTATTTAGCTGAGGTTAAAGATAAGTGTGATCCTAATTTTATAGCAAAGGATTTACTGGAAGCATCAAAGGAGATAGTATCAATATAGGAATTGTATATGGAGGTAATTCTGAGGAGAGTCAAGTTTCCATAAAGTCTGGAGAGGCTATATCTAACGCTTGTCAAAAGATGGGATATAAGGTTTCTGAATTTCATATATCGAATAATAGTATTGATAATATTCTTCCAGATCTTAAAAAGTTAGACTTTGTATTTTTAGCATTACATGGAGTCTTTGGAGAAGATGGTTCCATACAAACAATTTTAGATCATAACGATATAGCCTACAATGGATCTCAATCAAATTCTTCTAAAAATTGCTTTGATAAGAATCTTACTAAAGCGATTGCTAAAAATAATAATATTCTAACACCACATTTCATGTTAGTAAATAAAAGAAATTTTGATATCAATGATTATAATTTTAAAAAGTCTGTTATTAAACCAAATAAACAGGGGAGTTCAGTTGGTTTTTCTATTATAGATAATCAAAATGAAATTGCATCTGCGCTAGATTCTGCTCTTGATTATGATACCTGCGCGCTAATAGAGGAATATATCGAAGGTCGTGAAATTACAGTATCAATTTTAGGTAATGAGGCACTTCCTATTATAGAAATTGAGCCAAATTATGGAGTATATGATTATAAGGCAAAATATACAAAAGGAGCATCTAATTATATATGTCCTGCAATTATGCCTGAATCAATATCAGATAGCATAAAGGACATTGCTTTAAAGACTCATCAGCTATTGAATTGTGAGATTTATTCTAGAGTAGATTTTAGATTAGATGACAATAATGAGTGTTGGTTACTTGAAATAAATACATTACCAGGAATGACTGAAACAAGCTTGTTTCCAATGGCAGCAAAAGCTGTTGGATTATCTTTTGAAGATTTAATTGATAAAATTATTAAATTGTCTCTAGAAAAATGAAATTACAATTTTACAATTCAGTTACTTCAGAAAAAGAAGAGTTCCAATCCATATCAAATAACGAGGTATTGGTATACGGTTGTGGTCCAACAGTTTATAACTCTCCTCATATAGGAAATTTTAGAACATTTGTATTCTATGATTTGCTTAATAGAGTGCTTTTACAAAATGGATATACTGTGAAAAATGTTATCAATATCACAGATATAGATGATAAGATTATTGATAGAGTTAATAATGAAGATATTGCATTTAACGATTTAACACAAAAGTATGAACGTATTTTTTTAGATCAATCAGATTCTCTTAATATTTTACCGTCCACTTTTAATCCTAGAGCTTCAGAGCATATATCAGAAATGATTCATTTTATCAAATCTCTTATAGCTAAAGGGGTTGCTTATAATGTAGATGGGAATATTTTTTTTGATACAAAAGAGTATAGTAAATATGGAAAGTTTGTAAATATTGATGATGATAATTTATCTAGAGAAGATAATGAGCTTGGAAAGAAACACCCTAATGACTTTGCATTGTGGAAAGCTTGGAAAGATTCCGATGGTGAAATTACATGGGCATCAGATTGGGGAAATGGTAGACCTGCATGGCATACAGAATGTGCTGTATTAGGAACGCAATTATTGGGAGAATCTATCGATATTCATTGCGGTGGAATTGATTTAAAATTTCCTCATCATGAAAATGAATCTGCTCAAGTAGAAGCATTACTAGGAAATCAATTTGCAAATTATTGGCTTCATGCAGAACATTTAATTTTTGATAGCGAGAAAATGAGTAAATCTCTAGGCAATACATTAAGTGTATCTGATTTACTAAAAAAATATTCTCCTGAAACGTTAAGATTATTTTTGCTTTCATCTCACTATAGATCAAAAGTATCTTTTTCAGATAAAAAATTAGATGATTCATCAAAGATGATTGACAAGATTGATAGGTTTATAAATAATTTTGATTTAGATACAATTGATATTGATGGTGTAGAATATGGTAGTTTTCATTTATCTTTTCTTGATGCTTTAAATGATGATTTGAACACGCCAGAAGCTCTTGGTATATTTTTTGATTTTATCAATACGATAAACAAAAATATTGACAATGAATCCATGACAGAAGATTTAAAGATTCAATCAAAAATATTTATTAATTTATTTAATTCAATTTTTAGCATTATTAATACATCTTTATCGAATAAAGAATCTATACCTAAAAATATCCAACATCTTGCTTCCGCAAGAGAAGAAATGAGAAATAAATCTGACTGGAATGAAGCAGATAAGCTAAGACAAAAGATTGAAAATCTAGGCTGGCTTATTGAAGATACAAAGAATGGTCAGAAACTCACTCAAAAGAAATAATTTGTTTTCCTCGTAATTCTTCTTATATTTCGTGGCTTTTACCTACGCGTGCGTGTATAGGTATATACTAACATTGCCGGTGTAGCTCAGTTGGTAGAGCAAGTGATTTGTAATCACTAGGTCGGGGGTTCAAGTCCTCTCGCCGGCTCAGTTTTTTTGAGTTAAAAGTAAGATATTTGAAAATTTTTTTGTCCTACTATCCAGGTAGTAATTGAGTATTAGGATTTCGGGCAAATGGCCGAGTGGTTAAAGGCAGCAGACTGTAAATCTGCCTACGTAAGTATACGGAGGTTCGAATCCTTCTTTGCCCACAGATTTTTGCGAGTGTAGCTCAGCTGGTAGAGCATCAGCCTTCCAAGCTGAGGGTCGCGCGTTCGAATCGCGTCACTCGCTCAAGTAATTATTGCCTGCGTAGCTCAGTAGGTAGAGCACTTCGTTGGTAACGAAGAGGTCACCGGTTCAATCCCGGTCGTAGGCTCAAAAAAGAATTGAAGATTTATAATTTTGATAAAATAAAGGAGAGTAAAAAATGGCTAAAGAAGTATTTAAAAGAAATAAGCCTCACTGTAATATTGGTACTATTGGTCACGTTGATCATGGTAAAACAACGTTAACAGCAGCTATTACACAAACCCAAGCTAATTTGGGATTAGCTGAACAACGTTCTTTTGACACTATTGATAATGCACCTGAGGAAAAAGAAAGAGGTATTACAATTCAGACATCTCATGTTGAGTATGAGACTGCTAATCGTCACTATGCTCACGTTGACTGTCCTGGTCACGCTGACTATATTAAAAATATGATTACTGGTGCTGCACAGATGGATGGTGGTATTCTTGTGGTTAGTGCCGCAGATGGTCCTATGCCTCAAACTCGTGAGCACGTTCTTTTAGCTCGTCAGGTAAATGTTCCAAGTCTAGTTGTTTTTATGAACAAAGTAGATCAGGTAGACGATGAAGAGCTTTTAGAGTTAGTAGAAATGGAACTTAGAGATCTATTAAGCGAATACAAATTTGATGGAGATAACACTCCAATCATTAAGGGAAGTGCTTTAAAAGCTCTTGAGAATCCTGGTGATGCGGAAGCAACAAAATGTATTACTGAATTAATGGAAGCTTGTGACTCATTTATTCCTCAACCAAAAAGAGCGCTTGATAAGCCGTTCTTGATGCCTGTTGAAGATGTATTTAGTATTACAGGTAGAGGAACTGTTGGAACGGGTAGAATTGAATCGGGTAAGATCAAAGTCGGTGACGAAGTTGAACTTATTGGTATGGGTTCTGACATGACTACTACTATTACAGGAGTAGAAATGTTTCAAAAAACACTCAATGAAGGAGAAGCAGGAGATAATGCTGGTCTTTTAATGAGAGGTATTGAAAAAGATGACTTAAAAAGAGGTATGGTTGCAGCCGCTAAAGGTTCAATTACTCCTCATACTAAGTTCAAAGCAAATGTATATGTTTTGAAAAAAGAAGAAGGCGGAAGACATACTCCATTCTTTAACAATTACAGACCTCAGTTCTACTTTAGAACTACAGATGTAACTGGAGTAGTTACATTACCTGAAGGCACTGAAATGGTTATGCCTGGAGATAATGTTGAAATGTCAGTTGAATTAATTACACCGATTGCTATGAATCAAGAGCTAAGGTTTGCTATCAGAGAAGGTGGACATACAGTAGGGGCGGGAGTCGTTACTTCCATTGAAGACTAATAGATGGCTGGCAATAGTAAAAGAGCAATTGTAAGACTTGAGAGTTCTGCCGGGACAGGATATCGCTATACTGTTACTAAAAATAAGAGTAAGCATCCTGATAAACTTGAATATAAGAAGTTTGATCCTGTAGCTCGCAAGCATGTTCTTTTTAAAGAAATAAAATAAAATAGCAAATAGGTGAGTAGCTCAATTGGTAGAGCATCGGTCTCCAAAACCGGGGGTTGCGGGTTCAATTCCTGCCTCACCTGCAAAAAGGGAAAAGTATGTTAAAAGCGGTAAAAGATTTTTTAAATCAAGTATACCTAGAAATGAATAAAGTTTCTTGGCCAAGTTACTCTGAATTAAGAGGATCGACTTATCTGATTATTATTTTTTTCTTAGTGTTTGCATTATTTTTATTTGGAGTTGATTGGGTAATTCAAAAATTAGTGAGAGTGTTATTATGAATTGGTATACTTTAAGAGTTATGTCAGGTAAAGAGGAAAAAATTAAAAATAATATTTTCCGAGAACTTGAATATGAGCAAGATATAGCATCACATGTTGAGGAGATTTTAATACCAACTGAAAATGTAATAGACATGAAGAATGGAAAGAAACAGGTAAAGAAAAAAACATTCTTTCCTGGATACATCCTTTTAAATATGGAAATGAATAACGAAACAAAATTTTTTATTGAAGGTATTGACGGTGTAATGAGTTTTGTGGGACCCAAAGGGAACCCTCAATCATTGAATGATGCTGAGATCAAAAGAATTGTTGGTTCTTTTGACGCAGACGATGATTCGGTAGAAGAAATGGAAGAAATGCCATTTAAGGTTGGAGATTCTGTCAAAGTAACAGATGGACCTTTCAAAGATTTTAATGGCCTTGTTCAAGAGATTAACGATAAAAACAGAATTAAAGTGAATGTCAATATTTTTGGTCGTCCGACTCCTATTGAATTAAGCTTTAATCAAATATTGATAGAGAACTAAATAAAATGGCAAAAAAAGAAAAAACAGGACTTATTAAACTACAAATTGCAGCCGGAAAAGCAAATCCTGCTCCACCAGTTGGACCTGCTTTAGGTCAACATGGTGTAAATATTATGGATTTCTGCAATGCATTTAATGAATCCACAAAAGAATTACAAGGAATGTTAACTCCTGTTATTATAACAGTTTACAAAGATAGATCTTTTACTTTTGAAACAAAATCTCCACCAGCATCTACTTTAATTATGAAAGAGTTAAATATGAAAAAAGGTTCTCAAGAACCAAATAAAGATAAAGTTGGTTCGATAACGATAGCTCAATGCAAGAAAATTGCTGAGATGAAAATGAAAGATTTAAACGCTCATACACTAGACCATGCAGCTGAAATGATTGCTGGGACTGCTGTTAGTATGGGAATCGAGATAGATAGATGAAAAATACAAAATTTGCAAAATCAGTTTCAGAGCAATTAGACTATTCTAAGTCCTATGGTATAGATGAAGCAATGTCTTTACTTATGGGTCTTAAAAGATCTACTTTTGCTGAATCTGTTGATGTAGCATTTAATCTAGGGGTTGATCCTAGGCATGCAGAAGAAAATATTAGATTAAGTCTAATATTACCACACGGTATTGGACGAAATGTTTCAGTTTTAGCTATAGTAAATTCTGAAAAAGAAGCAGAAGCAAAAGAAGCGGGAGCAGACTTTGTGGGGAATGAAGAATATCTTGAAAAAATAAAATCAGGATGGACTGATGTTGACAAGATAGTAGTTACTCCAGATTTAATGGGACAATTAGGAA
>Ga0114997_10000068_pt1 | contig 67599 bp, 71 predicted proteins | sample ArcticOcean_MG_C_2_FD_87045 | JGI IMG/M metagenome (GOLD analysis project Ga0114997, IMG submission 87045) | Marine microbial communities from western Arctic Ocean - ArcticOcean_MG_CB4_136 | ecosystem: Environmental > Aquatic > Marine > Oceanic | place: Arctic Ocean: Canada Basin | collected... | reverse complement strand
TCTACCACCCATGCTTCTTTTGAACATTTTTTAGCAAGTGACTCTATTGCTTTAATAACTGGTACAAATTTTTCATGTCCAAATTTAACTGCGTCCAACATCTGTTTTTCTGTCATGCCAGAAGTTTCTGACTCGACCATTAATACGGCATCTTTTGTTCCAGCTACCACTAAGTCTAATTTAGATTCTATTAATTGTTCTTTTGAAGGGTTCAAAATAAATTCATCATTAATATAACCTACTCTAGAAGCGGCTATAGGTCCTTGAAAAGGCAATCCAGATATTGCTAAAGCTGCTGAAGATGCAATTATTGCTAATACATCAGCTTCGTTCTCATTATCGTAAGAAAGAACAGTTGGCAAAATTTGGACTTCATTTCTAAAACTTTCTGGAAATAGTGGTCTGATAGGTCTGTCAATTAATCTTGAAATTAAAGTTTCTGCTTCGGTTGGTCTTGCTTCTCTTTTAAAATAACCACCTGGTATTTTTCCAGCTGCATAATATTTTTCTTGATAATTAACTTGTAATGGAAAATAATCTGTATCGGGGTTAGCTTTTTTTCTACCCACTACTGTTGAAATAACAACGGTTTCTCCTAAAGTAGCAATTATAGCTCCATCTGCTTGTCTTGCAATTTTACCAGTTTCTAAAGTTAGTTTTTTTCCACCCAGATCTAACTCTTCCTTAAATAATTTGAACATCTATTTTCTTAAATTTAACTTTGTTAGAATTTTTTTATACGATTCTGGATTTTTCTTACTTAAATAGGTTAATAAACGTTTTCTTCTATTTACAGCTTTCAATAAACCAGTTGTTGAATGTTTATCATTTTTATTTTCTTTAAAATGTTTAGACAACATATTTATTTTATTACTTAGTAATCCAATTTGAACTTCTGAAGACCCAACATCTTTTGGGTTTATTTTTAAAGATTCAATTATTGTTTTTTTTTGCTCATTCATTTTTAATTATTTTCCTTTATTAACTTTTCAATTTTCTCCGCATAATCAAAAGATTTATCTCCAACAAAAGAAACTCTAGGTAAAAATTTCATATCAACTTTTTTTGATAATGCTTTTCTTATAAGATAAGAAAATTCTGTTAATGTATTAACTGCTTTTTCTGAATCTTTTCCTCCTAAAGGAATAATATATGCTCTAGCATTTTTAAGATCTGGACTCATTCTTACTTCGGTAACAGTAATATTTTTTGTTTCTATACTTGGAAGCTTTGCTTCATCTCTTAAAAAAATTTGTCCTAAAGACTGTTTTATTAATTCACCCACTCTTAATTGTCTTTGTGAAAAAGGCGCTTCGTTTACTTGTCTCATTGTTAAATTCTTCTTTCTGTTTCGGTAATCTTATAAACTTCAATTACATCTTTTTCTTTATAATCCATAAAATCTTTTAATGTTATACCACACTCAAGTCCAGCAGAGACTTGTTTTGCGGCATTTTTTTCTCTAAAAATACTTAATATAGAACCCGTATATAATACATTTCCATCCCTTATCAACCTAGCATTTAAATTATTTGCTATTTCTCCATCTAATACTTTTGAGCCAGCAACTTTCCCAATTTTTGAAACTTTAAAAATAGTCATAACTTCTGCAGATCCTACAATTTCTTCTTTTATATTTGGTTTTAGTAAACCTGACAATGAATCGTTAATAAAGTCTAAAACTTCATATATTATATTGAAAAGTTTAATTGTAATTTTATGTGTTTCTGCTAATTTTTTTGCCTCTTTACTTGGGCGTACACTAAAACCAATTAAAGTTGCGTTTGATGCTTTTGCAAGAGTTACATCTGTTTCTGTGATCACACCAATTCCAGATAAAATTATTTTTGGTGTTACTTCTTCATGTTTTATTTTTTCTATAGCATTTTTAATCGCTTCACTTGATCCGTGCACATCGGATTTAATAATTATTGGCAACTCTTTTGGTCCTGAAGCTTCATCAAAAGCTGATTCTCTATTAGCTGATATTAAAGGTGCTTGCTTTGATTTACCGTGTTCAACACGATAATCATTTATTTCTTTAGCTTTACTTTCGGATTCAACAACTACAAAATCATCCCCCGCAATAGCAGAGCTGTTCATTCCTAGTATTTCAACAGGCGTAGATGGTAATGCTTCGTCTATATTTTTTCCTTCATCATTAATCATTGCACGTACCTTGCCCCAAGTATTGCCACTTACAAAAAAATCACCTTTTTTTAAAATTCCATTTATTACAAGAACTGAAGACACCGGTCCTTTTCCTTTATCAATTCTTGATTCTAAAATTACTCCGCTTGCTTCTGCATCGTAGTCAGCTTTTAGATCAAGAAGATCTGTTTGAAGAATAATATTTTCTTTCAATTTATCTAAATTTTTTTTTGTTGTTGCTGAAACTTCAGCAAACAATGTATCACCACTTAATTCTTCAGCTATAAGTTCATATTGTAAAAGTTCATTTTTAACTTTTTGTGGGTCAGCGCCAGGTAAATCACATTTATTAATGGCAACTATAATTGGAACTTTTGCAGCTTTTGAATGTTTAATAGCTTCAATGGTTTGTGGTTTTACTCCATCATCCGCCGCAACAACTAGAACAACTATATCTGTTACCTTTGAACCTCTTGCTCGCATTTCCGTAAACGCGGCATGGCCCGGTGTATCAATAAAAGTTATGTCTTTTCCTTCTTCTGTTTTTATTTTGTAGGCTCCAATGTGTTGAGTAATTCCTCCATGTTCTTGAGATACAACGTTAGTTTTTCTCAATGAATCAAGTAACGAAGTTTTCCCATGATCTACATGACCCATAACAGTCACAATTGGCGATCTTACTTTTAATTTTTTACTAATTTGTGTGTTTAGTTTATGAGCATTTAGATCTGGTTTTTTTTCTCTAATAGGCGTGTTACCAAATTCTTTTACAAGATATTCTGCTGTATCAGCGTCGATTGTATGATTTATGGTTGCAACCACTCCCATTCCCATAAGGTGTTTAATTATTAAACTTGCTTGCATGGCCATTCTATTTGAAAGCTCTTGGATTGTAATTTTTTCTGGAATATTAACTTCTCTAACTATTTTTTTATTATCATTTTTATTATTTTCTGGATCTAAGTTTTTTTTCTCTTTAAGTCGCGCTCTTCTTACTGAAGCCAAGCTTCTTTCTCTCCCCCCTAGAGCTTCATCATTTAAGGCTTTGGATATTGTAAGTTTGTTTTCTCGTTTTGAAGAAAATACTTTGTCTTTCTTTAAAGAACCTTTTTTCTGTTGTGAATCAGTCTCTTTTGGACTTTTGAATCTTTTAGTTGCTCTTTCCTCAGCTATTTTTCTAATATCAAGTGTTCTATTTGGTGCACTTTTTTTTGGGGTAAGATTAGTTTCTTGATTTGGTTTTTTAAATTTATTATCTCGTGGTTGGAATTTTTTTTCCCCCCATCTTCTTTGTGGTTTTTTTTCAATAACTACAGATGTTTTTTGTTTATCTTGTCTATAAGATGAAACATCAAGAGGTTTCTTTACCGAAACACTTAGTGTGAGTTTTTTTTTCTTTATTTTTTTTTCTTCCATAAACAAACATACCTTTATTTAAAAACAATATTTCTTGCTGACATAATCAAACTTTCTGCTTCAATTTTACTTAAAGCAAATTCTTCTAAGTAACCATCTAATTTAAATCTTTTTCCTTTTATTTCGTCATATCCTCCAACTAATTCATCTGTAGAAAGTTCAGCAAAATCTATTAAAGTTTTAATTTTTTTTTCACCTAAAGTAACTAGCATTCCCTGTGTAAGTCCCTCAAGATTTATAAGAGCATCTTCCACTCCTAACTCTTTTAATTTTTTGCTAATATCTTCTTTTTCTTTTTTTAAACATTCTTCAGCTCTTTCTTTTAACTCTTTTGCGGTATTGTCATCTATAGCTTCAATTTTTGAAATTTCTTCAACTTTGGCTTGGTTAATTTCTTCAATGGAAGAAAATCCTTCGGCTACTAATAACTGTCCCAGTGTTTCATCGACTTCTAGATTTTTAATAAATATATCTGTTTTATCTTTAAATTCTGATTGTCTTTTTTCTGATTCTTCTTTTTCAGTTAATATGTCTATTTCATAGTCAATTAATTTAGACGCCAATCTAACATTTTGTCCTCTACGTCCTATAGCTTTACTTAGGTTATCTTCGCTTAAGATGGCTTCTATTCTTCTATTTTCATTATCTATTATCACCTTTTGAATTTCTGCAGGAGCTAAAGCGCTAACTACTAGAGCGGCTGGATCTTCTGACCAATGAACTATGTCTATTTTTTCTCCGTGAAGTTCGTTGACAACTGATTGAACTCTACTACCTCTCATTCCAACACACGCACCAACAGGATCAATAGAAGAATCTTTTGAGTTTACGCAAATCTTAGCTCTACTACCAGGATCTCTAGCTGAAGATTTTATTTCAATTATTCCATCATAAATTTCAGGCACTTCTTGAGAGAATAACATTTCCATAAATTTCGGATGAGCTCTTGATAGAAAAATTTGTTGGCCTTTGTTTTCTCTAATTACATCATAACAGTAAGCTTTTATTCTATCTCCAGTTTTTAATATTTCTCTTGGAATCAATTCTTCTTTTCTAATAATAGCTTCAGATCGATTTAAATCGACAATTACATTGCTATATTCTAATCTTTTAATTGTTCCACTTAAAATTTCTCCTTTTTTTTCAATAAAATCATTATATTGCCTTTCTCTTTCAGCTTCTCTTACACTTTGTGTTATTACTTGCCTTGCTGTTTGTGCAGCAATTCTACCAAAATCAACTGGTGGTAATTTTTCAAAAATTTCATCGCCTACTTTTATATCTTCCTTTTTTTCCTTTTCAATTGCATGATCTAAAGAGATTTCAGTATCTAAATTTTCTGGATTTTCTACAATTTTTAAAACTTTGTGCAGGCTTATATCTCCACTCTCTCTATCTATTATAACTCTAATATCATTTTCGGATCCAAATCTTGTTTTTGCTGCTTTTTGTATTGCCGATTCCATAGAAGTTAAAATTACCTCTTTATCAATAGATTTTTCATTTGCAACAGCTTCTGCTATTCTTAAAAGTTCTAATTTATCTGATCGTTGATTAAGCATATTTTTATAATTTATTAACCTCTAAAAAAAAATGGGCAAAAGCCCATTTCATATCTTCCAGGTAACTTAAAATATTGTTTAATTTATATTTTATCTTTTATCAAGGTTTACTTTTTAAAAACTTCCGTTTTGTCAGTTTTTTCCCAAGAAAACGCACCATTGGATGTTGGTTTTCTACCAAAATGCCCATACGCAGCCGTACATTCATATATTGGTTTATTTAAAGACAACATTTCTCTTATACCTCTAGGACTTAAATCAAAATTTTCATTTATTAATTTTTCAACATGTTTTGATTTTTCATCATCTCCATCAAAAAGATCAACGTAGATAGATAATGGTTTGGATACTCCAATTGCGTAAGCTAATTGAATTAAACATTTATTAGCAATCTTTGAAGCCACAATATTTTTAGCAACATATCTTGCCGCGTAGGCTGCTGATCTGTCTACTTTACTAGGGTCCTTACCTGAGAAAGCTCCTCCGCCATGGGGTGCAGCTCCGCCATAAGTGTCAACAATAATTTTTCTTCCAGTTAACCCGGAGTCTCCATCTGGTCCTCCAATAATAAATTGGCCCGTAGGGTTAACATAAAATTCTTCATCTTTTAATTCTGATAATAATTCTTTGGGTATAGATTTTTCTAAATATGGTCTAACAATTTCTTTGACTTGTGCTTGATTTACATCAGGGGAATGTTGGGTAGAAATGACAACTGAAGTGACTTTTGATGGCATGCCATTTTCATATCTCATAGTTACTTGGCTTTTTGAATCTGGTTCTAATTTATCTGCTTTGCCATTTTTTCTATCTATTGCCATTAACTCCAAAATTTTATGTGAATAATAAATAGGTGCTGGCATTAATACCTCTGTTTCATTGCAAGCATATCCAAACATAATACCTTGGTCGCCAGCCCCTTCGTCTTTATTCTCTTTTGAATCTACACCCATAGCAATATCTTCTGATTGTGAATGCAAGTGAAGATCAATATCACAATTTTTCCAGTGAAAACCTTTTTGTTCATAACCTATATCTTTAATACAATTTCTTACTTTTTGTATTAATTCATCTTTTTTAATTTCAGGTCCTCTGGTTTCACCAGCTAAAACTACTTTATTAGTTGTTGTTAATGTTTCGCATGCAACTCTTGAAAATGGTTCTTTTGAAAGATAGGTATCAACTACCATATCTGAAATACGGTCACAAACTTTGTCAGGGTGGCCTTCTGAAACAGATTCACTTGTAAATAAATAGGATTTTTTACTCATTGTGTTTAATTTTCAATTTTTTTTAAAAATAATATTAGAAATATATACAAAAAAATTAATAAAAAAAATATTTTATTTCCAAAATTTGAAAATATTGTAGATTCGCTATAATAGGGAAAATTCAACTCAATATTACCTATCTCTCCCACATTAAGCGATTTTAGCACTACACCATTGGGGTTAATAAAACCAGAAATTCCACTATTAGCAGATCTAGCAATAAAAATACCTTCTTCAATTGATCGATAGATTGCTTTTGTAAAATGCTGGTATGGTCCAATAGATTTCCCAAACCAAGCATCTTCGGAAATATTAATTGCTACGTCAGGATTCTGATATTTATTTTTTATATTTCCAGTGTATATAATTTCATAACATATTAATGGAAGTATAAGCTTGTTGTTAAATTGGTTTCCTAAATTAATTAAATTCCTTCCTTCGCCACGAGAAAATGAATTATGTCCTCTAGTTATTTTTTTTAAATCAAATTTTGTCAATATTTTTTCTAGAGGTAAATATTCACCAAAAGGAACTAGTTTAATTTTATTATAAACAGAAATAATTTCTAATTTATTGTTTAAAACTACTAAACTATTGTAATATTTTTTTTCTAGATTGTGCTCAATAAAATTATTTATTCCAAGCACTATCAAGTGTTTTTCCGAAAAATTTTTATTAAATATATTTTCATATTTTTTAATGTCCTGAAGATAAGACTCATAAAATATACCTTCTGGCCAAATGAAAATAGTTTTTTTATTTTTATTGGGATCGCTTATTTTTATTAATCTTTCTAACTGAGAAATTTCACTTAAAGTATTATAGTCTTTAAGTGAAAAATTAGGTGAAACTATTTTAATATAAACATTTTCATCTAAACTATAAAATGTATTATTTATTTTATAAAACCCGTATAGATAATTAATGCCAAATAACACTAATAAAATAGAAGAAAAAATAATATTTTTTTTTTGAATTTTCTTTTGAAAAAAAAGAAATGGTGTGCAAAAAAAAGTTATTGAAATTAAGCTTAACGAATAAGTTCCAATAATAGATAAAATTTGTATAGAATCTAATGACCACGACCAAGTATAAGAAATTAAGTTCCAGGGAAAACCACTTAATATAGTTCCTCTTAAAAACTCAAAAATTGAAAAAATTAAAGAAAACAATAATACAAAAAAGATTTTTTTTTCTACAAAAAGTCCTATAAAAAAAATTGCTAAGCCAAAAAAGATTGACAGGAACAGAGGTATTAGTATTACTGCAAATGGAATTAGGTCACTAAATGTTTCATCGTGTGTTAAAGATATAGATATCCAGTATGTGCCAAATAAAAAAAAACCAAATCCAAAAGCACATCCTAAATAAAAAAAGTAACGTTTAGATTTTTTTTTTCTATATTTTTTTGCAGTTTTTTTTTTTATCAAATAAATTAAAAATAGTAATATAGAAAATGAGAAAAAATTTATAAATGTAAAGTTATATGGCGAAAACCCTAAAACAGTTAATGCACCAAGTAAAAATGGGGCAAATAAAACTATGATAAATCTACTATTAAGAAATAACTGCAAACAAAATCCTTATTATTTAAATAATTAAATCTAAAATTTTTTTTTCAACTATCTTCATTTTATTATAATCTTTATTTTTAACATGGTTATAGCCAATTAAATGTAATAATCCATGAATCCACGTTTTATCAAAGTCTAAAAAAAAATTACTTTTTTTTGCACGTTTTTTAATAACTTCATAAGATAAAGCTATATCACCTATATAGATTTTTTTTTGCTTTTGTGATCTTAAGATGTTTTTTTCAAAAAAAGGGAAAGACAAAACATCTGTTGATTTATTTTTATTTCTAAACTTTTTGTTAAGTTTTCGCATGCTTATTGAATTTGTCAGTAAAATAGTAAATGTTATATTTTTAATTTTAAAAAATTTAACAATTTTAGAAACTTTTTTTAGTTTTTTAGCAAAGTATTTATCTGGATTAACTATTTTTTTTTTCCACTTTTTGTCACCTATATTAATATCAACCTTTATCATTATTATTCTTTTGATACGCTTCTACAATCTTTGATACTAACGGATGTCGAATTACATCATGTTGATCAAAATTTATTATAGATATCTCTTTAATATCTTTTAATATAAATTGAGATTTAATTAAACCTGACTGATTTTTATTTGGTAAATCAACTTGCGAAGGATCTCCATTAATAACTAGTTTTGAATTTTCACCAATTCTTGTTAAAAACATTTTAATTTGTGTTTCAGTTGCATTTTGTGCCTCATCAAGGATTGCAAATGAATTCTTCAAAGTTCTCCCTCTCATGAAGGCAAGTGGTGCAATTTCAATTTCGCCAGATTCGATTTTTTTTTGAATTTTTTCATAATCTATTAAATCGTGAAGCGAATCATAAAGTGGCCTCAAGTATGGATCTATTTTATCTTTCATGTCACCAGGTAAGAATCCTAATCTTTCACCTGCCTCTACTGCTGGTCTCGATAAAATTATTCTTTCAACCTTTTTATCTAGCAACATAGTTAATGCTACTGCAACAGCCAAATAAGTTTTTCCTGTTCCTGCTGGCCCTAACGACATTACGATTTGACTTTTTTTAAGAGCCCTAACGTATTCTTTTTGTCCTTTGGTTCTGGGTATAACTGATCTTTTAGGTGTTTTAATTACTTCTTCCAAAGGCTGGATTGTCGATTTACTTTTTGTATCTTTAATCATATCTTTATTTAATGACGAAACTATATCATTTTTATCTATTTTTTTATCCGATCTAAAGCGATTAATTAAATATTCAATTGCATTTTTAACTTTCTCATTTGAATCTCTGTTTCCTTTTATTGATATAGAATTTCCTCTAAAATAAATCTTTGATCCACTTATTTTTTCTAACTCTTTAAAATTAGCGTCAAAGGAGCCGGCTATTTTCATCAAGATTTCGTTATTAAATACACTTATATGTATTGAATTATCACTATCATACTGTATTGAAACCTCTTTATCATTATTGCTTTGTTTATTTGGTTTTGCTGACATTATGCTGCTTTCTCATTATAAACTTTGTGAACTCCAAACAGACTATTTTGATCAAAAGATGTAATTTTAACATTTACTAATTCACCAGGTTTGCATTTACTTGATTCAAATCTAACTGGAATCATAAATTTAGTTCTACCAAAATATTTTTCTTGTCCATCCAATTTATTTTCAATCAAAACTTCACAATATTGGTCGAGATACATTTTGTTATTTTTAAATTGAAATTCTTTTAGAATATTTTGTAATTTATTTAATTTTGCTTTGTTTTCTATTAAATTATTTAACTTTTTATTTGCCGCAGGAGTTCCTGGTCTTGGACTAAAAATAAATGAATAAGAATTAATAAAGCCAATTTTTTTTATCAAATTAATTGTATCACCAAAATCTTTTTCTGTTTCTCCAGGATACCCTATAATAAAATCACTTGAAACTTTAATATTTTTATTAATTTTTTTTATTTTTTCAAGGATTGATAAATAATATTTACTATCATGCTTTCTGTTCATAAGCTTGAGCACATGATCTGATCCGCTTTGAATAGGAAGGTGTAAAATTGGAAGTAATTTTTCACAATCTTTATAACAATTTATTAAATCATCCGTCATGTCTTTCGGGTGTGAAGTGGTAAAAGTTATTCTATGTAAATTATTAATATTATTTAATTCCTTTATTATAGAAGAAAGTTTATAATTTTTATTATTTTCGTTAAAGTTGTATGCATTAACATTTTGGCCTAACAAAATAATTTCTTTCGCACCATTATTAACTAATATATTTGCTTCCTCAATAATTTGTTTAAATGGTCTCGAATATTCTGGGCCTCTCGTATATGGAACAACACAAAAATTACAAAACTTATCGCAACCTTCCTGAATAGTTAAATAGGAAGAAATTTTATTTTGTTTGTTTGGAATTTTTTGAAGTGTATCAAATTTTTTTATTACATCAAATTCAGTTTCATTAATTTTTTTTTTGTTTCTTTGATAACTTAAAATTAAATCTCCAATTTTATGGTAAGATTGTGGTCCGATCACCATATCTATATATGGTTCACGCTTTAACATTTCTTGGGATTCGGCTTGTGCAACACAACCCGAAACAATAACTAACGGTTTTTTTAAATTTCTAAAATTTTTTTTTACTCTACCAATTTCATGATAAACTTTTTCTGTAGCTTTTTCCCTTATATGACAAGTATTTAATATAAAACAATCAGCCTCATTTTTTATCTCAGTTTTATCAAAGCCTACTAAAGAAACCAGATCGTAAATACGTCTTGAGTCGTACTCGTTCATTTGACAGCCAAAAGTTTTAATAAATATCTTTTTAGACAATTTTTTTATTTTTTAATTTTAGTTCCATATAGCTCAAGTCTGTGGTCGGCAAGTTTATAGCCTAATTTCTCAGCTACTTTCTTTTGTAATTTTTCAATATCCTCATTAACAAATTCAATTATTTCTCCAGTATTGATATCTATTAAGTGATCGTGATGTTCTTCTGGCGCTTGCTCGTACCTAGCTTTGTTGCCTTTAAAATCATGTTTAGCGACAATTCCAGATTCTTCAAATAGTTTTACTGTTCTATAAACTGTAGCAATACTAATTTTAGAATCTATTTTGTTGATTCTTTTATGCAATTCATCGACGTCTGGATGATCTTGAGAATCAGACATAGTTTTAGCAATAAGTTTTCTTTGGTCGGTGAGTCTCACGCCTTTTGCCAAACATTTATTTTCAATATCACTACTCATAATTTTTAATTATTATTCTACAACTAAAATACATTTTTTCAAAAAAACTTTAACTTAAATATAAAGGTTTAATCAATTCTTCATCTAATAAACCTCTTAATTTAAGAAATTCTAGCTCTTTGTGATTTAAATCTATGATGCTTGTGTTTTGAAGCTTTAATATTTCCTTATCAAAGTATTTTGCCATATTACTTGGAATAACTTTTAATTTATCATCATATTTTTTTATTATATCTTCTTGTGTAATTTCTTGAACTTTTGAAATAGATTTTAAATTTTTATCAAAACTTTTTATAAAAAATTTTTTTCTAAAATTTATTATACTACAAATAAAGTTTGCTTTATTAAAAAACTTTACACATGACCATATAAATGTATTGTAACCAGATAAATTTAAATTTCTAGAAATGCTTATTCCCTTTGCTGTTGCTAATGATCCTCTTAAGCCTGAAAAGTTTCCTGGTCCCTGATTAACAAAAATTTGCGATATATCTTTCAGTTCTAGATTATTTTCTATCAAAAAATCTAGAATTTGCTTCATAAGCAAATCATTTTTTGATTTATCGCTTTGCAATATTTTGTTAAATGTTTTACTTTTAGTTTTTATAAATAAAGAACCTATATCTGTGCTGCAATCAATTGATAAAAAATTCATAATAATACCTGTATTGATACTACTATTATTATCTATAAGTAAATCCTTTGGGGAAAATTTAAATACTCAAAATGGTATAATTACTTTAATGTATCATAGATTTGATGAAAATAAATATCCATCAACTAACATTAAAGTTGAAATTTTTAAAGCACAGTTACTTTTAGCAAAAAAAGCAGAGATTGAATTTATTAGTTTTGATAAGTTTAAAAAAATTATTAAAAATGAGATAGATAAAAACTATTTACTTTTAACAATTGATGATGCTTTTAGTTCCTTTTATGAGAATGCCTGGCCTATACTAGAAAAGAAAAAAATTCCATTTGTACTTTTTGTTAGTACTAAAGAGATTGGTAAATATGGATATATGTCATGGCAACAAATAAAAGAAATTTCTAAAAGTAATCTTGTAACGATAGGTAATCATAGTCATTCTCATGATTACTTAATTGATTGGGAAAGTGAAAAAATAAAATCAGACATAGAAACTTCTATAAAAATATTTAAAAAACAACTTAATTATTCACCTAAAATTTTTTCTTACCCATTTGGAGAATATAGCTCCAATTTAAAAAAAATTATTTCAGACTTTGGTTTTGATTTTGCTTTTGGGCAGCATTCTGGAGTAATAGATCCAACTAAAGATTTTTTAGAATTACCAAGGTTTCCAATTAATGAAAAATATGGAAATTTAAAAAGGTTTAAAAATATTCTTAAAACCTTACCTTTTCCATATAAAAATATTACACCAAAAAATAGATACTTAGAAGACAAAAATAACCCCCCGGAAGTTAAGATTGAATTTTTTAATAATTTAATAAACATTAGAAATGTTAATTGTTACTCTAACGAAGGTAATATTTGGAGAAAATCTAATATAAAATTTATTAGTGAAAATGAATTAATTATTTTGATAGAAGAAAAATTTAAAAGTGAAAGAGGTAGAATTAACTGTTCATTAAATGAAGGTGGCGGTAGATGGAGATGGTTGGGTATTCAATATGTTGTTGAGGGCTATTAATTATTGTAACTTATAAAGCTACTCCTTTTTTCAATTTTGTAGCTAATAAGTTTGCTTTATCAAAATCAGTTAAAGAATTTTTTACAATAATAATTCTAAGAATTTCTATATATCTTTCCCCTATACTTGCGTACCTTTCAAGGTGCTCAATTAAATCTAATCCATTAATTTTTTTGTTTTCCTCCCTTAATTTTGCTCTAGCTTCTCTAAATTCCTTGTATGCATTATGAGTATTTAGATTATTTTTGTAGGCTCTCACTGACGCTTTGAGCACTTGAAATTGTAAAATTTTATGTGATTTATCTTTATCTTGTTTTTTGGGAGATATGCCTTTTTTGCTCCATGTCCACTGTCCAAATAAAGCATTTCCCTGCAAAGCAAATCTAGATGTTCCCCATCCACTTTCGTTTGCGGCTTGAGCAAGCGCTATAGATACAGGAATAATATCCATTCTCATTTTTAACTTAGATAAATCTCCATCATCAATTTTATACTCTTTGAATCTCTTTTTTAGCCATACTCGTTCACCAACTGTATTAAAATTTTTATTTAATATTTTAAAAAGCTTTTTTCGATCTTCAGTAATTTTATTATTTTCATCAAGTATTAAAGGCAAGAGAATCTTAATAAATAGATTTCTTTTCTTGTTTGTGTCTCCCAAGCTGTTAAGATCTTTTGGGAGTTTAGTTAAATATATAGGTTTGACTTTTTGGCCAGCTCTTACTCCTTTAAGATTATATCCCAAATCATTGAATAAGTTTTCTGTGGTTTCGGCATTTAAACTTACTGTATTATCATTTTCTAAATCAGGTTGTTCTTCTCTCTCTTCTTGCTTTTCTTGCTTTTTTTTATTTTCTGTTTTTTTACTTTTAACTTTTGCTGTCTTATATTCGTCTGCAACATAATTAAATTTTACTTCGTTAACTACATTTTTAATATACGGTCTCATTACAATCAAACACCCAATAAAAACTATGACACCAATAGCTAGGCCCATATTTGTTATTGAATTTTCTCTTAATTCTTGCTTGGCTAAAGCCTTATCACTAGATCTATTGATTGGTAATTTAATTCTATTTTTAATTAATAGAAGTTCTAATTGAGAAATTGTAAGTCTCTTTGAGCTTCTTGCATAACTTTTCACTTCTACTACACCATATATTTTTGCTAGATGTAATAGTTGATCTCGATAAGACTTAAAAAGCTTTTCAATTTTTTTTGTCATTTTTTAATTTAAATCTATATTAATTTGCTTCTACACTTTTAACTTCTGGTATGTAATGACATAAAAGATTTTGTACACCTTGTTTAAGGGTCATAATTGAGCTTGGGCAACCTGAGCAGCTCCCTTTTAATTCTACTGTCACGACTCCATTTTTAAAAGAGTGAAATTGAATATCCCCACCATCTTTAGCCACAGCAGGTCTTATTTTTGAATCCAAAACTTCATTAATTTTACTAATTATTTCATTTGGTTCATTTTTTTGAGAATTTTCTAAATTATTAATCGGTTTACTTTTTATCACCACTTCATTCCCTTCTGAATAAAAATGATTTATTTCAGCTATTATACTATGTTTTAAATCTTCCCAATTTAAATCTTTTTCTTTCTTAACAGTAATAAAATCTTCACCAAAAAATATCATTGTTGCTCCCTTAATAGATAATATTTTTTTTGCTAAAGGCACATCGGTATTTTGATCATTTTTAAGAAATTCTACTGGACCTATTTCAGATACCTTTTTGCCTGGCAAAAATTTTAATGTATCTGGATTTGGTGTGTGTTCTGTTTTTACTATCATAAATAATTATTAATATATTAAAAAATTTATATCAAGTGAACTTTGTTAGACCCAAAACTTCATAAATATCTTTGAGGTTGTGTTTGGCGATTGAATCTGCACTTTTTGTACCTTTTTCTAAAATTTGATGTAAATAATTCTCATCTTTTAGCAGTTTTTTTAATTCCTCTCCAATTGGACAGATTTTTTCAATAATTGATTCACTTAATTTATTCTTAAAAGTAGAAAAATTTTTTCCACCATACTCCTTTAGAACATCTTCTACTTTAATATTATTTACACTCGCATATATCAATATTAGGTTTTTAGCTTCCGGTCTATTATTGAGGCCAATTAACTCTGAAGGAATTGATTCTGTATCGGTTTTAGCTTTTTTAATTTTTTTATCAATTAACTCTTTGTCATCTTTTAAGTTTATTCGACTATAGTCTGAATCTTCAGATTTACTCATTTTTTTATTACCATCTCTCAAACTCATTACTCTAGATATTTCTTTTGGAATTATTGGTTCTACTATTGGAAAATAATTACTAGCATTAAAATCATTGTTAAATTTTTTTGCAATATCCCTAGTTAATTCTAAATGTTGTTTTTGATCTTCTCCAACAGGTACGTGTGTTGCCTTGTATAAAAGAATGTCTGCTGCCATTAAGTTTGGATAAACCATTAGACCAACGCTAGCATTCTCCTTATTTGTTCCAGCTTTTTCTTTAAATTGCGTCATTCTGTTCATCCAGCCAATTCTTGCTACGCAATTAAATATCCAGGCCAGTTCGCTGTGGGCTGCTACGCTAGCTTGATTAAATATAATATTTTTTTTAGGGTTTAAACCAGACGCCACAAAACTAGCCGTAGTTTCCAGTACATTTGATTTAAGAACTTTTGGGTCTTGATAGTTAGTTATGGCGTGTAAATCAACTATACAGTAAATACATTCAAACTTATTTTGCAAATCAACAAAATTTTTTATTGCACCCAAATAATTTCCTATATGCAAATTTCCTGTAGGCTGAACTCCTGAAAATACTCTTTTTTTATGCATATATAAAATTTACTATTTTAATTTAATATCTTTAAATTTAAAAGCTCCCAAAAAATTTGAAGCTAAAAAATAACTTATTAAACTAATTATTACTATAATGAATAAGTAAATAAATTTCCAACTTTCATTATAGTCAAATTTATCTAAAAAATAGCCTAACAATAAATATAAGATTATTCCCATTACAACCACAGATAATATTATACGAGGAAATTTATAAATAATTTTTTTATCAAATGAATGTAAATTTCTTTTTTTAATAAAGTAATAGTGCATCAAAACATTTATCCATGAGGAGATTGAAGTTGCTATAGGTATTATAACAAAACCAAAACTTTTAAAGAAAGATAGGCTAATTATTATGTTTAAAGCTACCGATGTAGCCGAAAGATAAAAAGGTGTTTTTGTGTCATTTCTAGCAAAAAAAAAGTTTGAAAAAATTTTTAATATTGAAAATGCAGGCACACCACAAGCAAAAAAAGTTAAAGCAATAGAAGTATTAACTACACTTTCATTATTAAAAGATCCATACCCAAACAAAGAAGTGATAATCTGTTCTGAAGCTAAAACTAATGCTACGGCGGCAGGCACGGATAAAAATAAACAAAGCTCTAAAGCTCTATTTTGTAAATTAGTAATCTGCTCAAAATTATTATTTTTTACTTGTTTGGATAGTTCCGGAAGCATAACTGTACCAATAGCAATACCGGCTACAGCTAAATTAATTTGATACACTCTATCAGCATAATAAAGATAGGAAACTGCACCTGCTTGAAAAGAAGCAATTATAGTACCAACTAAAATATTTATTTGTGTCACACCAGATGAAAAGATACTAGGAAGCAATTTACTAAAGAAAAATTTTATTTTTTTATCTATTTTTATACGAATGTTTAAGATTGGTTTAAAATTTTTTTTAACAAAAAAAAATAGAACTGCTAATTGCAAAAAACCCGCAAATGAAACAGCGTAAGATAGTGTTAAAACATCTGATATATTAATCCATTGTGATAAAACCAGTGAGCCAATCAATATCACATTTAATATAATGGGAGCAGCAGCAGCGGCTGCAAATTTGTTATATGAATTTAGTATAGCCCCAAAAAAAGAAGCTAGGCATATAAAAAGTAAAAAGGGAAATGTAATTCTACTTAAATCGACTGCAAGTTTTAATTTTTCAGGATCATTATAAAAACCCGGAGCTATTAAAAAGATCAGTTGTGGCATAAAAATTTCAGCCACCAATACTAAAAATAACAAGATGATAAAAAGTAAATTAAACACATTGTGTGCAAAATTATCTGCATCTATCTTATTTTTTGCTAGCTCTCCCGAATAGCTGGGTATAAAAGCTGCGTTGAAAGCCCCTTCAGCAAATAATCGTCTAAAAGTGTTTGGGAGTCTAAATGCAACAAAAAAAGCATCTGCAAAAATAGAGGTTCCCAAAAAAATTGCTATTAAAATGTCTCTCACATAACCAAGTATTCGACTGATTAAGGTAAAAAAACCAAATGTAGAGGTTGATGCTATTAAGTTCATCTTGACATATAAGCCTTATTTTTGTGACAATTGTAAGATACTTGCTTTTGAAATGAAGAAAAAGTCAAAAATAGAGAAATACACAGATCAAGAAGCTTTAGATTATCATAACAGTGGTAAAGCAGGCAAAATAGAAATTCTATCTTCAAAACCCATGACTAGTAAAAGAGATTTGGCTCTTGCCTATTCTCCTGGTGTCGCTGCTCCAGTTAAAGCAATAGCAAAAAATCCTGACGCTGCGTATGATTATACCACAAAAGGAAACTTGGTGGCTGTGATAAGTAATGGTTCAGCCATACTTGGCTTAGGTAATCTAGGAGCCTTAGCCTCTAAACCTGTAATGGAAGGTAAAGCAATTTTATTTAAACGCTTTGCAGATATTGATTCAATTGATTTAGAAATAGATTCTTCTAGCGCTGAAGAGATTATTAATTGTATATCAGTTCTTGGAAAAAGCTTTGGTGGAATTAACTTAGAAGACATAGCGGCTCCTGATTGTTTTATAATAGAAGAAAAATTAAAAGAAAAATTAGATATCCCAATATTTCATGACGATCAACACGGTACTGCAATAATAACTTTAGCAGCTTTAATAAATGCTTTGGATATATCAAAAAAATTAATCAAAGATATTAAAATTGTTGTTAACGGAGCTGGAGCTTCAGCAATGGCGTGTACCAATCTATTTAAGAATAGTGGAGCTTTAAATAAAAATATTATAATGGTTGATACAAAAGGCGTAATTTACAGAGGCAGAGATAATCTTAATCAATGGAAATCTGCTCACGCAATTGAAACTAAACATAGAACACTTGGGGATGCTATTAAAGGAGCAGATGTTTTTTTAGGTTTATCAGCTAAAGGTGTGCTCACAAAAGAAATGGTAAAAAGTATGGCTAAAAATCCAATAATTTTTGCCTGCGCAAATCCCGATCCAGAAATTGCCCCTGAAGAAGTTAATGAAATTAGAGATGATGCTATAGTAGCAACTGGTAGATCTGATTACCCTAATCAAGTAAATAATTTAATTGGCTTTCCTTATATTTTTAGAGGAGCACTTGATGTTAGAGCAAAAACAATTAATGAAGATATGAAAGTGGCTGCCGCTTACGCAATAGCTGAGCTTGCAAGAGAATATGTTCCGGATGAAGTTGTGGCTGCTATGGGTGGAGAAAGACCTAAATATGGAAGGGAATATATAATTCCATCAACTTTTGATCCAAGATTAATTAGCGTAATACCAGTTGCCGTGGCTAAAGCTGCAATAAAAAGTGGAGTAGCAAGAAAGAAAATAGAAGATTTTGAAATTTATAAAGAACAACTAAAACAAAGACTCGATCCATCAGTAGGTATAATGCAAGGTATAAATTCTCAAATAAAGAAAAGTCAAAAAAAAGTAGTTTTTGCTGATGGTGAGGATGAAAATACATTGAAAGCCGCAATAGCTTTTAAAAGTGATGGTCTTGGCACTCCAGTGCTAATAGGTAAAAAAGAAATTGTAAAAGAAAAACTTAAAGAAATTGGATTAGATGAAAATTATAATATTGAAATAGTTAATTCTACAGATAGTGAAAAAAGAAAAAAATATACAAAGTTCCTTTATAATAAAATGCAAAGATCAGAGGGGCTGTTAGAAAGAGACTGCGATAGACTAATAAGGAATGATAGAGTTATTTGGGGAAGCTGTATGGTTTCATGTGGCGATGCTGATGCAATGGTTACAGGAAATACAAGACGATATACATCAACATTAGACAAAGTGAAACGGGTAGCAGAAGCAAGACAAGGTGAAATAATTTTTGGTTTAAATGTAATGGTTAATAGAGGAAGAACTGTTTTTATAGCAGACGTAGCTGTTCATGAAATACCAACCGCTGAACAACTTTCTGAAATAGCTATATCTTCAGCAAGAGTAGTAAAATTATTTGGCTATGAGCCAAAAGTTGCATTTCTTTCTCACTCAACTTTTGGAACTCCAAAAACTAGGGCAACAAAAAATTTGAGGGATGCGGTTGAAATACTAAAGCAAAGAAAAGTTGATTTTAAATTCGATGGAGAAATGCAGCCAGATGTTGCTTTAGATAGCAATTATAAAGATCTCTATCCGTTCTCAGAAATTGTTGGCAATGCAAATGTTTTGATAATGCCTGGAAGACACAGTGCTGCAATTTCATTTAAATTAATGAAAAGCTTAAGCGCTGTTAAGGTGGTTGGACCTTTATTGGTGGGGTTGGGACAAGCAATTGAGATTGCACCCTTAAGATCTTCAACTAGCGATATATTAAATTTGGCTTCTGTTGCTGCCTACTCATCAGATATTATTGATTATAAAAATAATAAAAAAAACTAACTTATTCCCTTTGCCTACTCAAATCAGAGACTAACAAAATACTTGTTACGAGTTCTTTTAAGTCTACAATTTGTTTAGCTTCTTGAATGATTTCTTTTTTTTCATTTTCGTTATGAGCTATTCCAAATACGTAAGTTTTTTTGTTAATTGTATCAATATTAAAATTGGAAGCTTTTACACTTTTATTTAGAATTAATGCTGCTCTTAATTGTGATGTTATCAAAATATCAATAGCTGTAGTTTTGATAGAAAATTTTTTTTTAATTGCAATATTGTTTTTTACAGATCTCGCCCCTTTTGTCTCCCATGCCATTTTAGTTATTTGTAATTTTTCCTCAGGCTCATCAACCTTTCCACCTACAAATATTCTTCCGTCAAGAACCTTAACGGATAATTGAACAAAATATTTTTTTTCTGTTAATATTAATCTTGCCTGTAAATTTTTTTGCATGATTGAATCATCTATTTGTGTCCCAAGCGTTCTAGGGTCTAAAGCAATACTTACGCCTGAACCAAATACCCCACTTGTGGATGAACCCACACACGAGTTCAATAAAATTAGTAAAAAAAATATTATTAAGTTTTTTTTCATTTTATTTTTTTAATTTTAATGAATAATCATAAATCATTTTCTTAGATAAATTTTCTTTTTTTGAAATAAAATCAACCACATCTTTATGACTATATTTTTTTAGCATTTTTCTTATTTGTTTTTTAATAGCCTCATTAATTTCTTTTTTGTAATTTTTATCTTTATTTTTTTTTGATATAACAACTGTAAGCTCACCTTTAAAATTTTCTGGAAAACTAACAATTGATTCTATCTTATCCCTTATAAACATTTCATGAATTTTTGTCATTTCTTTTGCTATTAATATTTCTCTATCAATAAAATATTTCTTAAATTGAAGAATATAAAAATTAACTTTTGCGGCGGGTATAAAAAAAACAATTGAATAATCTAGATTATTAAAGCTTTTAAGTACTTTATCTAATTCTTTTTCTTTTTTTGGTAAAAAACCATAAAATATGTACTGGTCACTAAATCCTGAAACGCTAACTGCTGATGTAACCGCTGAAGATCCTGGTATTGGATATACCTCTAAATTTTCATTTACACACTTATTAACAAGTATTAATCCTGGGTCTGATATAACTGGTGTGCCAGCATCTGAAATTAATGATATAATTTTATCTTCTTTTAATGATTCAATTACTTTTACGCTAACTCTTTTCTCATTAAATTTGTGATACGGAATAAGTTTGTTTTTTATTTCAAAATAGGAAAGTAATTTTCCAGATCTCCTGGTGTCTTCACAGAGTATAAAATCTGACTTTTTTAATACATTTATTGCCCTAAAAGTAATATCTTCCATATTTCCTATTGGTGTTGATACTAAATAAAGTCCAGATCTAATTGTTTGCTGTTTATTTTTGTCCATTTGAAGCCTAAATTGCATTCTATATTATTTAAGCAATTTTAAATTTATGAAAAAATTATTTATAGTTTCTATATTAACTTATTTGTTGTTCACAATAAATAGTGGTTCTGTTAATCAAAATTTAAGTAAAAGTGATAGTGATAATAGAAAAATGCTAAAAGTTGGTGTTCTATTACCTTTATCAGGTGAATTTGAAAACATAGGTCACTCATTTCTAAGAGCCATTCAGCTAGCACTTTATGACATACCAAATAAAAATATAAAAATTTATCTGAAAGACAATAAATCAAATTCTATTGATGCATACAAAGCTGCTAAAGAATTTGAGAAATTAGGAATTAAAATTGTAATAGGGCCGATTTTTTATGAAAGTTTGGAAAAATTAGATGAAATAAATAATATAACTTTTATTTCTTTTACAAATAAAACTAAAAATATCCCCAAAAATGTTATTAGCTTTGGAATTGATATAAAATCTCAGTTAGAATCTATAAAAAATTATCTTAATGAAATTAAAGTTACTAAAACTATACTTTTATCTCCCAAAACTAAATTTATAAATCAAACTGAGATTATTGAAAATAGTAGTTTAAAATTTGATAGAGTGTTTTTTTATGATACCAGTCCTAAAAAAATTACAAATGAAATAGAAAAGTTAACGAGTTATAAAGAGAGACAAAGAGATCTTGAAAGAAGAGTTGAAATATTAAAAAAATCAGACTTATATAAGGATAAACAAGAATTAAAAAAATTAGAACAAAAACACACACTTGGTAAAGTAAATTTTGATTCTGTTCTAGTGATAGATTTTGGCGAGCGTTTAAAAAGTGTTTTAACATCATTTATGTTTTCAGACGTTTCTAACAAAACAATAAATTTTTTTACCCTTAATCAGTGGTTTGATAAAAGCCTTTTTGGTGAGAGTGCTACACAAAATTTACATTTTCCTTCTATAGATCTAGCTAATTTAAAGAAATTTGAAAAAAAATATTTAGATGCCTATAATAAAAAACCTAACAAGGTTTCAATATTAGCATATGATGCACTTGGATTAGTATACTACTGCTGGTTAAAAAATAATTTTGATTTTAAATCTAACCAACTTTACAATAAAAATGGGTTTAAGGGTCTACATGGAGAATTTACCATAAAAGGGAATTCAAGTTTACATAAGCTAAAAATTTATAAAGTTTCTAAAAAAAAATTTCTTAAAGTGTATTAAATAAAAAATTTTCTTATTTTATTATATGCTTTATATCTGTGATCTATTCTAATTTTAAAACTAGGATCCATTTCTCCAAAAGTTTTTTTATAACCTTTTGGTATAAAAATAGGATCATACCCAAATCCCTTATTACCTTTTTTTTTATTTGATAACTTTCCATTCAAAATACCTGTAGCCGAATAGCTTTTCCCGTTTGGCCAAAAAACCGTCAAACAACAAATAAATCTAGCTTTATTTGAGGTCAACCGATTCTTTTTAACTTTTTCTATAGATTTAAAAACTTTTTTAATTGCCAAATTAAAATTGTTTCTTTTCCCTCCCCATCTTGATGAGTAAATACCTGGCTTGCCATTTAAAATATCTATTTCAAGTCCAGAATCGTCAGATAAACAAACTAGATTTGTTTTTTTAGAAAAATATGATGCTTTGATTAACGAGTTTTTTTTAAAACTTTTACCTGTTTCTGGAGGTGTTAATAATTTAAAATCTCTAGGAGAATGTTTAATTATTTTATCAGGTAATAATGCGCATATTTCGCTATACTTTCCTGGATTATTGGTTCCAATTAAAATTTCTTTTATTTTTAGCATTTCGTACTAGTATTTTTTTTAAAAATTACCATATAACAATGTAATGACAATAGCAGACAAAATAAATGAAGAAAAGAATTCCACCGAACATGCGAATGATAAAAGTGACCATGATGTGAATTTAGATGAAAAAATTCTTGATAAAGAAGACACTATTGAAGAAAAGTTAAAAACTGCTGAAGATAAAGTTTTAAGAGCATTAGCTGAAATGGAAAATCAAAGAAGAAGGTTTGAAAAAGAAAGGCAAGAAGCCTTTGAATTTGGAGGTTTTAACCTAGCCAGAGAAACACTTTCACTTTTAGATAATATTGATCGCGCTACAAATTCATTTAAAAATGATGAAAGTTTAAAAAATAATCAAGATCTAGATAAAATAATTGATGGAATAGAAATAGTAAAAAAAGATTTAGTATCCATTTTTAAAAAAAATAATATTGAATCTATAGAATGTATTAATAAAAAATATGACCCATATTTTCACCAAGCTATGTTAGAAATTGAAGACGATACTAAGGAAGCTGGTACTGTAGTTCAAGAAATGCAAAAAGGATATATGATGAAAGATAGATTACTAAGACCATCGTTGGTGGGTGTAACTAAAAAAAAACTTAAAAATGATGAAAAAGCTAGTAAAGATGAGAAAAAATAATAAAAAAAAGTGTTAATTTTAACTTGTAGAAAGAGAAAAAACACCCATATACCAACAATAGGAAATTAAATTTATGAGTAGAGTTATTGGAATTGACCTAGGTACTACAAATTCATGTGTGGCCGTGATGGAAGGCTCACAACCAAAAGTTTTAGAGAATGCAGAAGGTGCAAGAACAACTCCTTCAGTTGTCGCATTTAGTGAAAATAATGAAAAATTAGTTGGGCAATCTGCAAAAAGACAAGCTGTTACAAATCCAGAAAATACTTTATTTGCAGTCAAAAGATTAATTGGAAGAAATTTTGATGATGAAACGGTAAAAAAAGATGTTTCTAAAGCACCATACAAGATTATTAAATCTGAAAAAAATGATGCTTGGTTAGAGGCTAGAGGGAAAAAATATTCCCCATCACAAATATCTGCTTTCATTTTACAAAAAATGAAGGAAACAGCTGAAAAATATTTAGGACAAGAAGTAACACAAGCAGTTATAACAGTGCCGGCTTATTTCAATGATTCACAAAGACAGGCCACTAAAGATGCTGGTAAAATAGCAGGCCTAGAAGTATTAAGAATTATAAATGAACCAACGGCCGCTTCATTAGCTTATGGCTTAGATAAAAAAGGTGGAAAAAAAATTGCAGTATACGACTTAGGTGGTGGAACTTTTGATGTTTCAATTCTTGAAATTGGTGATGGTGTATTTGAAGTTAAATCTACAAATGGTGATACCTTTTTAGGTGGTGAAGATTTTGATGATAAAATTGTAGACTATTTAGCTGCTGAATTTAAAAAAGATAACGGTATTGATTTAACAACTGATAAGTTGGCACTTCAAAGACTTAAAGAAGCTGCGGAAAAAGCCAAAATCGAACTTTCATCTGCTGCACAAACTGAAATAAATTTACCTTTTATTACTGCGGATAAAACTGGACCGAAACATATAAATATAAAACTGACTAGAGCTAAATTAGAAGCTCTTGTAGAGGATTTAATAAAAAGAACTTTAATACCATCCGCAACAGCTTTAAAAGATTCTGGATTTAGTGCTGCTGAAATTAATGAAGTCGTTTTAGTTGGTGGAATGACAAGGATGCCTAAAATAATTGAGGCTGTTAAAACTTTTTTTGGAAAAGAGCCTAATAAAAGTGTAAACCCTGATGAAGTAGTGGCAATGGGTGCTGCCATACAAGGGGGCGTTCTTCAAGGCGACGTCAAGGATGTTTTGCTTTTGGATGTAACACCTCTTTCTTTAGGTATTGAAACATTAGGTGGAATCTCGACAAGACTTATTGAGAAAAATACAACTATCCCAACTAAAAAAAGTCAGGTTTTTTCTACTGCAGAAGATAATCAGCCAGCAGTTTCAATTAGAGTCTTGCAGGGAGAAAGAGAAATGGCCACTGATAATAAATTATTAGGTAATTTTGAATTAGTTGGAATACCAAATGCACCGAGAGGGATACCTCAAATAGAAGTGTCTTTTGATATTGATGCAAATGGAATAGTTAGTGTTTCTGCAAAAGACAAGGGAACTGGCAAAGAACAAAAAATTCAGATTCAAGCCTCTGGTGGACTTAGTGATGAAGAAATTAATAAAATGGTTAAAGATGCTGAAGCCAATAAGGAAGTTGATAAAAAGAAAAGAGAAACGGTGGATGTAAGAAACCAAGCTGATACGATTATACATTCAACAGATAAAAATTTAAAAGAACATGGCGACAAAATTTCTGATGCTGATAAAAAAACTATAGAATCTGGAATTTCAGATCTAAAAAGTGCTCTTAAGGGTTCTGATGCGGAAGAGATAAAGAAGAAAACAGAATCTTTAGTCCAGTCTTCAATGAAGCTGGGTGAGGCTATATATAAGAGTCAGCAAAAAGATGCTAAGCCAAAACAAGATTCAAAAGATGATAACCAATCTAAAGAAAATGTTGTAGATGCAGATTTTGAGGAAGTAAAAGAAGATAAAAAGGACGAAGATAAAGACAAAGACAAAGAAAAAAGAGCCTAAGTCTAGAGACGTAAAATGTCGGTAAATATATGTCAAAAAGAGATTATTATGAAGTCTTGGGCGTCATTAAATCAGCCACACCAGAAGAGGTAAAAAAAGCTTATAGAAAATCAGCTGTAAAGTATCACCCTGATAAAAATAAAGGTGATAAATCGGCTGAAGCAAAGTTTAAAGAGGCAAGTGAAGCCTATCACATTCTTTCAGATAAAGGACGAAGAGAAAAATATGATCAATTTGGTCATGCAGCTTTTGAAGGTGGTGGTGGTGGAAGAGGTGGTTCGGGAAATTTTGATTTTTCAGGCAATTTTTCTGATATTTTTGGTTCTGATATTTTTGAAGATTTTTTCGGGGGTTTTAGTGGATCAAGACGAAGAGGTAGATCTGCAGATTTTAGGGGCGCTGATTTAAGGTATGATTTATCAATTAAATTAGAGGAAGCATATCACGGAAAAAAACAAGAAATAAATTTTTCATCTACTGATAAATGTTCGAGATGTGACGGATATGGTGGGGAACCAGGATCAAAACCCATTTCATGCTCAACTTGTGGTGGCCACGGTCAAGTGAGAACTAATCAGGCTTTTTTTACTGTTCAGCAAACATGTCCGGATTGTTCAGGTTCAGGAGAAAAAATATCCACTTCCTGTAAGGAGTGTAAGGGTGTTGGAAAAAAACAAAATAGAAAGAAAATATTTGCCAATATACCAAAAGGGGTTGATGACGGTACAAGAATTAGATTATCGGGTAAAGGTGAGGCGGGCACAAAGGGTGGTGAAAATGGAGATTTATATATTTTTGTGAATGTTGAAACACATAGTATTTTTAAAAGATCTGAAGAAAATCTTTTCTTTGAATTTCCTATTTCATTGGCTGATTCGGCTCTTGGAGTAAGTGTTGAGGTTCCAACTATTGATGGTGGTAAGGCAAAAGTGAAAATTCCACCCGGAACACAAAATGGTAAACAATTTAGATTAAAAGAAAAAGGTATGCCAATGATGAGAAATAAAAATTATGGGGATTTGTATATTCAAGCAGTCACCGAAGTTCCAGTTTCACTTTCCAAGGAACAAAAAAGTTTGCTTGAACAATTTAAAAAGCTAGAGGATAAAAAAACTAATCCTATTATTAAAGATTTTTTTGAAAAAGCAAAAAGATTCTGGAAGAATTAATTTATATAAAAATTAGAAATTAAAATCACTGAACCATAAAAAAGTGCGATAACACTAATAATTTTGCTAAATAAAATATTGTTAACTTTTTTAAAGAGTTTTTGTGAAGGCAAGTAAATAATTAATACTAATAAAACATAATAAACTTTAGAAAAACTTAAATTTTTATATTCTAATAATAATAAGACAGCATATTGTAATAATCCCATCATTAAATAGCTATAAGAAATAAAATGTCGCGTATATTTTTTATCTCTATTATTGATTAAAGAAGAAAATATAGACAATAAACCTCCCCCCATGTTAGTAAGTCCATGAACGCAACCTATAAAAACTAAAATAAATTTTTTATATTTTAAAATAATTTTTTTTAAAGGAAAAAAGGTATTTTTTTTTAACATCAATATAGATGAAACTACTAAAACAATTGCAACATAAACTTTAAAGTTTAAAACATGTTTAAAATTTAGAGCAATTATTAAAAATAAAACTAAAAAAGGTAAGCAAAATAAATTGTAATCGAAAATTATTTTTTTAAATTTTTTTTTAAAACTTATTAATTGAAAAAAGCTTATTACTATCGAAATTGGTAATAAAAAATTTAAAGTATTTAAAAAATCATACCCAAGCATTAAAAATGTAGGTGTACCAAATAACAATAAGCCGATTCCAAAAATTGATTGAATAATTATCAGAACTATTAGTACTAAATTTTCTAAAATGAGATCCATATATTAAATCATTTTTATTAAATAAATTTAAAGCAAATAATTTTAAAAAGTGTTTAAATATGTTATTGTTTATAAACAAGTAAAAAATGAAAAAAATTAAACTAACAATCACTGGGTGTCTCGGCAAAATGGGAAAACAGCTAATTAAATCTTCTAGGAACTCAAAAAATTTCAAACTAGTTTCAATTACAGAAAGCAGGCCTTTTAATAAGAAAATATCTGGTTTAAATCCTCAGTTAAATTCAAATGAAGCATTTAAAAATACAAATATAATAGTAGATTTTTCAATTCCCAAATGTACGCTGGAGGTTTTAAAAATTGCTTCTAAACTAAAAAAAAGAGTAGTAATTGGTACTACTGGTTTTTCAAAAAAAGAGGAGAATTTAATAAAAAAATATTCTAAAAAAATTCCTATACTTAAAGCTGGTAATATGAGCTTAGGAATAAACTTATTAATGTATTTAACTGAAATAACCTCAAAATCTCTTGGAGATACTTTTTTAAATAAAGTATTTGAGATGCATCATAAACATAAAAAAGATCACCCCTCTGGTACTGCTTTAATGCTTGGAAAGGGAATCGCCACTGGAAAAAATGAAGATCTCCATAAACTCATGGGTAAAAAATATCTAAATAAAAAATATTTCCCTTATGGCAAAAAAATTAATTTTAACTCAATTAGAAAAGGTAAAACTGTTGGCAAACATGAGGTAGCTTTCTCAAGCGGTAAAGAAATAATTACCTTAAATCATGAAGCATTCGATAGATCTCTATATTCAGAGGGAGCATTAACTGCCGCAAAATGGTTAATGAAAAAAAAACCCGGCTTATATTCAATGAGAAACGTTTTGAATTTTAAATAAATTAAAACATGAAATAAAATTGATGAAAAATTTTAGAAGAAAGTTTTTGAAATTATTTGGATTATCATTTTTATCGACAGTTATTTTACCTTACAATTTATTATACGCAATCACAAAAAAAATTATAAATCCAAACCTTACTGAAGAACAAAAAAAAATTATGTTTAACGAGTCTACTGAACGACCATTTACTAGTGCTTTAAATTATGAAAAAAGAAAAGGTTTTTTTCATTGTGCTAATTGTGGAGCAAAACTTTTTTCTTCAAGTGCAAAATTTGACAGTGGAACTGGTTGGCCATCATTTACTGAGTCATTACCTGGTGCTTTTAAAACTAAAATTGATACCTCATTTGGAATAAAAAGAGTTGAATACCATTGTGCAAAATGTGGTGTACATCATGGCCATGTTTTTGACGATGGTTCAACATCAAGTCAAAAAAGATTTTGTAATAATGGATTATGTCTAATTTTTAAACCTGAAAACTAATGAATGAAAATCAAAGAGCTAGATTAATAGTAAAAACGCTAAATAAAATTTATCCTAAAACGCCTATTCCTCTTAAACACAACAGTAAATTTACTTTATTAATTTCTGTTCTTTTATCTGCACAATGTACAGATGTTAATGTGAATAATGTAACCAGAAATATATATCCAAAATATAATAAACCAGAACATTTTGTAAAATTGGGGCAAAAAAAAATTGAGAATTTAATTAAGAGTATAGGCATTTTTAGAGTCAAAGCTAAAAGCGTATATTTACTTTCAAAAATACTATTGAAAAAATATGATGGAAAAGTACCAAAAAGTTTTGATGAACTGGAAGAACTGCCTGGCGTAGGACATAAAACAGCAAGTGTAGTAATGTCTCAAGGTTTTGGGATCCCTGCATTTCCTGTCGACACTCATATCCATCGCTTAGCGCAGAGATGGGGTTTAACTAGTGGCAAAAATGTTGTTCAAACTGAAAAAGACTTAAAAAGATTATTTCCAAAAAAGTCATGGAATAAACTCCATCTCCAAATAATATATTATGGAAGACAATTTTGTACTGCTAGAAATTGTTATGGTATAGCTTGCAAAATTTGTACTACTTGTTATCCTTCCCGAGAAAAAATAGTTAAAACAATGAAGGCTTAATATGAAAATTTTAGGAATTGGAAATGCAATAGTTGATGTCATCTGTAAAGTGGAAGATAGCTTTTTGTCTGACAGTGGGCTAACAAAAAGTGTGATGAAACTTGTAGATGAAACTGAATTTAAAAAATTATTATCTAGTTTAAAGATTGAAGAAACAGTCTCTGGCGGCTCTGTTGCGAACTCTATTGTTGGATTATCTCAACTTGGAAATAAAGTGGGTTTTATAGGAAAAGTTAGTGACGACGATTTGGGAGATAAATACGAGAAAGGTTTAAATAAAGAAAATGTAGAATATTTTTACTCAAAGAAAAAAGAAAAATTACCAACTGGAACTTGCTTGATATTAATAACCCCAGACTCTGAGAGAACTATGTGTACTTTTTTAGGAACTGCAGGGAAAATTAATGGGGATGATGTCGATGTTAATGCAATTAAAAAAAGCGAAATAACACTACTAGAAGGTTATTTGTGGGATGAGGGCGATCCCAAAAAAGCTTTTGATAAAGCGATTCAAAACTCAAATAAAGTAGCAATGTCATTGTCAGATCAATTTTGTGTTGAAAGACATAAAAATCATTTTTTAGATCTAGTTAAAAATAAATTAGATATTATATTTGCAAACGAGCAAGAAATTACATCTTTAATTGATGCTAAAAATTTTGATGAAGTAATTTCCTTTGCTAAACAAATTGAGAAATTGATTGTTATTACACGTGGAGAAAAAGGAAGTATTGCAATTCAAAACAATGAAGTGGTTGATTGCGATGTACAAAAAAATTTAAAAATCGTTGATTTAACAGGCGCTGGAGATCTTTTTGCAGCAGGTTTTTTACACGGGCATATTAATAAATTTCCAATAAAAGAAAGTCTAGAAAAAGGAACAGAAATGTCTTCTAAAATTATTCAAAAAATTGGAGCAAGATTAGATTAACCTTTTTTCCTTTTAAAACTACCTTTGCCTTTTTTCGCTCGAACAACACGTTTCTTATATTTTAATGAAAATAAATCTTTTGCAATAAAATTCCGATTTTTTTTTTTCATATATAATAGCCGTCATCATTATTCTTGATAAAGTTTTTATCATTAAATTTGTTAAGAATTTTTTTTCTTAATCGATGTATATGCGTTTCTACTGTATGTGTTTCAGTTTTCGAAGAATAATTCCAAACATTTTTTAATACAAAATTCCTACTGACTGGCTTGCTGCTTTTACTAAATAATATTAAGAAGTTTATTTCTTTTTCAGTTAGTTTTAACTCTAAATTTTTTTTTTTTATTTTACGCTCATTTTTATCAATTATATAATTATTTAAGTTAATCAAAGAGTTCTTTTTAAATTGATATTTTGATGAAAGAAAAATAATTTTTTTATATAAATCGTATATACTAAAAGGTGAAGCTATTTTTTCAAAATTTGATGGTAAAAGAACTTTTTCCACTTTGGAGGTATAAATTAAAAGTAGTGGAAAATTATTTTTTTTTAGTGTTATATGATCATCACTATTTAATTTTGGTGAAAATAAAATAACTAACTTATCTTCATCATTGGTATGAGATAAACATAAATTCAAATCTTCGTAATACTTTATTTTATACTTGGAGAATAAGTTTACTTCTTGTAGAATTTCAGAGAAGATTTTGTTGCCAAATATTGATATAGTTAAATTATTCATTACAAATAATATTATGGATATTAAAGTAAAAAAACATAGACTAATATATAAAGGTTATAAAATAAGATGCAGTATTGGTAAATCCGGCATCACAAAGTCAAAAAAAGAGGGTGATTTGGCAACACCTAAAGGGAAATTCGGTCTAGGTAAACTATACTTCAGGAAAGATAGGATTAAAATAATCAAATGCAATCTTAAAAAAAAAGCGATTAGAAGAAATATGGGTTGGTGTGATGACAGCCGAAGTAAAAGATATAACAAAGAAATAATTTTTCCAAATAAATGGAATGCCGAAAAGCTTTATAGAAAAGATGCTATTTATGATTTACTAATTAACATTAAATATAATGTTCAACCTACAATTAAAAAAAAAGGCAGTGCAATATTTTTACATTTAGCAAATAAAAAATTTAAACCAACAATGGGATGTATTGCAATTTCAAAAAACAATTTTTTAAAAATTTTGCCTTTAATTAATAAAAGTACAAAAATAATAATTAACTAGAGACCTCTTTCACCAAAAATTGAAGTTCCTAATCTTAAAAAAGTTGATCCATTAATTATTGCTTTTTCAAAATCGCCGCTCATACCCATGCTAATATCTTTTAAGTTATACTCTTTTGATAATTTATTTAAAATTTGAAAAAATTTATTTGAATCAGAATCGTAAGGAGGTAAACACATAAAACCTACAATATTTAATGATAATATTTTAACACAATAATCATAAAAACTTTTAACATCCTTTAAATAAATACCAGATTTTTGTTCTTCTTCAGCAATGTTAATCTGAATAAAATATTTAATTTTTTTTTTACTTTCGTTCTCGAAGTAACATAATTTTTCTGCCAATTTTTTGCTGTCTAAAGAATGGATATAATCAAATAATATTAATGCTTTTTTTGCTTTGTTTGATTGCAACTTACCTAGCATGTGTAATTTTATTTTTGGGTTAGTTAATTTTATTGAATTCCATTTAGTTTCAGCTTCTTGAATTTTGTTTTCTCCAAAGTGTGTGTGACCAAAATCTAATAATGGATTAATTTCATTTAATGTAAATTTTTTAGATACAGCTATTATCTCTGGGCTTGTTGAGATATTATTATTATTAATAATTTCTTTGACTTTACTTTTAACTGAAATTAATCTTTGAACATTAATATGCATAGAAATTTACCGAAGTCTTTTATTTTTATAGATAAGTACAGTAATAAAATATTCACTAATAATAGCACAAAAGTCGCTATTATTTATAGAAATTATGGCAATGAAAGAAAAGAAAAGGAATTATCGAAAATTGCGAAGGCATGTAAACAAAAAAGATTTCTTTTGTTTGTTTCAAATAACATAAAGTTAGCGATTAAGTTCAAAGCAGATGGACTTTATATACCATCATTTATAAAAGCAAAGATGTATACCAATTTAGAGAAAAAAAATCTAATCATACTAGGATCAGCACACAACCAAAAAGAAATTTTTCAAAAAATTTCCCAAAGGTGTGATGGAATATTTTTATCCCCAATTTTCCACATAAATAAAAGAAATACATATTTAGATTTACACAAGTTTAATTACTTGGCTAACTCGAACAATATAAAATTTTTTGCACTAGGTGGTATTAATGACGACAATATCTGTAAGCTAAAATTACTGAGTATTAACGGGTTCGGTGGTATTACTGTATTCAAAAAAAAACCGGCCTATAAAAGGCCGGTTTTTAAAAATTTAATTTTATAAATTAACTAGAATGCTAATGATAGAGCTATAGTAGTTCCATCTTTATCCATTCCGGTTGCTTTGCTATAAGTCTGATTTTCGACTTCAGATTCAGCGATTTTTAACGAAGCTCCACCTATCGTATAAGCTACTTGGTAAGACTCAACGATCATTTTAACGGTGTCTGTACTACCGCCCTCGTTTGAATCTTTAGAAACGAAACCTTTTTTAGATTCCATTTTACCGTAACTTAATGACAAGTTATCGTTTACGTTAAATGATAAGCCATAACCAGTATTCGCATAGCCCCAAACGTCAGTTTCGGTTTGCGTATTACCAGTGTACTCTATGGTTTTCTGCAAACCAACAACTACAGGACCAACTGTAACGATCGCACCTAAGACACCTTCTTCACGGTCTTGATATGCGTCACCGTCTGTTCCGGTTTTGCTTGCTGCATCTCTTTCAGTATTAGAGTAACCAACAAATGATTGAATACCAGCACCAAGTAAATCTTGATTAGTATTAACCATAAAGTCAACTCCTTTACCTAAGTTATCACCTTTATCACCACCAGAAGCTTTATCATTATTTACGCCGCCACCATTTTGTGGAGCCCATGCAATAGATAAAGTTGTACCAGTTAATGAAGGAGTAGTGTAGGCAACGTTCATTGACGATCCAACACCTTTAGCTAGGTCGATACCTGTGGCTAACGAAGTGCCCCAAGTTTCTTCCCAAGCAGTTGGCATTTTATCATCGTAACCGCCGATACCATTTCCGCCATCAGCTGCTGCTATGCTAATCTTACCCATTGTTGGGGTAACTATAGCTATACTAGCTGCTGAAAAAGCAGATTGGTCTGCATTTGTAAGTGTAAGAGAAAAAGTACTTCCGTTATCAAGCTCACCTGCGCCTGTAAACGTAATACCTGAACTCAAACCGATAGGGTTACCTGTATTATCCCCTTGGTTTGAAGACCATGTAGCTGTAGCTCCACCTTTAACATTAAGATCACCTGCGTTAGCAGATGAAATTGCAGCTAAAGAACCACAAAGTGCAGATAGTCCGACTTTTGTTATTGTTTTCATACTATTCTGTCCTTTCTAGTTAAAACGCTAATGAAAGTGCAACAGTTGTTGCGTCTTTATTAGAGCCTGTTGTATAAGCTAAGTTATCTCCACTAGTTTCAGCTATTTTTATTGAAGCACCACCCATTGAGTAAGCAACTTGAACTGATGTTGCGTCTGCCTCAATAGCTGCAGCTGCTGATGTTAGAGATCTCTCTGACTTATGTGAGCCATAACTTACTGATAGGTCATCATTTACTGAAAATGACACACCGTAAGCTGTGTTATCGTACATGCTAGTTGCACCAGCCGTTAAAGCGTTTTTAGCGTCTGTACTAACTTGATATCCCACAGTAAAGTTTCCGGCTGCAAAAGTTGCACCCATAGCTCTTTGTGTTCTATCGCCGTCATATCCACCTAGAGCTCCACCGCCTGCAGCTGTTGCAGAAGATTGATCTATTTCAGAATAACCTGCGAAAAGATTTAGTCCATCGTAAAGACCTGAGTATTGTAGCACAAGGTCATAACCTGAACCGATACCACCAGCGTCACCACCAACACCTTTGTCGTTAGTCATTGCGCCAGATCCTCTTGGAGTGTAAGCAACGTGACCAGTCATACCGTCTAAAAGTAAAGCTGAAGGCAATGTCCATTCAACGTTAGCAGCACCGGCAACACCATTAACTGTTGCTATCCCTGTTCCTAGAGATGTACCTGTTGTTTCTTCCCAAGCAGTTGGCATCATATCGTCTAAACGATCTAAACCACCACCTGTTTGTCCGATTCTAAAAGCACCTAAGCCCGGAGTAGTAATCGAAAGATTACCAGTCGAGTAAGCACTTTGATCCGCTTGTGTTAATGTCAAAGTAAATGTACTTCCGTTGTCAAGTTCACCTGAACCTGTCATCGTAATACCTGAACTTAAACCGATTGGGTTACCAGTAGTATCCCCTTCGTTTGACGACCACGTAGCAGTTGCTCCACCTTTAACATTAAGTGAACCTGCATTCGCAGCTGACACAGCAGCTAGAGATCCACACAATGCAGATACTCCGATTTTTGTTAATTTATTCATAATTAACTCCTTTTTGTTTGTGTTAAGTTTCTTATTCATGAATGATGTATAAATAACACTCAAATGGGTTAATAAGTTAAAAAAAATGATAATAACAAACACTTTTTTAGCTAATGTTGCATAAAAGACACGATTTTATCAAGGTTTTGGGCTATTTTTACTATACAAATTAAAGGTTGTTTTTTTACTATTATTACTAATTTTCACATCAAAATTAATGTAATAAATATAGGAAATGCATTTTTTAATTTATATCAATAAAAAAATTTTTAATATTTTATTTGCCACAACTTTAATATTTTTTTTAAATTCTTGTGGAATTTATAAGCCCGTTGATGCAAGAAAAATATCTCCTAATGCGGACGAGAGGGTAAAGAAAAACTTAGAAGAGGGTAAAGGTTTTACTCTTATGGGCGGAGGAAATAATGATAGTACAAATTACCAATTTGCTAGTTCTAATCCAATGTGGAGAGCAAGTTTAGATATATTAGGTTTTTTACCATTAGCAAACGTAGATTATTCTGGGGGCATTATTACTACCGACTGGTACAATGATAATACTGGAGATGGTGAGTCTATAAAAATTACAATAAGATTTTTAACTAACGAAATAAGAGCGGATGGATTAAAAATAATAGTGCACAAGAAAAAATGCAATATTCAACAAACTTGTTCGATCAAAAAAGTGTCATCAATTTTAGAAAGTGAACTTCAAGTTGCTATATTAAAAAAAGCTGCAATTTATGAGAGAGATGAACTCGAAAAGAAAAAGTAACTTAGAAAATAAGAAAAAAAAAATTAACTTACTTCCCCAAAATTTTAGAAATTAATAATTATTCAATGGAAAGATATAATATAAAATCTGTCGAAAAAAAATGGCGAGATATTTGGTCAGAGAAAAAAGTTAACGCCGCAAGTATAGATAAAAAAAAGGAAAAATTTTATTGTTTAGAAATGTTTCCTTATCCATCTGGAAAAATTCACATGGGTCATGTCAGAAATTATACTATTGGAGATGTATTGGCGCGCTATAAAAAACTCAGAGGTTTTAATGTTTTGCATCCAATGGGATGGGATTCCTTTGGTTTGCCAGCTGAAAACGCTGCACGAGAAAATAATCTTCATCCTAAAGATTGGACCAAAAAAAATATTGATACTATGAAAAAACAACTAAAGCTTCTTGGGTTGTCTTTAGATTGGGACAGGGAAATATCAACCTGTGATCCAGAATATTATAAACATCAACAAGAATTCTTTTTAGAGTTATATGAAAAAAAATTAGTTTATAAAAAAGATACTTATGTTAATTGGGATCCTGCGGAACAATCTGTATTAGCAAATGAACAAGTGATAAACGGTAAAGGGTGGCGATCAGGTGTAAACGTTGAAAGAAAAAAACTTTCCCAGTGGTTTTTTAATATTAAAAAATTTTCTCAAAATTTGTTAGACGAACTTGAAAAATTAGAAAATTGGCCTGAAAAAGTCAAATTAATGCAAAAAAATTGGATAGGAAAATCATATGGATGTGAAATAATTTTTAAAACAAATAAGTCTGATGAAATTAAAGTTTTTACCACTAGACCGGATACAATTTTTGGCGCTTCATTTATTGCTTTATCTGTTGACCACTCAATTTCCAAAACATTTGAAAAAAATGATAACTTTTTATCTTTTAAACTAGAGTGTTCAAAAATGGGAACGACTGAAGAAGCATTAGCGAATGTAGAAAAAATTGGTTTTAATACTGGCATGTTTGCAAATCATCCTTTTGATAATAAAGTAAAGCTCCCAATTTATATTGCAAACTTTGTTTTAATGGACTATGGAACTGGGGCTATCTTTGGATGCCCAGCTCATGATCAGCGCGACTTAGATTTTGCTAACAAATATAAACTTAAAGTAGTACCTGTTGTTAAACCAGAAGGCACAACGGATAAAGAATTTGTTATTAAAGATATAGCTTATACTGAGGGTGGAATACTTTTTAATTCAGATTTTTTAAATGGTCTTTCAGTTGAGAGGGCTATTGATAAAATTTCAGACATTATTACTGAAAAGCGAATTGGTGAAAAAAAAATTACATTCCGTTTAAAAGATTGGGGTGTTTCCAGACAAAGATATTGGGGCTGCCCGATACCAATAATTTACGATAGTAAGGGGAAAGCATTTCCTGTGGAAAAAAAAGATTTACCAGTATTATTGCCTGAGAATGTAGATCTTAATGTTAAGGGAAACCCTTTAGAAAAACATGATACTTGGAAATTTACAAAACTTTCTTCTGGGGAGAAAGGTTTTAGAGAAACTGATACTCTCGATACTTTTGTGGACTCTTCTTGGTACTTTTTAAGATTTTGTTCACCAAAAAATAAAAAGTACGGATATGACCTAAATGATATTAATTATTGGATGCCAGTAGACCAATACATTGGCGGCGTTGAACACGCAATTTTACACCTACTATATTCTAGATTTTTTATGCGAGCACTAGCACACGATAATAAAAACTTTAAGTATATCGAACCATTTAAAAGTCTATTTACTCAAGGCATGGTATGTCATGAAACTTATAAAAATCAAGAAAATCAATGGGTGTATCCTGAAGATGTAGAAAAGAATTCTAAAGGAGAATTTGAAACAAAAAAAGGACGCGAAAAAGTAACCAGGGGAGCTTCCGAGTCTATGTCTAAATCAAAAAAGAATACAGTGGATCCTGAAGAAATGATTAATGCTTATGGCGCCGATTCAATCAGATGGTTTATGTTATCAGATAGTCCACCAGAAAAAGATGTGCAGTGGTCAAACGAAGGAGTATCTGCTGCTTTTAAATTTATTCAAAAGATTTGGAAATTAAATTTTGAAATAGAAAATAAAGAGGATGCTAAATCAGGAACTGATAACATTTTACTAGAAAAATCTGTAAATAAAACAATTTACAATGTCACTAAAAACTTAGAATCTTTTCAATATAATGTCGTAATAGCTAATATTCATGAAATATATAATATATTCTCTCAACATGTTCTAAGAGATAAAATCTTCAATAAAGTTTTAAAAAAAGAGTGGGAAAAAATAATAATGCTATTATTGCCTATAGTACCACATATGGCTCACGAGCTTTGCGAAAAATTAAATAAAAAAATATATTGGCCAGAATTTAATCAAAAGTTACTCCAAGAGGAAAGCTGTAAAATTGTGATACAAGTTAATGGGAAAAAGAGAGGTATGTTAGAAATGCCGATTGATTCTGAGGAAAAAATTATTATAAAACATTCAAAGAAAATTGATAATGTCTTAAAGCATATAGAAAATACAAATATAATAAAGAATATTTATATTAAAAATAAACTAGTAAACTTAATAACAAAAAAATGAAGAAAAAAAAACAATTTATTTTATCTGTAATTTTACTAATTTTAATTAATTCCTGTGTGGGGTATGAGCCGATATTTAGCTCTTCTAATTTAAAATTTAAAATTTCAGAATATTCCATTCAAGGAGATAAAAAGTTAGGAAATAAAATTTATTCCAAGTTGAATAGTATATCCAAATCAAATCAAAAAAGGGCAGGGGCAAAATCTTTGGGTCTTTTAATAAATGTTTCTAAAGAAAAATCACCTATATCTAAAGATAGTTCAGGAAAGATTATACAATATAAAATTGCACTAAAAACAAAAGTTGAAATAATAGATATAAATAAAGATAAAAAAATACTTGATCAGATTTTTACAAATTCATTGACGTACAAAATACAAGATCAATACTCAGAAACTTTAAGTTTAGAAAACAGATTAACCCAAACATTAATAGATAACGCTTACCAAGAAATAATTACAAAACTTTCACGATTACTAATCGAATAATGATAATTAAAAGTTATGAAGTAAAAAAAAATCTTTCAAAATTTTTAGAATATAATTGTGTGCTATTATATGGTGAGAATGAAGGGTTAAAAAAAGATATAAAAAATTTAATAACATCAAACATTAAAGCAAAAAATGCTGATGCAGAGTTTATTTCATTTTATGAAAGTGAAATAATAAATAATGAAGAGAATTTTTATAACACACTATATTCAGGATCATTATTTAGTAAAAAAAAAATTATCACAGTAAATAGTGGTACTGATAAAATCGTAAAACAAATCGAAGATATATTGGAAAAACTTCCTGAAAATATTTTTTTAATTATTAATTCAGAAGTGCTAGAAAAAAAATCAAAACTGAGAAGTTTGTTTGAAAAAAAAACTAACATTGTATGTGTGGCTTGTTATTTAGATAATGAGAGAGATCTTAATATAATAGCCAACGCAGAACTTAGAAAAAATAATATTCTCCTGTCTCATGAAACATTAAATTTGTTAATTGAAAAATCTAATAATGATCGAAATAATTTAAAGAATGAACTAGAAAAAATAAAATCATATGCTCTAAATAAAAAAACTTTATCTGTTGAGGAAATTAAATCTATAATTAACTTTTCCGGTGAATATAAATCTGACGCTTTAATTAATGAATGCTTATCTGGTAATGTATTGCAGTACAAAAAAATTTTGTCAGAGCTCTATGTGAATGTAATAAACCAAACATTTCTGCTTAGAATATTAAGCAACAAAATTTACCGTTTATTAAATATTAAAAAAGAGGAAGAGAAATATAGTAACATAGAAAGTTTATTGAATTCTTCAAAACCGCCAATTTTTTGGAAAGATAAGCCAATGGTAAAAAAACAACTATCTATTTGGAACTTAAAAGATCTTAATAATATAATTGAAGAAATAAATGATACAGAGGTTTTGTGTAAAAAAAATCCTCAAATTTCTAAAGCGATTTTTTTCAATTTTTTTACTAGAATATGCACAAAAGCTAATAATTATTCTTAATTACTTCGATGATTTTATCTAATTGTTCTAAGTTGTGATATTCAAATTTAATTAATCCAGAATTATTTTTTCTATTACTAATGGATATGTTCAGTCCTGTTTTTTCTTCAAGAGTTTTTTGCAAATCTAATATATTGGGGTCTATCTTTTTAATTAATTTAAATTTTTTATCTTTAAATTCTTTTGTTAAAACCTCTGTTTGCCTAACAGATAATTTTTTTTGTATTATTTTTTTAGCAATATAAATACCATTATTTACACCTATTAATGCTCTTGCGTGGCCAGCAGTAATATTTCCATTTTCGACCATCGATAATATTTCTTTTGGTAAATTTAATAAGCGAATTGAATTCACAATATAACTTCTGCTTTTGCCAATGAACTTACTTAATTTATCGTGATTATAATTAAATTCATTTATTAATCTTTGGTAGCCTTGTGCTTCTTCTATTGAATTCAAATCTTGTCTTTGAACATTTTCTACAATAGCAACTTCCAATGATTTAACATCACTTACATTTAATATAACCACAGGAACTTCATGGAGACCTGCATTTTGAGATGCCATCCATCTGCGTTCGCCTGCTATTATTTCGTATTTTTCGTTTATTGTCTTGCTTTGACGAACCACAATAGGTTGGATGACGCCTTGTTCTTTTATTGAATTTGTAAGGTCTTCTAAACTTTCCTTATTAAAGATTTTTCTAGGCTGAAATTTATTTCTAATAAGATTATTAATTGGTACTTTATTAGTTTTAACTTCCTTCGAAGAATCACCTAATAGCGAAGATAAACCTCGACCAAGTCCTTTTTTTAATCGGCTTTCATTCATTAGGCGGCACTCTCAAGAATATGTTCCTGCTTTAAAAACTCTTCAGCAAAACTCGAATAAGATTTGCTTCCTGAGCTATGCTTATCGTAGATTAAAACTGGAACTCCATGTGAGGGAGCTTCGGACAATCTAACGTTTCTTGGGATGACAGTTTGATATACTTTATTCTTAAAAAATTTCCTAGCTTCCATGTCTACTTCTGATGAAAGTTTATTTCTTTTATCAAACATTGTTAAAAGTACACCCCTAATATCTAGCTCTGGATTTAAATTAACTTTTATTCTATCAATTGTTTTCATAAGTTGGCTCAACCCTTCAAGGGCGAAGAACTCAGCTTGTAAAGGAACAATAAGTGATTTTGCGGCAACTAAAGCTGTAATTGTTAAAAGGCTCAGCGATGGGGGGCAGTCTATAAAAATATAGGAGAAATCATTATTAGGTTTTTTAATAAAACTGTCTATTTTATCTTTTAGTAAAAATGCCCTTCTGTTCTCGGTGGCTGTTTCAACCTCTAGCCCTGACAGGTCAACATTTGATGAAATGATTTTTAAGTTATCAATTTTTGTACTTTTAATTGCTTCTTCTAGCTCGCAATTGCCATTTAATATATCATAAACTGTTTTAGAATTTGAATTATTAGATAAGCCCAAACCAGTTGTGGCATTTCCCTGTGGATCGAGATCTATAACTAAAATTTTTTTATTTTTATATGAAAGTGCGGTAGCTAAATTAATAACTGTAGTCGTTTTTCCAACTCCACCCTTTTGATTAATTATTGAAATTATTTGTGTTTTTTTCAATTTATTTTCTTTTTAATTTATTAAGTTCAATTACAATCGAATCATCATTAGTTACACTTACCCTCTGCTTATACTTTATATCCCAAATTTTTGAAGCTTCATGTAGTTCTTCCTGACCGCTCTTTCCTAGAAAAACAAAAGTTTTTTTCCAATTTTCGTCTATATTGTGTATAAGTTCCAATATTATCTTAAGTGGTTTGAATGCTCTAGCTACAATAATATCTCCTCTAATTTTATCTATCTCTTGAAAAATATTTACATTAACTACTTCAATATCTAAACTTAACTCTTTAGATATTTTACTTAAAAAATTTGTTTTCTTCGGACTTTTATCAATTAGTTTAACTTTAACTGGTATGTTTCTATCTCTTGCAATTATTGCCAGCGCTAATCCTGGAAAACCCGCACCAGATCCTATATCTACTAGATTTTTATCATTTTTGTCAATAAAATCAATGATTTGGCAGCTATCCATAAAATGTCTTTCCCATATTGTATTTATTGTTGAATCTCCTATCAAATTAAGGTTCTTATTTTCCCTAATTAGCATTTCCTCGTATTTTTTAAATATTTTTATTGTTTCACGTGAAACACTATAAAATCTAGTAAATGTATCTATTTGATTCTCGTTAACCATTTAGGCGTTTACAACTTGCCTTTTATAATTTTTCTTAACGTGGGAAAGCAATATATATGCTGCTGCAGGCGTAATTCCATCAATTCTAAGTGCTTGCCCAAGAGTTTTAGGCTTAATTAAGCTAAATTTACTTTTAACTTCGTTAGATAATCCGCTTAACTTAGAATAATCGATATTTTCTGGTATAAGTAAATTTTCATCTTTCCTAAAGGCTATTATATCAGCTTCCTGTTTCTCAAGATAACCAGAATAGTGTGCACTAATCTCTATTTGCTCCTCTTCTTTTCGACTAGCTTTAGGTAGTTTTTTCCAAATAGTTCTTATTTTTTTGAAATTTACTCCATCACGTGACAATATATCAAAAGCAGATCTTTTTACTCCATCTTTTGCAATTTTTATAGAAAATTTATCAGCTTCATTTGGGGATATTTTCAATTTATTGAGACTCTTGGTTAAAATATTAATTTTATTGAATTTATTAGTAAAGAAAACATTTCTATCGGCTCTAACTAGTCCTATATTAATGCCAATCTGCGTTAATCTCGTATCAGCATTATCAGCTCTCAGGGTCAATCTATACTCAGCTCTGGATGTAAACATTCTGTAAGGCTCAGCAACACCTTTTGTAACTAAATCGTCTATCATCACCCCAATATATGCTTGGGCTCGGTCCAAGATAAGAGGTTCATGACCTTTAATTGACAATGCAGCATTAATACCAGCCATAAGTCCCTGGGCTGCCGCTTCTTCATAACCCGTTGTTCCATTAATTTGGCCAGCGAGATAAAGTGATTTAATTTTTTTAGTTTCTAGGGTATGAATAAGCTCTATTGGATCAACATAATCATACTCTATAGCATATCCAGGTCTTATTATGGATACTTTTTCTAAGCCACTGATTTTACTTAATAATTCCTGCTGGACCTCATACGGTAGAGACGTTGAAATACCATTTGGGTAAACTGTTGAATCATTTAAACCTTCAGGCTCTAAAAATATTTGATGTCTAGTCTTTTCAGAAAACTTAACTATTTTATCTTCAATAGATGGGCAATACCTAGGCCCAATACCTTTAATACTACCAGAGTACATGGCACTTTTTTTTAAATTTTTTCTGATAATCTCATGAACATATTTATTAGTGTAAGTAACGCTACAAACAATTTGCTTATTATAAGTTTTATTAGTCAAAAAAGAAAAATATTCTGGATCGTTATCGGCATCTTGTTTTTCTAAGTCATTATAATTAATTGTAGATCCATCTAATCTTGGAGGTGTACCAGTTTTTAATCTTCCTAATTTCATTTTAAATTTTTCTAATTGATCACTTAGACCTGTAGATGGTTTTTCATTGTGACGACCAGCTGGAGTTCGCTGATCACCAATATGAATTAAACCATTAAGAAAAGTTCCAGTTGTAAGAATCATTTTTTTACAATTTATTTTTTTTCCAGACTTAGTATGAAAACCAACAACTTGATTTTTATGGAAAATAAACTCAATTACTGGGTCCGAAAAAACTGTTAAATTACAGTAACTTAAAAGCATTTTTTGCATATATTTTTTATATAAAGCTCTATCAGACTGAGTTCTTGGGCCTCTAACTGCAGGACCCCTACTTCTGTTTAATAATCTAAATTGAATTGCAGATTTATCTGTGACTACACCCATTACACCATCTAAAGCGTCAATTTCTTTAACAAGGTGCCCTTTGCCTAAGCCTCCAATAGCTGGATTACAAGACATCTCACCAATTGTTTCGATCTTATGTGTAAACAATCCGGTGTTAACACCCATTCTCGCTGATGCTGCTGCTGCTTCACAACCGGCATGTCCACCACCAATTACTACAACGTCAAATGTTAAATCATCACTCATAATATTAATTTACAGGTGATTAATTTATTTACAAGAAAAGAGATTTTTTTTTTAAAAAAGTGTTGATTTTAATGGGTTATTTAAAGATTTAAAAAAGATGAAAAAATGAGCTAATAATTATTTACCAATACAAAAATCACTAAATATTTTTCCAAGCAATTCTTCAACGTCAACGTTTCCAACTATCATCCCAAGGTGTCGTGTTGCTAACCTTAGGTCTTCCGCCGCTTTATCAAAATCATTAAGTGATTTTTTCTTTTGGAATCTCTCTAAATGATAAACGCAATTTTTTAAGTTTTCTCTATGCCTTTCTCTTGTTATCAAAATATCATGAGTGTTTAAAAATTTTGTTTTTAATTTACTTTTTATTTTTACTAAAAGTTTATTTAAATTTAAATTTTGTTTAACTGAAATCAAAACATGATCATAAGCTCTAAATTTAGAGTTTGGCTTTCCTTTAATTAAATCTGATTTATTAATCACCAAAATGGCATTTTTATTGAGCAAACTCTTTAAAACAGTAGTAAAATTAACATTTTTTGATGATATCATAACTAGCTTTAAATCGGCATCTTCAGCACGATTCAGGGCTATTTTAATACCTTTTTTTTCAATTTCATTTTTTGATTCTCTTATTCCTGCTGTATCTGAAATAATTACTGGATACCCACCCAAGTTAAGATGTGTTTCAACTATATCCCTTGTTGTTCCTGCAATTTCTGAAACGATTGATGCCTCTCTTTTTGAAAAATAATTCAGCAAGCTAGATTTCCCTGAATTTGTTGGTCCGACAATTGCAATTTTGAATCCTTCTCTAATCCTTTCTCCAACGTTATTGTCGTTTAGTGTTTTCTTAATTTGCTTAAGAACTGTATAAGATATTTTTTGTATATTTTTATAAATATTTTTTGGCAAATTTTCTTCTGGAAAATCAATTTTTGCCTCAATGTGAGATAAAATTTCTAAAAGTTTTTCTCTCCATGAATTAAATATAACTGCGGTTTCCCCACTCATTATTTTAATTGCTTGTCTCCTTTGAATCTCTGTTTCAGATGAAATTAAGTCAGCGACACTTTCAGCCTTTAATAAATTTATTCTACCATTCTGAAATGCCTTCTTAGTAAATTCGCCAGCTTCAGCTAGACGGCAATCCTTAATCTTTGAAATAGCTTCATGCATAGTGCTAATTACTGCCCTGCTGCCATGGACATGGAATTCAGCTACATCTTCTCCTGTGTAGCTGTTGGGCCCAGGAAACCATATAAGAACGCCTTCATCGATCAGGTTTTTTTGCCCATTTTTATTGAATTTTCGGAGAGTCGCCACTCGAGGCACTGGTAATTTTTCGTTTGTAATTTTTTTAATTACTTCTTTAGTGCTTTTTCCTGAAACTCTTATAATCGCAATGCCAGAAACACCTGGACCAGTTGACAAGGCATAAATAGTCATCTTTTAATTAAACCAATTATATTTATGTCCATATTTACTTAAAATATTTTTATAAGGTAGATGCTTGTCGCTTGCATTTTTATAGATGGGTTGTCTAATTTGAATATTGCTAGCAGTTCGTGATTTTAAATCTTTTCTTTTATAAAATTCTAAACACTTTTTATTCCAAGGTAAATCGCAAAAACTCATGAGCTTTTTTGATTCTGTTTCAGGATCCTTAACAAAATCTTCAAGTTGCAAATCATATATAAATCCTGGATGTAATTCCTTGAAATCTTTAATTCTACGATGATAAATGTCAAAAAATTTAAAAATGTGTTCTATATTATGTGCCCAGGAAACATCACCAAGGTTATTTTTAAGAATTGATATAATGGATGCAATTGGTTTTCTTTTACAATTAATTATTTTAGCATTTGGGAATATTTTTTTTATTAGCCCTATGAAGAAAAAATTATCCAAAGATTTATCCGTAAATATATAATCACTATCTTTATTAATGAAACCTCTTTGTTTATATCTTTGAATAATACTTTCTTTTAAATTATGAATTCCAGAGTTAAAAGATTCATTAGAAACCATTTTTTCCCCAACATAAAAACTTATTATCGCAGTTTCTTCTCCTATAGAAATATTTTTTTCCCCAGAGGCAATTACTTTTTCAATCATAGTAGACCCACATCTTGGAACGCCCACAATAAATATCGGCTTTATTTCATTGTTAGTTTCCTTTGAAATGGAATTAGATTTTCCAATATCAAATAATTCCTTATTATTTGGTATTTCATCTAACCAATATTTTACACCCCTGTCATATCTTTTTTCTGCATACTTGTAATAGTGAGAATGTGCTTTTAATAAATAATTAAATTCTTTTTCAAAACTTTCATTTTGGTATTCATGTTTGGAAAGTAAAAAATTTCCATAAGCTATATCTTTTTGCGACAGTTTTTTTTCTTTCATTATTTTTTCTATTTTTATTTTTAGATTAGAATCTATTTTATCTTTTTTTAAATCAGTTAATGTTGAAAATGTTTCTAGATTTAAGGGTTGATGTTTTAATGATTTTTCATAATAATTAATTGCTTTATTAAATTCCCCTAACTGTTTGTAAGTATTTGCTAGATTGTGATATGCGTTTGCATGATTAGATTGCAGGTGTATTGCTTTTTTATATGAATCAATAGCTTCATTAAACTTTCCAAGATCTTTTAATATATTCCCTAGATTATTAAACGCTTTTGGATTATTGGGATTAATTTTAATTGCTTTTTTGTAAAACTTTTCTGCTTTTTCTGATTCTCCAAAAAATTTGTAAGTATTACCTAGATTATAATTTGCATCTAAGTGATTGGGATTAACTTCTAAAACCTCTTTAAATAATTTTTTTGCTTCTTCTTGTTTTCCAATTTCTAAGTATATATATGCTAAATTATGTTTAACATTAAGATGATTGGGATTAACTTTTAAAGCTTTTTGAAATAACTTTTCAGATTCATCATATTTTCTTTGTTGAAGATTTAATGTGCCCAAAAGATAAAGTGATTCTTCGTGGGAAGAATCAATTTTTAATGCTTTTTTATATAGATCTGCCGCAAGAACAAGATTGTTTTTCTTATGATTTTCAAAAGCTAGGCTGAGAATTTGTTTTATTTTTTTATTTTTTTCAGTCATTTTATTTAATATATTTAAGTATATAATTTTTGGTACAATTAAAGTCAATTATTAGTGATAAAACTAAAGAAACTATTGGAATTTTTAAATATATGGAAATTATTATTTTACAGCATATTAAAATCGAAGACCCCGGTTATATAAAGGATTTAATGTTATCTGAAAATTGTAAACTTACTACAATAGAAATAGATGAGGGTGAGCAAATTCCAAAAAATTTAGATAAATTTGATGCAATGTTTTGTATGGGTGGGCCGATGGATACTTGGATGGAAAAAGAATACCCTTGGTTAATTGAAGAAAAAAAAAAAATAAAAGATTTTGTAGTTAACCTTGAAAAACCATTTCTAGGATTTTGTTTGGGCTGTCAGTTGTTGGGAGAAGCGGTGGGTGGAAAGGTTGTAAAATCAATATCACCAGAAATAGGCATGTTAGATATTAATTTTTTAAATGAAGCAAAAGACGATTATATTTTTTCAACATTTCCTCCAAAAATAAAAGCCTTGCAATGGCACTCTTATGAAGTTCAAAACCTACAAAATAATAAAGAAATAAAAATATTGGCATCCTCTAATAAAACAAAAGTTCAAATATTTAAATATAAAAAGCATGCCTATGGAATACAGTTTCATATAGAAGCAAAAGATACTACGGTTGGTCAGTGGGGTTGTGTACCAGAGTATAAATCTGCACTGGTACAAGCTTTAGGAGAGGGTGCTTTAGAAAAATTTGATATAGAAGCTAAAAAAAATATGAAACAAATGAACCTTTATTCTGCTAGCTTATATAAATCTTTTAAAGAAAAAATAGTTAATAAAAATAAATCTTAATTTAACTTGGTTTATTCATTGAAGTAAAAAAGTCTGCATTGTTCTTGGTATTTCTTAATTTGGAAAGCAAAAATTCAATTGCCTCCATTGTTCCCATCGAACTTAAAATTTTTCTTAGAACATTCATTTTAAGCAAATCATCATTTTTAAATAACAATTCCTCTCTTCTTGTTCCAGATCTAGTTATATCTATTGCTGGGAAAATTCTTTTATCAGAAATTTTTCTATCTAATATTAGTTCACTATTACCAGTTCCTTTAAATTCTTCAAAAATTACTTCGTCCATTCTGCTACCAGTATCTATTAGAGCGGTAGAAATAATAGTAAGCGAACCTCCTTCTTCGATATTTCTTGCAGCACCAAAAAATCTTTTTGGTCTTTGAAGTGCGTTGGCATCAACCCCTCCAGTTAAAACTTTTCCAGAGCTTGGTATTACAGCGTTGTATGCTCTTCCTAGACGGGTGATAGAATCCAGTAATATAACTACATCTTTTTTATGCTCTGTTAATCTTTTAGCTTTTTCTATGACCATTTCAGCAACAGCTACGTGCCGAGAGGCTGGCTCATCAAATGTTGAGCTTATTACCTCTCCTTTAACTGTTCTTTGCATATCAGTTACTTCTTCAGGGCGTTCATCAATTAGCAGAACCATTAGGTAACACTCAGGGTGGTTAGCTGCAATTGATTGAGCAATGTTTTGAAGTATAATTGTCTTACCCGCCTTAGGGGGTGATATAATTAAAGATCTTTGACCTTTACCGATTGGACTTACTAAATCTATTAATCTTGCAGTTTGATCTGGTTTTTTTTCTACTTTGGTTTTCTCGACTTCCATTATCAATTGCTTGTCCGGGTAAAGGGGAGTTAAATTATCAAATGCTATTTTGTTTCTAGCTTTCTCTGGTTCATCAAAATTTATTTTGTCCACCTTAAGTAAAGCAAAATATCTTTCGCCATCTTTAGGCGCTCTAATTTCTCCTTCGATGGAATCTCCAGTTCTTAGTCCAAATCTTCTTATTTGACTAGGGCTTACATAAATATCATCTGGACCTGGTAAATAATTTGACTCGATGGCTCTTAAAAAACCAAAACCATCTTGCAAAACATCTAGGACGCCACTTCCGGTAATTTGCTCATTTTTTTGTGCAAGTTTTTTTAATATAGCAAATAATATTTCTTGCTTACGCAAAGTGCTAGGATTTTCGATTTCAAGCTGTTCAGCATGTGTGATTAATTCCGATGGTGATTTCTTTTTTAGTTCTTCTAAATTCATATGTGGGATGTTTGTTATTGAGAAATGTATCTCTAATATAGTATTTTTTTATAAAATTACAAGTCTCATAATGGTTTAAAAACCACTACTAATATTATGCCTATTAACAAAAGCGTTGGTATTTCGTTGATTATTCTATAATGCGCAGAGCTTAGGGTGTTGTTATTTTCGTTAAATTTTTTTAAACATCGAAGTAAAAATAAATGATAAATAGTCAAAGCAATAACAAAAAGTAACTTTAATTTTAACCAAAGAAAACTAACATTATCTACACCTATAACATAAATTAACAATATTCCGAAAATCCACGACAAAATCATTGCGGGATTCATAATGTAGATGAAGAGTCTTCTTTCCATAACTTTAAAGGTGTCTGATAATTCTTTGGGTTTGTTATTTTTAATTGCTTCGCTATGATAAACAAAAATTCTTGGTAAATATAAAAGGCCAACCATCCATGAGATCACGGCTATTAAATGAACTGATTTAAATAGTAAATATATATTCATTAAATTTTTTTATAAACCCAGGCAAGGACATTTTGTATATTTATTAGGACAGATTACTGACGAAATAAATTTGCCTCTTGTTTCTTGTTGTAAAACTAATTCACCAAGTCCCTTAATAAAATATTTATCAATTCCCAATGCTGGAACTCTTTTATAAAAACTGCAACCGTTTTCTTCAGCTAATTTCTTATATTCTATATCTAACTCCACAAGTGTTTCCGAGTGCTCCGAGACAAACGCCACGGGAACTATAACTATACCCTTTTTTTCTTTTGAATATTTAATAATTTCTGTATCTGTTGACGGCCCAATCCATTTCAAGGGACCCACTCGGCTTTGATAGCTTATTACATGATCCAAATTTTGATCCTTTAACCTAAACATGATCGATTTAACTGATTCTTCAACTTGCCATTGGTAAGGGTCTCCTTTTTTTATTTTTATTTCAGGTAGACCATGCGCAGAAAAAAGTAATTTAAAATTTTTATCCTCTACATTGTTAAGTGTTTTTTTAATCAAACTAACGTGAGATTCTAAAAAATTATTTTCCGTGGGATAGCAGCAAATTATTTTTGTTTTGACATTAAAATTTTCTTTTTTGCATAAATCATTCCATTCATTAATCGACGATCCAGAAGTTGCGGCAGAAAACTGAGGATAAAGTGGCAAAAGTATTATTTCTTCTGGATTAAATTCTCTAACTTTTTTTATTACTTCGCTAGCGCGCGGGTGCCAACAACGCATAACAACAAAACATTTATAATCACCTTTTGTTGATAGACTATTTTCTAAACTTACTGCTTGCTTTTGGGTTAATTCAAGAATTGGTGATTTGTTTCCAATTTCTTTATAGATGTTTTTTGCGATAGGGGCTCTTCTTTTGGAAATAAACTTTGCTAAGGGATATCTAAAAATTGAGGGAATGCTAAGTATTTCTGGGTCATTGAATAAGTTAAAAAGAAAAGGCTCGACACTTTCTAGTTTATCAGGGCCCCCCAGGTTAAATAAGATAACTGCTTTTTTCATTTTATTTTTTATCTCTAATAAGTTGAACAATATATTCTATTGTTTCAGGTTTAATCTCGGGTAAGACGCCATGACCTAAATTAAATATATAAGGATAATCTTTAAATATATCGAGATATTTTTCAGTATTTTTTTTAATAACTTCTTTTTCTCCTAATAATATTTTGGGATCTAAACCACCTTGTATTGGAATGCCTTTTAATTTTTCCTTAATCCACTTAGGATTAACTTCATAATCAATACTAATACAGTCTGGTTTAACTGTTGAACAAAAATCTATATAGTTTTCCCCAATCCCTTTTGGAAAGCAAATAACAGGAATTTTTTTAGATTTCACGTGTTCTACTATTTTAAGTATTGGAATATAACAATAATTTGGAAGTTCTTTTTTGGTAGCAATCCAGCCCAAGAATCAAATATTTGTATTGTGTCAGCGCCAGCTTCTATTTGTTTATCAATATGTAAGCATATCATTTCTTCTAATTTTTTTAATAATCTATTTATTAAAAATTTGTCTTTATTTATTTTCTCAAAATTAAAATTATTTTTTGGTGATTTTTTATTAAGCATATATAATAACAAAGTCCAAGGAGCGCCAACAAATCCAATAAGGTTTTTTTTCTTCAGGTTTTTTTTAACTAATTCAATTCCTTTATAAATAGGTAATAATCTTTGAACAAAATCTACTGGGTCGGTATCAATTATATTATCTAAATTAAAATCATCTAATGTTGGGCCCAAACCTTTTTTAAATTCAACTTTTTGACCTAAAGCAAAAGGTATCATTAATATATCTGAAAAAATTATTGCAGCGTCCAAATCAAATCTTTTCATTGGTTGTAGTGTAATTTCGTTAACTAGATTTGGTTGTAAGCAAAGTTTTATAAAATCAGGATTCTTTTTTCTTATTTCTCTAAATTCTGGTAAATATCTCCCAGCTTGACGCATAAACCAAATTGGAACATACGAAGTTTTTTTTTCCTCTATGCAAGATCTTAATGTATCGTTCATTAATATATTATATTATTAATTTAGTAGTAGTAATAGGTCCTGTTAATAGCGTTATTAATTAGTTGTGTACAGTTTATCCATAAAATCTGTTAATAATATATATTATAAACTATTGATTTCTTTACATAAGTTTCGAAGTGTTAATTTTTATAGGGATTTGTTTATAATTTATTAACGTATATAAATTGTTTAAGATCTTGTTGATTATTATTAATAAAATCAATTAGATTAAGAATTTATGAATATTGTTTAATATTAATAGTTTATCAACAGCATTATGAACAAGATCTACCAAGTTTATCAAGTATCAGATTCAACCGGAGAAACCTTAGATAGAATATTTTTAGCACTAAAGGCCCAATTTTTAAGTTTCGAATGTAAAACTATTCACTATTCTTTCACAAGAACAGAAAATCAAATAAATAAAATTATTTCTAAGTGTCAAAGCGAAAAAAATATAATAATTTTATATACAATTGTAGATAAGGATCTAGCAAACTACATGAAGATAGAAAGTAAAAAAAATAACATTCCTAGTTTTGAAGTTCTGGGCAGCTTAATCTCTGATTTTTCTAAATTATTAAATCAAGAGGCAAATCGAAAACCTAGTGGCCAACATATTTTAGATGATGATTATTATAAAAGAATTGAAGCTGTCCAATTTACAATATCACACGACGACGGAAAAATTATATCTGATCTAGACAAATCAGATGTAGTGTTGGTGGGAGTAAGCAGAACCAGCAAAACACCAACATCAATTTATTTAGCCAACAGAGGATATAAGGTTACAAACATTCCTCTTATCCCAAAAAAAAATTTACCCAATCAAATCCTGCAAGCAGAAAAAAAATTTTGTGTGGTGGGGCTCGTTTGTGACGCAACAAGACTTTCAGATGTTAGAAGAAATAGAATTCAATCTATAAACGAAGATAGACCTAGCGACTACACTGATGAAAAAAAAATTATTAATGAATTAGAGGTTTCAAAAGAAATATTTAAAAAATACAATTGGCCCATTATTGATGTAACAAGAAAATCTGTAGAAGAAACAGCGGCATCAATCATAAAAATATTAGATATTATAAATTCCAGATGATTAATAAAATTATTCTTGCATCAAAAAGTGAGGTAAGAAAAAAAATCTTAAGTGATAATGGTATCGAATTTGAGGTAATACCAGCCAATGTTGATGAAGACTTGATTAAAGAATCGTTAAAAGAAGATAACGCTACACCAAAAATAATATCAAAAAATCTTGCAGAACTTAAAGCTAATAAAATTAGTCAAAAAGAAAATGGAAAAATTGTAATTGGAGCTGATAGCGTCATAGATTTAAATGGTGAAATTATATCAAAACCCAAAAGCAGAGATGAAGCCTTATCTATCTTAGAAAAGCTAAATGGAAAAAAACATCAGTTAATAAGCTCTGTGTGTATATCTAAAAGTGGATCCATGATATGGAATTATACTGATACAGCAACTTTAACAATGAAGAAAATGAGTTTAAAGGAATTAAAAGCATATTTAGCAAAAATAAAAGATAAAGAATTGTATGCTTACAATGTTTACCAAATTGAGGCTGGTGGTAAATTTTTATTTTCAAAAATAGAAGGAGATAAAGATACCATAATGGGTTTGCCGGTAAAAAAAATAAAGGAGTATTTAAAAAATTATGAATGAGTCTATTTTAATTATAATGGAAAATTTATAATGAAAAAATATCTAGTTATAGGAAATCCAATCGAACATTCTTTATCACCTAAATTACACAATCATTGGATCAAGGAAAACAAAATAAAAGCTATTTATGACAAAAGACAACTTAATGAAAATGATATTGAAAAAATAATATCTGAGGTAAAAGAAAATAAAATTGATGGAGTAAATGTAACCGTCCCATTTAAAAAATCTGTTATACGATTTTTAGATAAATTGACACCAATTGCTAATGAAACTCAATCAGTAAACACAATCTATAAAGAAAAAAATAAAGTTATTGGTCATAATACAGATGTATCTGGTTTCGAACTTTCATTAAAAAATATTAATTATGACGCTAAAAATAAAAATATATTTATTTTAGGCGCCGGGGGTGTTGCCCCCTCTATTATATTAGCTTTAGAAAAAATGAATATATCTAAAATTATTTTAAGTAATAGAACTAAAGAAAAAGCTGAAAATTTAAAAAATGTATTTAAAAATTTAGAAATCGTAGATTGGGGAAAAACTCCAAATTTTGATATGATAATTAATGCTACAAGCTTAGGCCTCAAAACCGGTGAAGAAATTAAATTAGATTACTCCAGCATAGGTCAAAATAAATTATTTTATGATGTTATTTACAACCCAACCAAAACACAATTTCTTTTAAAAGCTGAGAAATTTGGAAACAAAATTGAAAATGGAAAAATGATGTTTATATATCAAGCGCATCAATCTTTTACTCTTTGGCATAAAATTATACCAAAAATAGATGATAAAACGATTAATTTATTGAATGTATGATTAAAATTGGAATGTTAGGAGATATAGGAGCGGGCAAAAGCTTTGTAGCCAAACAATTTGGATACCCAGTATTTAATGCTGATGAGGAAGTTTCTAAACTATATAAAGAAAGTAAAAAATGCTATGCAAAGCTTAAAAAGGCACTTCCAGATTATATAATTTCTTTTCCAATTAAAAAAAAGCACATCTCTAAAGCTATTATAGATAACAAAAAGAATATAAAAAAAATTGCTAAAATTATCCATCCCGAAGTTAGATTTAGAATGAATAATTTCATTAAAAAAAATAAGGATAAAAAAGTTGTTATTTTAGATATTCCACTGTTAATAGAAAATAAGTTAAATAAAAAAAACGATATTTTAGTTTTTATTGATGCTCCCCAAAAAAAAATTAATAAAAAATTAAAAAAAAGGCCTGGTTTCAATAAAAATATTCTAAAAAAGTTAAGAAAAATTCAACTTTCTTTAGAAATTAAAAAAAAAAAATCCAATTTTATTATAAAAAATAATTTTAATAATAAATCAGTTAAAAAAAGTGTTAAAAGTATTTTAAAAAAAATTTTAATAAATGCTTGAAATAATATTAGATACAGAAACAACGGGTTTATCAATTGCTGAAAAACATAGAATAGTAGAAATTGGTTGCATCGAATTAAATAATCAAATTGCCACAAAAAATATTTTTCACGAATATCTAAACCCGCAAAGATCAGTTTCAGAGGCAGCTTATAATGTGCATGGATATTCAAATGATTTTTTGTCTGATAAAAAAAATTTTTCAGAAATTTCAGAAAAATTTCTAAATTTTATAAAAGATAAAAAAATTATAATTCATAATGCTGTCTTTGATTTGTCTTTCTTGAATTACGAATTAAGACTTATAAAAAAAAAAGAAATTACAAAAGAAAATACAATAGATACCCTGGAGATAGCCCGTCAAAAATATCCTGGTTCTCAAAACTCTCTAGATGCACTTTGCAAAAGATTTAATATTGATAATTCAAAAAGAGAAAAACATAGTGCACTTTTAGATTGTGAGCTACTTAGAGAGGTTTATATAAATCTAGTAGATCAGAAAGAACCCAAGTTGGATTTAAATAGTGGCAGTATTGTTAGTTCAGAAACAAATAAAAGTTTAGAAAAAAAAATAACAGGTTCAAAAAAAATTATAAAAGCTAGCAGTATTGAGTTAAAAGATCATAAAAATTATCTTAAAACCAATCTTCAAAAAAATTATTATAATTAATTATTATTTCTTTCATTATACATTTTTTCAAAGTTAATTTCTTTATTAACCATAATATTTTTTACTCCTGCTTCCGCAAATAAATAAACAAACATTTTATATAATGCTGGATATACTTCCGTAGGTATTTTTATTAAAACTATTTTTTCTAATTCTTTTTTATCTATATTTTTGTTTTCGATAGATACCAGCGCAGCAAGATTAATCTCAGTTAAAATTTTATTTTTCATTTCTGGCCCAGGTAATAATTTTAAAATTGTATTTACCTCGACAATATTATCCTTAAATGGTTTGCTTTTTATTTCAAAATTTAAAGTATATTTTGCTATCTCTTTTTCCAACATATGAAAAGTTTGCGCACTAGGTATTTCGAAAGAAATGTCTTTGATAAATTTTGATACGATTTTATAGCTCATTTTTTATTTTCCTTTGTTAATGATTCTTTCGTTTTTTCCTCAAATTCACCTTCGACTATATTTTCATCTCCTCTTTTTTTTTTAAACTTTGAAGTAATTATTTTTATAAAAATTTTTCTTGTAAAAGGCACAATTAATAAAAAACCAATTATATCAGTTAAAAACCCCGGTATTATAAGAAGCAATGCGGCAAAAGCTAATGCAGCTCCCGATATCATTTCGTATATTGGGATTTCATTTTTAACTATCTGTTTAAAACCCGACCTAATTGCATTTAAACCTTCAAGTCTTGCAAAAAAAATTCCAGTAATTGCGGTAAAAAAAATTAAAAAGATAGTGTTAAACGCCCCAATTGTTCCACCCACTTTTATCATAAAGTAAATTTCCACCAAAGGAATACCAATTATAAAAAGTAATATTGCGTTCATTTGTCAGAGTATTTTTATTTGCATACTATATCATTTAAGTACTATAATCAAAATACTCATGGGACAGCAATTTGGATACATTGACATAATTTTACTAGCTATGTTCGCTGGTTTTGTTTTTTTAAGACTTAGAAATATTCTAGGTAGAAAAACTGGCCATCAAAGAAAAACGGTTAATAAATATTTCCCAAAAGGTATGGAGGTTCTTAAAGATATAGAAATCAACGAAGCTATGAAAAGAGGCGAAGTTGATGAAGATGCTAAAAAACAGTTTTTAAAAGGAGCTGAAGCAGCATATGAGCAAATAATTACGTCTTTTGCTAAAGGAGATAAAAAGTCTTTAAAACCTTTGTTGGCAAAAAATACGTTTGCTCTTTTTTCTGAAGCTATAGACGCAAGGAAGAGTAAACAATTAAAAAATGAAATTACATTTATTGGAATAAAATCTACAAAAGTTGAAGAATTTAAAAAAATTGAAAATATTTATCGCGCAACAGTTAATTTTGTAAGTGAAATAATTACTTGTGTTAAAGATAAAAATGATAAGCTAATTGAGGGAAGCCCCGATAAAATTAAAACTGTTAACGATGTTTGGAAGTTTTCAAAAAATATGTGGAGCCAAGATCCCACGTGGTATTTGGTTGACACTACAAATGATTAGTGAAAAAAACATATAAAGCTACATTAAAAGACAAGAAAGAATGGTTAGAATTCACAGAACATCTTAGTGATGTTTATGACAAAGAGACATCCACCACAAAAAGCAATGAAAACCTAGGCAAATTTAGAAAATTAGATTTGCATGGATCTTCACTCGATGAAGCAAATAAAATCGTAAAAAATTTTATAATAAATTCTTTTAACGATGGGTATAAAAGACTTTTGATCATAACTGGAAAAGGCTCAAGATCTAAAAATCGTAACAATCCTTATTTATCTGAAAAATTAAGTGTACTAAAACATTCGGTGCCTGAGTATATTAAAAATGATAAAAATTTAGAAGATAAGGTTTTTCAAATATTAAAAGCTGACCAAAAAGATGGAGGTGAAGGAGCCATTAATGTTATTTTGAAGAAAAATAAAAATCTTAAAGAATAAATTTTGATAAATCTGTATCTTTTGCTAGCTCGCCAAGGTTTTTCGTGACATAAGTTTCGTCCACAATAATTTTTTCTCCACCTCTATCAGTTGCCGTAAAACTGATATCATCTAAAACTTTTTCAATAATTGTATAAAGTCTTCTGGCGCCAATATTTTCTATTGTAGAATTAATTTCAGTTGCTAACTTTGCTATTGTTTCAATGCCATCTTTGGAAAATTCCAGTGTAACATTTTCTGTTTTTAAAAGTTCTGTATATTGTTTAATCAAACTATTATCGGGCTCTTCTAATATTCTTCTAAAGTCATCACTAGTCAAAGCGTTTAATTCTACTCTAATAGGTAATCTGCCCTGAAGTTCAGGCAACAGATCAGAAGGTTTTGCTAATTGAAAAGCCCCCGACGCAATAAATAGAATGTGGTCAGTTTTGATTGTACCATGTTTCGTACTAACAGTAGTGCCTTCGATGAGTGGTAACAAATCTCTTTGAACTCCTTCTCTAGAAACATCTCCACCAACACGATCACTTCTAGCAGATACTTTGTCAATTTCATCCAAAAATACAATTCCATTATTTTCAGTTGAACTTTTAGCTGACTTTATAATTGTATCTTGTTCGATCATTTTGTCTGATTCTTCAGCAATCAAGATTGTATGAGATTCTTTTATTGTCATTTTTTTCTTTTTACCTTTTTTAATATTTTTACCCAGCATTTCAGATATATTTATCATCCCAACATTTGCACCTGGCATACCAGGTATTTCAAAACTTGGCATACTTGATGCATCATTTACTTCAATTTCAATTTCATTATCATCAAGATCTCCGCTTCTCAGCCTTTTTCTAAAACTCTCTCTGGTAGCTACACTTGCTTTGTTACCAACAAGTGAATTAAGAACTCTTTCCTCAGCTGCTTGAGCGGCAGCAGTGTAAACTTCTTTTCTCATTCTTTCTTTTTCAATAGCTATGGCAATTTCAAGAAGATCTCTAATTATTTGTTCTACGTCTCTTCCTACATAACCAACTTCAGTGAATCGAGTAGCCTCCACTTTTATGAAAGGAGCTTCAGCTAATTTAGAAAGTCTTCTTGATATTTCTGTTTTTCCTACACCCGTAGGTCCGATCATAAGAATATTTTTTGGCAAAACTTCATCCTTCATATCACCTTTAAGCGCTTGTCTTCTCCATCTGTTTCTAAGGGCAATCGCAACTGCTCTCTTTGCCGCTTTTTGACCAATAACATATCGATCTAATTCTGAAACTATTTCTCTTGGAGATAATGAGGTAACTACAGATCTATCATTTTTTTCTTTCGAAGATTCTTTTTTTTGAAGCTGTGTTACATTTGTTTTTTGTTTCATTAGATTAAATTTTTTCTAAAGTTATATTATTATTTGTATATACACATATTTCAGATGCAACTTTTATAGATTTTTTAGCAATTTCTTCTGCAGTCAATTTAGAATCCATTAATACCTTGGCTGCCGCTAAAGCGTAATTGCCTCCAGATCCAATTCCAATAATTCCTTCTTCAGGTTCTAACACGTCACCTGTTCCAGAAATTATAAAACTTTTTTCTTTATCGGCAATAGCCATTAAAGCCTCTAATCTTCTTAAATATTTATCAGTTCTCCAGTCCTTGGCTAGTTCAACAGCTGCACGAGTAAGGTTGCCGGCGTGTTTTTCTAATTTAGCTTCTAATCTTTCAAATAATGTTAAGGCGTCTGCGGTTGATCCAGCAAAACCAGCTATTACATTTCTTTTTTCAATTTTACGAACTTTTTTTGCAGTGCTCTTTAATACTGTATTGCCAAGACTAACTTGACCATCTCCAGCAACAACAACATCATTGTCTTTTCTTATTAATACAATTGTTGTTCCATGCCAATTAGATTTATCATTCATTCATATTCTATGTAGATATTCATTTAAGATCTTCAAGTGCTTAAATCCACTTTATTGATATATTGTTAAATTACTTATATACCTTGGTAATAAATAAAGACATGTTGTATGGCAAGAAAAGCTAAAATAATTAGAAAAACTAAAGAAACCAACATAACGGTTGAATCAAATATAGATGGCACAGGAGTCTATAAAATTGAAACTAAAATAGGTTTTTTAAATCATATGTTGGAACAGCTTTCCAAACATTCTTTAATTGATTTAAAAATATTTGCTAAAGGTGATACCCATATTGATTTACACCACACCACAGAAGACACAGGTATAGCCATTGGTGAATGCATAAAAAAAGCACTTAAGACATCAAAAGGTATTAGAAGATATGGTCACGCCCTAATTCCCATGGACGAAACATTAACCAGAGTATCAATTGATGTTTCTAATAGACCTTATTTAGTTTGGAAAGTTAAATTAAAAGTAGAAAAATTAGGGGAAATGGATACTGAGTTATTTAAGGAATGGTTCCAAGCGTTCTCACAGTCAGCAGGAATTACGTTGCATGTAGAAAATGTATATGGCGATAACAGTCACCACATTATCGAGTCTTGTTTTAAAGGTCTCGCAAGATCATTAAGGCAAGCTTTGGAAATTGACAAAAGAATTAAAAACAAGATTCCCTCAACAAAAGGAACTTTATAATTTTAAAAATGATAATCTTCCCTGCAATTGATATAAAGGCAGGAAATTGTGTAAGGCTTTTAAAAGGAGATTTTAATAAAATTACACAGTATAAAAAATCCCCCTTGGACCAAGCAAGTGAATTTAGTACTTTAGGATTTAAAAATTTACATATAGTTGATCTAGATGGGGCACTCACAGGAAGATCCATAAACACAAAAATTATTAAAGAAATTATTTTAAAAACAAAAATAAAAATTCAATTAGGTGGAGGAATAAGATCTTTAGAACAAATTGAAATTTGGTTAAATGCGGGTGTAGATAAAGTGGTTTTAGGAACAGCGGCTTTAGAAAATTTAAATTTCCTTAAAAAAGCTTGTGAGAAGTTTAAAAAAAAAATTGCTGTAGCGCTCGATGTAAAAAAAGGCCACCTATCTTCATCTGGGTGGAAAAAAAACACTTTGATTAGCCCTTTAGATTATTTGAAAGAAATAGATAACTTTGGAGTTTCTCGAGTAATTTATACAGATATAGATAAGGATGGCAGCAAATTAGGAGCAAGTATTGATGAGACTTATAAACTTTCTTTAAAAACTAAAATTCCTATGGTAATTTCTGGAGGAGTTGGATCGATAGAAGAAGTAAAGAAAATAATATCTTTAGGCTCCGATCAAGATAAAAGTCATTCTTTTGGAAAAAAGATAGAAGGAGTTATTGTAGGTAAAGCTATTTATGATGGAAATATTAATATTAAGACTCTTAGTAAAATTATCTAAATGTTAAAGAAAAGAATTATACCGTGTTTAGATATTAAAGAAGGAAGAGTTGTTAAAGGAATTAATTTTTTAAATTTAGTAGATGCAGGTGACCCAGCTGAACAAGCTAAAATATATAATGATGGTGGAGCAGATGAGATTTGTTTTTTAGACATAACGGCTTCAAGTGAAAACAGAAATACGATCTTAGAAGTTGTTAAAAAAACAACAAATAAATGTTTTGTTCCATTAACTGTAGGTGGGGGAGTACGCACCTTACAAGATATAAGCAATTTATTGCTTGCCGGTGCCGATAAAGTTTCAATAAATACTGCTGCTGTTATCAATGAAAATCTAATACAAGATAGTGCAAAAAAATTTGGCTCACAATGTATTGTTGTTGCTGTAGATGCAAAAAAAACCAATGAAAGTTGGGAAGTTTTTACCCATGGAGGAAGAAAGCCTACTGGGAAAAATGTGTTAGATTTTGTAAAAAAAATGGAATCTTTAGGCGCCGGCGAAATACTACTTACTTCAATGGACAGAGATGGCACAAAAAAAGGTTATGATTTAGAATTAACAGAAAAAGTATCTAGTTCTGTCAATATACCAATCATAGCATCAGGTGGTGTTGGAAACTTGGAACATTTGTACGAAGGATTTGCTATAGGAAATGCAAGTGCTGTTCTTGCAGCATCAATATTTCATTTTGGAGAATATTCAATAGCAGAGGCAAAGCAATATTTGGACTCAAAAGGTATACCTGTTAGAATGTAAAAATGCTTAAACCCTTAGAAGAGTTAGTAAATATTATTCGTCAACGAAAAAATGTTGACCACAAAGATTCTTACACTAATAAATTATTAAACAATAAAAAAATGTGTATTGATAAAGTAAACGAAGAAGTTAGTGAATTGATAGAAGCAATTGAAAAAAATGATAATCAGACACATGAAGCGGCAGATGTTTTGTATCATTTAATGGTGCTTTTAGAAGCAAATAATATTAAAATTGAAGATGCAATGGATGAGTTGAAGAAAAGACAATAATGACTTACGATAAAAATAATATTTTTGCTAAAATTCTAAGAGGCGAGATACCTTGTAAGAAAATTTATGAAGACGAATATGTTTTGGCTTTTCATGATATAAACCCTCAAAAGAAAGTGCATGCGCTAGTAATACCAAAAGGTGAGTATATCGATTTAGATGATTTTAATATAAATGCATCTGAAAAAGAGACTGTGGGCTTGTTTAAAGGAATATCAATAGTTGCAAAAGAAATCGGAGTGTCCCCAGCACTAAAAGGTGCTGGCTATAGATCTTTAGTTAATGTTGGAGATCATGGCGGGCAAGAGGTCCCACATTTACATTTTCATATTTTTGGGGGAGAAAAAGTTGGTAAAATGGTTTCTTAAAGTTCACTTTCTTTTGGAATTTTAAACAGAATATCTTCAAAATTTTTGTTTGTGAGTATGTCGTCAATTATAAAATTAACATTATTTGAGTATGAATCTACAGTTTGCCAACCTCTTAATTCTAGTGAATTTTTGTCGAATAATATTTTTAAATAAATTTTTCCTTCCTCAATATAGCTGAAACTAATTAGATCCGAACTTATTTGCTCAGCTTTATTATCTTTTATTAAATTAATTATTTTATTTTTATCAAGAATAATAAAAAGAGGGGTTCTTTTGATTGGATATAAATAAATTTTTTTATACTTTTTTTTAATTATGGCAAGAGTTCTACCGTTAGATACCAAAACTTTTTGTTTTATATTGAAGTAGTCGCACTTCATTAATAATGGATACTTAATAACACATTTCCCAACTTCTTTTTTATCACCAATTTGTTGTTTAAAATTAAAAGATAGAGTGTTGATTTTTAATATTTTATTTATAAGATTTTTTTGAAGATCTGCATAAGTAATTGTTGTGGAAATAAGATAAACAAATAGTATTCTTATAAAAAAAATTATTATTTTTTTCAAACGAACCTACAGAATTTCCCTTTTACCTACGTGATTTGCTTGACCCACAATACCTTCTTTTTCCATAGTTTCCATAATATTTGCAGCTCTATTATAACCAATTTGTAATTTTCTTTGCAAAAAGCTTGTTGATGCCTTTCCTTCAGATTTTATAATATTTACAGCTTTCATATATAACTCGTCTTTTTCGCTTACAATATTTTCTGTTCCTTCTGTTTCCTTATCTTTAATAATTGTTATTTCATCAATATAATCGGGTTTACCTTGAGATCTTAGGTAACTATTTACTTTTTCAATTTCAGATTCAGAAACGTATGGACCATGAATTCTAATTATTCTATTTGCCGAAGACATAAATAACATATCTCCTTTTCCTAATAATTGCTCAGCTCCCTGCTCACCTAAGATTGTTCTACTGTCAATTTTTGAACTTACTTGAAATGAAATTCTCGTAGGAAAATTTGCTTTGATAGTTCCGGTGATTACATCAACACTGGGTCTTTGTGTTGCCATGATTATATGAATTCCCGCAGCTCTTGCCATTTGCGATAGTCTTTGTATGTAATTTTCAATTTCCTTTCCAGCCACAAGCATTAGATCAGACATTTCGTCAACAACTACAACAATAAAAGGCATATGTTTTTTATGTTTTGAATTATAACCATCTATATTTTTTACACCGACGCTCGTCATTAATTTATATCTGCTTTCCATTTCTTTCACGGCCCAGCCAAGTGCGGCTGTAGCTTTTTTAGCTTCCGTAATAACTGGACAAAGCAAATGTGGGATTCCCTCATAAGCAGATAATTCTAACATTTTAGGATCAATTAGAATTAAATTGCATTTTTCAGGAGTATATTTGTATAGTAAAGATAATATTATAGTATTGATACATACAGATTTTCCAGAACCAGTAGTTCCTGCAATTAATAAATGAGGCATTAAAGAAAGATCTCCTACAATAGGATTCCCAGAAATACTTTTTCCTAATGCTATAGGAAGTTTTATTTCTTTTTTATTAAATTTTTCATCAGCAATAATTTCATTTAAGAAAACATTTTCTCTTTTTGAGTTTGGGATTTCAATACCAATAGTATTTTTTCCTGGGATTGTAGCAACTCTAGTTGAAATAGAACTAGTATTTCTTGCTATGTCATCTGCTAAACTAACTATTTTTGAAACTTTTATTCCTGAGGCCGGTTCAAATTCATTTAACGTAACAACAGGACCGCAACTAATTCTTTTTATTTTTCCTTCTACACCAAAATCGAGTAAAATTTTTTCTAAGAAATCCGAATTTTTCTTTAATTCCACACTATCTATGTTTTTACTATTTCTTAATTCATTGTTTGTTTCTAAAAAATTAGTTGGTGGTAGTTTAAAATTAGTAGTTGGAGATTTTATTTCATTATCTTTTGCAAAAGGTAATATTGGTTGTTCTTTTTTACTTAAATTTTCTTCAAAATTATTAGTTTCTGGAATTTTATAATCAATATCACTATCATTTTTTTTTTTAGCAAAGAAATTAAAAACGTTTATAATTATTTTGAAAGGTAAAAGTAAAACTTTTGTTGTTTCTTTTAATTTTAAACTTAAACTTAATATAAAAAATAACAGGGAAATAAATAACAGTGCTAATGCTAAATACTGATTGTTGCTTAAACTTTTTAATATGTAAATATTTTCTTTAACAACCTCTCCAACAAACCCACCATTTCCATTATCTATAAGCCAAAACGAGTTGTTATAAAAAATACTAAAAAAAGTGGAACTTGAAATAGTGTAAATTAAAGTAAAAAAAATTTTAGGAATAAAATTTAAAAGTTTTTTATCTACTATTAATTTTAAAGACCAATAAAAAATATTAACGCTAATCAAAAATGATGTTAGACCAATAGCCTGAAGTAAAAAGTCAGATATTACACTACCGTAAAATCCTCCAAAATTCGCGATTTTAATATTTTCAGGTGAGTATATAAAGTTAGGATCACTAGGCGAGTAGCTTGCAATAGATATAAAAATAAAAATACTCAGCAAAGCAAATAGAATGCCAGATAGCTCAATAAGTCGATTTTTAGCAAAGTAACTAATTTTTATTAAAATTTGAGATTTCATTTTTTTAGAATCAATTAATTAACTTTGTATCATTTATTAATAATTGTTAAAATTAATTTATAAAAAACAAATCATGAAAAAACAAAAAGTATGCATCGTGGGTGGTGGTTTAACGGGTTTAATAACAGCAATTACCCTTTCAAAATTAAATTTAGAGATAGATTTAATTACTGATAGCAATAATCATAATTTAAGATCAAATAGAACGTTGGCAATTTCACAAAGTAATTTTAATTTTATCAAAGATTTAAATATTTTTAAATTAACAAAAAAAGATTTTTGGCCTTGTGTTAAAATGAAATTGTATACGGAAGCAGAGAACAAAAACTTTTCTGAAATATTTTATTTTGAAAATAAAGAAAAAAATATTTTATATATTGTAGAAAATAAAAAAGTAATAAATTTAATGAATAAAAAAATTAAACAAATTAAAAACATATCTTTAAAAAAAAATAAAAAAATATCAAAAATTAATTCGACCGGTTCATTAAAAAGTGTAAAATTTAATAATTATACTTCAAATTATAATTTAGTAATTATTTGCACAGGACATAAATCACCATTAGTAAAAAATATTTTTAAAGATAAAATTCTTGAGCATTCTTATGAGGAAATGTCTGTCACTACGATTATAAAACATACCCCCACTAAAAATAATATTGCTAGACAACTTTTTCTAAATAATGAAATATTAGCATTGCTCCCAGTCTCAAGCACAAAAACATCAATCGTTTGGTCGGTAAAAAAAAAATTAGTTAAAAAAAATATTTCTTTTATAAAAAAAAAAATAGAAACCTATACAAAAAATTATTATAAAAAAATAAAGTTTTTTACAACTTTGGAATTTAAAGATTTAAATTTTTTTCTTAGGAAAAAATATCATAACGATAGAATTTTATTATTTGGAGATGCTCTTCATGTTGTTCATCCATTAGTTGGTCAAGGTTTTAATATGATATTAAGAGATTTATACTCTTTAAAAAAAAATCTCAGCTCAAAGATGAACTTAGGTTTAGATATTGGAGCTGATAATACTCTTGCGGAGTTTTCAAGTGAAACAAAATCAAATAATTTAGTTTATTCTTTAGGTATTGATTTTATTAAAAATTCATTTTCTATTAAAAAGAAAACATTTAAAAATTATAGAGATTTAATTATTATGAGTTTAAACAAAAATAGTTTTGTTAAAAATATATTTTTTAATCTAGCAGACAAAGGAATAAAATTTTAACTTTACTGTAGAGTCTTATTCTCCAAATCATCAAATAAACTGAAGTTTATAATTTCCTCTAATGCAATCATCTTTTCTTCCACATTGGTAGTTTCAATTAACTTTTGCTTTTCTTCTAAAGAAAAAGGTGAGATCATACTAATAGTACTCAATAACTGATCTGCACTTAATTTTTCTAATTCATTAAATTCAATTAGATAATTTTTTTTTTTAAGATAGGATTTTACTTTTTGAAATAAACTTCTAATTTTTATTTTGTTTGCATCATTTTTTTTCGTATTTAAATCACTAATAAAGTCTGAGTAATCAACATTGAATTCTCTATATAATTTGCTAGTAACTATTTCTTTCTTTATTCTAAATCTTATTACACCTGATAAATTAATAGTAAATCTTTTATCTTTTGTCTCATTAAAGGTAATGATTTTACCCAAGCAACCAACATTATAAACCTCTCCTTTTATGTTTGATTTAAATCTAGGCTGTATCATACCAAATAGTCTTTGACCTTTCATGCAGTCATCAACTAACTGAATATATTTTTGTTCAAAAATATTTAAAGGTAAAACTGTATTTGGAAAAAAAATAGCATTAGATAAAGGAAACACTGGTATTGTTTTTGGTAAATCTGAAATAATCATAATTTATTTAATGGATTAAAATATTATATACATCAATTCTATTGATATTTTAAAAAAATTGTATTAATTTTTTAATTAAAATTAATAGTTATTTACTTAAAATTTTAGCGGGTCTAGCTCATTGGTAGAGCGAATCGTTGCCAACGATTAGGTAGAGGGTTCGATTCCCTTGACCCGCTCCAAAAATTTCTTTCTTTCACAGTTTGGAAAGCAGTTGGAGACAGTTTTTAGTTCACACTATTTTCCATCAGTTTCGGGTATCCGTGAAACCAAACTATATAATTTTTTAATTTTTGTGCTTGCAGCTTTTGTTAATGTTCCGGGATATATAGCATGTATTATTGCCTGTATGCCTCCATATATCATGGATATCCCAACACCAGTAGCGAACTTAAAATGTTGCATATATGTTTCGTTTGTTAAGTCTAAATGTTCTTTAGAATCTTTAATCATTTAAATTAATTTAATATATTGATATCAAAGAGTCGATATCATAATCTTGTGTTATCTTGTAAAACTTTATTTTTTCTTCATTTTTTCAATTTGATCAAAAGCAGAATTAATAGCCCTCATTTTTTTCTTACTTTCTTCAATCACCTCTTTAGGCACTCCTTTGCTCATCAATATATCAGGATGGTGCTCTTTTGAAAGTTGAAGATATTTTTTTCTGACGGTTGCAAAATCATTGTTAGAACTACAACCTAATACTATATAAGGATTTAACTTATCAGAACTTTTTCTTGACTCTTGAATCCCCTCAAATTGACTTTCGCTTAAACCAAAAATTTTTGCAATACCTCTTATCATTGT
>Ga0114997_10000066_pt1 | contig 68919 bp, 68 predicted proteins | sample ArcticOcean_MG_C_2_FD_87045 | JGI IMG/M metagenome (GOLD analysis project Ga0114997, IMG submission 87045) | Marine microbial communities from western Arctic Ocean - ArcticOcean_MG_CB4_136 | ecosystem: Environmental > Aquatic > Marine > Oceanic | place: Arctic Ocean: Canada Basin | collected... | reverse complement strand
TATTCCTATAGCTACATCAATATCCACATGGGCAGGTGTTGCAATTTATGTTCTCTTACTTAAAAAGACAAAGGTTTTCTCAATTGAAATAAATTTAATAAAAAAAGTTTTTAAAATTATTATTTCTGCAGTCTTGATGTCTTTGGGTCTATTATATGGTTTAGATTATTTTTCAGCAAATTTAGAATATTATAATAAATTTAAGTCAATTTATCTTATGTTTATTATTAGTTTGGTGACAACGATTTATTTGATATCGTGTTATCTATTAGGAATATTAAAAATTAAAAATTATAAAACAAACTAATATGGATAATAAAAAATTAGTATTTTCTGGAGTTCAGCCTACAGGAAATCTACATTTGGGAAATTACTTGGGGGCAATAAAAAAATTTGTTTCTCTCCAAAAAGAAAATTTCGAGTGCATATATTGCGTAGTTGATCTTCATGCTATTACTGTCTTTCAGAATCCTCAAGAATTAAAAAAAAATACATTAGAGACGACAGCAGGTTTTTTAGCCTCCGGACTTGACGCAAACAAAAGTATCATTTTTAATCAATCATCTGTTAGTGGACACGCGGAACTTGGTTGGATTTTAAATTGTGTTTCAAGAATTGGATGGCTAAATAGAATGACACAATTTAAGGATAAGGCAGGATCGGATAAAGAAAAAGCTAGCGTTGGCCTATACATATATCCAAACTTGATGGCTGCAGATATTTTACTTTATAAAGCGACGCATGTTCCGGTCGGAAATGATCAAAAACAACATCTTGAGTTATCAAGAGATATTGCACAAAAATTTAACAATGATTTCAAATGCAAAGATTTTTTTCCCATTCCGGAACCTTTAATACACAAAAATATCTCTAGAGTAATGAGTTTGAGAGATGGTAAAAAAAAAATGAGTAAATCAGAAGAATCAGATTATTCGAGAATTAATTTAAAAGACCTTAAAGATGACATTGTTAAAAAAATTAAAAAAGCAAAAACAGATTCTGAACCCGCGCCAGATAATGAAAAGGATTTAGAAAAAAGACCAGAGGCCCTAAATTTATTGAACATATATGGAGAAGTTACAGGAAAGAATTTAAGTCAGGTTTTAAACGAAATGAGTGGAAAAGAATTTTCACATATTAAAAATAAATTATCCGAAGCTTTGGTTGAAGTAATTTGTCCAATTGGAAACAAAATTAAACAACTTTTAGACGATAAAACTCATTTAGAAGGAGTTTTAAAAAAAGGCAAAGAAAAAGCTCAAATAAAAGCTGAGGAGAACTTAAAAAAGATACGTGATATAGTTGGCTTAATATAATATAAAATCATATAATTATTAATATTATGATCATAACAGAACCAACCCCCAATCCAGATTCCTTAAAATTTATATCAGAGAAAGTAATATCTGCAATTGGTACGGAAGAATTTCAAAAAAAAGAAATTTCTAAAATTAATAATTTTTTTATAAAAGAGCTATTGGGCTTTAAAGGAGTGGAATTAGTTCTATTATCCAAGAATTTCCTTTCGGTAAAGAAGGAGGCCGAAGTTTCATGGAGCGACCTAAAACCGATGGTTATATCTCATATGAACGATTATTTTGAAAAAAATAAAGAGCCAATCTTAAACCAATTGACAGATCAAGATTTACATAAAGAAGATTTAAATGAAACAGTTAAAAAAATTAAAGATGTGTTAGACACAAAAGTAAGGCCCGCAGTTGCAAAAGATGGCGGTGATATAAAATTTAAATCATTTGATAACGGTGTTGTTAAAGTTGAACTGCAAGGTAGCTGCTCTGGTTGCCCAAGCTCATTAATGACATTAAAGCAAGGCGTACAAAACCTACTTTGTCATTATGTTCAAGAAGTAAAATCAGTTGAAGCAATCTGATATGAAAAAAAATTTAAGTTATAGAGAACAGTTATTAGAGTTAGCAAGAATTTATAAAATTCACGATATAAAGGTTTATATTAAAAGTAAAAAATATTTAACCAGCGCGCAAATAGAACATATATTAAAAAAAAACAAAGTTCCGGTTCCTAATGAAATTAACAAAAGCATATTAGAAATTCACTCTAAGAAAATTGTTAAACCTATTAGTCATTTTAGAGCATTAGTAGTTAATTTTGTCAAATCTTCAGCGCTTAAAACAATAAAAGTGTTTTTTTACATAATTAAAAGTATAAAAACTTTTTTTGTATCTTTATTAGCAATGTTTACACAACTAGCTAACTGGATAAGTTCGACCACGATAAATATTCTAAATAATGCTTACAATTTTAAAGTTGAGGAAAAAAGAGCAAATAAAATAGTATCTAGAGCCGTAGCTTTTTCCTTTCTATTTTTATTAGTATTAGGTGGAAATCAAATTAGAGAGATTTTAAATGAGAATAAATTAACAGAAGTAGAAATAAAGGTTGAAAAAAAAGTAGTAGTTAAAGCTCCTGAAAAAAAAAAAGTAGTCAAAGTTCCAAAAAAAAAGAAAGTAATTAAAGTTCCTGAAAAAAAAGAAGCAGTTAAAGTTCCTGAAAAAAAAGATGTTGTTAAAGAATTTATTTTACCTGATTTAAATTTAAGAACTGAAACAGTTTTGTCTTTATTTGCTGACGTCGACTATGATTTAAATAAAGTGAGACAAAAAAAACTTGTAAAACCCATATACTTTACCCAATTTCCCAAAGATTTAGATGAAATTAAAAATATTGAGTTAAAAAAGGAAACATTTATTAAAATAGTTCTTCCTTTAGTAGTGGCTGAAAATCAAAAAATTCTTAATGACAGAGATAAGTTAAAGAAAATTATTTCAAGAAAAATAACAACCGATAAAGAAAAATCCTGGTTAAGACAAAAATTTAAAGAATATAGAATAAAAAATGGAAGCGTTGATGAGTTAACTAAACGCATGGATATTATTCCAATTTCAATTGCTATTGCACAAGCCGCTAAAGAGAGCGGATGGGGCACGTCAAGATTTGCATTAGAGGGAAATGCAATTTTTGGTCAATGGACGTGGAATGGAAAAGGCATTGCCCCTCTTGATAGAAGTAAAGAAAAAAGACATAAAATTTTAAGGTTTCCTATACTTAGAGCCTCGGTGAAAGCCTATAAAAACAATTTGAATACTCATAAAAGCTATAAAGAATTTAGAGAGACTAGAAATAAATTAAGATTAAAAAACAAGCCTATAAAAGGTGTTGCACTCATTTCTGCTCTTGATAGTTATGCGCAAACAGGAGCTGAATACACTAAAGTACTTGGTAAAATGATAGAGCAAAACTCTCTTGATGATTTTGAGAATGTGAAACTGACAAATAGTGTTATTAAAAAAGAATTAAACTTATAAACTTATTTTTCTTTCACAACAAATTGTATTCCAAGCCACCTCCAAAATCCGTAATCCTCTTGAAGAGAGCAGTTAATACGTCCTCTTTCAGTCGTGAATTTTCCCGCCAGTTTTAGTTCAATTATATTTTTTTTAATATAATTAATTTTTGTTTTTCTCCATTTATTTTCTTCATTTGAATAACAGCTAATTAATTTTATATTTTTTAAGTCATTAAAAAATTCTATAGTTACCGCTGGAGGATTTGTTAAATTATTAATATATTTTTCAGATGGGAGTATCTTTTTATATTTAAAGGGTAGTGTTTTAATTATGGATGAAAATCTTTCAAACTTCCCATATTTCTCATTAATTGGAAATCTAGGTAGTTCATAAAAATCTTTTGTGTCGTCTATAACTCCCGAATGTTGTCCAAATGCATACTTGAACCCAAGGTCCTTTATAATTTCTTTAAATACAATGCTGTATTCTCCAAATGGATAAGAAAAAAAACTAGAGTTGTAACCAATTTCTTTTTTAAAGATAGAAATTGATGAGTTAATATCCTTTATGATATCTGCTTTATTAACATCAATTAAGTAATCATGGGTATGACTGTGATTTCCAATGTGAACAAATTCTTCTTTAGCAATCTCTCTAATTTGATCCCAGGACATATAATTGAAGTTCCCAACTTCTTTTGTGCTTACAAAAAGAATAAATGGAATTTTATTTTTTTTTAAAATAGGCCAGGCATGTGAATAAAAAGATAAAAAAGCATCATCAATTGTTAGTAAAATTTTTCTTTGTTGTTTGTTTATTTTGAGATTTTTTTCAAAATCATTAGCATTTATGAAAGTCAAACCCTCATTTTGAATTAATTCAATGTGTTTTTGAAAGTCAAGTATTTTAATGTTTGTAGATGGATATTTATTTTCATCGAATCTATGGTACATAATTGTAATAATTCCATAATCTTCAAAGTCATTAGTTGAAGCTTCGGAACTATCAAAGGTAAATAAAAAACCTATGAATAAAATAATGATAAAAGACTTTTTAATAATACACTGCACTGGTAAAAACAATTCTATTGGTTTAAAAGTTGATAGTAATTTTTTTATTCAAAAAATTCAAATTAAAACTAATGATAATTTTGTTAATATTTTACTGGATTTTTTAAAAACTAAAAAAGTAAAAATTGATAAAGACTTTTCAATTTTAGTTAATGTTGGTCCAGGAAGTTTTTCTACCTTAAGGACTTCGATAGCTGTAGCAAAAGGAATACAAATAGCCAATAAAACTAAAATATATGGGTACAAAGATAACCATTTGAGTGAATTTGACCTAAAAAATATAGAATTTTTAATTAAAAAAAATTTAATAGAAAATAAATTGATTAAACCTGTCTATATAAGTTAAGTTAAGAAATTATATTATGAGTTCTATAGAAGAAAAATGCAAAGAAAAAGGTGTCAGATTAACTGATCAAAGAAAAATTATAGCGCAAGTTATGTCTGAGTCGAAAATTACATTCGGATCAAAAGATCATCCAGACGTAGATGAACTTCATAAAAGAATTAGCTTGATAGATAGAAAAATAAGTATTGCCACTGTTTATAGAACAGTAAAGCTATTAGAGGAGTCAGGAATAATAGAAAGACATGATTTTAAAGAAGGTAAGTCTAGATACGAGCCCTCCACCGACGAGCATCATGATCATCTAATAGATATTAATAGCGGAGAAATTATAGAATTCGTTGACAAGGATATTGAGGAGCTTCAAGATAAAATAGCCCGTAAGTTAGGTTATAAATTAGTTGATCACAAACTGGAGCTGTATGGCTCTAAAATAAAAAAATAAACTTGGATAAAAAAATATTTATTAAAACCTTTGGCTGTCAAATGAATGAATATGATAGCAATCGTATTTTAGATTTAGTGAAAACACTAGACTATAATTTAACAGAAAATATTATAGATGCAGATTGCTATGTTTTAAATACATGTCATATAAGAGAAAAAGCTACTGATAAAGTATATCATGATGTAGGTAGATTAAAAAAAATCTTTAAAGAAAAAAATAAGCCAATTTTATTTGTAACAGGCTGCGTTGCACAAGCAGAGGGGCAGGAGTTGCTCAAAAAGGAACCCTACATTGATGGCGTTATAGGACCTCAATCATACCATGAGATACCAGTTTTAATTAAAAATATTGAGATAAAAAAAGAAAGAACTAATAAAACTAATTTTGATACCGTTGAAAAATTTGATAAACTTAATTTAATTAAAAATAATAATTCAAAAGTTTCTTCTTTTTTAACTATTCAGGAAGGGTGTGATAAATTTTGCCATTTTTGCGTTGTGCCTTATACACGGGGTCCAGAATATTCTAGAACTTTTAATGAAATAATTGCTGAAGCAAAGCAATTGTTGGACAATGGTGCAAAAGAAATTATTTTACTTGGACAAAATGTAAATGCGTACAAATATCAAAACTATAGATTATCAGATTTAATTTTAGAGCTTAGTTTGTTGCCAACGCTAAAAAGAATACGTTATACCACATCCCACCCAAAAGATGTCACAAGTGATCTGATAGATGTACATAAAAATTGTCAAAAATTAATGCCCTTGCTGCATTTGCCAGTACAAAGTGGTTCCACCAAAATATTAAAAAAAATGAATAGAAAACATAATATTGAAGAATATTTAACAATTTTAGATATGCTTAAAAAAAGAAATTCCAACATGAAATTTAGCAGTGATTTTATTATAGGATATCCAGGAGAAACAGAAACTGATTTTCAAAGCACAGTCACTTTAATGAAAGATATTAAGTTTATTAATTCTTATTCTTTTATTTTTAGTCCTAGGCCTGGAACACCTGCCGCTAAATTAGAACCAATTAATCCAGAAATAGCCAAAAAGAGATTAAAAATATTTCAAGAAATTTCGGCTGAAGTTAAAAAGAATTACAGAAAAAGTCTTTTAAATAAAGATGCGGAAGTTCTTTTTGAAAGTAAATTAAAAAATCAAGATAAATATTTTGGAAGGGACAAATATATGAATTCGGTTATTGTTAGTAGCGACATAAATTTAATTGGACACATTAAGAATATCCGAATTAAAGAATTTAATCACAGCACATTATTTGGTGAAATAAACATCGATATTTTAGAAGAAGCAGTCGCATAATTATATATGATATTTGATTGCGTAACATATAAAAATGAAGATATTATTTTAGAATTAAGATTAAACACACTTAATGAATTTGTAGATAAATTTATTATCGTTGAAGCAACAAAAAATCATGCGGGAAAACCTAAAAAATTAAATTTTGATATCAAAAAATTCGAAAAATTTCAGAAAAAAATTAGGTATATAATTGTAGACGACATGCCTGAAAAAGTTAATTCATTCTATTATAATAGAAGATGGTGGCATGAAAATATTGTTAGAGATATCCACCAAAGAAATCAGATTATGAAAGGATTGCAGGATGCACACGATGATGATTTAATCATTATTTCTGATATAGATGAGATACCTGATCTCTCCAAATTAAATAATTTTAAACTAAAAAAATACGCTGTTTTTAGTCAAAAATTTTATAAATATAAATTCAACTTATTAAGTTCATCTCAAACCCCTTATCAAGGATCGCGAATAGTTAAAAAAAAATATTTAAAATCACCACAATGGTTGAGACACCAGTATTCTAAAAAAATTAAATTTTGGCAAATTCATAGGTATTTTACAAATCCTCCAATTATAGAAAATGGAGGTTGGCATTTTTCATTTATAGGTACACCTGAAACTGTAAAAAATAAAATAGAAGATTATGCTCACGGAGAAATAAATACTAAAAAAAATAAAGATTTAAATCGAATTAGGCAAAAAATAAAAGATAACGAGGATGTTATAGATGATGTTATTTTACAAAAAGTTAAACTTGATAGTACTTTTCCAAAATACATTCTCAAAAATCAAGATAAGCTTAAAAATTTTATAATAAAATAGATGTCTAAAATTTCAGCTACAGAACCAAATTTTATAATAAAAAAAATAGATGAAGAAACTTTAAATATTAAAATATTAGATAATAATATTTTAATGTCATTAGTAGGAGAATTTAATGAAAATTTATCAGAGCTAGAAAAGCTTACAAACGTAACTATTTTTTTTAGGGGAAACTCGCTTACAATAAAAGGAAAAAAGACAGATATACATTGTGTTTCTGAAGCAATCAGATTTTTAATAGACAAGTTTCTTTTAACAAATTTAATAGAAAAAAGTGATATAATATTGTCAGTGAAAAAAGACTCGTACATAAACGAAATTTCTAATGTTCAGGCATTAAATCAGGTAATTAAAACCCCAAGAAAATCTGTTATTGCACGCTCCGAAAAACAAACAGAATATATCAAAGCTCTTAAAGAAAACGATATTATTATGGCATTAGGACCAGCGGGCACAGGTAAAAGCTTTTTGGCTGTATCTGTAGCAATTACTCTTTTAATGGAAAAGAAAGTCGAGAGAGTTATTTTGTCAAGGCCAGCTGTAGAAGCGGGAGAAAAACTTGGTTTCTTGCCTGGAGACATGAAAGAAAAAGTAGATCCGTATCTTAGGCCTTTGTATGATGCATTATACGAATTATTTGGTTTTGAAAAAATTCAAAAAAAAATAGAAAATGGTGAAATAGAAATCGCACCTTTAGCCTTTATGCGTGGTAGAACACTTAAAAACTCATTTGCAATACTTGATGAAGCTCAGAATGCGACTTCTACTCAAATTAAAATGTTTTTAACTAGAATTGGAGAAAATTCTAAATTAGTTGTAAATGGCGATCCGTCGCAAATAGACTTAATAAATAAATCCTATTCAGGTTTATTAAAATCCAAAAAAATATTGGAAAAAATTGAAGAAATTAAAATTATTAATTTTGATCATAGAGATGTAGTTAGACACCCTTTAGTTTCAAAGATCATAAAAGCTTATCAAAAAAATATTGATGATAAAAATTAATGTATTAATCACTGATAAAAAATGGAAAAAGTACATTAATAATCCAGAACTTTATCTAAAAAAAAAAATTAGAAAACTTCAGTCTAAACATGATTATTTTGAAAAAAAAAATTTTGAATTAACTGTGCTTTTAAGTGGCGAAGAAGAAATTAAAAAATTAAATAAAAAGTTTAGAAACAAAAATAAAGTGACAGATATACTTTCATTTCCATTTTATGAAAAAAAACAACTTTTTACTTTTTTTAAAAATAGGCAAACTTGCTACTTAGGAGATATTAATATCAATATTTATAAGATAATTAAAAATGCAAATAATCAGAAATTTATAGAATTATTTGATAAGTTGTGGATACATGGCTTACTTCACCTCCTAGGATATAAGCATAGATTAAATAAAGATTATATAAAGATGCAGAGGTTTGAAAAGAAAATTTTTAACTCAATAAATTAAAATGCTAGGAAAAATATTAAAAAATAAATCTTTGATAATTTTCATTTTACCTTTCGTTTTGGGATGTCTAACGGTTTTTAGTTTTCAACCGTTTAACTATACATTTGTTAATTTTGCGATAATGCCTATTTATTTTTTAATAACTTCATACGTAGGGAAAATGACAAAAAATAAATATAGAAACAAACCCTTTTATAGCAGTTTGTTTTTTGTAGGGTTATCTTTTGGTTTTGGCTTTTTTTTATCAGGTAATTATTGGATATCCTACTCTTTAACATTTGATGAAAGTTTTAAATATTTAATTCCATTTGCATTAATTTTAATACCTCTATTTCTTGGAATATATTTTGGTTTAGGAACATTAATATCGGGAATTTTTATCCAAAATAATTTTATATCGATCTTATTTTTTGCTAGCTCACTAGCTTTAGTCGACTTTTTAAGGAGTAAAATGCTAACCGGTTTTCCATGGAATTTATGGGGCTATAGTTGGTCGTGGTTCCCCGAAATTTTGCAAATATTAAATCCTATAGGCATTTTTGCATTTAATTTACTAACGCTTACTATTTTCTTATCTCCGTTATTGTTAATATTCAAAAAAAATTACTATAGTAAGCTGATATTTTTTTTTCTATGTTCAATTTTTTTTATAAATTACCTTTATGGCTCTTATATTATAAACAACGGGATCGTAGATTATAATAAATTAGAATTAAATAAAAAAAACACAATTAATGTAAAAATTGTATCTCCAAACTTTGAGTTAGAATACAATCCATCTGAACAAAAAGTTGAAGAATCTTTAAATAAGTTAATTAGATATAGTGAGCCAAAACGACAAAAAGAAACAATTTTCATTTGGCCTGAAGGAATATTTGCTGGCTCTGAATTTTCTGAAATCCTAAAATATAAAAATATTATAAAAGAAAAATTTTCAAAAAATCACATAATAATTTTTGGAATCAACACATTTGATAAAGAAAAAAATAGTTTTTATAATAGTTTAATAGCAATAAATAATAACTTTGAAATTCTATATAAATATAACAAAAGAAAATTAGTACCTTTTGGAGAATTTCTGCCTTTTCAATCACATCTTGAAAAATATGGTTTTAAAAAGGTTACATCTGGTTTTGGCTCTTTTTTAGAGGGTGAATTAAATTCCAATTTTGTTACTGATAAATTTAATATTTTACCCTTAATCTGCTACGAAATTATTTTTACTGAACTCACTCAGATAGCTTCAGAAGAAACGAGCTTAATTGTAAATATTTCTGAAGATGCTTGGTTTGGAGGTTCTATAGGTCCTTATCAACATTTTTCAAAGGCCATTTTTAGAGCTATTGAAAGCAATATATTTGTAGCAAGAGCTGCCAATAAAGGTGTAAGTGGTTTCATTAATAATCAAGGTATTGTAATTAAAAGTCTAAAACCAAGCGAAGCTGGCAATATAGAATTAGAAATATTAACCAGAAACAGTAATTTTAGAAATAAAAATGATTTGATATTTTTTGCACTTTTATTTACATATATAATCTTCTTTTTTACATTAAGAAATAAATTATAATGACTGATACAAAATATTTATTTACCAGCGAGTCCGTTTCCGAAGGACATCCAGATAAAGTTTGCGATAGAATTTCAGACATGGTTGTAGACACTTATTTGTCTAAAGAACCATTTTCTAGAGTAGCTTGTGAGACACTTGCTACTACCAACAAAGTTGTTCTTGCCGGCGAAACAAGAGGACCCACAATTGAAAAAAATGAATTAATTCAAAAAGTTCGAGAATGCATTAAAGATATCGGATATGATCAAGATGGCTTTAGCTGGAAAACAGTAGGCATAGATTCCTATTTACATGGCCAGTCAGCAGACATAGCTATGGGCGTAGACTCCAAGGGAAGCAAAGATGAAGGCGCTGGAGATCAAGGAATAATGTTTGGATACGCATGCAATGAAACAAAAAATTTGATGCCAGCTCCCATAGATTTTTCTCATAAAATTTTACGGTTAATAGCGGAAGATAGAAAAAAAGGTATCATTAAAGGTATTGAACCAGACTCAAAAAGCCAGGTCACGATGCTGTATGAAAACAACAAACCTACGAAAGTTACATCAGTAGTTATTTCCACGCAGCATTCAAAAGATTTAAATTTAACTCAAGTTAAGGATTTAATTCTTCCATATATAAAAAAATCTATACCAGAAAAATTTGTAAAGAGTCTGGATGCAAAAGATATTTACATTAATCCAACTGGCCAATTTATAGTTGGAGGTCCAGATGGTGACACAGGATTAACGGGTAGAAAAATTATTGTCGATACTTATGGAGGTGCCGCACCACATGGTGGAGGTGCATTTTCTGGAAAAGACCCCACAAAAGTAGATAGATCAGCTGCGTATGTATCTAGATATATCGCCAAAAATATAGTTGCGGCAGGAGTGTCAGATAAATGTTTAATACAATTAGCTTATGCAATAGGGGTTTCAAAACCACTTTCAATTTATATAAAGTTAGACGAGAAAGATGATGAAAAAATCAATGATGTGAAAAAATTGATAGAAGAAAATTTTGATCTATCGCCACGAGGAATTAGAGAACTCTTATCATTAAACAAACCCATTTATGAGAAAACTTCAGCTTATGGTCATTTTGGAAGAGAACCATTAAATACCGGTCATTTTTCATGGGAAAAGACAGATAAAACGAACATTTTTAAAATGTAAACTTGAAAAAAGTCTTTTTTTTAAATAGAACTTAGTAAATTTAATTAAATTTGAGAATGGGCTTTAGCCCATTTTTTTTTGGAGAACTACATAATATGCTAAATAGAGGATTAGATAAGTTAGAATTGCTTAGAATAGTTGAGTCTGTTGCCAATGAAAAATCTATAGACAAAAATATTGTAATAGAATCTATGGAAAGTGCTATTGAGAAAGCTGCTTTAACAAAATTTGGTCAAGATAACACTATCTCAGTAAGTATTGATAGAGACACAGGCGAAATTAAAATTAAAAAAGTTTTAGAAATTGTAGAAACTGTAGAAGACCCAAATAAGCAAATCAATTTAAGTGATGCCAAACTTAAAGAAAAAAAATTAAAAGATTTAAAAATAGGCGATAAATTGTATGAAGAATTACCGCAAATAGATTTTGGTAGAATTGCAGCTCAAAGTGCTAAACAAGTTATTAGTATTCGTGTAAAAGAAGCCGAAAAAGAAAGGCAATATAATGAATTTATTGAAAAACAAGGAGAAATTCTTAGCGGTATAATCAAAAGGTTAGAATATGGAAATATCATTGTTGATTTAGGAAAGGCAGAGGGAGTTATAAAAAAAGATGAACTAATTCCAAGGGAAATTTTAAAATTAGGCGACAGAGTAAAAGCATATTGTTATGAAGTTAAAAAAGAACTGAAAGGACATCAGATATTTTTGTCTCGAGCACACCCGCAGTTCTTAGCTAAGTTATTTTTTCAAGAAGTACCGGAAATTTATGAAGGTATAATAGAAGTTAAATCAGTAGCAAGAGACCCTGGTAGTAGAGCTAAAATATGTGTAATTTCTAAAGATTCTTCAATTGACCCTGTTGGAGCCTGTGTTGGTATGAGAGGTAGCAGGGTACAAACAATTGTCAATGAATTACATGGAGAGAAAATTGATATTATTAAATGGACAGAAGATCTGCCAACATTAATTTCGGAGTCGTTGCTTCCGGCGGAAATTCAAAAAGTGCTAATAGATCAAGAAAATAAAAGAATAGATGTTATTTTGTCAGAAGAAAATTTGAGCAAAGCAATTGGCCGTAGAGGTCAAAATGTACGATTGGCATCTAAATTAACTAATTTTGAAATAGACATACTTACAGACAAAGAAGATTCTGAAAGAAGACAAACTGAATTTAAAGAGAGAACCGAATCTCTAGTTAAATATTTAGAAGTTGACGAAACTCTGGGCCAACTATTGGTGTCTGAAGGATATCAAAATATCGAAGAAATTTCACAACTAGGAGCAGAAGAATTATCAAAAATTGAAGGAATTGATGAGTCAACAGCCCAAGAACTTATAGATAGATCTAAAGAAACTTTAGTAAAGGAAAAAGAAGAAGTGTCTAAAAAATTAATAGAACTAGGTGTAGAAGAAGCCCTTATCAATATTAAAGGAATTACGCAGGGCATGTTAGTTTTGCTTGGTCAAAGAAATATCAAAAAACTTAGTGATTTTGCTGATTTATCGTCAGATGAACTGATAGGTGGTTTTGATGAAATTAAAGGAAAAAAAATTAGAATAGAAGGATATCTAGAGGAGTTTGCTTTGTCTAGAGAAGAAGCAGATCAGCTAATAATGGCCGCGAGGGATATAGCGTACAAATAAATTTATGGAAGACAAAAAGAGTAAAAAAAAAACTTTAACACTATCTACAACTTTAACAAAAAAAATTGACATTTCTTCATTAAATAAAGATGGAAAAAAATCTTACTCTATAGAGAAAAAAAAACCCTTCAAAAGCACAAGAGGTACTAAAAAAACAAATACCAGTTCATTTCCTTCCACAAGAACAGATAATAAAAAAACATTCACAAGAAAATTTATTGAACAACAAGCAACTAAAGCTTTTATAAAGAAAGATGATAAATCACCAGTCAAAAGTAAATTAAAAATAAAAGGAAATATAGAAAAAAGAGATTTTAAACTTACTATTTCAAGAGCACTAAATGTAGAGGAAATAGAGATAAAACAAAGAAGTTTAGCCTCTGTAAAAAGAGCAAGATTAAAAGAAAAACGCAGCAATCCAGATTCAGAGGACAAAAAAGAGTTTAAGAAGGTAGTAAGAGATGTAAAGATTCCTGAACAAATATCAATTCAAGAGCTTTCAAATAGAATGGCAGAGAGATCAAATGATGTAATAAAATTTTTATTTAATATGAAAGTTGTTGCAACCATTAATCACGTAATTGATAAAGATACAGCTGAGTATATAGCAAAAGAATTTGGCCACAATCCAGTTGTCGAAGAAACACCTTCTTTAGAAATATCAAAAAAAGTTAAATTGGAAAGTGACAACTTAGACAAACGACCGCCAATAGTTACCATAATGGGGCACGTTGACCATGGAAAAACTTCATTATTAGATGCATTAAGAGACACAAATGTAGTTTCAGGAGAACACGGGGGCATTACGCAACACATTGGTGCTTATCAAGTTAAAACAGGAAAAAATAAAAGTATAACTTTTATAGACACACCTGGCCACGCTGCTTTTACAGAAATGAGAGCTAGAGGTTCAAAAGTTACAGACATAGTGATTTTAGTTGTAGCTGCTGATGATGGTATTAAACCACAGACGGTTGAAGCAATACAACACTCTAAGGCTGCCAAAGTACCTATTATTGTAGCAATAAACAAATGTGATTTACCAAACAAAAATATTAGTAAAATTAAAAATGAATTAATGCAGTATGAGTTAATAGCAGAGGATCTGAGCGGGGACACTTTGTTTGTGGAGGTATCTGCAACTAAAAAACAAAATTTAGATAAATTAAAAGAAAGCGTATTGCTTCAATCTGAAATTTTAGATCTTAAAGCGGCATCAAAAGGACCGGCATCAGGAGTGGTAATAGAGTCTAAAATTGATAAAGGGAAAGGTCCAGTTTCCACAGTTTTAATTTCCAACGGATTGCTTAAAAGAGGAGACTACTTTGTTTGTGGCAATACCTGGGGAAAGATTAGAGCTATGATTGATCATGAGGGTAAAATTGTTAATGAAGCGTCACCATCGATGCCCGTTGAAATATTAGGAATGAACGATTCAGCATTTGCTGGGGCAGAATTTCTAGTAACTGAAAATGAAGACAAGGCAAAAGAAATAGCTGAATTTAGAAAAGGTAATGCAGTAGGAAATAACAATGTTCTCAAAGCTAAAGATAAAACTACATTATTTGAAAATAAAAATAATAAAGAAGAGTTAAATATTATTCTTAAGTCAGATGTTCAGGGCTCAAGTGAAGCTTTAAAAATGGCTATAAACAAAATTGAACACGATGAAGTAAAAGCGAATATAATTTTATCTGATATAGGAATGATAAATGAGTCAGATGTTTCTCTGGCAAAAGCATCTCATGCAATATTAATTGGATTTAATGTTAAGCCAAACAGAGAAGCAAAAAAATTGGCGGAAGAACAGAGTGTCGATATAAAATATTATAATATAATTTATGAAGCTCTTGAATTTATCGAGCAAGGATTATCAGGCTTGTTAGAACCGGACATAAAAGAAACAGTTAGTGGATCTGCTGAGATACAAAAAATATTTAAAGTCTCTAATGCTGGGAAAATAGCAGGTTCAAAAGTGATTGAAGGTGAAATAAAAAATAAATCAAAAGCTCGAATTATAAGAGATGGGGTTGTAGTTTATGATGGGGAAATTACGAGTATTTTTAGAGAAAAGAATCAGGTCAAGGAAGTCAAAACAGGATTGGAATGTGGAATTAGCCTTAAAGACTTTCTTGATTTTAAGGAAAAAGATATAATCGAGTCATATCAAGCTGAGAAAATTGAAAGAAAAATATAATGAATAAATCAAACGGCCCCAAATATTCTCAAAGACAACTAAGAGTCGGTGAATTAGTAAAACAAAACATAGGGGAGATTTTTATTAGAAATGAAGCAAAAATACCTTTAATAAACACAAAAGTGATCACTGTTACTGAAGTTAGAATGACTCCCGATCTAAAAACAGCCAGAGTATACGTAATACCATTAGGAGGAATAGAGATGACTAAAACTGTAAGTGTCTTGACTGAATACTCTCATCTTGTTAGAAGAGCACTGTCAAAAAAACTTGATATCAAGTTTCTTCCTAGACTTGCATTTGTAGAAGATAATTCATTCGAATATGCTGAAAAGATAGAAAGATTGATAAAAAAAAATAAAGAAAATGAAGCAGAAAAAAAAAGATACAATTAAGTCATTAGCATTGCACGAGAAAGATGTTGGCTCAGCCGAAGTACAGATTGGACTTTTAACAGATAAAATTTCGAAACTAGCTGAGCATTTTAAAAAATTTAAAAAAGATAAACACTCAACTGTCGGACTAACAAAGTCCGTAAACAGAAGAAAAAAACTTTTAGCTTATTTAAAAAGAAAGAATCAAGACTCATATAACAAAGTATTAAAACAACTAAATTTAAGGAAATAATGTTTAAAATTCATAAAGAAGAAATAGAAGTTAATGGAAAAAAAATAACACTAGAAACAGGAAAAATTGCACGACAGGCTGATGGAGCAATTATCGCTACATGCGGTGAAACAGTGGTAATAGCTACTGTTGTGGGGGCAAAAAAACTTAGAGATGGTCAGGACTACTTTCCGCTGTCGGTCAATTATCAAGAGAAATATTATGCAGCAGGAAAAATTCCTGGTGGATATTTTAAAAGAGAAGCAAGACCAACCGAGTCTGAACAATTAATTTCAAGACTAATTGACAGACCAATACGACCTTTGTTTCCTGCAAGCTTTATGAATGAAGTTCAATTACTACCAACAGTGTTATCCTATGATGGAGAAAATCAACCTGATGTTCTTTCAATTATAGCTTGCTCTGCTTCATTAGCTATTTCAGGACTACCTTTTGGAGGCCCAATTGGAGCAAGTAGAGTTGGCTATAAAGACGGTAAATATTTATTAAATCCATCACCTGCAGAGCTAGAAGATTCTGAATTAGATTTAGTTGTAGCGGGAACAAAAGATGCAGTTTTAATGGTTGAATCTGAGACTTCAGGACTATCAGAAAAAATAATGCTTGATGCAGTTAAATTTGGGCATGAAAATTTTGTGCCAATAATTAAAGCTATTGAGAGTTTGGCTAAAAAAGCAGGTAAGCCTAAGTGGGAAGTTGAAATTTCAGATCACACAGCTGTAAAAACTAAAATTGCCAAAGCTTTAGAAGCTGACCTTAGAAAAGCATTTAAAGAAGTAGATAAAAAGAAAAGATCAACATCAATTCAAGAAGCAGAGACAAAATGTAAAGAAATGTTTGTCGAAGACGAAAACGTTACTGAAAATCAAGCAATGGCTCAACTTAAGTCACTTGAAAAAGACATCGTTAGAACAGCAATTATAAAAGATAAAAAAAGAATTGATGGAAGAGGTTTAGCTGATGTTAGGCAAATTAAATGCGAAGTTGGAGTATTACCAAGAACTCACGGTTCAGCTTTATTTACTAGAGGCGAAACTCAAGCTTTAGTAGTTACTACCCTCGGTATGTCAGATGACGAACAAAGAGTAGAGAGCTTAAATGGAATGCAAAGAAATAGATTTATGCTTCATTACAATTTTCCTCCTTTTTCTGTGGGAGAATGTGGAAGAATAGGAACCGGTAGAAGAGAAGTAGGACATGGTAAACTAGCATGGAGAGCAATTAATTCATCTTTACCAAAACCAGAAAATTTTCCATATACTTTAAGAGTTGTATCGGAAATAACAGAATCTAACGGCTCATCTTCTATGGCAACTGTATGCGGTACATCACTAGCGCTTATGGATGCGGGAGTTCCAATTAAAGAACCAGTAGCAGGTATTGCCATGGGCTTAATTAAAGAAGGTAAAGAATTTTCAGTACTTTCAGATATTTTAGGAGACGAAGATCATTTAGGCGATATGGATTTTAAGGTAGCTGGAACTAAATCAGGAATAACATCCCTTCAAATGGATATTAAAATTGAAGGCATAACATTTGAAATAATGGAAAAAGCGCTAGACCAAGCAAAAGGTGGAAGAGAGCACATCCTGGGTGAAATGGACAAAGCAATCAAAACTTCTAGAACTGAATTTTCAAAACACACACCTAAAATGGAAATAATTAAGGTGGATAAAAAAGATATTGCAACTGTAATCGGAAAAGGTGGAGCAACAATTAGAGAGATCGTTGAAACCTCTGGAGCAAAAGTGGACGTAAAAGATACTGGCGAAGTCACTGTAGCTGCTCCGGACGAGGAGTCTAGAAATAAAGCAATAGAATTTATTAAAAGTCTCGTGGCTAAACCTGAAATGGGAAAAATTTATAAAGGGAAAGTAGTCAAGGTGATGGAATTCGGAGCTTTTGTGAATTTCTTAGGAAAGCAAGACGGTCTAGTACATATTTCTGAACTTGCAGCAAAAAGAACCGAAAAAGTAGGCGATGTTGTAAAAGAAGGTGATGAAGTTTCTGTAAAAGTCGTAGGATTTGATAGAGGGAAAGTTAAGCTATCGATGAAACAGGCTACTGATTAAGAAATATTTTTAGGATCTGGCATTCCCACTTTATTGTATCCAGCGTCAACGTAATGAATTTCACCAGTGACACCAGCTGCTAAATCACTCAGTAAATATAAAGCTGAATTACCAACATCATTAATATCAACATTGCGTTTTAAAAATGAGTGATCTGCATTCCATTTATATAAAAATTTCGCATCGCCAATAGCAGAAGCAGCAAGAGTTTTAATAGGTCCAGCACTTATTGCGTTAACTCTAATACCTGAAGCACCCAAATCTCTAGCTAAGTATTTTACGCTAGCCTCAAGGGCTGCTTTGCAGACACCCATAACATTATAGTTTGGAATAGCTTTCGAGGATTCATAAGTTAAAGTAATCATGCTTCCATTGTCTTTCATTAACTTCGAAGCTTCTTTTGCAACTTCAGTAAATGAAAAACAGGAAATTAACATACTTTTTAAAAAATTTTCTCTTGTCGTATCTAAATATTCACCAGATAATTCTGATTTATCTGAAAATGCAACAGCGTGTACAACAAAATCAATTTGACCCCATTGAGATTTGATATCATTAAAAAGTTTTATTACTTCATCTTTTTTTTCAACATTACAACTAAACGTAATTTTAGAATTTAATTTTTCTGCTAACGGTATTACTCTTTTTTTTAAAGCATCACCAACATAGGTAAATGCTAGTTCAGCCCCTGCTTCAGCAAGCTTTTGAGAAATGCCCCAGGCAATAGATCTTTCATTAGCAACTCCCATTATCAAACCTTTTTTACCCTTCATTAAGCTCATAAATTATAATTTCTCAAAAATTAAAGTTGCATTAGTTCCACCAAAACCAAAACTATTAGACATTACAGAGTTTAGATTAACATTTTTTTCAGTCTTAGTTACTATTGGAAATTTTTTAGCTTCATCATCCATTTCATTAATATTAGCTGATCCAGTTATAAAACTATTTTTCATCATAATTAAACTATAGATTGCTTCATGAACAGACGCAGCACCTAATGGGTGTCCAGATAAAGATTTTGTTGAACTAATTTTTGGCGTACTAGCACCGAATGTTTCTCCTACGGCTTTTAATTCTGTGACGTCACCTACTGGTGTTGAGGTACCATGTGTATTTATATAATCAATTTTATTTTTAGCAGTTGCTAATGCCATCTTCATGCATCGTACCGCTCCTTCACCAGAAGGTGCAACCATATCATATCCATCAGAAGTGGCACCATAACCTGTCAATTCAGCGTAAATCTTTGCACCTCTTGCTTTTGCATGTTCGTATTCTTCAAGCACTAAAACTCCACCACCAGCAGCAATAACAAAGCCATCTCTAGTTTTATCATAAGCTCTTGAAGCTTTTTGTGGAGTATCATTATATTTTGATGATAAAGCAGTCATAGCATCAAACATTGCAGTCATTGCCCAATGTAATTCTTCACTTCCGCCAGCAAAAACAACATTCTGTTTACCCATCTGAATTAATTCCATGGAGTGTCCAATGCAATGCCCGCTGGTAGCACAAGCTGAACTCATTGTATAATTTACTCCTTTTATTTTAAATGGAACGGCTAAAGTTGCTGACGCTGTACTTGCCATTGTTCTTGGAACTACAAACGGCCCCATAAGTTTAGGAGTTTTTGCCCTTGTTTTATCGACAGACAAAACAACATTTTCTATAGAGGGGCCACCAGAACCCATAACTATTCCAGTTTTAAAATTACTAACCTCTTTTTCTTCAAGTCCAGAGTCTTTAATGGCTTCTGCCATGGCTATATAGTTATATGCAGAACCCGAGCCCATAAATCTTATTGTTTTTCTATCTATATGATCCTGAAGCTTAATATTTGGTTTTCCATGAATATGGCTTTTTAAATTATGTTCCTTATATTCCTCACAAAAAGAAATTCCAGACTTTGAATTTAAAAGAGATTGATGAACTTCATTTTGGTTATTCCCAAGGCAAGAGACAATACCTAGTCCAGTAATCACTACTCTTCTCATGATTTAAATACTCCCACTTTTAAATTTTCAGCCTTGTAAATTATTTTACTATCAGCACTTAAAGTACCATTAGCCAACCCAACTGCTGTTCCCTCTTTTTTCAAGATTCTTTTTATATTAATTTCGTAAGTTGCCATTTTTACACTTTTTAAAACTTCACCTGTAAATTTTACAGAGTTTACTCCTAACGCTCTCCCTTTTCCAGGCTCTCCAGTCCATCCCAAATAAAAACCCACAAGCTGCCACATTGCATCAAGGCCTAAGCAGCCTGGCATAACCGGATCTTCTTTAAAATGACAATCAAAAAACCATAATTTTTCTTTAATATCTAATTCAGCTCTAACAAAACCCTTTTTAAACTCACCAGAGGTTTGGTTTATTTCAGTAATTCTATCGAACATAAGCATTGGCGGAAGAGGTAATTTAGCATTGCCTTCTCCAAATAGCTTGCCATTTCCACATTCCAATAAATCGTTATAAGTGTAACTATTTTTTTGCATGGTTTTAAGGTAAACTTTTACTTGATTTAGAGCATTTATCAAATATAAATAGTTAGAATGATTTTAAAGTATAAATCCATCAAAATCGCAAAATATGAAAAATAATTTAAAAATAGCAGATAAACTAAGATCTTCTGGGCTTAGACCCACAAAACAGAGAGTTCAAATTGCTGAATTTTTGTTTGAAAGAGAAAAAACTTTTCATTTTACAGTCGAGGATCTTGACAAATTAATTAATTCTAAAAATTATAATGAAAGAATATCGTTAGCCACTTTTTATAATACAGTACATGCTTTTAAAAAAGCTGGACACTTAAAAGAAATTTTAACCAGCAATAATAAAAGTTATTTTGATACACACACAGGACCGCACCACCATTTTTTTGATCTACAAAGCAACAAGTTAACAGATATTGATTCACAAGAAATTAAAATAAAAAGTATTCCAAGCGCACCAAAAGGTAAATCTATTAAAGATGTGGACGTTGTTATTAACATTGAGAGTGATTATCAGTAGATTATAACTATTCTAAACTGCTTGACAGTTTCAATAAATATATTATAAATTATTAGTAAATAATTAATAAATAAATCATATGAGCGAACAAAGTAAATGTCCTTTCACGGGCGCGGGAACACCCCCCAAATTTTCAGCTGGCAGAGGTACCTCTAATAGAGATTGGTGGCCTAATGGCTTAAACTTAAAAATATTGAGTCAACATTCTTCATTGGTAAATCCAATGGAAAAGAAATTTAATTATAAAAAAGAATTTAAAAAAGTTAATCTTAAATTATTAAAAAAAGATTTATATAAACTAATGACGGACTCCCAAGAATGGTGGCCTGCAGACTACGGTCATTACGGTCCTTTATTTATACGTTTAGCCTGGCATGCTGCTGGAACTTATAGAACAGCTGATGGCCGGGGCGGCGCCGGAACAGGTAATCAAAGATTTGCTCCTCTTAATAGTTGGCCAGACAATGTAAACCTAGACAAAGCAAGATTACTATTATGGCCGATTAAGAAAAAATATGGAAAAAAAATATCATGGGCAGATCTTTACATTTTAGTGGGAAACGTTGCGTTAGATTCAATGGGATTTAAAACTTTCGGTTTTGGAGGTGGTCGTGAAGATATTTGGGAACCAGAAGACGATATTTATTGGGGCTCTGAAAAAGAATGGCTAGGTGTTAATCGTTATAGTGGCAAACGCGACCTTGAACAGCCTTTGGGAGCATCTCACATGGGATTAATTTATGTGAATCCACAAGGGCCAGATGCAAATCCAGATCCTCTTTTAGCAGCTCACGATATTCGAGAGACTTTTGGTAGAATGGCAATGAACGATTATGAGACGGTAGCCTTAGTCGCTGGAGGACATACATTTGGAAAATCTCACGGAGCAGCACCAGAATCACATAAAGGTCCTGAGCCCGAAGGGTCAAAAATTCAAGAACAAGCTACAGGCTGGAATAGTAATTATAAAAGTGGCCTAGGAGTGGATACTATCAGTAGCGGAATAGAAGGAGCGTGGACTACCAATCCAACAAAGTGGGATACGGGATATTTTGATAATTTATTTAATTATGAATGGGAATTAACGAAAAGTCCTGCAGGAGCTCACCAATGGAAACCTAAAAAAAATGGTCGCGATATTGAGATGACTCCAGACGCACACGCTAAAGGACAAAAAAATCTTCCAATGATGCAAACAACTGATTTATCTTTGAAAATGGACCCTAAATATAAACCAATATCAAAGAATTTTCATGAAAACCCAAAAGAACTAGAAGATGCATTTGCAAGAGCTTGGTTTAAGCTTACGCATCGCGATATGGGTCCTAGAGCTAATTATATTGGAGCAGACGTGCCAAAAGAAATTTTGATTTGGCAAGATCCAATTCCTAAAAACAAATATAAATTAAAAAATAAAGATATAGAGACTCTCAAGACAAAAATAATAAAATCAGGACTTACAGCTTCACAATTGGTTACTACAGCCTGGGCTTCAGCTTCAACTTTCCGTAGTTCAGACAAAAGAGGTGGAGCAAATGGAGCAAGAATTAAGCTTCAACCACAAAAAGATTGGGAAGCAAATAACCCAAAAGAATTATCAAAAATTATAAAAATCTATGAAAAAATTAAAAATGGATTTGATAAAAAAAATAAATCAGTTTCTGTAGCAGATTTAATTATTTTAGGAGGAAGTGTAGGAATTGAGCAAGCTGCTAAAAAAGCAGGCAAGAAAATCAAAGTTCCGTTTACTTCAGGCAGGGGTGACGCAACTCAAGACCAAACAGATATTCATTCTTTTGGTTTACTAGAACCAAGAGCTGATGGTTTTAGAAACTTTTCTAAAGGAAAATATTCCATCTCAGCTGAAGAAATGCTTCTTGACAGGGCCAACTTAATGAAATTGACAGCCCCAGAAATGACAGTTTTAATCGGAGGAATGAGAGTATTGAACGCTAATTATAACTCATCAAAACACGGAGTCTTTACAAAAAAACCCGGTTCATTAAATAATGATTTTTTTATAAACTTATTAGATATGAACACGACCTGGAAAGAAGTTTCAGAAGAAGAAGAGTTATTTGAAGGCAAGGATAGAAAAACGGGCAAAATTAAATGGTCAGGAACAAGAGTGGATCTTATATTTGGTTCAAATTCTCAACTAAGAGCTTTGGCAGAAGTTTATGCATGTGAAGATTCAAAAGATAAATTTTTAATAGATTTCGTGGCTGCATGGGTCAAAGTTATGAATCTTGATCGTTTTGATCTAAAAGATAAAAGCATATAAATTATGTCACAAGTTGCTTTTGAAGATTTTTATAAAGTGCCTGATCTCAAATTTGATATATCTAAATTAAGAAAAGATTTGGATATAGTTCTAAAAAAAAGAAAATTTGACACGCCTGGAGTTACTCATTTCGGAGCTATAGCATTAAATCAAATTCCTAATAATGAAGATTCTATTAAAGGTCATAATATTAGAGGTCAATATTGGACAATTCCAGATGAAACTGGCAAAGAAGTAGCTAGAGACATCCCAATAGATGAGTCAAAATATACTCAAATTCGGCCAGAATTTGAAAATACTTATTTTAATGAGGTCTACGAAACTTTAAGCAGAAAATTTAAACTTGGTAGAGTAAGATTGTTGTTAAAAGAACCAAGATCTACCTTGAGTTGGCACAAAGATCCAGAACCAAGACTGCATGTTCCAATTATTACTAACTTAGGATGTTCTATGGTTATAGAAAATGTTGCAAAACATTTACCTGCAGACGGCAATGTTACAATAACTAATAATACAAAGTACCATAATTTTTTTAATGGTGGAGAACAGTCTAGAATTCATTTGGTTGCTTGTGTTTTGGAGAACCCTTTTAATAATCTATAATCTACCCCATAGGCTTTTTCTTTTTATCCAACCAGTGTAATTTGCAACCTTAATTTTACACCATGTAGTTTGGCATTTGACAATATTACAAAGACGGCCTCTCTCCAGTATAGCTAAAGGCTTTGAATAAATCGTCGGTTTCTTATAAATCAATATCTTTTCATCTATAATAAGTGCAGATTTTTTTTTTGATAACTGTGAAATATGTATCCAGCCAGAATTATTTTCGTGATCAATTATTTTTCTAAAGTTATTTGATTTGTCTAAAACTAAAACTGGCAAATATTTTTTTTTATAAAAAATTTTAATAGGATATTCGAAAGATGGTCCTTGTCGAAGATTAACTTTTTCATTTCTTAATGTTAAAAAATATTCATCCGCTGAATATAAATTAGAACTAAGAAGAAAAAAAATAGCAATTATCTTTTTGCGCATAAGTTTATACAGTTTGTGTTTCTTTGAAGTTTTATTTTTCTAAAAGTTAAATCAGCAGAGTTAAAAACAATCATTTTACTAGTTGAATTATTTTTACTTCTTAGAAGAGTTCTTATCACTTCATTAGCTTGCAAAGTGCCCATTACCCCAGCTAGTGTTGACATAACTCCCTCGTCTTCACAATTATTTTCTATATCTGGTATTTCAGGCATAAAACATCTAAAGCAAGGAACTCTTTTATTGAAATTAAAATTAAACATATGACCTTCAAATTTACTTATCGCTGCTGATATCAATATTTTTTTATTTTCTAGACAGTAATCATTTATTAAATATCTACTTTTAAAATTATCCGTTCCATCACAGATAATATCAAAATTATTTAAAATATTATCTATATTTTTTTTATTGATTTTTTTTGGGTATATAAAAATTTTTATTTTTTTATTAATTTTTTTTATTACTTTTTTAACTTGTGTAACTTTAGACTTGCCTACATCACTTGTATTAAAAATTATTTGTCTGTTTAAATTTGATATTTCAATTTTATCATCATCAGCTATACCAATTGTTCCTATGCCAGAGTTCGCAAGATATAGTAGCAGCGGACAGCCCAATCCACCTGCGCCAACAACAAGTACTTTAGAGCTAAAAATTTTTTTTTGGCCGATAATGCCAACTTTCTTTAATATTATCTGTTTAGAAAATCTTTCAAGATCTTTATTATTGATTTTCATTTTTTTAAACTATTTTGTACCGGTAGAACCGAAGCCACCTGCTCCTCTGTCAGTTTTTGATAGTTCATCAGTTTCTTCAAATTTTGCTTGTATTACAGGGCACACGATCATTTGGGCAATACGTAATCCGTTTTCAACTAAAAAATTCTCTTTACCTAGGTTGATCAATATAACTTTTATTTCCCCTCTATAGTCTGAATCGATTGTTCCAGGTGTATTTAAAACAGTAATATTGTTTTTAGCTGCAAGACCGGACCTAGGTCTTATTTGAATTTCGAAACCTTTCGGAATTGATAAAGAGAATCCCGTAGGAATTATTTCTTTTTTACCAGGACCTATTTCTATATCTTTTGAAAGAAAAGCTGCAATGTCCATTCCAGATGAACCAAGTGTTTCATATTTTGGCATTAAGACTGAACTGGACAAACGTTTAATTAATATTTTTGTCATCAGTTAAAATCTTATCTATAATTTTATTTGCAATTATCGAAGCTAAAAAACTTTTTTTATTTCTAGAAAAATTATCAATTTTTCCATTTTTATCTATTATAGATATTTCGTTATAGTCAACATTTAACCCAACATTTTTTCTTGAAACATCATTAGCTATTATCAAATCACAATGTTTTTTATGGAGTTTGCTTATTGAATTTTTTATAATATTTTCTGTTTCTGCTGAAAAACCAACAACAAGTTTTGGTCTATTTTTATTGTGCGTCCCCAGATATTCTAAAATATCAAAATTTCTTTCTAATTTTAATGTATCAAGTTTATCCTTATCCTTTTTTAATTTTTCTTTATTTTTAAATTTTGGTTTAAAATCCACAATTGCTGCCGCGCAAACTACAATATCGACTGGAAGTAGTTTTTTTATTTTTGAAATCATCTCATCAGCTGTGATAACATTATGAACATCAAGATCTTTCGAAAAATTTATATTTGATGGACCTGCAATTAAAGTTGTTTTCACACCTAATTTATTTAAAGCCAAAGCTATCTCATAACCCTGTTTTCCACTTGATTCATTTGATATATATCTAATGGGATCTAAGTATTCTCTAGTAGGTCCGGTAGTTACTAGGGCTTTAATATTTTTCTTTTTTAATAAATTTTTATCATTAAAGTAATTTTTTAAATAAGAATATATTTGTCTCGGGCTAGACATTTTTCCTTCTCCATATTCTCCACATGCCATTTCACCATTAACAGGTCCAATAAATTTGTAACCGTAATCAAGCAATTTTTTAACATTGGTTTGTGTAGCTTTGTGAAGCCACATTCTAACGTTCATTGCTGGCACAAGAATAATATCTTTGTTCGAGGCTAAAATTACAGTAGTAGCAAGATCATCTGCTTTGCCAAGTGTTAACCGTGCTATAAAATTAGCAGTCGCCGGTATTACTAAAACTATATCTGCCCATCTAGAAAGAGTTATATGATCAATCTCTGACTCAGTATTTGTGTCGAAAATATTTTCAAATGTTTTATTGTTCGTTAAAGATGAAATAGATAAAGGGGTTACAAATTCTTTACCACTTTTGGTTAAAATAACTTTAACTTCTGCGCTATTTTTTTTAAACAATCTTATTAGATCTAATGATTTGTAAGCAGAAATTCCACCACCGATTATTAAGAGTATTTTTTTATTTTTAAACAGCATACCTATGATTAAAATACTAATAGAATAACAATTACAATAGCTAAAAAACTAATAATAATATTATTTCTCAAAGTTTTCAACTTCATTTGTTCTATTTCTAAGCCTCTATTATTAGTGGAACCTAAATTTAATTTACCTTCCGCTAAAAGTTGTAAAGCGTAATTTGCTTTGTCCATAAATTTTGGAAGATCTGGAATCCTCTTAAATATTTCTGATGAAGTATTTATAGCATTGTCCAAATGTGATTTAGGACTTTTTAAATTTCTTATCCAATCTTCTAATATGGGTTTTGAAACCTCCCAAATATTTGTATCAGGATATAACTGTCTCGCAACACCCTCAACAACTACCATTGTCTTTTGCAGAAGCAACAAGGGTGTTTGGGTCGACATATTAAATTTTTCAGTAATTTCAAATAGTTGAGCCAGTAAGTTACCACCAGATATATCTTTAATCGACTGTCCAAATATGGGTTCACCAACTGAGCGTAATGCTTGCGCAAACTCCTCTTTCGAGGCATTTTGTGGAACAAGTCCTGCTTCAAAGTGAACTTCGGCAACCTTAATATAATCTCTTTGAATAAAACCATAAAGAATTTCTGCTAAGAACTTTCTATTATTTTTATCTAACCTACCCATTATTCCAAAATCTACTGGAATTATATTTCCGGCTTTATCTACAAATAAATTTCCTTGATGCATATCTCCATGAAAAAAACCATCTCTCACAGCTTGCTTTAAAAAATGCTGGATCAAATTTTCTGCCAGCTTCTTTAATGAAATACCTGATTCCTGAATAAGTTTTTGTTCTCTAATAGATACACCACTTACCTTGTCTAGGGTTAAAACTCTTTTAGAAGTATAATTCCAGTAAATTTTTGGAACATTAAAACCTTTATCATTTTTAGTATTTTCATAAAGCTCGTTAGCAGCAGCAGCTTCAAATCTTAAATCCATTTCAATGTTGGTAATTTCTCTTAGCAAGTGAACAACTTCTACTAATTTTAATCTTCTTGATTTTAAGATCGTATTTTCGACGATATAAGCAAATAGCATTAAGGCATTTAATTCTTCATTAAATAACTTTTCTATATTTGGTCTTAAAATTTTTATAGCCACTTCTTTCCTTTCCCCATGCATATCAATCGTTGCAATATGAACTTGCGCTATTGAAGCAGCCGCTATTGGGGCACTAAAATTAATAATATTATCAAACTGTGCTTGACCTAATTCTTTTTTAATAATTATTTTTGCTTCATTTATATTAAAAGCAGGCAGTTTATCCTGAAGTTTAACTAGATCATCCACTAACTCTTCGCCAATAATATCTGGCCTAGTTGCTAAAAATTGACCTAACTTAATAAATGTTGTGCCCATCTCTTGAAGCGCATCGCATAATTTTTCTCCAGGTTTCTTTGAATTATTTATTGTTATTTTTTCTGAACCAATTGAAATCACATTAAAGATAAACTTGATATGAGTAGGAATTTTATAAATCTCATCAATTGTATCTATAGCACCTGAAGATGCTAATTTTCTGGCAATTTTAAATAATTGATTTATTTGTTTAAACATTTTAGATTTTCCAACCCGAATGAATAGCGGAAATACCAATAGATAAGTTTCTGAATTCTACATTGTAAAAACCATTTTTTTTAATTAAGTCCAATAATGCTTTTTGATCATAGAATTTTTCTATACTTTCTATCAAATATTCATAAGGCATTGCACTTCCCGCTACATACTTGCCTATTAAAGGTATTATTTTTGAATACTTTTTATAAACCTTTTCTAGTATTTCATTTTCGATTTTAGAAAACTCCAGACACATAAATCTTCCACCGGGTTTTAATACTCTATAGGCCTCCTTTAAACACAAGGTTATATTTGTTACATTTCTTATTCCATAACTTATTGTATAAAAATCAAAAGAATTGTCTTTAAATGGAAGTTTTTCAGCTGAAGCAAGATGCCATTTAATATTTTTGAAAAACCTTAATTTTTTCTCACCCATTGCAAACATATCTTTGTTTGGTTCAACACAACAAATCTCGCATTCATTATTTGTTTTGATTGAAAATTGTTTGGCTAGATCACCTGTGCCAGAAGCAACATCGATTAACCTGGTGCCTTTTTGAGGATTCATCCAATTAATCATATTTTTTTTCCACAATCGATGTATACCTAGTGACATAATGTCATTCATAAAATCGTATTTTTTATATACTTTGGTAAAAACAGAGTTGACTAGTTTGGTTTTATCTTGAAAATGTATTTTCATAAATAAATTATATGCCAGAATTACCAGAAGTTGAAGTTGTTAAAAGGTCCTTAGAAAATAATATTAATGATCTAGTAATTAAAAAAGTCATAATTAACACCAATAAACTTAGGTATATAATTAATAAAAAAAAATTAAAGGAAGTTGTAGGCAGAAAAATTACATCGATTACACGAAGATCTAAATATTTGCTTATACATTTTGATAAGAATATATCATTAATAGTGCATCTAGGAATGACAGGAAAATTTCTTATTTTAAATAAAAAAAAAAAATTAGAGAAAACTAGTTTTTATTATAAATTAAACAGTAAAGATACAAAACATGACCACATTGTTTTTAATTTTGAAAACAATGTCAAATTAATCTACAATGACGTAAGAAAATTTGGTTTTATTAAGTTAATAAAAACTAACGACATAAATAGTAGTAATCATATTCAATTTTTAGGACCAGAGCCATTTTCAAAAAAATTCAATCTTACATATTTTTTAAAATATATAAGAAATAAAAAAAAAACTGTCAAAGATCTATTAATGGACCAAAAATTTGTATCTGGTTTAGGAAATATTTATGTAAATGAAGTTTTGTATTTGAGCAAAATAGACCCAAAAAGAAAGTCATTCAGAATTACAACTATAGAGATTAAAAAAATCATTAGTTTTATAAGACAAATTTTAAAAAAATCTATAAAAGACGGCGGATCTTCAATCAAAGATTTTTCTGATGGAGGTGGTAGAAGTGGGGTTTTTCAGCAAAATTTTAAGGTTTACAACAAAGAGGGCGATAAATGCTTCACAAAAAATTGCAAGGAGTTCATTAAAAAAACTAGTATATCTAATCGATCTACATTTTATTGTAGAAGGTGTCAGAAATAACAAGTTGACCCTTATATTTTAGAGATATATATAAAATGTAAATTATGCCAAACACAAAATCAGCAATACGAAGAGTTAGAAGAGTAAAAACCCAAACAGCCGTGAATCGTTTGAGAAAAAGCAAGTACAGAGCTGCTATTAAGGAAATGGAAGATATTATAAAAGGAGGGGAAAAAGATAAAGTCAAAAAGTTTTTTCCCAAATTTCAATCAATTCTCATGCAGGTTGTTAAATCTGGCATAATAGATAAAAAAAAAGCCTCAAGAAAAATTTCAAGAATTAATAAAAAAATAAAATAAATTTTAACAATTTCAAGTTGTTGAATTATTTTATAGTTTCTCAATATATAGTCGAGCTATTCTAAATGTAGATTTATTAATTTTTAAGTTGTGGCAAATTTAAAATGTCTCTTATTAGTATAAATATTAAAATACAACCTAAGTCGATTTATTTTCAAAAAATTAAAAATATATCTTGAATAATTCATTATTAAAAAATAAATATACTTTTCAATTTATTTAATTACATGGAAAAAAAATCTTTAAAAGAAAAATCTCTTTACGTTTCCGAAGAAGAAAAAACTTTAGATTGGAACGAGATTCAAGCTTCTTTCCAAAAATCATTTGGAAGTGAAGTCTATTCAAGCTGGCTAAAAAATATTACCTTATTAAAAGAGTTTAATGACTATTTAGTTTTAGGTGTGCCAACTAGATTTTTCAGAGACTGGATAGTTTCTAGATATTTAGATAAAATTTTAGAGCAAATTAAATCTCACAAGATGAGTCTTAGCAGAGTAGAATTTAAGATTACTGAAGAAAATAAATCTATTCAAAATAATAATCTTAATAATAATGAGGTTACTAAAATAACAGAAATAAAAGACTCAATACTTAATTATAATAGACTTAATCCAAATCTTAACTTTGAAAATTTTATAGAAGGTAATAGTAATAAAATAGCTTTATCTTCATCAAAAAAAATATGCCAGCAAATTTCAAGGTATAATCCCCTGTATATTTACGGTGGTGTAGGGCTAGGTAAGACCCACCTATTGAACGCAATTGGCATAGAACTCCAGGAACAAACAAATGTGATGTTTATTTCCGCTGAAAGATTTATGTATCATTTTATAAAGTCTATTAAGAAAAACGATATGGTAAATTTTAAAGATTTTTTTAGAAAATCTTCAGTATTTATTATAGACGATATTCAATTTATTAGAGGGAAAGAAAGTCTTCAAGAAGAGTTCTTTCACACATTTAATAGTTTAATAGAAAAAAGTTCGCAAATAATTATATCTGCAGACCGCCCTCCAATGAAGTTAGATCGAGTTCAGGAACGAATTAAATCTAGGTTATCTGGTGGACTAATCGTCGATATAGATCAGCCGGATCTAGATCTAAAAGTTAAAATAATAAGAAAAAGAATTGAAGATATCCAAAAACAATTTAGTGAAAATTGCAATATTAGCGACGAAGTTATTAATTTTATAGCGGCCGAGAGCAAGACAAATATACGTGAATTAATTGGTGTGCTTAATAGAGTCATTACTTTTAGCAGAATTCATAAAAAAATATTGAGTATAAGTGATTGTAAAAATATTTTAAGAGATGTTTTTAACCAAGCTAAAGTAGTCACTATTGATAAGATACAGAACACCGTATCAAATTATTTTAATATTTCTTTTGAAGAAATGCTCTCGCAAAGAAGGTCTAGACCTTTAGCTAGACCAAGGCAAATAGCTATGTATCTATCCAAAAAATTAACTACACGATCTTTGCCTGAAATCGGAAGAAGATTTTCGAACAGAGATCACACGACAGTAATTCATGCTGTAAAAACAATTACCAGACTTTCTGAAAATGATGAGATTATAAGAAAAAGTATTCAAGAACTAAAACATTTACTGCAAGAATAAATGAAGTTTTTAATCAAAAGAGATGTATTGCTAAAATCACTTAGTCTAGTTCAAGGTGTGGTCGAAAAAAAAAACACTCTCCCGATATTATCAAATGTACTTTTAGAAACAAAAAACAATAGACTTTTGATAGTCGCTACAGATTTAGATCTAGTATTTTATGATGAAATTAATGAAATAAAAATACTTGAAGAAGGTAGTACCACAACATCGGCTTCTACATTGTATGATATTCTAAGAAAATTGTCAGCCAACTCTGAGATAAGTTTCGATTTAAGAAATGAAAATAAACTTAGTTTAAAAACTGATAATTCAGATTTTAATTTACCTTGTTTGCCTACAGACAATTTTCCTAATTTTTCTGATGATTTTGATAACAACGAAATAGAATTAAATAAATCAAAATTTCTTAATTTGCTCAATAAAACAAAAATATCAATTTCAAATGATGACACTAGACATTATTTGAACGGCATATACTTATCTTTGACAGAGTCTGAAAATAAAACTTTTTTAACTGGCGTTGCAACAGATAGTCATAGGCTTTCCTCAAGCAGTATTGAAATTGAAAATGGAAAAAGTATATCTTCATTAATTTTACCAAAAAAAACGATTTTTCAACTATGTACTCTATTGCAAGAAGTTCAAGACAAACTTATAATGCAGACTAGCGAAACTAAAATCCAGTTCAAAATAGGGAAAACAAAATTAATCTCTAAAGTTATTGATGGAAAATTTCCAGATTATAGAAAAGTTGTGCCAAAAAATAATGATAAAGAATTGAGTGTCGTATCAAAAGATTTTATTGACTCTATAGAAAGAGTTACAACTGTATCTGCGGATAGAAAAGAAGGTGTAAAACTTGTTGTCGACAAAGATAGCATTAAACTATCAGTTAACAGCACTAACTCTGGAGAGGGAAATGAAGAGTTGAAAGCAAATTATAATTCAGATTCTATTACGATTAGTTTTAATTCTAAGTATTTACTTGATATTGCTTCTGAAATTGAAGCTAAAAATCTAAAGATGAAGTTAAAGGACTCTGTTTCTCCTGTTTTAATAGAAGATAGTTCTGATAAAAACAGCTATTATGTTATAATGCCAATGAAAATATAGTTTATCTCAATATAATAATTCTTCTTACATTTTGCTCTAAAAGCCTTGATAAATAATAATAATTTGAGCATATATATTACAATAGTTTTCTATATATAAAAAAAAATGGTATAAGTATTCTCTTTTTCAATAAAAAATGTCTAAAAATATTAACAAAAATAATAAACAAGATTATAGCGCTGATTCAATTAAAGTTCTAAAAGGACTTGATGCAGTAAGAAAAAGACCAGGCATGTATATAGGAGATACCGATGATGGCTCTGGTTTGCATCATATGGTTTTTGAAGTTGTTGATAACGCCATCGATGAAGCATTAGCTGGTTACTGTAAAAATATTGTAATCATAATGAATAAAGACAATACTGTAACTGTAGAAGATGACGGTCGCGGCATACCAGTAGATATGCATTCAGGAGAGAAAATGTCAGCAGCGGAAGTTATTATGACCCAGCTTCATGCAGGGGGAAAATTTGATCATGACTCCTATAAAGTCTCAGGTGGCTTACATGGTGTCGGAGTATCGGTAGTGAATGCATTGTCAGAAAGATTAGAATTAAACATATTTCGAGATAGCAAAGAATACTCTATTATATTTAAAGATGGAAATTCAATTAAGCCACTAAAGGCAATTGGTAAGACATCAAAAACTGGAACAAAAATTACTTTTTTACCTTCGAAGGAAATTTTTTCTATAATAAAATTTAGCTCAAACATACTTCAAAAAAGAATGCGAGAACTAGCATTTTTAAACAAAGGAATAAATATTTCGCTACTAGACAAAACAGGTTCCAAGCAAAAAGAATTTATTAACAAGTATGAGGGTGGTATTTTAGAATTTGTACAATTTATAGACCAAAAAAAACCTATTCTTGTTAACAAGAACGAAAAAAAAATATTTAACAAACCGATTTACATAACAGCTGAAAAAAATAACATTTTAGTAGAATGTTCTTTTGAGTGGAACGCTGGATATTCTGAGGAGGTTTTGCCTTTTACAAATAATATACCGCAGAAAGATGGTGGCACTCATTTACTCGGTTTTAGAAGCGCATTAACAAGAATAATAAATAAATATTCTTCAGAAAAAAATAATACAAAAAAAAATAAATTTACTATTTCCGGTGAAGATATTAAAGAGGGTTTAACAGCTGTCCTATCCATAAAAATGCCTGATCCGAAGTTTTCTTCTCAAACAAAGGATAAACTAGTTTCATCTGAAGTTAGATTAATAGTTGAAAGTATCATTAACGATAAAGTGTCAACGTGGTTTGATCAAAATCCATCTGTTACTAGAAATATTTTAGAAAAAATTACACAAGCTGCATTAGCTAGAGACGTCGCGAGAAAAGCTCGAGATAGCGTTAGAAGAAAAGGTACTTTTGAATTATCGGGATTACCCGGAAAATTAGCTGATTGTCAAATTCAAAAAAGAGAAGGCACAGAACTTTTTATAGTAGAGGGAGATTCAGCGGGTGGATCAGCGAAACAAGGGAGAGTTAGGGAATATCAAGCAGTACTACCTTTAAGAGGAAAAATTTTAAATACATTTGTTAACGGTAAAAAAACAAGAGAAGGCTCTAATGGTGAATATGCTACAAAAGCATTAGCTAAAATGATGTCCTCAAATGAAATAGTAACTCTAATTAACGCTTTAGGGACTGGATCAAAAGATTTTAACTTAGAAAATTTAAGATACGACAAGATTGTTATCATGACTGACGCGGATGTTGATGGCTCTCATATTAGAACACTTCTTTTAACTTTTTTTAATAATTACCCATTTCATCAGTTAATTGAAAATGGACACCTTTATTTAGCACAACCACCTTTGTTTAAAGTCACAAAATCCAATAAAAGTGTGTATATCAAAGACGAAAAAAGTTTGGAAGAATATATTCTTAAAATAGCTGACAAATCCGATAAAAAGATTAAAAAAAACACACCTGCGTTTGATAAATTTATGAAAGAACAAAGAGAAAAAATTTCAATTCAAAGATTTAAGGGTTTAGGTGAAATGAACCCAGAAGAATTATGGCAAACTACTTTGAATCCAGAAAATAGAACAATGCTTAAAGTTCAATACACAAAAGGAACTAAAGAAAAATCTAAAGAAGATCAAAAAATGATAGAGATACTTATGGGGGATGAAGTGGCACCAAGAAAAGATTTTATTACTAGCAACGCTTTAGATGTTGCCAATCTCGATATATAATTTTAAAAATGAATTTTTCTACTCTTTTTAGGCTAGAAGAAAATTTACATTTAGATAAAAAAACTTTAGTCATTTTAAGATGGATAGCCATTCTTGGACAAATTATTGCGATAAACATCGTCTATAGTTTTCTCAAATTGCCTTTTCCAATTTTAGCGGCTCATATTGTAATTTTAATAGGTTTAATTACAAATTTGTATTTGCAGTTTAAAATTAAAACCAGCCAATTAAAAGATATTTATTCCTCTTTATTCCTTATTTACGATGTATTCCAATTAAGTGTTTTGCTTTATTTAACTGGTGGAATTTCTAATCCATTTTCTTTTTTATTAATTGTTCCAACAATAGTCTCATCAACTTTTTTAAGCATGGGAACAACTTTAATACTTGGTGTCTTAACAATATTATTTTTACTTATATTGACAAAATTTTATTTACCATTACCCGGTATAAATGAATACACACTTGTATTTCCTGAATTTTATTTAATTGGAATATTAATATCAGCACTAGTTTGCTTAGTATTTATTAGTTATTTTGGAATAAGATTTGCAGGTGAAACAAAAAAAAGATCTTTAGCTTTAATTAGGCTGCAACAAGTAATCGCTAAAGAATATGAGCTTGAGTCTTTAGGTGGCCAAGCGGCAGCAGCAGCGCACTCATTGGGTACACCTTTAGCAACAATTACAGTTGTTGCCAAAGAGTTAAGAAAAGAAATTAGCAACAACTCCAAGTATTCAAAAGATTTAGATTTACTTATTAGCCAAACAAAAAGATGTGGAGATATATTAAAAAAAATTTCACAGAAGCAGATGGTAGAAGATAAATTTATTAATGCTGTAAAACTAGATGATTTGTTTACAGAATTACTCAGATCTTTTGAAGAGTCTTCTGGTAAAAATATAAAATTAAATTCTGAAAACGATAAAAACAAGATTTATATCAAAAGATCACCTGAAATTATTTATGGATTAAGAAATTTTATAGGAAATGCAGTTAAATTTTCTGAACACAGTGTTTTAATTAATCTTAAAAGTAACGATGATTATATTGAAGTTATAATAAATGATGACGGACCAGGATTTCCTGAAGATATTGTAAATGTTATCGGTGAGCCGTACATTAAATCAAAAGATATTGATCCTAAAGCTGGTTTGGGACTTGGCACTTTTCTTGGAAAAACTCTCTTAGAAAGAAGAGGTGCTAAACTGATCTTTTCGACTAGTAGTCCATTAGGCGGTGCTTCGGTCAAAATTATTTGGAAAGTTGCCGATCTAATAGCTAGTTCTTAAATTTAAAAGCGTAAGATAAAATTTTATAAGCTAATTTTGCAACTAAAAAATTATAAGAGTTAAAATTCTTGATAGGAGCTAATTCATTTATATCCGCACCAATAATGTTAGACATTTTGCATACATCTTTGATTATAGGTATAACATCTTCCCACATCAACCCACCAGGCTCAGGCGTTCCCGTAGCTGGCATAATACTTGAGTCAAAGCCATCAACGTCAAATGAGATGTAAACATTTTTATTAGAAAAAAGCTTTTTAAGTTTATTTAAATTCCATTTTTTTTTATCTTTAGCCCAAAAGATTTCTATTCTATTTTTGTTATTTTCATAAAAATTCATTTCTGGCTTAGATAAATTTCTTATACCAAATGAAACCACCTTCACATTTTTAAAATCCAAACATCTTTTCATTGCGCAAGCATGAGAAAATTTTTCTCCTTCATACTCTTCTCTTAAATCTGCATGTGCATCAAAGTGAAGTATAATTAATTCATCATATTTTTTTACAAAAGGTCTTATTGAACCTGGTGTAATTGAATGTTCACCGCCTAAGACTAGAGGAAATTTTTTTTCAAATATAATTTTTTCATTAATTTTGGCTAATTGATCTATTGCAGATTTAAGATTTTTTTTAATTAGAAAAGGCTTTAAAGTTTTTATTCCAATTTCCTTATAAGGCTCTTTATTCAAATCTTCGTCAAATAGTTCAACTTGATGTGAAGCTTTAATAATTTCTTTGGGACCATTTTTAGTACCACTTCCATAGCTTACTGATTTTTCTAGACCGAAGGGAACTACAACAACCTTTTCTTTAAAGTTGACTTTGCTATCGATTCCAAGAAAACCGTTTTTGTTTGAAAGATATTCCATTCTTAGTTTAATTTATTATATTTAAATTTTATTTAAAAATTTTAGAGAAATTTCTTTTTTCTCTATTTTTCCAATTCTCACGATGGTAAGCGTCACTAGCAATTAAAGGAAGTACGCTTGTTGCTTCAGCAAAAACCATCTGCTCTTTTGTTACATCAACTTTACCCCAAGAGCTTGCTTCTTTTAAAGTTGAACTACTACAAGCTCCATCACGAGTGTCCGCGACAGTGATCTGAACAGCGTATTTATGCATGTCCACTTTTTTCCCTAACAGCTCTGCACACACAACGGTATCTTGAACAAAGTTTTTTGGAACACCACCTCCAATCATTAATAAACCAGATTGCTTAGACTGTAATTTAATTTCAGTTAATTCTCTAAATTCTCGAATAGAGTCTATGGTCATATGCTTCTTTGGATTTTGTTCTTGGTGCATTACCAGGCCAAATCCCGCTGAACTATCCGTAAATGCTGGACAAAATATTGGCACATCATTATCGTATGCGGTTTCAATTAGAGAGCCTTTTTTTTTGGCATTTAATTTTAGATATTTTCCTAATTCTTTAATGAATTCTCTGGAAGTATAAGATCTCGGTTCTAGTGTGTTTGCTATATCGCAAATAACTTTATCGCAAGTCTGAAGCTCTTCTTCATCAATATAAGTATCATAAATTCTATCTATATAGTTTTTTCTTAGCTCTGTATCGTCCTGAAATTGAGATCCTTGATAATGTTTGAAACCTAGGGCCTCAAAGAAATCCATGTCAATTATAGAAGCTCCTGTAGCCACTACAGCATCAATCATATTGTATTTAACTAAATCCGTGTAGAGCTGCATGCAACCTGCGGCAGAAGTAGAACCAGCTAAAGTTAGAAAAATTGAGCAATTTTTATCTGAAATCATTTCATTAAAAATTCCAGCAGCGCTAGCAGTATCTCGAGAAGTAAATGACATTTTTCTCATCGAGTCGATTATTTTTCTAGCATCAAAAGAAGTTATATCTATATGCTCGACTGGCTTGTTTAAGAGTAATTTTTTATTATGCCCGATATTTGAACTATTTTTATTATTCATTAAGCGACCAAGTAGTCAACTTTGCTAGGATTATTGTAAACAGACATTATAGGCTTATCATTTAACTCAACAATTTGGTCTGAATAAAATCCATTGAATTTAGTTCTAAAGGTTAGCCCATATGCGCCAAGCTGACCTAATTCAATATAATCTCCTTCTTTGATATTATTAGGCAATAAAAAAGGACCTTTCATGTAGTCTAAGCTGTCACATGTCGGGCCAAAGAAACTAAAAGCAGTAAGTTTTTTTGATTTAATTCTACCACTAGAAATCATTCTACTTGGGAAAACAAAGTTTGGTACACCACCATCAAAAAGTGTTCCATAAGTTCCATCATTAATGTAAAGATTTTGTTTTTTTCTCAAAACTACTTTCACAATTGTAGAGCCACTTTCGGCAACGATTGCTCTTCCCGGTTCACAGATTAACTCCGGCATATTAGTTAGCTTTAATTTATTTAAAGCAATCTTAATTTCTTCAATATAATTACTTAAGGGTTCAGGATTTAAATCTGGATAAACAGATGGAAAACCTCCCCCTACATTAATCATATCTGGGATTATTTTTGTTTTTTTAATTATATTTCCAACTTCTGCTATTGCTTTTGAAAAAGAAATCTTGCGCATACATTGAGAGCCAACGTGAAAACTTATTCCTATTTTTTTTGCATGCTCCTTACAAAGCCTTACAAGACCTAAAGCTTCACTTGGATGAGCACCAAATTTTCTAGATAAATCTATTTCAGCATGTTCATTTGAAATTGCTATTCTAACATATAAATTTAAGTCTTTAGCCTGCTTAGTAGACTCTAGAATTTTTTGCAGTTCGTCCTTAGTGTCTAAAGAAAAGTCACGCACCCCTAAATCAAAATAAGCTTCCGCTATATTTTCTCGACTTTTAATAGTGTGCATAAAGTATAGTTTTGCATCTGATTTTAATTTTTTTATTAATTTAATTTCATTAATTGAAGCCACATCGAAATTATTGATACCGTTAGCTAATATTTGTTTTAATACTTTTTCATTAGGATTAGTTTTGACGGCATACAAAATCTTTCCAGGAAAATTTTTCTTAAAGAATTCCGTAGATGTTTTTATGGACTCAGGCCGTATGCAATATACGGGATTATTTGGTTTTAACGTGGTAACTAATTCGTTAACGTCTTTAAATTTTTGCATCTTTTGTGTCCCATATTTGTTTTACACAGAAAGGTTTCTAAAAAATTTTCAATAAAAAAACCTTATACTTTCCCCATTTAAAGTTTTTTTGACTTTTGTAAAGAAAAAAAACACTTAATTTTGGTTGCAATTTAAAAATAGATAACCATATAAATAATCATATGAAGAACCCAACTACAATCCAAACACAACTCAAGGTCAGTGACTTTGAAGACAAATCATTGCTTATATTGGATGACGATGATCCGTTAAGAGGAAGACTTGGAAGAGCTATGGAAAAGAGAGGTTTTTCAGTAAAAGAAGCCAAAAGTGTTGAAGAAGGTCTTAAAATTGTTAAAGAGACCCCTCCAAATTTTGCGGTTGTAGACCTTCGACTAGAAGATGGAAATGGTTTAGATGTAATAAAGGAGCTTTCAAAAAATAAAAAAAACTGCAGAATAATTATGTTAACGGGATACGGGAATTTACCTACAGCAGTAGCAGCTGTTAAAGCTGGGGCGATAGATTATATAGCAAAGCCGGTAGATGCAGATGATGTTGAAGCTGCTTTACTAGCATCACCAGAATCAAAAGCTAAACCTCCTGAGAACCCCATGTCTGCCGATAGAGTAAAATGGGAGCATATTCACAGAGTTTTTGAACTATGTAACAGAAACGTATCTGAGACAGCTAGAAGATTAAAAATGCATAGAAGAACTCTTCAAAGAATACTCTCTAAAAGATCACCAAGGTAAAAGATTAAATTAATTTTCTTATTTTTGAGATTTGACTAACCATAGTTGTAACTAAAATAATTTTGATTAACTCAGCTAGTAAAAATGGTTTTACGCCAAGTTCAAATAATGGTTTTTCCCATCCAATTAAAGCTCCAAGCCATATAATTCCCAATAAATAAATGAAGCTAGTAGCAAAAGTCAATTTCATAAAGTTTTTTATTACATTTTTATCAAAAGTAAATATACCAGTAAAGAAGGTGGCAACTAAAAATCCAAGTAGGTAACCCATTGTTGGACCAGTAAAATATACCATGCCAATTCCTTTTTCAGGAGTTCCAGAGAAAACTGGTAAACCGATTATCCCCTCAAACAAATATAAAGATATTGTAGCAACACCTAATCGCCATCCAAGCGAAGCTCCAATTAACAAAACAACAAAAGTTTGCATGGTCATAGGAACTGGATAAAAGGGAATTTTAATTTTAGAAGAAATAGCTAATATAATTGATCCAACTAAGGCAACAAATACTAATTTTATTACTTTTGATTGTTTTATATTTTTTACTACTTCCATATACCTATATTTACTTTTTTTTAACTTAAATCTAGTTATTTGTTAATTTGATAAAAACATCTTCTAAATCACCATCTTCTGTAACAATATCAATGATTTTATACTCATTTTTTTTTAAAAGATTTAAAATATCGTCGAAATTATGCGAATTTTTTTCATAGATAGCTGTAATAGTATTATTTGTATTTTTTACAAATTTAATTCCATCAAGAAGTAGCTCTGTATCATGTTGCATTTTTTTTATTTTAAAAGTAACTTTTTTTGTTTGAATTCTATCTAAAAGTTTTTGAGTAGTATCTAGCGCAACTAAATTTCCTTTATCAATTATTGCTATACGGTCACACATTTCCTGAGCTTCAAAAAGATAGTGTGTTGTTAAAATTATAGTAACGCCACTTTTATTTAATTCTTTAACATTGTCCCAAAGGTTTTTTCTTAATTCAACGTCCACGCCTGCTGTTGGCTCATCCAAAACTAAAATAGGTGGTTGATGAACCATTGCTTTTGCAACCATTAGCCTTCTCTTCATTCCACCGGATAAACTTCGAGAATATGCATCTGCTTTATCTTCTAAAGCAACCATTTTCAAAATAGTATTAGTTATCCTATCTTTTTTTGGAACACCGTATAGGCCTGCCTGAAGTTCAAGTAATTTTTTAGGACTAAAAAATGCATCTAAATTTACTTCCTGAGGCACAATTCCTATAGATGCCTTTACCTGACGGGGATTGTCATCGATATTGAATCCCCAAACATTTATTTTTCCTTCAGTTTTAACAACTGTTCCTCCAAGAATACTAAGAAATGTTGTTTTACCAGCACCGTTAGGGCCTAGTAGTCCAAAAACTTCACCCTGCTTCACTTCAAAACTTAAATTATTTAGAGCCTTTTCAGATTTTTTATTTTTACTGCCTGGATAAATTTTGGATAAATTTTCAACAGTTAATGCTGTTTTGTTCATAGTTTATTTAATTATCACTAGAGATATAAGGTATTATATATATATGAGTTCTATTAAAAAAACAGATCATTTTTATCTTATAGATGGGTCAGGGTATATATTTAGAGCCTATTACGCTTTACCGCCTTTATCAAGAAAGAGCGACGGCTTACCTACAGGTGCCGTCAGCGGATTCTGCTCCATGCTCTTTAAATTATTAGAGGATTCCAGGTCTGATGATTCAATTCACAAACCCTCTCATTTTGCCGTAATTTTTGACTCTGCTAGAAAGAATTTTAGAAATGATATTTACAGCGAATACAAAGCCAACAGAGCTGAGGCGCCTGATGATTTGGCCCCGCAGTTTGAATATATAAGAAAATCGGTTAAAGCCTTTAACCTTCCTTCCATAGAACTTCTTAATTATGAAGCCGATGATTTGATCGCCACTTATGCAAAACAAATAGTTGAGTCTGGGGCTAAAGCAACAATTATTTCATCTGATAAAGATTTAATGCAATTAGTTTCAGAAAAAGTCAGGCTATATGATCCAATGAAAAACAAAGTTTTAGGGGAGAAAGAGGTTATAGAAAAATTTGGGGTTAAGCCCAGTCAAGTTGTGGACGTCCAGTCATTAGCTGGAGATTCCTCTGATAATGTTCCAGGCGTTCCAGGCATAGGTATAAAAACTGCTTCTGAACTTATTAATAAATATAAAACTCTAGATAATGTGTTAAAAAATGCTAAGGAAATTCCCCAAAATAAAAGAAGAGAAACTTTATTGTTAAATAAAGACAAGGCTCTTTTAAGTAAAAAATTGGTTACGCTTAAAGATGATGTTCCAGTTAAAGATGAACTTAGCAGCTTTGTAATGAAGGAAGTGAACAAAGAAAAGCTGTATGATTTTTTTAGAGAAATGGAGTTTAATAGACTGCTAAGTAGTGCAATTAGTTTTTATGGAGAAGTTAAAAATGGCAAAATTGACTCACGTACTATTGAAACGAAAATCAATAAAATAGATACAAAAAAATATAAAAGCGTGGTTAAAGAAAAAGATCTAAATATTTTAGTAGACACTTTAAATCAGCAATCTCTAATTTCTGTTGATACAGAAACATCTTCCTTAAATCCTCTGGATACTAATCTTGTTGGTATATCATTTGGTTACGGTTTAAACGAGGCTTGCTATATTCCTTTAGCACATAAAAATTTTAAAAATTTAAAAAAAGATTTTGTGTTAAAAAAAATTAAATCAATTTTAGAAGACCCAAGCATTAAAAAAGTTGGGCAAAATATGAAATTTGATTATACTGTCTTCAAACAAAATGGTATTTTAGTTAATTCTATAGAAGATACAATGCTTATTTCTTATACTTTAGATGCGGGCGTTAATAGGCACAATCTAGATGCTCTTTCTCAAATTCATCTTAATCATAAAACAATATCCTATAAAGATGTAGTTGGCACGGGTAAAAAACAATTAAATTTTTCTGATATTAGCCTTGATGAGGCTACTGAATATGCAGCAGAAGATGCGGATGTAACTTTAAGACTTTATAACTATCTTCATGAAAGATTAAATAACGAAAAGCTAAACCAAGTTTACGAAGTTTTTGAAAAACCAATGATTAAATTGCTTTCGAAATTAGAATTTAATGGAATTAAGGTTGACGGAACATACCTTAACAAGCTTTCAAAAAGATTTGAAGAGAAATTAAGAAAAATAGAAAAAGAAATATATAAAATTGCAGGCAAAGAGTTCAATATTGGATCACCTAAGCAGCTCGGTGAAATAATTTATAATGAACTTAAAATTGCAAAGTTAAAGAAAACAAGAAAAGGGAGCTTAGCAACAAATGCAAATATCCTTGAAGATTTAGCTCTTACAGGTCATAAATTTCCTAACTTAATACTTGAGTGGAGGCAACTATCAAAGCTTAAAAATACTTATACAGATGCACTTCAAGAGCATATAAGCAAAAAAACTAAAAGAGTTCATACATCTTATTTGTTGGCAGCTACAAACACGGGAAGGCTTGCCTCAAGCAATCCAAATTTACAAAATATTCCTATTAAATCTGAAGAAGGAAAAGAAATTAGAAAAGCTTTTGTTGCAGAAAAAAATAATATTTTAATTTCTGCTGATTATAATCAAATAGAAATGAGAATTTTAGCGGACATAGCTGATGTTAAGGAACTTAAAAAAGCATTTAAAAACAATGAAGACATACATAGTTTAACAGCCAGCCAAGTATTTAATGTATCAATTAATAAAGTTAATGCAGATTTGAGAAGAAAAGCAAAAGCAATAAATTTTGGAATAATTTACGGAATAACACAATACGGTTTAGCAAAACAGATTTCAGTATCAAATCATGAAGCATTGGAATTTATTAATTCATATTTTAAAAAATTTCCTGAAATTAAAGATTATATGAGTACAACAATAAATACTTGTAGAAAAAATGGCTATGTGAGCAATATTTTTGGGCGAAGAATACATCTAGGAGGAATCAATGATAAAAATTTTAGTATTAGAAGCTTTCAAGAAAGAGCTGCGATTAATGCACCAATTCAAGGCTCAGCTGCTGATATTATTAGGCTTGCTATGATAAAAATAGATAAAAATATCGAAAATGATAAAAAATTAAATGCAAAAATGTTATTGCAAATACACGATGAGTTAATATTTGAATGTTTACAAGATGATGAAGACTATGTAAAAAAAATAGTAAAAAATACTATGACCTCAATTGCATCTTCTGATCATCATATGTTTTCAACTCCGCTAGAAGTAAGTATAAATACAGGTTTTAATTGGGGTGATGCACATTAATTTGATTTATGGACGCCTAAATTTTGACAATATAATTTTAATTAATAGAATATAGCATGGTTCAAACAATAGCTTTAGTCGATGACGATAGAAACTTACTTACAGGAATAAGCATTGCTCTTGAAAGAGAGGGTTATAAAGTTCAAACTTATATTGATGGAGAGACAGCATTAAATGGATTAACTAGAAATCCACCGGACTTAGCAGTGATAGATATAAAAATGCCTAGAATGGATGGTGAAGAGTTATTAAAAAAACTTAGAAAAAAGATGTCAATTCCAATTATATTTTTAACATCTAAGGACGAGGAGGTCGATGAATTACTAGGTTTGAAACTAGGAGCAGATGATTTTGTAAAAAAGTCAGGTGGATTTTCTATCAAAGTCTTAATTGAAAGAATCAGGGTACAGTTAAGAAAAAAAAATGAAGTTATAGATGAATCAAAAAATTTAATTGTACACGGAAAACTTAAGCTTGATTCCTTGCAGTTAGAATGTGAATGGAATGATAAACCACTTCCTGACAAATTAACCACAACAGAATTTTTAATTGTGAAAGAATTGGCAAAAAGGCCAGGAGTTATTAAAGAAAGATCTCACTTAATGGATATAGCCTATAAAGAAAATACAGAAATAGAGGACAGAACTATAGATAGCCATGTAAAAAGAATAAGAAAAAAGTTTAAAAAAGTAGATGAAGAGTTTTCGGCAATTGAAACGAGATATGGAAGTGGATACAGGTGGAATGTTAATTAATGGTAAAAAAAAATTCAGCCTCAATACTAAAGAAATTTCTATTATTTAATTTTTCAGTTTTTACAGTTTTAGGCCTGTACACAATACTTTACCTCAAAGCAATACAGCCAAATTTAGTTAAAGCGAGAACTGACAATCATATTATAATAATTAAAAATACTTCAGATCACTTAGATAGATTAAAAATTGAATTTAGCAAAGAAAGCATCAAAACCTTTTTGCTGTCGACTCGTTTTCTATTTCAAAGTTTAGATAGAGTTCAGTTTTATAACAATGAAGGAGAAATTATTGGTGACACAAATATTCTTGATGTAGATCAAAATGTTTTTTCTAAAACAGAGTCGATAATAGAGCAAAATATAGACGGTACTGCTGACACAAATGAAAAAAATAATTTTAAAATTATTGATAATGTAAATTTAGAAAACAAAAACATCATCAAAGAAAATTTATTATTGAAACTAAATAATAATGAGCCATTAGTTTTACAAGGTAAAATAAAAAATGATTTTTTTGTTAGTACCATAGATAGAATTAAAATTGATGAAGATTATATGGGGTATATAATGGTCTCAGAACAGGCCAACGATATATTAATTGCAGTTAAAGAGAGAAAAAATTTTATTATTAGAACAGTGTTGGCTGTTGCATTAGTAATTTTAATTTTCTCTCTTTTCTTGAATAAATATATTTTAAAACCTATTCGTTTTTTAGTTTTATTTACAGAAGCTATTAAAGCAAAAGCAGAAAGACCAATTAATATAAAAAAACTTTTTGTAAGAAAAGATGAATTGGGAAAACTAGCTCAGTCCATAGATGAAATGACATCAGAGTTACAAAAAAGAACTAATCGTGCAGAGACTTTTTCTACCGATTTAGCTCATGAAATAAGAAATCCACTGGCATCCCTGAAGGGCGCTTCGGAGTTACTTGATAAAACCAAACATCAAGCTGAAAGAGATAAATTATTTAAGATTATAAATCATGATGTTGAAAGAATAGAAAGATTAATAACTGACTACTCTCAAATGTTAAAAGACGAAGCTTCACTATCGAGAGAAAAAATGAAAAAAGTAGATCTAAATTTAGTAATTAAAAATGTCGTAGAGGATTTTGAACAAAATTTATCTAATAAAGAAAAAAAAATAGATATAAAAATTTTTTATAAAAATAAAAAAGTTAAACAAGAATATTTTATCGTAGGTATTGAAAATAGGCTAGAACAGGTTATCGCTAATCTCTTAGATAACTCAATATCTTTTAGTAGTAGTGGAGGCAAAGTAGAAATTGAAATTGATGAAAATCGCAACAATTTTATTATATTAGTTAAAGACGAGGGACCTGGATTTAGTGAAATTTCTACTCAAAAAATATTTACAAGGTTTTATAGCAACAGACCCACTAAGTTTGGAAAACATTCGGGTTTAGGCCTCAATATTGTTAAAAACATAGTTGAGTTACATAATGGAACAATTGCAGCATCTAATAGAAAGAGTACAAGAGGAGCTCAGATAGAAGTTTTTTTACCTAAATGCAGCTAGTTTTGTTCCTTGATAAGATTAAATTATATTGTTAAAACAACCATAAATTATGTCTGAAGATTTCAAAGTAAAAGATATTAAACTAGCCGACTTTGGCAGAAAAGAAATTTCTCTAGCTGAAACAGAGATGCCTGGATTGATAGCACTAAGAAATGAGTATAAAGGAAAAAATCCTTTAAAAGGTGCACGTATTCTTGGCTGCCTGCACATGACTATACAAACAGCGGTTTTAATTGAAACATTAATTGAGTTAGGTGCGGAAGTTAGATGGTCATCTTGTAATATATTTTCAACACAAGATCATGCGGCAGCAGCAATAGCTAAAGCAGGAATACCCGTATTTGCATGGAAAGGTGAGACAGAAGAAGAGTATTGGTGGTGTGTCAAGCAAACAATAGAAGGAAAAAAAGATTGGAAGCCAAATATGATTTTAGATGATGGTGGAGACCTTACAGCTTTAATGCACAAAGATTACAAAGAATTATTAAAAGATATTAAAGGAGTTTCAGAGGAGACAACTACTGGAGTATTAGCTTTAAAAAAAATGCAGGAAAGTAAAGAATTATTAATCCCAGCTATCAATGTGAATGACTCGGTAACAAAATCAAAATTTGATAATTTATATGGGTGTAGAGAAAGTTTAGTTGATGGCATTAAAAGAGCGACTGACGTTATGATGTCTGGTAAAGTTGCAGTTGTAGCTGGATTTGGTGATGTTGGAAAAGGAAGCGCAGCATCATTAAGACAAGCTGGAGCAAGAGTTATGGTAACCGAAATAGACCCGATCTGCGCTCTTCAAGCTGCAATGGAAGGATATGAAGTTGTTCTAATGGATGATGCAATCAAAGGTGCTGATATCGTAGTTACAGCTACAGGAAATAAAGATATTGTAACTGCAGATCATATGAGAAATATGAAAGACAGAGCAATACTTTGCAATATAGGACACTTTGATAACGAAATTCAAGTTGAGGCATTAAAAAATTATAAATGGGACGAAATCAAACCCCAAGTTCATGAAATTGAATTGCCAAGCAAGAAAAGAATTATTTTATTAGCAGAAGGAAGATTGGTAAATTTAGGCTGTGCAACTGGTCATCCAAGTTTTGTAATGAGTGCGTCATTTACAAATCAAGTGATAGCTCAGATTGAACTTTGGAATCATTCAGATAATTACGAAAAAAAAGTATATGTATTACCAAAACACTTAGATGAAAAAGTTGCTATGCTACACCTTGATAAAGTGGGTGCTAAATTAACCAAAATGTCAAAAGAACAAGCGGATTATATTAGCGTTAAACCATCAGGACCATTTAAGCCAGAAACTTATCGCTACTAAATTAGTAGCTAATGATTATTAAATCTTTAGATCATCTTCAATTAATTTCAAAAAAAATCGCAGATAAAATCTCTAAAAAAGAATGTATCTTTTTAATAGGAGAAATCGGCGTTGGTAAAACTACTTTTACAAGAAGTTTAATCAATTATTTACAAAAAAAAGAGGGTCTTGAGGAAACAGAAGTTTTAAGCCCTACCTTTAATCTTTTGTATGAGTACGATATTAAAAAACTCAAAATTATGCATTACGATCTTTATAGAATTAAAAAAAGCAAAGATTTAAATCAACTAGGTATTTTCAATGAAAATGTAAATTCAATTAAAATAATTGAATGGCCTCAATTAATAGAAATCAATGTTACAGATAGACTAGAGCTTCATTTAAGTTATTCTAGTCACGAAAATGAAAGAAATTTAACTCTTAAAGGATGGGGAAAATGGAAAGAATTTAAGTTGGATGAATTATAAAATTAAAAAAATTTCAGGAGACGCTTCTTTTAGAGAATTTTACAGAGTTATCAAAAATAACAAAACATCAATAATAATTTTTGTAAGAAAAGAAAAATTTAAAAATTTAATAGTTTACTGCGTAGTTAATAACATTTTAAACAAACATAAAATATTATCGCCAAAATTAATTAAAAACTATTATTTAGACAACATGATAGAAATTACAGATTTAGGGGATAAATCTTTTTATGATTTTATAAAAGATAAAAAAAATAAATTGTCTGATTATAAAAAATTAATTGATATTATATTTAAGTTGCAAATGATTAAGCCTAAAAAATTATATTTTTTTGGAAAAAATAAAATAAAATTCTCCAAATATTCACTTAGTCACTTACACAAAGAATCAGATTTATTTTTTGACTGGTATTTAAAATTTTTAGTTAAAAGTAAAAATATTACAAAAATTAAAAAGCCACTAAAAAAAGAGCTGAACAATATTTATAAAAAACTTTATTTTAAAAATAATTATTTTACTCATAGAGATTTTCACGCATCGAATATAATGATTAGTAAAAAAAAATTAGGAGTGATAGATAGTCAAGATGCAATTATTGGAAATCCATTATATGATGTTGCGTCATTAATTGATGATGTGAGGATTAAATTACCTAAAAGTTTGCAAGATAATTTGTTTAAATACTTCATGCTTAAATCAAAATTTAAAGATAAAGATAAATCTAACCTTAAAAATGATTTTGATATTTTGTCTGTTCAAAGAAATTTAAAAATACTTGGAATTTTTGTACGTCTTTATAAAAGAGATCAAAAACCTAATTACTTAAAATATTTACCTTATGCCCGGTCACTTATTGAAAGAAGAATGAAAAACCCAATTTTTGATGAACTAAATGTATTATTTAAAAAACATCTTTCTTTAAAAAAATTAAAAAAGATACAAAATATATGAAAATTAAACATGGTATGATTCTAGCCGCTGGATTGGGTATAAGAATGCAACCAATTACTTTAAAGACACCTAAACCATTAGTTCAAATAGGCAAACAGAACTTACTGGATAGAGCTGTGGAGTTGCTGATTAATCATGGTGTAGATGAAATAGTTATTAACGTGCATCATCTAGCTGATCAAGTAAAAGATTTTATTAATAAAAAAAAATATAAAGCAAAAATTATAATTTCCCATGAACAAGACGTTTTGCTTGATACCGGAGGTGGAATACTCAAAGCTACTAAATCTTTTAAAGAACCCTATATAGTTGTTAATCCCGATACCTTGTGGAGCAACGTTTATTCGAATGAACTAAGAGATTTAGAAAATCTTTATTTTCAAAAAAAAAAACCCTGTTTATTGTTAGTTAATAAAAATTTGAGCTTCGATATTTCTTTCGAGGGAGATTTTAATCTTCTTAATGGCATGATTAGTAGAGACAATAACAATGAATTAATCTTTACGGGACTTCAAATCTTAGACCCAAGTGTTTTTAGCACCATTAAAGAAAAAATATTTTCTATGAATAAGATTTGGGACCATTTAATTAAAAACAATCTTTTAAATGGAGTTGAAAGCCGGCAAAATTTCTATCACTTAAACACAAAAAAAATGTACGATAAAATATTAGGTTTAAAAATTACTGATTAAAAATAATAGTCTTTGCTCTACTTTCATCAAGATAATAATATTTCTTTATCACAAGATTGTTATCGAATTCTATTAATAACGGATTACCTGTAGGAATTTCTAACTCATTAATTTGTTGTTCTGGGATTTTAAATAGATATTTACAAAGCGCTCTTAATGAATTCCCATGAGCTGAGATTAAAATATTTTTATTTTCTTGAATTTTTTTTTTTATTTCTTTTTCATAATAAGGAATTACCCTGTCATAAGTATTTTTTAAAGTCTCTGTAAAAGGTATCATACCGACAGGAATACTAGCGTTCAAAGGACTAAATAAAGATTGATTATCATCATCTTCATTCATTGGTGGTGGAGCTAAGTCCCAAGATCTTCTATATTTTTTAAATAGTTCTTCACCAATTTTTTTTTTTGTTTCTTCTTTATTTAACCCAGTTAGGGAACCATAATGCCTTTCATTTATTTCCCAAGAAGTATTAAATTTTAATTCTAAGTTATTTTCTTGAAGAATTGATGTAAGCGTTTTAATCGCTCTTTTTAAAAAAGATGTATAAGAGACATCTATATTTATGTTTAGTTTTTTTATTAACTGACCTGATTTTTGTGCCTCTAAAACTCCTTTCTCAGATAAATCAACATCTACCCAACCGGTAAAGCGATTTTCCGCATTCCATACACTTTGCCCGTGCCTTATTAAAATTAATTTTCCCATAATAGATAAATACCAGATATTATGTATTATATTAAATTTATAATGAAAAATAATATTTTTAAATTAATAAAATACCTTTATTATTTCTCATTAGTGGCATTATTCATTCTATATTTGTTCCCAGGTAGTCTTATTGGATTTTTTTTATATGGAAACTTAAATCAACAACCTGATATAATTAATAATCCGATTGGTACTTCAATTAATCATTTATTTTTTTTTATATATTTAAGCACATTGGCTTCAGCTACCAGATCAATAGATAAAAAACTCATAAATAGCTTTAAATTTTTATTTTGCATTTCAATTTCCCTAGAATTATTACACTTGTTCATTCCGAATCGAGCTTTCGAATATTATGATTTATTTGCTAATATTGCAGGAGTTGTATTGATATATTTGTTTGTTGGCTTCCTTTCTAAATTTTTTTTGAAATAACATGAAAATATTCAATATTATTATAATAATTATATTAACCTTTGACACTCAGGTTTTAGCAAGTCAAATACTAGGAGTTCCAAGTATTATTGATGGCGATACTATTAGAATTTTAAACAAACGCATCAGATTCCATGGAATTGACACACCCGAAAAAAACCAAATTTGCCATAGAAATTCTAAAGAATATAATTGCGGGAAAGAAGCAACCGATGCATTGACTAACAAGATTGATGGAAAACTCGTGGTATGTCAGGTGCAGAAGAAGCTGGACAGGTACAAAAGGTATATAGGTGTTTGTTTTTTGAAGGATGTTAATTTAAATCAATGGATGGTTAAAAATGGTTATGCCGTAGCATATAGAAGATATTCCAAAGATTATATTAGAGATGAGGAATACGCTAAAGAAAATAATCTTGGCTTATGGTCAGGTAATTTTATTCACCCAGAAAAATGGAGAAAGCTTAATTGATTTCTTATATAAATTAAGAAGTGATTCATTTTAAAAAATATTTTTTTATATCAATTTTTTTATTATGTTCAGCTTGCTCCTCAATTCCAAAAAATACTCAAAACAGCTGCGCAATTTTTGAAGAGAGATACTTGTGGTACAAACACACTAAAGCTTCCTATGAAAAGTGGGGTGTTCCAATTCATATTCAACTAGCATTTGTAAAAAAAGAAAGCTCATTTAATTGGTTAGCAAAACCTCCTAGAAAGAAATTATTTAAAGTGATTCCATTTAAAAGACCTTCTAGCTCTTTTGGCTATTCACAAGCTGTAATTGGTACATGGGAACAATATAAAAAAGAAACAAACAATAAACTTGCCACAAGAGCAAGGTTTAAAGATTCTGTGGATTTTATAGGCTGGTATGTAAATAAAACTTCTAAATTATTAAAAATTCCAAAAAATGATGCCTATAGACAATATCTTGCTTATTACAAAGGTTGGGGTGATTACAAAAACTATTCGCAAGATAAAAAGGCTATAATTTACGCAAAATCAGTCAAAGACATAGCTAACAAATATAGAAAACAATTATTTATCTGTAAAAAAAATTTAGATAAAAATAAATATATTATTTTTTAAGCTGTTTATTTAATTCTATTTCAACAGCATCTATTCTTTGAGTATTTTTACCTATAATTGAATATATTGTTGGTATTACGTATAGAGTAAAAAAAGTAGAAAAAAGCATTCCTCCAAATATAGTTATCCCAACAGTAAGCCTACTTGCTGCACCCGGACCTGAGCCAATAATTAATGGCAAAACGCCAAATATTGTTGAAAGACTTGTCATTAAAATTGGTCTTAATCTTATTGTTGCAGCCTCAACAATGGCTGTTTCAAATTTTTTACCCTCTTTTCTAAGTTGATTTGCAAATTCAACAATTAGTATTCCATTTTTCGCCGACAGCCCTATTAAAATAACAAGGGCTATTTGACTGTAAACATTTAAAGATGAACCGACCACCAGCAAACCCAAGAGCCCACCTAAGATGGCCATAGGAACAGTTAACATTATTGTAAAAGGATGTCTCCAGCTTTCAAATTGAGCACACATAGCAAGATAAGCGGCTATAAGAGCTAATGCAAAAATTATATACAGTTCATTATTAGTCTTTTTATATTCTTCACTTTCTCCTTTGTAGGCAATTTTCGCTTGCGGTGTATTCTCCTCCACAACGCTTACTAAAAATTTTAAAGCTTCGTCCAATGAATAATTGCCTACTAATCTCGCAGATATAGTTACAGCTTTTTGTCTATTGTACCTTGCCAGAAATGGAGATTTACCTTCTTCATTATATGAGACCAAATTTGAGATAGAAACAAGTTTACCATTATTTTTTGATCTTACAAAAACCTTACTAATACTATCGGGTTCTTGTCTATCTTTAATATCTCCTTGTAATATAATTGAGTATTCTTTGCCATCTTGTGTAAATCTTGTAACATTCTTAGAGCCGAATATAGTTTCAATAGTTCTTCCCACATCTTCAGTAGAAACACCTAAATCAGCTGCTTTTTTTTGATCAATTTGGACATTTAATTGAGGCTTATTTAAATCAAAATCATCTTGAATTGAAGTTAAGCCAGGATTTTTTCTCGCTTTTTTTTTTATAATATTTTTCCATTCAATTAATTGATCGTAGGTATTACCAAGAATAACAAATTGCACTGGACTTTCCACTCCTCCAGTTCGTATACCTTGAGGCATAACCGGAAAAGCAAGAACACCCGGTACACGGCCAATTTTTCCAAAAGACTCCCTCATTATTTTCACACCATGTCGATCTCTTTTAGCCCAAGGCTCTAAAAGCACAATTATGAATCCGCTATTTACTTGTTTAGAAGATTTACCAAATCCAGGCACTCTCATTATTAATTTTCTATATTCTCCCCTTCCCACCTCTGGTAATAATAATTTTTCAATATCTTCGGCTTTAGATTTTGTAAAATTAAAACCTGAACCTTGTGGAGCTTTAATTATAACAAAAAAAGCACCTCTATCCTCAGGGGCAATTAATTCTTTTGGAGTAAAAACAAAAAGAAATACAGTTAGCGCTAGCGTCCCCACTAAAAAAGATACAATTATTTTTTTTTTTTTAATCCAAGTTATAAGAGATAATTTATAAGAATTGGTTATAATTTTTAAAAATTTTTCAAACTTAATGACAATATTAGATTTTTTCATGTTTCTATTAAGATATTTACTGGCTAGCATTGGACTCAAAGAAAGCGCTACAAAACTAGAAATAATTACTGCAGAAGCAAGAGTAATGGCTGTTTGAGTAAATAGCACGCCAGTTATACCTTTTATAAAAACAAGCGGGACAAATACTGCCACAAGCACAACTGTTGTGGCTATAATGGCAAACGAGACTTGTTTAGCTCCTTTGTAAGCGGCAACTAAAGGAGTCTCTCCTAGTTCAATCCGTCTAACTATATTTTCTAGCATTACAATTGCATCGTCAACTACAATTCCAATAGCTAAAACTAGCGCCATTAAGGTAAAAAGATTAATAGAAAAATCAAAAATATATATTGATAAAAAAGTCGAAATTAATGAAACAGGTAAAGCAATCAATGGCACGACAAGTGCTCTTATGTTTCCTAAGAAAAGATAAATAATTATAGTAACTAGAATTAATGCAATTATAAGAGTTTTATAAACCTCATTTATTGCAGACTTAATGTAGTTGCTTCTATCAAAAGACACCTCAAGAGTTGTTCCAGGGGGCAATGATGATCTAATTTCTTTAATTTTTTTCTTAACACCATTTGCAACAACAATAGTATTTGCATCTGATTGTTGATAAATCCCAATTCCAACCACCTGTTTACCGTTTGCTTTAAAAAGAGTTCTCGTTGATTCAGCCCCAACCTCTACTCTTGCAACATCTTCTAAAGTTATTATTGATCCATCCCTTGCTCTTTTTAGGGGTAATTTTTTATAATTTTCTAATTTTTGATAAGCTTTATCTAATTTTATTGTAAGATCGATATCCTTAGATTCGATTCTACCTGCTGGAAATTCAACATTTTCTTTTCTAAAGGCTTGTTCAACTTCTTGAGTTGTAAGATCTCTAGCTGCCAGCGCTAATGGATCTAACCATATTCTAAGAGAAAGTTCTCTTTGCCCACCCAATCTTACCCTTCCAACGCCTGAAACAGTTGAAAAGGTGTCTGTTAGGTATCGATCGGCGTAATCAGTTAACTCTAAATCAGACATTGTGTCTGAACTAAAAGATAGCCACATTGTTGTTCTCATACCTGCGCTTTGTTTAAAAATTTCAGGTTGCCTAGCTCCATCGGGTAAATTATCAACTACTCTAGCCACTGAGCTTCTAACATCATTTGTGACGTCATCGAGATCTAGATTAGTTTCAAATGTAAGAGTAATTCTTGAACTCTCATCTTCACTAAAAGAATCAATTGTTTCTAGCCCCGGTGTTCCACCGACAAAGTCTTCAATTTTTTGAGTAATTTGAGCGTCTATAATCTCTGCAGAAGCACCCTTGTAGTCAGTTTGAATTGTAACGACTGGAGGCTGAACGTCTGGTAACTCATCGGTTGGAATTTCTTGAAAAGTTACTAAGCCAAAAATTACTAATATTAAGCTCATTACTGTTGCGACAACCGGTCTTTTAATTGATAGATCTGTTAAGAACATATTTTTTATTTATTATTAGAACTTATAATTTTTACTTTAGTTTTGTTTCTAACTTTTGAAACTCCTTCGCTAATTACTTGATCGCCTTCAGATATTCCTGAAAGAACAGAAACTTTTCCGAAATTCCTTTTACCAATTTCAATATTTTTTTTTTCAGCAATATCATTATTTACAATATAAACAAAAGAGGTAATGCCTTGTATAGTAACAGCGCTTTCCGGAACTCCAATTTGCTCAACTTCATCATAAATGACCTTTACGGTCATTAATTGACCGGGAATAATTTCAAATTTTTTATTCTCAACAATTATTCTTGCCAGTATCGATCGAGTTGATGGGTCTATTCTTGAACTTACAGAATCTACCTTGCCTTTAAATTTCTCAATAAAAGCAGAGCTTGTTACTTCCGCTTTAAGTCCTGATTTTAAAACACCTACATAATTTTCTGGAACCTTAATATCAATTACAATTTTTTTTAAATCATCTAAAGTTATAATTAAACTATCGGAGCCAAGAACTCCTTGAGCTATTTCTCTTTTGCCGAGTTTACCCTCAAAATCAGCTATAATATTTTCACTATTTCTTAAAGCGACAATAATTTCATCTTTTTTTACAAACCTGTTTTTAATATTAAAGTTACCTACCACATCTTCTTTTTTTACCCTGTATATTTTTGAGTTTTGCGCGATAGCAGTGCCAAAGGTTTCTATACTTTTATAGAACGAAGATTTTTCAACCGTAGTAACTATTACGCCAGGCGCGGGTCTAACACTAAATTTTTTTTTAAAATGAAGTCCAACAAAATGTCTTGCGGCAATAACTATAAAAATTGTTACAAAAAATATTATTAAAAAAGTTTTTATTTTAGTAGAATTTTTCATTTTTATTTAATGCCGTATTCAGACCAAGACCCGTCGTAGATAACAGGACTTTTACCACTTATAATAGAATTAGCTAGACCTAAAATACAAGCTGTTACACCGGAACCACAGCTAAATGCCAAGTACTTGCTTGAGTCTAGTTTTAATTCTTTAAATAAAAAACTTAACTCATCTTTGTTTTTAAAAGTTTTATCTGCATAATTAATTAATTCTAAAAATGGAATATTTTTTGATCCCTTAATGTTTCCGCTTCTTAATTCTTTTCTTGGCTCAGGATGTAGCCCTAGAAATCTTTCTTTACTACGCGCATCAACTAATTCAAAAGTTTTATTTTTTATATTTTCATTAATTTGATTTTTATTCAAAACCATAGAAGAGTTTTCTTTGACTACGTAAGAACTTTTAGGAAAAATAGATATATGATTTGTGGTTTCTTTTTTTTCTATGAGCCATTTTTTCAAACCACCATTTAAAACAGAAATCAAATCAGGATTATGTCCAAAATATAAAAAATTAAACCAAATACGACATGAGCTCATCACGTCAGAATTATCATAGACAATAATGTGATCAGAATTTTTAATGCCTAAATTAGAAATTGTTTCCCCCCAACTATCTACGGTAGGCAGCATGTGAGGAAGTAAAGAGTTTTGATTTGAGGTTTTATCTAAATCAAAAAAATTTGAGTTTTTTATATGAGCGTTCTCAAATTCTTCACGTGCATTTCTTTTAATATTTGGCATATGCCATGTTGCATCTAAAATTCTTACGTTTTGTAAATTTTTGTATAACCAATCTGTTGATATTAGATTTTTCATTATTTATTCTTTTCCAGATATCTCTGGTGGTATTCCTCTGCTCTACAATAATTTTTTATTTTTGAAATATTAGTCTCAATTTTATTATCATATAATTTGTTTAATTTTTCCCTATACATAATTGCAATATTTTTTTGTTCTTTTGTTTCATAAAAAATTTCACTCCTATATTGTGTTCCTACATCTGGATATTGCATATTTTTTTGTGTCGGGTCGTGCATCTTAAAAAATAAGTCTAATATTTTCTCATAAGTTATGATTTGTTCATCAAAAGTTAAATTAACTACTTCGGCATGGCCTGTATCACCATTACAAACCTCTTTGTAAGTTATGTTTGGGCTGTCACCTCCTGCATAACCAACTTCTGTTTTTAAAATACCTGGCTTATCTTTGAAGTTTTCCTCAGGTTTCCAAAAACAACCAAGTGCGAGTGTACATTTTTGCATAATTTAACTAATATGTTTTTATGAGGATATTAAATTGTTAACACAAAATCAAATAGGCGTATTGTACATGATAGCAAGTGTGGTTTGTTTTTCTGTAATGGATATTTGTATTAAATGGTTAGATTACTATCCCGTAGGTCAGGTTCTTTTTTTTAGGTTTTTTATCGGATTTATCCCAATTTTTTTTATTATTCCAAAAGAAAAGATTTTTAATTTTTACAAAACTTCACGTCCGGGGCTTCATGCCTTTAGAGCTATATGTGGTGCAGTCGCAATTATTGCTTTATTTTATGGCATAAGGGAATTACCTTTAGCCGATGTTATTTCATTAACTTTTGGAGGACCTATATTTGTCACTATAGCGTCTATATTTTTTTTGTATGAGAAAGTAGGAATTAGAAGATGGTCTGCAGTTTTTTTAGGATTTATTGGAATGTTATTAATTATTCAGCCAGCTTTTGTAGATTTAAATTACTATTACTTCTCTCCAATTATTTTTTGTATATTTTTTGCTTGTGTTGCCATTAGTGTTAGATCACTTTCTAAGACTGAAGAAAATTATACTATAGCTTTCTACTTCACTTCTTTGTGCGCAACCATAGGGTTGTGCTCTATTTTTTTTTCAGAGTGGATAATGCCTACAAAAATTGATTTCTTAATTTTCACTATTTTGGGGCTTTGTGGAAGTTTGGGCAATCTACTATTAACTCAAAGTTATAGATTAGCAGAGACATCACTTGTCACCCCTATTAAATACTTAAGCTTAGTTTTTGCAATATTTTTCGGATTTTTGATATGGAACGAGATACCTAAAATTTTAACGCTAATCGGGGCAGGCTTGGTTGTTGCAAGTTCATTTGTAATATTTGTCAGAGAGACAAAACTAAAAACACAAATTATAAATCCAAGATCATGAGCAAGCCACCTTTTTACTGGAACAAGGCAAAAAAATTTCTTGCCAAAAAAGATAAAGTAATAAAAAATTTAATCATAAATTATAAAGATGGGTTTTTAATAACACGAAATGATGTATTTTTTTCTTTATGCAAAAGCATTATTGGACAACAAATAAGTGTTGCTGCAGCTAATTCAGTTTTTTTACAATTTAACAAAAAATGTAAGGGTAAAATTAATCCAAAAAAAGTTCATTCTCTATCATCCGCCAGCCTCAAAAGCTGCGGGTTGAGCAGACAAAAAGTTAGAGGAATAAAAGATTTAGCGAAAAAAATTTTAAACAAAAGTTTTAAGCCAAATTTAATAAAAGATATGACTGACGAGGAAGCTATTGAGTATTTATCGGGATTAAGACAAATAGGTAGATGGTCCGCCGAAATGATTTTACTATTTACATTTAACAGATCTAATATTTGGCCCCTGCAAGACATAGGTCTTTTAAGAGCAATTTCTAATAATTATAAAAAAAAATATTATCCACCAGAAGTTTTCTTAAAAAAACTGAACAAAAAATTTACTCCTTATTGCTCAGTAGCAACTTGGTATCTATGGCGCTCAATTGATGATGAGCCTATTCAATATTGATATCCTTCAATAATTATTGCGTTAAAATCAGCTTTGCCATCTCTAAAAGACTTTGCTTTTTGATATTCTTGAGAGTTATAACATTCTTCAGCTTTTTTAACATTTGGAAATTCAACTATAACGTTTCTTTCAAAACTATGTTTTCCCTCAATAATAAAAAAATTACCACCTCTTGTTATGTATTTTCCACCAAATTTTTCAATTGCTAGTTTTGCTCTACTTGCATAATCTTTAAATGCATTAACATCATCTACATTTACTCTTGCAACCCAATATCCTTTGTTCATTTACAATTCCTCCAAAAAGATTTAATAATTTCTATGGCCAGCAAATTAATCATAGATTGGAAAGAGTATAATCTAATTGTAGAAAAGCTTGCAGTACAAATTCATAAAAGTGGGTTTAAACCCACAATGTTAATTGGTATAATGCGGGGTGGAGCACCTATCATCGATGTCTTGAGTAGGGTATTTAAATTAAAATGTGCCTATCTTGCAGTGGAGTCTTACTCCGGAAAAGACACTGAAGATCAACAAGGTGAGCTTGTTTTTTCAAGGGAGATAAGCTCTACAGTTCAGGATATGGGTGGACGATTGCTCCTTTGTGATGATTTATCTGACACAGGTGTCACATTAAAAAAAAGTATTACTTGGCTTCACAATTATCCATCTATTAAAAATATTGAAAGCATTAAAACTGCAGTGCTTTGGAAAAAAAAAGATTCTACTTTTGAGCCAGATTATTGTGCTCAGAGACTTGATAGCAATCCTTGGATTGTTCAGCCTTTTGAGAATTATGAGGAAGTAAGAATTGAAGAATTAGTTAAGAAGCACAAAAAATAAGGGCCAGTTTTCACTGACCCTTAAAATTATATTTTAAGCAACAGCAAAACTTACAACACTAAGAATTGCAATTACCCATATAGCAGGTGAGGTTGAACTAAACTTGCCTGTTAAAATTTTTATCAAAGCATAAGAAATAAATGCTAATGCAATGCCATTACTTATACTGTATGTAAGTGGCATAGTGATCATTGCTAGAACAGCGGGGCCAGATTCTGCTATATCATCCCATTCTATGTCAGTTATATTTCTTACAAAAAGAATAGCCACATATAATAATGCTGCTCCATCTATTTCTTTAGGCAAGCTTGTAGCTAATGGCGAAAAGAACAAGCATGACAAAAATAAAACTCCAATGACCAAAGAGGTCATTCCAGTTCTTCCACCTGCCTTTACACCAGCTCCTGATTCAACGTAACTTGTAACAGTAGTAGTACCCATTAAAGCACCTGCAACAGTTCCAACACTATCAGACAACATTGCTTTGTTTATATCCTTAACTTTTCCATCTTTACCAACTTTGCCAGCAACATTAGCTACTGAAGTCAAGGTTCCAGCTGTATCAAAAAAATCAATAAACAATAATGTAAATATTACTGTAGACATTCCTGCAGTAAAAGCTGCATCTAGGTCAAATTCAAAAAGGTAGGTCATTGGGGGTGGAGCGCTAACCAGTCCATTAAATTTTGCCAAACCTGTAATCCAAGCTATAACGCTAAATCCTAATATACCTATTATTATATTGCCTCTGATTTTCATTTTTTCTAAAACAATCATAACAACAAAAGCAAGGCAACCTAGAATAACCAAAGGATTTTTAATATCCCCCAGTGTAACAAGTGTAACCGGATGGTCTCCAACAACACCCATTATTTCTAAACCGATAATGGCAAGAAATAACCCAATACCTCCTCCAATTCCTAATTTTAAACTTTTTGGAATTGAGTTTATGATCCAGGCTCTTAGCGGAGTTAAAGATATTATTAGAAACAGTACCCCAGCTACTAGACAAGCTCCTAGTGCTGCTTGAGGTGTATACCCCATACCAGCAACGACTCCAAAAGCTACGAACGCATTAATACCCATTCCGGGCGCCAAACCAATTGGCCATGTTTTTCCATAGAACGCCATAATAAAGCACGCAATTGCTGTTGCAACTATGGTTGCTGTAAAGACAGCGCCAAAATCAAAGAAACCTTTTTCAGTTCCAGCGAATTCACCAGAAAGAATAAAGGGATTTAAAAACATAATATATGCCATTGTTAAAAAGGTAGTTACACCGGCAATTACTTCTGTTTTAAAATTAGTTTTATTTTTTTTATACTGAAAATAATTTGCTAACATAGATAATTCTCCTTATTTAATTGTTAATAATCTTTGAATACTCTGATTCTCTATTAAAATCTTTTGAAATCGTGGATTAATTTAAGGTTTACAACCTATAGGTAATATTTCTGTTTATAAGTTTTGAGTATAATCTATTATAAAAGAAATGAAAAAATTTTATTTAATTTTAACGTTAATTTTTTACGGAACTCTCTTACCCTCTTGTCAAACTGTAACGAAAAAAATTGATGAAAAAACTTCTGAAGAAGAAAAAAAACTTAGCAAATGGTTAAATCAGCCGGAGTCTGAATTAAAAATTGTTTTTGGCAAACCAAATAAAATTGAGTTTACCGATAATAGAACAAGGCAATACGTTTATGTCACAGAAAAATTAAGAATCAAATGTGAAAGAAAGTTTGAGATTAACTCAAACAATGTGATAGTAGGGTTTAGCAGCAAAAACTGTTTTTAAAGCATGAATGAAAAAAATAAAACTCAATTTATTGAGTATTTTACAAAAGGTATCAAACAACAAAACCATATAAAAATTGGTGTAGAACAGGAAAAATTTTTATTCGATGGAAAAAATAAAAATAGGATTGATTATAAAAAATTAAAATTAGTTTTCGAAAATTTACAAAAATATAAATGGACACCTGTCCTAGAAAATGAAAATATTATAGGACTTAAAAGAGGAAATCAGCAAATCACAACAGAGCCAGGACTACAATGTGAATTATCAGGAGAGCCCCTTGAATCTATTCACGAAGTTTGCAGTGAAAGTTCGGACTATTTAAAAGAGATTACAGCCGCCAGCGAAGGTCTAGATATATCTACCGCCTCTATTGGCTTTGATCCATTTAATACCTTAAATCAAATACCAAGAAATCCAAAAAAACGATATACGATTATGTCCAAGGAAATGCCCAAAGATGGCGAACTAAGTCTAGACATGATGTATCGGACTTGTGGAATACAAATAAATTACGATTACACTTCAGAGAAAAATTTTGAAAAAATATTTAGAGTAGGAAACTATTTAGTTCCTCTCACAATTGCTACATTTGCTAATTCACCTTTTAAAGATAGAAAGCCAAGCGGGTACCTTTCTTATAGAAATAAAGTTTGGCAAAATACTTCAAGAGGCGGAATTATGCCCATTGCTTTTGAAGACATCTCATTTGAAAAATATTTTGATTATATAGTAAATTACCCCATACTTTTTGCTATAAGAGACAAAGAATATATAGAACCCAATGGGCAACTGTTTAAAGATTTTTTAGAGGGAAATTTTAAAAATTTAAAAGGAGAAGCAAATTTAAAAGACTTTGAGTCTCATCTTGCAACTATATTTACTGAACTCAGGGTGAAACAATATGTTGAATTAAGATCGCTAGATACGTGTGAGTCCGGATGTATTTGTAGTGGCCCAGCTTTTTTTACAGGATTATTCTACGGACCTATAGATGAAGCTTTTAGTATTATCACAAAATGGAAAAAAGAAGATGTAATGAATGCATATTTAGACTCACCAAAAAAAGGACTTAGCACCGAATTAGCAGGAAAAAAGCTATACGAATGGGGAGAAATTTTCTTAAAGCTTTCACAAACCGGATTGCTGGAGAGAAAAAAATTGAACGAAAGTGGCAAAGATGAAACTATATATTTAAAACATATTGAAGATATAATTAGAAAAAAAACTAACAGAGCACAATTATTATTAAATAAATTCAAATTAACCAACAATCTAGATTTTTTTGACAATGAAAAAGAAGATTTTAGTTATTCAGGGTTCCAAACTAAATAGAATTAATATCAAAACCGACACCACTTTATTTTTAGTGTTGGAAGCCCAAAAAATAAATTATCAAGCGTATTACTATGAACCTAAAGATTTAAGTTTTTTAAACGGCAAAATATTTGCCAAATGTTGTCAATTAATTTTCTTTGATAATAAAAAGAATTTTTACAAAGTTCAAAAAATAGTAAATTTAAATCTTTCGAAAGCTGATGTAATATTAATAAGAAACGAACCACCGTTTAATCAACAATATATTAATACAACTTTTATGCTTGAGCATATTGCCAACCAAGTTAAAATTATTAATCATCCAAAATCTATTAGAGAAGTTCCAGAAAAACTTTTTTCCATTCGCCTTGCTAAATATATGCCACCAACTTTAATTAGTGAAAATTTAAGTGAAATTAAAAATTTTTTTAACAAGAACAAAGAAGTAATAGTAAAGCCGGTGAATGGTTATAGTGGAAATAAAGTTATTTTACTTAAAAATTTTAATTACAGTATAATAAATAGGTACTTAAAAAATAACTGTCACGTAATATTTCAAAAATATTTACCCAAAATTTCTGAGGGCGATAGACGAGTCTTTATAATAAATGGAAAAGTAAAAGGTTCGATAACTAGAGTGCCTAAAAAAGGAAGTATATTATCTAATATGAGCAAGGGTGCAATTCCAAAAACAAACAAGTTAACCTCTAAGGAGTATAAACTAAGTTTATACATTGCATTAATACTTAAGAAAAAAAATATTTATTTTGCAGGTATAGATTTTATTCAAGGAAAATTAATTGGAGATATCAACGTTACTAGCCCAACAGGATTAAAAACTTATCATGATTTAACACAAATAAATTTAGCTAAGTATTTTTGGGATAATATTTAATCTAAGATATTAGCTGTTTTCAAAATGAAACTATATTCCTCCGCTAACTCAGTTATAGCATTATCACGACCACTCATGCCACCATGTCCAGCAGCCTCCATTTTACATTTTAGAAGCTGTATATTACCATCATCTTTAACATCTCTTAATTTTGCAATATATTTAACTGGCTCTGAGTAAAGAACACGATTGTCAAATAAAGATGTAGTAATTAGCATTGAGGGATATGACATTTTTTTTAAATTATTATAAGGCGAGTAAGATAATATATATTCAAAGTACTCTTTACTTTTTACCGGATTTCCCCAAAGTTCCCATTCTGCAGGTGTCAAGGGTAGCTCTTCGTTAAGCATTGTAGTCATAGTATCTACAAATGGCACCAACAAAAGCATAGAAAAAAATAATTCAGGTGCAATATTAGCTACTGCACCGCCAGTTAAACCTCCTGCCGATCCACCATAAAAACATAGACCGCCTTTATAAGTGTACCTTTGTTCGATCAAATGTTTAGCGCATGCAACATAGTCAAAAAAAGTATTTTTTTTTAATTTCTTTTTTCCTTCTTCGTGCCAAACATCTCCAAGATCACCACCTCCTCTAATATGTGCAATTGCAAAGGTAATACCCCTGTCAACTAAACAGAAACGTGAAGCGCTAAATGAAGGTGTTACGCTGTGCTTATAAGCTCCATAAGCATAAAGTAACATTTTAGATTTACCATCTTGTTTGGTATTCTTTAATCTAAGAAGACTAATTGGAATCATTCGTCCATCATGTGATTTGGCTTTTATTCTCTCAACCACATATTTATTTGGATCATGACCAGACGGAATTTCAACCTCTTTCACTAATTTTTTTTCTTTTGTGATAATATCGTATTCATAAATTTTTCCTGGAGTAGCCATACTTTCCCAGCCAATCCAAATTTTGGACGTATGCCTATCTCTTTGTATTAGAGAGGTACCAGGAGACCCTATTGCTTCTTCAGATATTTTAATCTCTTCTTCCTTGTTACTTTTAATATTCCTAACAAATAATTTTGGAATAGCATCTGATTTTTCTCCTCTTATTATATAGTCATCTAAAAATTCCAAATCTCCGATAACTGTTTCTTTTTTTGATGGAATAAATTCTTCTAGATTTTTAATATTATTGTTTTTACATCGTAAAATTTTATAGTCTCTTGCATTTTTATTTGTATGCACATAAAAATGATTTTTCCAAGAATCTATCGAGTATCGTACGTCTTTTTCTCTTTTTTGAAAAAGTTTTAATTTTATTTTTGGTTCGTTAGCTGAAAAAAAATGTTCTTCTGTAGTTATATGATCTGAAGTTGAGATAACAAAATTTTTTTCATCTGATGTTAAGCTTATACCACAAGTGAAAGTCTCGTCCTGTTCCTCAAAAATTAATTCATCTTTTGTAATATCATTTCCCAAAACGTGTTTAAAAATTTGTCTTGGCCTATGATATTTATCTAATTTAGAATAAAAAAAACTTTCACTATCCAAAGACCACGCTACACTTCCGCTGGTATTTTCTATTATATCAATTTCATTTTCATTTTTTTTTAAATTCCTGACATATATAGTGTAGTACTCAGAACCCTTTAGATCTAAAGAGTATGCTAGTAACTTATCAGAGTATGAAACATTAACAGCGCCAAGGCCAAAATATTCAGAGCCATATTTTTTTTTTTCCAGGTCCCCATCAAAATAAATCTCCACAGGTTCTGAGCCATCAATGAGTTGTCTTAATCTTTTACCGTAATTTCCTTTAGTCTCGGTTTTTGACCAATAATAATATTTCTTATCTTTAAATTTTAAAGACGTATCATCAAGTTTAATCTTAGATTTAATTTCATCAAATAATTTTTTTTGCAGATTTTTAACATCAGTAAAGTAATTTTCAGTAACTACATTATTTTCCTCTATAAATTTTCTTACATCGGGCAGCAATTTGCTTGAATCTTTTAAAACCTCTAAGATATTAGCTTGATCAACCCATGAATAGTCATCTTTTAATTCAATATTATGGTGTTTTTTCAGACTCTCTAATTTTTTTAATTTTGGTATATTCATATCCTGGAAATTATATGAATTTGTTTTTATTGGGTATTATCATATTTGTCATTGTTTATTTATTTTTAAACTGGTTCGCGCGTACAAGCTCTAAAAAAATCGCTCTTACTATTAAAAAGTTTGCAGTCTATTTCTCTCTTGTAGTTGCCGCTATGCTAACAATTGGTGGTAAACATCTTTTTTCTTTACCCTTTTTGTTTGTGATTTTAAGTGGTTTGAAGATAAAGGGGTTCACAGCGCTTCAGGCCATGCAATTGTGGAGACTGATACAATTCTTGAAAAATTCACAAAGATTCTCACGCGATAAATTTGGGAAATCTCAAGGCTCCACAAGTGTTTCTAGCAACGAAGCATATAAGTTACTTGGTCTAACAAAAGGTTGCACAAAAGACGAAGTGCTTCAAGCTGCGATGACATTACAAAAAAAAATTCATCCTGATAAGAACAGAGAAATTAAAACTGAAAGACTTAGTCAGTTAGTAAATGAAGCAAGAGATAAAATATTAAAAACTGACTTTAGTTAGTTTAATAAGTTGATTGCTTTATCATAAACTTTATCGAATGATATATTTTTTGCACCTAAAGTGTCATGAGTAGTAGTTTCTTCCGTTTCACCTTCAGGAACAATTATAGAAATATTTTTAGAATATTTTCCATAAGCCATTACGGGGCTGTCCATAAATAAAGCCAAACATTGTAAGCCTAATGCACAAGAAACATGCAGCCAACCCGTATCATTTCCAATATATAAATTACAATTTTTTATAAAAGGCATGGCGTCACTAACACTCAAGTCTGTAAATGAAAAGCATTTAGAGCCTATTTTGGACTTCAGTATTTTATTTACCAAGTCTAAATCATTTTTGCCTCCAGCTAAATAAAATTTGCATGGAAATTTTGAATTAATTTTTTCACATAATTTAATATAATTATCAACACTCCATCGTTTTGTAGGACCACTTGCTGAAATTCCTAAACAAATATGTTTTTGATTAGTTTCAAACTTTTTTTTTGTGAGTATTATTTTACTTTCTTCTAATTTTAAAATTGGTTGAGTTGAAACAATAGTATTTAACTGATGTTCAGTAAAAATTTTTGCAGACATAACAATATTATCTTTTTTTCTAAAAAGAGGGTATTGAAAAATATTTTTTACTCCTGAAAATTTAGCAACTAAAAAGTATCTTATCGACCCGTTAAATATAAAAATTTTGTCAAATTTTTTGTTTTTAACGTCTTTTACTAATTTAAAAAACCCATTAAACCCATCATGAGATCCAGATTTATTCTTAGCTCGATCTAATAATATTATTTCATCAATATGTTTGTCATCATAGAAAAGTTCTTTTGCCTTAGAATTATCCTTTACCAGTAGCGAAACTGGAGACTGATATTTTTTAGAAATAGCATGAATATAGGGCAAATATATTATCATATCACCCATGCCAATCTTTGGTTGTATTACAAGAACTTTCATTTTTATTATTATTACTATAAATTAGACAAAATAAATTGGGTAAAATTATGATAGAAAAAGGAGTATACGCTGCAAGCTTAAGCGTTATAAATAAAGATCATTCACTAAATATTGAAAAAACTATATCTCATGCTGAATCTTTAATTTTTAATGGCTTGCATGGAGTGTTTTTTTTCGGATCTACAGGTCAAAGTCAACTTATTTCAATATCAGAAAAAAAAGAATTGATTTCAAAAATTTCAAATCACAAATTCAAAAAACGTTTTTTTTTAGGCACTGGAAATAATTCTCTAGGAGAAAATATAGATCTTATTAAATATGCAATGGAGTATGATTTTAAAACGTTTTTAATAATGCCACCAGCATATTACAAAGGTAATACAGATGCAGGCATATTTAATTTTTATTCATTGCTTATTTCTAAACTACCTAAAATTAAAATTATTTTGTATAACTTTGAAAAATTAAGTGGCTATAAGTTTAGCGCTGAGAGTGTATTGAAATTAGTGGAGAAATTTCCAAAAAACATTATAGGATGCAAAGATTCAGGATACAATCTATACGAAAATTTAAAAATACCTAATTTTTTAATGTTTCCTGGTTCAGAAGCAAAATTGTTTAAAGGTTTAGAGCTTGGGTGCTCAGGCTGTATTTCAGCAGTAACTAATGTAACACATTCATTAGCAAGAAAAGTGTATGACGATTTTGAAAAAAAATCTCAACAAACTATTAATGAAAAACTAATTTTAGTAAGAGAAACTTTTGATAAGTATAATTTAATATCAGGGTTACACAGCTTTATGGGTATCGGAGATGAAAAATATAATAATTTGTTGCCCCCTTTAGTTTTGTTCAATGAGGAACAAAAAAAAGAATTATTAAAACAGTTAGAAGATTTAAATTTTATACCTAAAAAAAATGTTGCTGCGTAGTTTATGTTAATAGAGTAAAGTATTATTATGAAAAAAAAGAAAAAAAAAATAAAAAAACAAAAAAAAAAAAAAAAAAATAAAAAAAAAAAAGAAAAAAAAAAAAAAAAATAACATTAAAAAAAAAAAAAAT
>Ga0114997_10000065_pt1 | contig 69415 bp, 69 predicted proteins | sample ArcticOcean_MG_C_2_FD_87045 | JGI IMG/M metagenome (GOLD analysis project Ga0114997, IMG submission 87045) | Marine microbial communities from western Arctic Ocean - ArcticOcean_MG_CB4_136 | ecosystem: Environmental > Aquatic > Marine > Oceanic | place: Arctic Ocean: Canada Basin | collected... | reverse complement strand
TTGAATAGGACTCTAAATAATGACACAATTCAATCATACGAAGACATATCAATATTTATACAATAGGAAAAAGAATGAAATACATTATCACTATAATTATCTCTTTAATTATAACTACCCATACCGCATTTGCGCTAATTGATACAAATGCTGAAACAGCAATTATTATTGATTCAGACACTGGCTTTGTTCTTTATGATAAAAAATCAGATCAAAAAACTTACCCAGCTTCGATGACTAAAATTATGACAGCTTTAATTGTATTTGAAAAACTTTCTAATGGCAGCCTTACTTTAGATGATACTTTTATAGTTAGTGAGAAAGCATGGAAAGAACGTGAAGGCTCATCAATGTTTGTCGAAATTGATAAAGAAATTCGAGTAGAAGATCTGCTGCGTGGAATAATTGTTCAATCAGGAAATGATGCTTGTATTGTTGTCGCTGAAAATATTTCTGGGTCAGAGGAAACATTTTCATTATTAATGAATGAAATGGCTAAAGATATTGGATTAAAAAATACAAATTTTTCCAACTCTACTGGAATGCATGATGATGATAATTATTCAACCGCAGCAGATATAGCTAAAATGTCACGCTATATAATTATGAATTATCCTGAATATTATCATTTATTTAGTGAAACTGAATTTGAATGGTCTGGAATTAAGCAAAATAATAGAAACCCACTTTTGTACAAAGATATTGGCGCTGATGGATTGAAGACAGGACATTTATCCATCTCAGGCTATGGATTGGCTGCATCTGCAGTAAATGATGGTCGTCGCTTAATAGTAGTTGGCAATGGTTTTAGTACTTCTCAGAAAAGATCCCAGGGAACAGCTCGGCTATTAAACTGGGGTTTCAGAGAATACACAAATTTAGTATTATTTAAAAAAGACATATTAATTGATAATCTTCCAATCAGTATGGCTTCTCAAGATACTATTCCATTAACATCTTTAGAAAATATTATTGTTACAATATCAAAAGCTAGAATTAAAGCAGTTGAGACTGAAATTATTCCAATTAACAATCTTAAGGCTCCAATTTTAAAAGGAGATGTTGTTGCAACTTTAAAGGTTACTATTCCAAAATCTGAATCACAGTATTTTAATTTAATTTCTAATATTGATATTGATGAAGCTGGTTATATTTCAAGCTTTTTTTCATTTATATATAACTTATTCGCAAATATATTTAGTTAATAAAATATGATTTATAAAAAGTTTATAACTTTTGAAGGTGGTGAGGGTTCAGGAAAGTCAACACAAATAAAGCTACTTGCTAAAAAATTAATTCCAAGCAGTCAAATCTGTTTAACTAGAGAACCAGGCGGAACAAAATCTGCTGAACAAATAAGAAGATTGCTTGTTACAGGTAAAGTTGACAAGTGGTCAAGTCTATCAGAATTATTATTATTATTTGCAGCACGTAAAGATCACGTTGATAAGCTTATTTTACCAGCTTTAAGCAACAATAAGTGGGTACTTTGTGACCGTTTTATTGATTCTACTTACGTTTATCAAGGTATGTGTGGAAAAACATCCATGGAAACAATAAAAAAAATTGAAAACTTAGTTTTGGGAAACTTAAAGCCTGCAATAACTTTTTTACTCGATATAGAACCAAAGATTGGCTTAAGTAGATCAAAGAGACCTGGAAATAAAGAATTAAGATATGAAAATATGGATTTTAAATTTCATAAAAAAGTTAATAGTTCATATTTAAAGTTGGCTAGATATAATAAGAAAAGGATTCATGTTATTGATGCTAATAAAAGCAAATCAGAAATAGAAAATGATATTTGGAATATGATAAAAAAGAAAACCTTATAATGGAATATCAGACAAAAAAAATACTAGGCCATGATAAAAACTTTCGTAAATTGTCAATGTTAGTAAAAAAAAATAAATTACCAAATTCAATAATATTTCAAGGCTCAAAAGGGATTGGGAAAACAACATCTGCTTACAGAATAGCACAATTTATTTTTGAGCAATTAAATAACCCGCGAGATAATTATTCTTTTGATAATTCAATTATATATAAAAAAATTTGTAATAACAGTTATCCTTATTTATTAATTGTAAAAAAAATCTGGTTAGATGATAAGAGGCGCTATAAAAATCAAATTTATAAGGATGATATAGCTCATGTAAAAAGGTTTTATGCTAATAAGGAAACTGAGAGTCAGTTCCGTATATGCATAATAGATAACATTGATGAGTTTTCTAAAGAAGCATCTAATTCACTTTTAAAGATTGTTGAAGAACCTCCTAAAAATTCTTTATTTATAATAATCAATCATAATAATTCAAAACTTCTTAAAACAATAGAATCTAGGTCTTATAAATTAAAATTTAATAAATTATCTTTAATTGATTACTCTGATTTGCTGAAAGAAAATAATTACAGATATACTGATATTGAAAAACTTTATAAATTAAATGATGCTGATTTACAATCTAGCTTTAATTACGTAGATAATGATTTCGATTCAATTGATGAGCACTTTAGCTTAATTTTAAAAAATCCAAATAAAATTAAGATTAATACAGCTCAGCATTACGTTAATTTCTTTAATAGCAACCTAGACACTGAAAATTCAGATAATCTAATTAATTATATGCTTCTGAGAATTAAGAAAACTATCTTTGACACAATTAAAACCAGAAGGCAGATGAATATTTTTAAATTAATTAAATCATATTATTTTCTTGATAAAGCGTATAAAAATCAAAAAATGTTTAATTTAAACTTTGATCATATTATAATAAAATTCTTTAATTTCCTAAAAAATGCTTAATACCTTCTTTATCACAACACCTATATATTATGTCAACGATGTTCCACATATTGGACATGCGTATACATCGATTGCTTGTGATTTTATAGCTAGATATAAAAGAATGTCTGGAATAGAAACAATTTTTCTGACAGGAACTGATGAGCATGGACAAAAAATACAAAAAGCTGCTGAAAAAAATAATATTTCACCTCTAGATTTATGTAATAAAAACTCTAAGAAATTTAATGATCTAACAAAAATACTTAACTTATCTAATGATGATTTTATTAGAACTACCGAAGAAAGACATAAAGTAGGTGCAAAAACTTTGTGGAAAAAACTATTAGCAAGTGGCGACGTCTACCTAGGCAATTATGAAGGTTGGTACTCAATAAATGATGAGACTTTTTACAATGAAAAAGATCTGATTAAACAATCAGACGGTTCATTTAAGACAATTACAGGTGGTCCAGTTGAATGGATAAAAGAAGAGTCATATTTTTTTAGACTCTCTAAATATGCAGATAGATTAATAGAATATTATAAAAATAATCCAGACTTTATATTGCCACAATCAAGAAAAAATGAGGTTATTAGTTTTGTTAAAGGTGGACTTAAAGATCTTTCTATATCACGAAACACATTTGATTGGGGTATACAAGTTCCAGATGATGAGAAGCATGTTATGTATGTTTGGCTTGACGCACTTAGTAGTTATCCAAATTCACTTGGTTACATAACAGATGATAAGCCTGAATTAAAAAAATATTGGGAAAATGCTACACATATAGTTGGCAAGGACATATTAAGACACCATGCAGTTTACTGGCCCGCCTTTTTAATGTCTGCAAACTTGATATTGCCCAAAAGAATATTTGCACATGGATGGTGGACTAATGAAGGAAATAAAATATCAAAATCTCTAGGGAATGTGATTGATCCAGTTGAGATTATTAAAGACTATGGTTTAGATCAAATTCGCTATTTTTTATTAAGAGAGATAACATTTGGTAGTGATGGGGATTTTTCACTAACTGCTTTAAAATCAAGAATTAATGCGGATCTCTCTAATGACTTAGGTAATTTATGTCAAAGGTCTCTTACTATGATTTCAAAACACTGCGATTCAATTATACCTGATGGAAAAAAAATAAATGAAAAGGAAAAGGAACTTTTAGGCAGAATAACTTCGGAATCAGAGAGATTTTCTAAAATGGTTAGTGAGCAAAATATAAATAATTATGTTAAAGGTGTGTGGGAGATCATAAGTGATGCAAATAAATACTTTAATGACAACAAGCCGTGGGAATTAAAAGACAATAATGTGGATAAATTTAAAACAATACTTTATGTAACTGCTGATATTATAAAACAAATTGCTATCATGATTTACCCTATAATGCCCGATACAAGCATTAAGATATTAGGTTTGTTTTCTATTAATGAAAAAATCATTACCTTAAAATTAATAAACAAAAATATTGAAAATATTAAAATTAATGACGTTAAGCCATTATTTCCTAGGTTTGAATAAATGATAGCAGATAGTCATTGCCACCTTAATTATTCTAAGCAAGAACTTTCAATTAAAGAAATTTTGTTAAATGCTAGTGAGAATAATGTCACCTTAATGCTTAATATTGCAACTAAATATGATGAATTTAACGCACTAAAGGAAACATCAGATCTTTATAAAAATGTTTACTTTACATTAGGCATCCATCCACATGAATCTAATCAGTTAACGGATGTAGTAATTAAAAGTATTTTTGAGAATAAAGGTAATAATAAGTTTGTCGGCATTGGTGAAACAGGATTAGATTACTATTATTCTCATTCTGAAAAGAGATCACAAATCAAAGCTTTTGAGAGGCAAATTGAAATTTCACAAGAGTTAAATATACCTATTATTATCCATATGAGAGATGCCGAAGTTGATACAATCAAGATAATTAAAGATAAGTTAAAAAAAGCTCTTTTTTCTGGTGTTATTCATTGCTTCACAGGTTCACAAAAATTTGCTGATGAAGCAGTTGAGTTGGGTTTTTATATATCTGCAAGTGGAGTTATAACTTTTAATAGGTCAGATGAGTTAAGAAATGTATTTAAAACAATTCCATTAGAAAGATTATTAGTGGAAACGGACTCCCCATATTTATCTCCAGAACCACTGAGAGGAAAAGTTAATCAACCATCGCATATTATTCATACTGTTAGTAAATTAGCTGATTTACATAAATTATCTTTTGATGATATGGCTAGACAAACTAAAAAAAATTTTTTAAACCTTTTTAATAAAATTAAGGAGTAATGTTATGTTAATTAAAGTTCCTGTCTCAGTAGGCGAGCTCGCTGATAAAATAACAATATTAGAAATTAAGAAAAACAAAATTAAAGATAAAAATAAGCTTTTTGATATCAAAAAAGAACTATTATTTCTAAAAAATATTTTAAAGAAAAAAGTAAGATTGAATAGTCAAATAAGAAAACAAATTTCTTTATTAAAAAAAATTAACTTGATATTATGGGACGTAGAAAACAACAAAAGAAATGCAGAAAAACTTAAAAAATTTGACAAAAAATTTATTACACTTGCTAGAAATGTATACAAATTTAATGACAAAAGAGCTAGAATTAAATTAATAATAAACAATCTAACTGGCTCTGAAATAATTGAAGTAAAATCTTATGAGTAACAATAAAAAAGCCCTAATTACGGGTGTAACAGGTCAAGATGGTGCATATTTATCACAACTCCTTTTAAGTAAGGGCTATGAAGTATATGGCACAGCCAGGAGAGGGGCTTCCGAAAAATTTTCTCGCCTCGAATATCTTGGAATAAAAAATAAAATAAATATTATAGATTTTGATTTACTTGAAATTTCAAATATTAACAAGGTAGTAGATAAAATTCGTCCAACCGAGATATATAATCTTGCAGCTCAAAGCTTCGTTCCAACATCATTTGATTTGCCTATTTTAACATCTGACATAAATGCAATGGGAACATTAAGATTACTGGAGGCTATTTTACACATAGATAAAAATATTAAATTTTATCAAGCATCAACATCAGAAATGTTTGGTAAGGTTAAAAAAATTCCTCAAGACGAAGAGACGCTACTGCACCCAAGAAGCCCATACGGAGTATCCAAAGCTTTTGCACATTACGCTACAATCAACTATCGAGAAAGTTATGATATTTTTGCCTGTTCTGGTATTTTGTTTAATCATGAATCACCATTAAGAGGGCATGAATTTGTTACAAAAAAAATAGCTAAAACACTATCTAAAATTAAACTTGGGTCTGATGAAATTCTTTCTATTGGCAATGTTGATGCAAAGAGAGATTGGGGGTATGCAGGTGATTATGTTAACGCTATGTGGTTAATGCTAAACCATAATATTGCAGACGACTACATTGTTTCCATGGGCATCAATAATTCTGTTAAAGACTTTATTAATCAATGTTTAAAAATTCTTAATATTGACTATGAGTGGCAGGGCGAAGGAGTTAACGCAAAGGTTTTGAATAAGCATAACAATAAAGTTATTGTAAAAGTTGATCCTAAGTTTTTTAGACCTGCAGAGGTTGACACTTTAATTGGCGATCCCTCTAAAATAAAAAAAATACTAAAGTGGCAACCAGAATACACATTTGATAAACTAGTTGCAGAAATGGTAAATTTTGAACTAGATCATCCAAATATTATTTTTTGATAAAATCAATTATGCTATACATAGTTGTTTTAAAATCATTTATTTCAATTTGTAGATAATTATCAGATTTTGGATGCCATTTTTTAAGAAAGTTCTTATGACCCTTGTAAGTAATATCAACTATTTTTTTATTATACATTGTTCCAATATGTGCCAATCCACCATGTTGTTCAATAATAAGGTCTGACTTTGACAGTAGTGAAGTTAATAATTTCATATTAAGTGGTTTAAATAAAAATAATTGATCAATATTATTTGACATAAATATTTCACTGTCGAAAAAACTATCATTAATTTTATTAAATTTAAATTCATTAAAAATTGATTTATTAAATTCTGTCTCATAAAGACCTTGAGTTAAAATTACAACACCAGACTGCATATTTATTTTTAATTCATATATAAAATTATGAATTTCTTTATTTGACCAATTACTTCGATCCCACTTCTCATCAATGTGTACTATAGTTAAGTATTTATTGGTGATTTTATTTTCTAAAAATATTTTTGTTAAATTATTATTTTCCTTATTCAGATGTAATTTTATATATTTTTTATTTTCTATCGAAACAATTTCTGGCCTTTCATTAAAAATTAGTGACATTGATTTAGCATACAAATCTATGTAATAGTCGGACCAATGTGTGTCTAAAGAATTTATAAAATTTTCAGTACAATCAATTAGAACATGCTTATTTAATAAATATTTAATTATAAATTTTGCAGGTCTATATCTATTACGTCCATTTTTTCCCGTATTTAACATAACAATACCAAAATTATATTTAGCGTTAGATAGTTTAGCATAATAATAATTTATATTTTTTGGACTTAGTACGTAGGTATAATCAACATGCAATGATCTTAAGTAGTATAAATTTTTACAAAAACTAATTAGTGACTGCTTTGATGGAAATCTTACAGCTTCATTGATCAATCCTTCATCTTTATAGAGTTGCGCGTACTCAAAATTTCTATCTCCGCACAAAAGTACTATGTATGCATTCTTATCTTTTTCTTTTATTAACTTGATTAGTGGAGTACTTACAATTAAGTCACCAAGGCCATCATCTCTAAATATTAAATATTTCATTTTTAAGTTTATTTACTTATTTTAAGTATATGTTATTTATAAGTATATAATATTTGTCATAATATATATTATGCGAATATTATATATTCTATATCTATAAGTTCTCATAAGCCGTCATTGTTTTAAGCCAAAACTTAAATTTGCTATCGTTCCTATTAACTGGCACGCGCTTAATATCGTAATTATTATCAGATGACTTGTAGAGGCCTCTTTTTGTTGTTATGCCTCTTTTGTATCCAAAATATTTGACTTTCTTAGTTATTTTTAAATTATACTTTCCATAAGGATAGCAAAAATCATCAATACTTATTCCAAATGTGTCTTCTAATATTTTTTTTGAATCAGCTATCTCTTTACTCATAGATTCAGTTGATAGTCTGCTTAAATCATAATGATTAAGTGAATGTGACCCTATGGACATACCTTCGTCTAGCCACTCTTTAATTTGAATTTTATCCATGAGCTTGAATTGAACTTTATCCCAAGAGTTAGTTGCGCCTATCATATTTGGCACTATAAAGCAGGTTGCTTTAAAATTATATGACTTAAGTATTGGTAAGGCATTCAATAGATTGTCTTCGTAGCCATCATCAAATGTAATACCAAATAATTTTTCACCACCTTCAATTAATAAATTGTCACACCCCACTCCTTTATATCCTCTTGAAAACATAAAATTCATTTGATACTTAAAACTATCAACTTTACAGAAACTTTTGTAATTTTCACCTCCTATGTTGTGATAATAGAGAATTGGAATTGATTTCATTTTATGATTTTGTGAGTTTGTATAAAATTTCTTTTTTTCTTTTAATCAGTCCTATTGAAAATGTAAATGTTTCAACTTTAAGATTATTATTATATGCTATAGTATAAAGTTCATCTTTAGATAATAAATTACTATTATTGCCCTGCCCTTGCTCAAATACACCTTCTTTTAAGCTAAGAGAAGTTGTCCATTTCATACCTGAATCAGAAGTTAAAATACTTCCACCTCTCTTTAAAAAATTAACATAATTTATAATCATCAATTCAAATAAATCGTTTGATGGACTAAACGATTTCAAGTTAATATCTATTATATAATCAATGGAGTCACTCCTTATTAATGATGCCATTGCATCAGCATCATGTTTATCAATTAAGTAATTATTATTACTGTCTATATTTAATTTATCAGCTTTATTTTTCTCAAGACCTGCTATTGTTAAGCCAATAAAGCTATTAAATTTATTTTTTAAATTAATTAAACCATGTGAATTACCTATACCAACATGAAGCACATTAGGTTTTTTTAGGAATTTTTTTTTTTTTAAATACTTAAAAATAGCTTTTTCTTCAGAGGTAACATCTTTATTTTCCCAATAACTTGTATTTTTTAAGCTCATTTAAGATATTTTAGTAACTTATATCAGGCCAATTAATTTTCCCTGATTTAATATTAAATGTTTTATCAATCATAAAATTGCATATATTTTTTTCATTAAAGTTATTATGAGATTTAAGCCAACCATTTTTAGCAATTTCTTTAGCTTTTTCTAAATTATTTTTATAAAAAATTATTTTGTCCATTAAATCATAATCGTCTTTGTAAAAAATAATATCATCTTTTGTGTATAAGTCATTGAAACCATAAGACTCATTTATATAAGTTAATAAACCATTGCCCATATACAGACAAATACGATCAGATGAATACAGGTACATTGGTTTACCTGAGTTTAAGTTTAAACCCATTAAGTTTTTATTTAATTGCTTAATAAAACTTTGACCCCAGATAGGTTCAATATTATTAAAGCCATAAAAATTTTCACTAATATTAGTATTTAATGAAATATTTTTTAGTAATTTTTCTCTACCATCAAATTTTCCTGACTTTAATTTTCCAGATCCAACTCCATGACTCATTGCAAAAAATATATCAAATTCATACAGAGAATTATTAAAAACCTTTAATGAATCAATTGAAGCATCGAATATATTGGGTATATAGTGTATCTTCATTCCATTTACTGCAGCTTTTGATATTTCTTTATCTCCAGTTGTAATAAATGAGTTGGACACATACTTAGATCTATTAATTAATTTATCTAATGTAGAATTCATGAGTAGATGATCAACATTCCACTGTATGATTTTACACTTAGGGTAAGTAGATTTTATCTCATTTAAAGTTTCATTTGATATAGAATCGGCATGTCCTATTATAATCAACTCAGGATTATAGTTGATACATGTTATTAAAAGTCGCCTATTAACCTCCTTTATTCCTATAAAGCTAGATCTTAGAAAGTTGTCTTTACTTAAATCTCGATCACTAAAATTTAAAACATTGTGACCTAATCTTGTGAAACCATTAGATACCCTGAAAGGCATATTCCAGTAAAGCCTACCATTGTATTTTTGGACAAAATTTGAAACGTGAAGTACTCTCATAATATGAAGACATATTATTATATTATTTTCTTATTTATGGTACTTTTAAAATCAAGTTTTGCTGATACTTATGATCTAAAAAAAGACTATAGGCTAAGCATTGATCTTCTTGGTATCAATCTCGAAATTGGGACTATTGATACATATTTAGAATTTAATGAAACTGATTATAAATTAAATTTTAATATAAAATCTAATACTCTTATTGATGTTGTTAGTAAAATAAGTGGTTATGGAGAAATATTAGGAAAAATTGATGACGGTAGTTTTATGCCTGTATCATATATCTACTCATATAAGAGAAAAAATAAAAATAAAAAAACTGAAATATCCTTTAAAAATTCTAATGTCACTAAAAGCATCACAACACCAGCCTTTGATAAATTTAAGCTAACTCCTATTAAAAGTGAAATGCTCAATGATGTTATAGATCCTGTAACTTCACTTATATACATTGAAGACTATGAGTTAAGCAATCAATGTAATAGAAAGTACAAGATATTTGATGGTAAAAGACGGTATAATCTAAGTTATGTTGATAAAAAAATTAATGATAACGAAATAATTTGTAGTTTAGAGTTATCTGAAATTGGTGGCTTTAAAAAAATTATTAAAAAAGATATTTTTGAACCTGCTAGAAAAATAGATGTCTATTATAAAATAATTAAAAATATTATTACTATTGATAAAATTATTGCTAAAGGTCAATATTCAGAATTAATTATAGAAGTTCTGATTAAGAGCTAACTTTATTTAACTTATTTCTCAATACTTCAATACCAACTCCCTTTGATGCACTTACATATATTTTACTATCTGTATTAAGGTAGGTATCATTGTTTTTTAAATCAATCTTGTTAAATACCGTAATCATATTTTTAATTTTCTCTTCAGAGACACCAGTGCTTAAAAGTATGTTTTTTGTAATTTTAATTTTTTCTTGAAAATTAATATCATTTATATCAACAACATTTATTAATCTATCTGATATACTGACTTCTTCTAGCGTAGCTTTAAAGGCATCAATTAATTGAGTCGGTATCTTTGAAATAAACCCCACCGTATCAATTATTGTAGCATTTTTAGAGCCTAAGTAAATTTTACTTATTTTAGTATCAAGAGTTGCAAATAACTCATTTTTTGCATACTCACTTTTTTTTGTTAAAGCATTAAACAATGTTGTCTTTCCTGAGTTTGTATAACCAACTATTGCAAAGGAACTAAGTTCGCCCCTCTTTCTATTGTTTCTTTGATTATTTCTACGTTTAATAATTTTCTTTAATTGTTGTTTAAGGCTAGTTATTCTTTCCTGTATCAACCTTCTATCTAATTCAATCTGCAGCTCTCCTGGGCCACCAACAAATGATTGGCCACCTCTTTGTCTCTCAAGGTGAGTCCATGCCCTAACTAGCCTTGATTTTCTATAGGTAAGATCAGCTAACTCTACTTGTAGCTTACCTTCTGATGAAAGTGCTCTATCGGCAAATATTTCTATAATTAGTCCAGTTCTATCAATAGCTTTTATATTAAGATACTTTTCAAGGTTTTTTTGTTGAGATGGTGAAAGTGGATAATTAAAGATTATTAAATCAATTTTAAAAAAATCAATTTTACCTTTTAATTCTAATAACTTACCTTTATTTATTAATGTCGAAGATGAGAATTTTTTTATTCTAATATTTTCAGTATACTTACAATTAATTCTTAAGGTATTACTTAAAGATAAAATTTCACTTAAGTTTTCATCTTTATAAAGAAGTTCTTCTTTATTGGTTACTAAATTAATAATTGCCCCAGCAGTCATAACTATCTATTTAGAAAAAATAGCTGATTTTTTATATATATCTAAAAAAACTAGTGCAAACTTACCTGGCTTACCATTGCCTATCTTAATATTATTCACCTTAATTACTGGTGTTACAAATGTAGTTGCACTTGTTATAAAGGCCTCCTTAGCATTCTTTATATCAATAAGATTAAATTTTGATTCTTTGAATTTAATTCCATGAGTCTTAAGGCCTCTAATAAGACTTTCTCTAGTTATTCCTCCAAGAATATTAGTGTTCTTTGGTGCGGTTCGAAGGATATTATTTTTATCTAGTATCCATGCATTACTAGAGCTGCCTTCTGTAATAAAACCATCATCACCTACTAACCAGGCTTCTTTAGAACCATTATTAAAAGCCACCTGTTTAGCAAGAACTGCTGGCAAAAGATTTAAACTTTTGATATCACACCTTTTCCACCTAAGGTCTTTGGTAGTGGTTACATTAATTCCATTGAAAACCGAATGATTAAAGGTATCATCTGAAATAATCTTTCCAGTTATTGTAATTGAAGATTTAATTGAATCTGAGTACTTAAAGTCACGACTTGCTACCCCTCTTGTTACTTGCAAATAAATTAAGCCATTATTAATTAAATTTAATTTAATGATTTTCTGAATATGAAATAAATAAGCTTTTTTAACAATTGGAGTTTTTATACTTAATTCTGACAAGGATCGAAATAATCTTTGTAGATGGGCATTATAATCAACAAGATTATTATCAAATACAGTAAACACTTCGTACACACCATCAGCAAATTGGTATCCACGATCCTCAATGTGAACTTTTGATTTTTTAAATTCACAGTACTTACCATTAACAAATGCAACTCTAGACAAGATTAGTATGTACCTCTTATCTGAAATAGTTCTTCAGCTCTAGCAACATCTTTTAGCATTGTAATGAAGATAACATTATCACCTACTTCAATAATTGAATTTTTATCAGGAATAATAATTTGATCATTCTTAATAATAATACCAATTTTAATTCCATCAGGCATATCGGTTTCACTAAGTGGTTTGTTGATTAATGTAGAGGCTTTGGTTGCTTCAGCATGAATAATCTCTGCATCACCATTACCTATTGAGTAAACAGATTCAATTTTACCCTTATGAACATGTTTTAAAATTTTAGACACAGTTGTCATTCTAGGATCAATAATACGATCAATTCCTAAAACATCCTTAATATTATTATAATCAGAATTATTAATTAGAATTAGCGACTTACAGTCATTTTTTCTTGCAATTGCAGAAATAATTATATTTGTCTCGTCATCATTAGTTAATGCTAAAATCATATCTGAAGCAGCAATACCAGCCTCACTAAGTAGTTCTTGATCCAAACCATCTCCTTGCAACACAAGAGAATGTTGCAAGTTATCAGCAATTTTTGATGCCCTGGTGATATCTTTTTCTATTAATGTAACTGAGATATTTGACTTATTTAATTCTAATTCTTTAGCTATATTAAAACCAATATTTCCACCACCTATGATTAAAAGCTTGCCAATGGGCTTTTCTTCAAGTCCAAAAGCTGACATCGTTCTATCAAGATGCAGTTTATCTGCAGTTAGATAAACCTTATCGTCTATTAACAAACTTTCGGACTTATTTGGTATAAATAATTTATTATTTCTTATGATAGCTACTATTGATACACGTAAATTTTTATCTTCGTTATCTTCTGATTGAAAAATATCATGAATATTTTTTAACTCAGTATCAATTAATGGACAGTTTTCATTTATTATTATGCCTACTAATTGAACTTTATCATTACAAAAAGGAACAATTTCAAATGCATCGGGTGTGTTAAGTTGTCTAATGATAGATCTTGCCACCTCTAACTCAGGGCTAATAATTAGATCTATAGGTATATTATCAGCGTTATATAAATTACGCCAAATCGGATTCAAAAAATCCTCTGATCTTAGTCTGGCAATCTTTCTTGGTATCTTAAAAAAAGTATGAGCCATCTGACATGCAACCATATTAACTTCATCCTGAAGCGTAACTGCAATGATCATATCAGCATCTTTAGCGCCAGCCTTAGCAAGAATTGAAGGGTATGAAGCGGACCCAACAATTGTATTTAAATCAAGATTTTCACTTAGTTTTGAAATTAAGTCTTCAGACTGATCAATAACAGTTACATCATTATTTTGGTCAACCAAATGTTTGGCTATGCTAGACCCAACTTTACCTGCACCACAAATAATAACCCTCATATGATTACTCTATATTATTAATTTTTAACTGCTTAAGTTTTCTATGTAGCGCAGATCGCTCCATGCCAATAAACACAGCTGTTTTTGAAATGTTTCCATTAAATCTTTTTATTTGCGACACTAAATAATTTCTCTCAAATATTTCACGAGCATTTTTAATCGGCATAGATATAACATTCTTTTGGTCGAGTTCATTATTTAAATTATTATTATCTAAATCATCAAGCTTTTCACCAATAATTAACTCTCTTTCAACAGTATTTTTAAGCTCTCTTATATTGCCTGGCCAATCGTGATGTTTGTATTTAACGTTTATTATATTTCGGATATCTTTATAGGGAATACCATTAGAATTTGAAAACTTTGTAGAAAAATATTGAATTAAATCATCCAAATCTTCTAAGCGATCACTAAGTTTTGGAAGATGAAGATTAACAACATTGAGTCTATGGTATAAATCTTTTCTGAATTCACCTGAATCAATAGCAAGTTCTAGATCTTTAGTAGATGATGAAATAATTCTCGCCTCAATATTAATGGTTTTTTCACCACCAATTCTTGAAAATGACTGCTCTGTTAGTACTCTTAATATTTTACTTTGAGTTTGGTACGGCATTTCCCCAACTTCATCAATAAATAGCGTTCCATTATTAGCTTTTTCAAATAATCCAGTATGTTTAATTAAGTTATTTTCTTCAGTACCAAATAATTCATTTTCAATTCCTTCAGGCTCTAGCAATGCTGCGTTGATTACAATAAATGGACCAGATTTTACTAATGACTTTTTGTGAATTTCCCTTGCTATTAAGTCTTTACCTACCCCAGATTCACCTGTTATTAGAATTCTACTTGAGGTTGCTGCAATTTTGTTAACTATCTCAATAATTTTAACTGTTATAGTAGATTTTCCAATGAACTCATCGTTATTTAGGCCCACCTCTCTCAACACTTTATTTTCTTCTCTTATTAAGTTTACTTCTAAAGCCCTACTAACAGAGAGTAACAATCTTTCGCTTTTAAAAGGCTTTTCTATAAACTCATAGGCTCCATCTTTTATTGCTTCAACAGCCATATCAATATTTCCATGTCCAGATATTATTACAATAGGTGCATTAATGCCCTTTTTTTTTATCAATCTAAGTAATTTAATTCCATCATAATCAGGATCATTTAACCAAACATCTAAAATAATTAAATCAAAAGATAAATTATCAATAGCCTTTAAAGCATCTTTAGAATTAGAAACGCTTGTACATAAAAAACCTTCATCCACCAGAATTGCTGATATAGATTCCCTAATATCAACTTCATCATCTATAATTAAAATTCTATTCATTTATATTATTAAAAGTTATTTTCACAGTAGCCCCCGCTTCTTTATTATTATCTATTTCAAATATTCCATCGTGATCAGTTATAATTTTATTAACAATAGATAAACCTAGACCTGTACCTCCCATTTTTTTTCTAGTAGTAAAATAAGGTTCAATTATTTCAGATTGAGTATTATTAATTCCAGATCCATTATCTGATATAAGCACAGAATAGATATTATTATGCATAATAGTATTAACATCAATTAATCCATTCTTAATTCCACTATCTTCAATTGAATTTATAGAGTTTTGTAAAATATTATTGAACACTTGTGTTAGTTGAAGCTCATCTGACTTCATTAAATATAGATTTTTGTTATTAAAGTTAATATCAATCTTATTATCACATGTTATCAATTTTACTGAGACAGAGTTTGAAATAATTAAGTTTAAATCATTTAATAGAAATATAGGCTTTGGCATTCTTGCAAAGTCTGAGAAATTATTTACTAATTTTCCAATATCTGATACTTGTCTGGTAATGACGTCAATACATTCTATCAATGACGTATCATTAAGATTTGATTCAATAATTTTTTTTCTCAATCTATCAGCAGATAATTGTATTGGGGTCAAAGGATTTTTTATCTCATGTGCAAGGGTTTTAGCTATTTCAGACCATGCAGCATGCTTTTCTGCACTTGAAAGTAAGTTACGCTGAACAATAAGTTCTGAGCTCATGGTGTTAAATGAATCACTTAGTGAATTTAATTCAATAAAATCATTTGTTTTTCCAAGCTGGATATTAAAATTACCTTTGCGAATTGTTTTTGTTGCATCAATTACATCATTTATTGGCTTGACTATTCTATTGGAAAATTTTAGTCCAAATAGAATAGATATTATTACAAGAATGATTATGGCTAATATATATATAAACATAAAAACAATTCCGATTTCAGCTCTATTTTTTTCTAGCTCAGAATATTCATTAACTGCTGATTTTGTTTCATCAAAAGCCTTTGTGACCTCAGGATCAAGTGATTTTCCTATATAAAGATAGGAATCTATGAAATTGGGTAGCTTTATAAGTGCATAAACTTTATTAACAGATGTTGAGGTCATTATTGCTAACTCACCATTATAAGCACGTTCCAAAGCTTCTTTACGTGGTTTAAAATATTGCGTAAATAAAGATGCAGTTTTACCCATTAGTACCTCACCTTTACCGTTAACTATGTATGCCTCTGGAAGAGATCTAAGTATAGACTGTCTCTCAAAATAAGCTTCAAATTTAAATCGATTACTTACATATGTTTGATAATTTCTATTTAAATCATTGGACATCGCATAAACATCACTTTTAATTGAATTGTTGTGTTCTCTTATATATCCCTCAGCAACATTTAAAGAATTGTTAATTACTGATTTAATTTTTTTATTAAACCAATCATCAATACTAATATTAACTAAAACTAAGCCAAGCAAACCGGCAATTAAAGCTGGGGTTAGTGCAATTCCTATGAAGTAAATTGAAAATTTATTATTAAACGACTTAACTTTTCTTTTATTAATCGGAACTAAGAGTCTATATATGTAGCGGATAAATATAAATAAGATCAATGATATAAATATTAACGATAATATTATTAATAACTCATCAAGATTGTTGTTTTGGCTTATGTTTGAGCGCTGAATAACCAAAATAATAAAAGCAAAAATAACACAAAAGGATGAAATTATTAATAACGATATAATTCTCCAATTAGAAATGAATTTTTTTGTTAAATTAGTAATCATTTATTAGATATATTAAATTCAGTTAAAACTTATTAATTCAATGTTATTGAATTTATCAAAGTAGCTTAATATACTATAAAAATAAAATTTATTAATCATTTATTATATGAAAACAATTGTCATTATTTTAGCTGGAGGCAAGGGATCTAGACTAAGTAATAAAATACACAAACAACTAATAAAAGTTGATAACCAGACATTGTTAGAACATGTGTTAAAAAAAATTTCTCTTGTCTTTAAGTCATCTGAATTATTAATAGTCATACCTAAAGAACTATTCAAAAATAGGGAAATTATTTCACTCAATAAATATACTGATAATGAGTTTGTATCTGGTGGAAACACTAGGAAAGAAAGTGTTAGAAATGCTATTATTTATATAAATGAAAGAAATATTAGACCCGATAATATTTTAATTCATGATGGAGCTAGACCAAACGTCTCTATAAAATTATTAAAAAAGATAAAAAGCCTAATTTCTAATAATGATATTAATTTTGTTGTTCCCTACTTATTGCTTAGTGATACTCTTAAAAAAAAGTCTGATAATAACTTTAAAACACTTAAACGAGATAATCTAATTTTAACACAAACACCTCAGGCGTTTAAGTTCAATAAGGTCTCTAGGCTTTATTTTAATAATAATAAAATTACTGATGATGCTCAATTGGCAGAAATTTATGGAATAAAAAAAGGTGAATATATTTTAGGAGATGTAGAAAACATTAAAATTACAAATACTAATGATCTTGAATTATACAAAAAAATTAGATCTGGCAATATTACATTTAAAGTTGGCAATGGTTTTGATGTACATAAATTAGGTCCTGGAACAGGAATCTATCTAGGCGGTATTATTATTAAGTCAAAGTTTAGATTAATAGGACATTCAGATGGTGATGTTGTGCTACATGCTTTATGTGATTCAATTTTAGGTACAATTAACAAGGATGATATTGGTACCCACTTTCCATCCTCTGAAGGAAAATATAAAGATTTTGCATCCACTGCTTTTTTAATAGACACAATGAAACTTTTTAATCAAACTTTAGGTATAATATCGAATATCGATATTACAATTATTTGCCAATCACCTAATCTTAAGAATTATAAAAATATGATAAAATTAAATATTGCTAAATTAACTAAAATTAATATTTCTAAAATCAATATAAAAGCTAAAACAACTGATTACTTAGGTCTAATTGGCAAGTCTAAAGCCATTAGTTGCTGGGTAACAACAACAGCCAAATTTTAAGTCATGAATTATATTTCAAGTATATTTGTTACATTATTTTATATTGGTAAATCTCCTATTGCCCCTGGTACCCTTGGATCAATCGCTGGAATCTTAATTTGGGCATGTCTAAATTACTACCTTGGATTAATTGGATTTATTATATTTTTTATAGTTTATTTTATAGTTAGCTATATTTTAGTTAATATTTATATAAACAAAACAAAACAAGATGACCCATCTGAAGTAATATGTGATGAGGTTATAGGTCAGTTCATTCCGCTGTTAATAATTGGATCCATTAATGAATATTATTTAATTATATTTTCCTTTATTCTATTTAGGTTTTTTGACATTTATAAAATCTATCCAGTAAATAAAGCTGAGAAACTTCATGGTGCGTTCGGTGTTATTCTAGATGATGTGGTTGCTGGCATATATGCATTGATATTCTTATTTATAATCAAATATTCTATTTATTAATGATAAAAGAACTTTCAAAAAAATTAAGTAAATTATCAAAGAAAAACAATTTCAATATATCAGCTGCAGAATCTTGCACCGGTGGCTTACTTAGTACTTCAATTATTGAGGTATCTGGTGCATCAAATTATTTTAATGCAGGCTTAATAACGTATTCAAATAAAGCAAAAAATAAAATATTAGGAGTTGATGTAAAGACTATTAAAAAATTTGGTGCAGTTAGCAATGAGACATCTCTTGCTATGGCAAAAGGATTATACAAATTAACTAGTTCAAATTTGATTGTTTCAATAACAGGTGTAGCCGGACCTTTTGGTGGAAATATAATTAACCCAATAGGAACAGTTTATTTTACATTTGGAATAAAAGAAATTGATAAAAAGATAAAATATATTACTGAATGTAAAAGATTTGGTAAAAAAAGTAGACTTACAATACAGAAACGATCTGTCTCATTCGCGCTAGGTAGCTTCATTGATATTATTAATGAGTATAGATTTGATTAGCCCTAGACTCAAATGCACAAACCATTTTATTGAAAGCCTTATCAAAAAACTGTGATATCAAAAAATTAAAAAATTTTACATTTAATTCAAAATCAATATAAAAATCAATTTTTGAATTATCATTATTTAATGAAGTAAATAACCAATTATTAACAAGATACTTAAAAGGACCTTCAATAAAATTTACTTGAATTTCCATGGTGTTACTGTTTAGCAAAACATCACTCCTATAAACATAAACAAGATTCTTATATCCTATTTCAAGATCAGCTATTAACCTTACTAAGTTATCAGAAACTAATTCACGTTTAATTACCTTGGAACTGTTACACCAAGGTAGAAACTCATAATATTTATCAATATCGGCAACAAGATCAAACATTTGTTTTGATGTAAAGTTAACTGTTTTAGTCTCTTTGTGTGTTGGCATTATGACTATCTAGCTAATACCTTTAGTTTTTTAAAATCCTCAGCGGCATGGAAAGATGACCGGGTAAAAGGACTAGATGCAACTAACTTAAAACCTTTTTTATAAGCAACTTTTTTTAACTGATAAAAATAGTCAATGTTTAAATATTTTATAACTGGATGATGAAATTTGGTGGGCCTAAGATACTGTCCAATAGTTAAAAAGTCTACATTATGCTCAAGTAGACAATCCATTGCTAAAAGAACTTCATCATAGGTTTCACCTAAGCCAAGCATAATTCCAGACTTAGTAAAAATTTTATTATTCATTTTTTTTACATTAAGTAACAAGTTTAATGAGCGATTAAAATTAGATCCAGGTCTTACACTTCTGTATAATCTAGGAACAGTTTCTATATTATGGTTAAATATTTCAAAAGGTGCATTATCTAATAAAGCTAACGCATTTGTTTTTTTATAGAAATCTGGTGTTAGAATTTCAATAGTTGTAATTGGTGATTTATTTTTTATCTCTTTTATTACATTTACAAATTGCATTGCACCACCATCATCAAGATCATCTCTATCTACAGATGTAATCACAACATGTTTAAGATTTAAGTCATAAACGGCATTTGCAACCCTAGAAGGCTCAAAGACATCGACTGCAGAAGGCATGCCTGTTTTAACGTTGCAAAAGCTACAAGATCTGGTGCAGGTATCGCCCAAAATCATAAAAGTTGCATGCTTTTTTGACCAACACTCATGTATGTTTGGACAAGCTGCTTCCTCACAAACAGTTGTAAGTCTGTTTTCACTTAAGATAGATTTGGTAAAATTATTAATATTAGAATTAGAAACTTTAACCTTAAGCCACTCTGGCTTCTTAATGCCAGGTATTGAACTATACCCCCTTCTTAATAAAGCCTTAGAGATATAACTTGGAGCTAACATATCAAATAAATATGACTAAATAACTTTGTTTTCAAGTAATTAATTAAAGATAATTATATACTCATTATCTTGAGAAAAGTTTAAGACTTTTCTAAGCATTTCATCTTGAATATCTGTGTATGTATCTTTTTCTAACTGAGTAATCTTAATTAACATCGTCTGACTATCTTTTGAGATTAATTTAATTTCATGTTCAAGAGATTTAATTTGATCATTTAAATGAACATGAGCTAATAAACCATTATTTCCATTAATTAAGTGAAAACCTATGTAGAAGAAAACTAGTGGACTTAGCAAATAAAGATAGTATTTCTTTATAGCTTTATTAAATGTATTAAGCATTTTCATTAGTAACTAGAGAATCAAATAAGAGAGAATCAGTCAAACAGATAAAATTATAAATCTAAAAATATATAATATATTATCCGATTTGGACTCTCTTTGTTCTAATTAAGCATTAAGATATCAAAAGAAACGATTGTTTTTAAGAGTTTTATTTGAAATAAAGTTTTCTTCAATTCTTAATAACTGGTTGAATTTAGCGATTCTCTCAGACCTAGATAAAGAGCCAGCTTTTATTTGACCGCAGTTGAGACCAACCGATAGATCTGAAATAAACGTATTTTCAGTTTCGCCTGATCTATGAGAAATAATAGTCTCAAATTTATTGGCCTTAGCTAATTCAATGCAATTAATAGTTTCAGTTAGTGTTCCGATTTGATTAAGTTTAATCAAAATTGCATTAGCAGAATTTTCACTGATACCTTGATTAAGACGATTTATATTAGTTACAAATAAATCATCACCAACAATTTGAACACTACTACCAATACTATTAGTTAACTCAGACCAGCCCTTCCAATCATCTTCAGCCATTGGATCTTCGATTGAAACAATAGGATATTTTTTACATAGTTTTTTAATAAAGCTTGAAAACTCTAATGATGAAAAAGGTTTTTTTTCAGAAATTAGTTTATATTTATTTTTAGAATAAAATTCTGTAGAAGCAATATCTAGAGCAAAAACAAAATCTTTAGTAAGATTGTATCCAGATTTTTTAATAGCTAGTGAGATTAGATCTAAGGCTTCTTCCTCAGAGTTAAGGTCTGGAGCAAAACCACCTTCATCACCTACCGATGTAGAAAATCCTTGTTTATGCAATATTGTTTTTAATGTATGAAATACTTCTGCAGACTTTCTTAGGCATTCAGAAAATTTTTTATTATTAACTGGAATGATCATAAATTCTTGGAAGGAAAGCTTGTTATTGGCGTGAGCACCACCATTAATAATATTAAACATGGGTGTTGGTAATTTAAAGTCAGATGCTCCACCTAAGTATTTATATAGTGGTATATTATAATAATTTGCTGAAGCATCGGCCACAGCCAAAGAAACACTTAATATAGCGTTAGCACCTAACCTAGACTTATTTTTTGTTCCATCTAATTTAATTAATATATTGTCTATTGAGACTTGGTCCGTAGTATCACATCCAGTAAGCGCGTCAAATATTTCTCCGTTAACATTGTTAACAGCTTTTAAGACAGATTTGCCAATATATTTTTTACCACCATCTCTTAATTCACAAGCTTCATGTTTTCCAGTTGAGGCTCCAGATGGAACAGATGCACGGCCAATAATATTATTCTCAAGAATTACATCCGTTTCTATAGTTGGAAAACCCCTACTATCAAGTATCTGTCTTGAAATTATATTCTTAATTTTAGTCATTATGTTTATAGATTATTATGAATTTACTTAAATTTCTTTAACAATTTTGTCAATTTCAATCAATTTATTTAATAATTTTTCAAGGTTATCAATTTTAAGCATATTTGGTCCATCAGAAGGAGCGTTATCTGGGTCGTTGTGCGTTTCCATGAAGATACCAGCAACACCTACAGCAACTGCAGCTCTAGCTAAAGTTGGCACAAACCTTCTATCCCCACCACTTGTTCCACCTAATCCACCTGGTGATTGTACGGAATGTGTAGCATCAAAAATAACAGGATACTCTATTTCATTTTTCATTATTTCAAGAGATTTCATATCTGAAACTAAAGTATTATAACCAAAGCTAACTCCTCTTTCAGTCAGTAATAAGTTTTTATTACCAGATTCCAAGATTTTTTTTGCAACATTGATCATATCATGTGGTGCTAAAAACTGCCCTTTTTTAACATTAATAATCTTTCCAGTAGTAGCTGCAGCAATAAGTAAGTCAGTTTGTCTGCATAAAAAAGCTGGTATTTGAAGAATATCAACATGATCTTTTACCAAGTCACAATCAATAGCTGTGTGCACATCTGTAAGAATTGGAATATTATATTCACTTTTTAATTCTGAGAATATTTTAAGTGAAGTGTCTATGCCTAAGCCTCTAACAGATGAAAGGCTTGTTCTATTTGCTTTGTCATAAGAGGTTTTATAAATAAAATTTATATTTACTCGAGAGGTTATTTCAAGAAGTTTTTCTACCATAAGTCTTGCATGAGCATGACTCTCTAGTACACATGGGCCTGCAATTAGAGTAAGTGGCAACTCATTGGAGATATTTATATCATTTAAGCTTACAGTTTTTTGTGACATTGTTTATTTTTTATTAAGTTGTTCTAATGCAGCGCCAATGAAAGATTTAAATAGTGGATGAGGCTCAAATGGCTTTGATTTCAACTCAGGATGAAACTGTACACCTATAAACCAAGGGTGACTAGGTATTTCAAGTATCTCAGGTAGCAATCCATCAGGCGAAAATCCAGAAAATATAATTCCTTTTTTTAAAAGAGGTTCACAAAAATTACTATTCACTTCATATCTATGTCTATGTCTCTCATCAATAGTATCACTTTCATATATTTCCCTAGCCTTGCTACCTTTGCTAATTATAGCATTATATGATCCCAACCTCATTGTTCCACCTAAATCACTATTAGATTGTCTTTTTTCAACGGTATTTTCTTTTGACCACTCTGTCATTAGACCAACAACAGGTGATTTAGTTTTACCAAATTCACTTGATGAGGCATCTTTTATATTTAAAAGGTTTCTGGCAGCTTCAATTGCTGCCATCTGCATACCAAAACAAATTCCAAAGTAAGGAATGTTATTTTCTCGAGCAAATTTTATAGCAAGAATCTTACCTTCTGAACCTCTTTGTCCAAAGCCACCAGGAACCAGCACTCCATTAGAATTAGATAGAAGTTTTGATACATTGGATTCATTTATATCTTCAGATTCAATCCAATTGATTTTAACTTTTACTCGGTTGTATATTCCGCCATGACTTAAAGCTTCATTTAAAGATTTATATGCATCTGCTAACCCAGTATACTTACCTACTATACTAATATTTACTTCACCCTTAGGATTTAGAACTGAGTCAGATACATTTTTCCACATCTTAAGGTCAATTGATTTTTTAACATCAAGACTAAAATATTCTAAAACTCTCTTATCTAAACCTTCATTATAAAAGTTAATTGGAACTTCGTATATTGTTGGGGCATTGATAGCTTGAATAACATTGCTCTTTTTAAGATTGCAAAAAAGAGCAATTTTATCTCTTTGGTCAAGAGGTATTTCTCGGTCTGCTCTACAAAGTAATATATTTGGCTGTATACCGAGACTTCTTAGTTCTTTAACAGAATGTTGAGTTGGCTTAGTTTTTAACTCTCCTGAACTTGCTATATATGGAACCAACGTTACATGTATAAACATTGACATAGATGTATCATTTTCATAATGAAATTGTCTTATTGCCTCTATAAAAGGAAGGCTCTCTATATCTCCAATAGTTCCGCCAATTTCACAGATAATAAAGTCTTCTCCACTTAGATCATTGTTAATAAATTTTTTAATTTCATTTGTCACATGTGGAACAACTTGAACGGTACCTCCTAAGTATTCACCTTTTCGCTCACGCTTTATAATATCCTGATAAACACGACCCGAAGTAATATTATCTGATTTTTTTGATGAAACACCAGTAAATCTCTCATAATGACCAAGGTCTAAATCAGTCTCAGCTCCATCATCAGTTACATAAACTTCGCCATGTTCATAAGGGCTCATTGTACCAGGATCGACATTTAAGTATGGATCAAGCTTTCTTATCCTAACTTTATATCCATGATGCTGTAACAGAGAAGCAAGTGATGCAGCTGCAAGACCCTTCCCTAAAGAGGAGACCACACCGCCAGTAACAAAAATAAAACGCGCCATGGAAGTATTTTATACTCGAACTAACAAATAATTAAAAGAATTAATTAAGCTCTGGCTTTTCTAAAAGATTATTATTTAGTAGCTCAATATCACTTGAGGTATTTTGATCGTCAAAGTTAAGGCTATTATTTGATGAACGCATGCTCATAATTGCTAGAGTTATACTCGTTATAATGAAAAATGTAGCAATAATTGCTGTAATGCGTGTAAGCATATCACCAGATCCTCTTGGTGTCATTCCATCGCTGCCTCCGCCGATACCTAGGGCACCACCCTCAGCTCGTTGTAGCAAAATCACAATAATTAATATGATTGCTAATATAATATGTATTAAAAGAACAATATTTTCCATAAACGGTCTTATATGCTTTTATGTATAATAATCAATAATATTAGAAAAATCCTTTGAATTAAGTGAGGCGCCGCCAACTAAAGCACCGTCAACATTCTCTAATGACAATATATTTGATGCATTCTTGGGATTAACTGATCCACCATACAAAATAGATACATTTTTTGAGAACTTTAAATCATATTTCAAAATATCTCTGATTGATAAATGAATAGAATTAATTTCATCAAAACTAGGAATAAGTCCTGTTCCAATAGCCCAAACAGGCTCATATGCAATTATTATATTTTTATAATTAAGTTTTTTAGGGAGAGATTTCAGTTGTTTTCGTAAAACTGATTTACGATTTTTTATTTCATTTTTAAGCTCACCAATACAAAAAATCACTTTTAAATCAGCTTTTTGTGCTGCTATGATTTTATCTGCCAAAAGTTTTACATTCTCACCAAAATACTGCCTTCTTTCTGAATGTCCAATAATAACATAACCTGCACCCAAATCACTTAACATTTGCGAACTAATAGAGCCTGTATAAGCCCCACTCTCTTTTTCATGTGTATCTTGTGCACCAATCATAATTTTGGATGTTTTTTTACTAGAAAATAGATTAATTAAGGTGAACGGAGGACAAATCACTACATTTAGATCGCTCGATTTTTTATTACTAAGCATATGTTTATTAACACCCTCATAGATATTCATAGATGATTTGAGGCCATTCATCTTCCAGTTACCAATTACAAATTTAGTTCTTTTCATAGAAACCTTATTTAGCTATAAAAATCGTTTAAAACAATTATATTCATTCATTATCTAATAATAACCATAAATGTTAAACATAATAAGAAATATAGTAAAATCAATTTTTGGCAAGATACTGCTGCTAATAATGGTGGCGAGTTTTGCTGTTTGGGGCATGGGAGATTTACTTAGATCTGGTGAGAGTGGCTTAGTAGCTAAAGTCGGTTCACAAAAAATAACTATCAATGACTTTTATTCACAATTTCAAAACAAGCTTGCACAGTTTAATTCTACCTTAGATAAAAAAATTACTGAACAAGAGGCTCATGAGCAACAAATTACTTACTTAGTTTTAAATGAAATGGTTTATAGTAAATTAATCCAAGAGTTTGCTAAGAAAAATGACATCTATCTATCTGATACTTTAATTAAGAAAATAATAACTTCTATTCCACAGTTTCAAGATTCAAATGGAAATTTTAACAAGGTACTATATGAAAATTCATTACTAAGTTCTTTTAATGATGAGTTTGAATTAGTTGGTGAAATTTCAAATGTTTTTTTAAACCAATTAGTCTTTGAGAATTTTTCTATACCTAAGCCACTTAATGAAAAAGTTATTGATATTTTTTATAACTACGAAGCCGAAACAAGGGACGTTGTTTATTTTAATCTAGATAAAAATATTGATATTAATATTGATGCATCCGATGGTAACATTAGATCGTTTTATAATGACCATATAGACAATTACCAGGTAAATAGAGAAATAAGGTTTGATTTTATTAAAATAAGCCAGAATGATTTTATGGGTCAAGTAAAGATTAATGAAGTAGACATATCTGACTATTACAATGAAAATTTATTTAATTATGTTGAAGCAGAAACACGATCAATTGAAATTATTAATGTTAAAGATATTGAGTTAGCAAATAAAATTTTACCACTACTCAAAAATAATAGTGATAAATTAAAAAAAATTCTAGATGAAAATAATTTAGTAAAATCTGAGCTTGATAATGTTAGCTTTAATGATTTTGATGAGCAACTCTCATCAGTAATTTTTGATCTTAATGAAGGTGTTGCAGCTAAACCAATTACAGTTGATGGTTTGGGCGTATTTATTGTTGCTGTTAATAAAATAAATAAAAGTAAAACAATAACTATAGATGAGGCAAAAGATAATATTATCAAGTTATTAGAAATTGAAAATTCCTATCAAACCTATATTGCTAACATCGATTTAATTGATGAGCTTAATTTAACAGGCATTGATATTGAAGAAATTGCAACAGAACTAAATATTAAACTTCAAGAAGGAATAATATCTAATTTTCGAGATCAATTAAACGAAGAAAATCTTCGCATACTTTCTTCAGCAGAAGTTGGTTATCAATCAGATTTAATTATAGATAATAATGACGTTGGTTTACTTATAAAAATTATTGATATAACGGATGCATATATTGAGCCACTTGAAAATATTAAAGAAAAAGTATTGAGAGATCTTAAGGCCAAAAAAGTAAATACTTACTTAAGCGACTTAATTACAAGCCTGGAGCTAAAATACAAGTATATAGATATGGCTACATTTGAGGCCTATGCTAAGAAAAATAATTTAAAATTGTCAGAAGTTAAAAACTTAAAACGTAATGAAAGCGACTTATTTAAACAAGAGACACTTGATTCTATATTCAAATTAAGCAATGAAAGTTCATTGGGGTTTAGAGACTTGAATAACAATTACGGATTGGTCTTTATAAATAGAATTAATCCATCAGATAACTTAATACATGGCAATGATAAGCAGAAATTAATACTAAATGTTCAGGCTAGTTTTAATCAATCGATGGAAAATATTATAAAGAAAAAACTGTCTGATGACATAGAATATGAACTTTATATAAAAAATATAAATAATTTATTCCTTTAAAATGGTCTCATTAAGCAGAACAGCTTTTATAGAAAAACTTAGCAAAAAAAAAGATTTTTTAATTTTTAAAAAATTTAAGAATATAGGTATAGATCCTATCTATAATTTTATTAATATTGTTAATAAGCGCAATTACAGTTTTGTTTATGAGTCAGTTGAGGGTGGAATTAACAGAGGTAGATATTCAATTTGTGGCTACGATCCTTTAGTCATATTAAAAATTAATAACAAAAAAGCATCATTACATAAAAAAATAAATTCTAAATTTAAGAAAATAAAAATAAAGAATGAAGACCCCTTAGAAAATCTAGACATTTTAATTAAAGATCTAAAAATAAAAATACCAAAAAATTTACCCCCAATGTCATCGGCGATGTTTGGTTATTTAGGATACGAAGCTATTAATTATGTTGAAAAAATTTCAATAAATAAGAAGATTAAAAATCTTAAAGTGCCTGATTGTTTGTTATTTTATCCTCGAACACTAATGATTTATGATAACCATAAAAATGACTTATATATAATTAAAGCATTCATCAGCGGCACACACACTGTAAAACAAAAATTGTATAATGAAGTTATTAAGGAAATCAATGATGATTTAAATTTATTTTTAGTTCCCAATAATAATATAGATATTAATTTAAATAAAAAAATTCATATCAAGGCTAAGTCTAATATTACAAAGAATAAGTTTTTTAATAATGTAGAAAAAGCTAAGAAATTTATTAGGGATGGTGATATATTTCAAATTGTTCCAAGCCACCGGTTTGAAATGGATTTCAAATTACCAGCTGCTGAATTATATAGAGTTCTTAGAGAAACAAACCCCTCTCCATTTATGTATTTATTCAATTTTCCAACGTTTAATATAGTTGGATCTAGTCCTGAAATTCTTGTTAGGGTTAGAGATAAAAAGGTAACAATCAGACCTATAGCCGGGACGAGGCCGCGTGGACGTAATAAAAAAGAAGATATAAATAATGAAAAAGAATTATTAAGAGATGCTAAGGAAATATCAGAGCATATGATGTTATTGGACTTAGGTCGAAATGATGTTGGGCGCGTTGTAAAACCTGGAACTGTAAAAGTAACTTCAAGTTTTACTATAGAGAGATACTCACATGTAATGCATATAGTTTCCAATGTGGAAGGCGTACTCAAAAAAAATAAAACATTAATTGATGCTTTAATGTCGGGTTTTCCAGCTGGAACTGTGACTGGTGCACCAAAAATTAGAGCTATGCAAATAATAGATCAACTAGAGTCAACAAAAAGAGGCCCTTACGCTGGTGCCGTTGGTTATTTTTCATCTATGAATGAAATGGATACATGTATCGTATTGCGCACTGGAATTATTCAAAATGAAAAACTATATGTTCAAGCAGGCGGCGGTGTTGTATATGATAGTAAGGCCGAATATGAGTATAAAGAAACTGTAAATAAATCAATGGCAATAATTAAAGCGGCAGAAATAGCACTGGGTAACAATAAATGATTTTACTAATTGATAACTATGACAGTTTTACCTTTAATCTTGCACATTACATTCAAGAGACTGGTTCTGAAGTAGAAGTTTATAGAAATGATAAGCTAACAATAAAAGATATAAGAAATAAAATCAAACCAACTAAAATTATTATATCCCCAGGCCCATGCACCCCTAATGAAGCGGGAATTTGTTTGGAATTAATAAGGTCTCTGTATAAAGAAATGCCTATTCTTGGAGTATGTCTCGGACATCAATCTATAGGTCAAGCTTTAGGTGGTAAGATTGTGCAAGCTAAAAGAATAATGCATGGTAAAATTTCAGAAGTTACAAATGAAAATAGCTCTAAATTATTCAAAGGACTCCCTAAAAAATTTAATGCAACTAGATATCACAGTCTGGTAATAGAGCCTAACTCCCTGCCCAATTGTTTTAAAGTTATTTCAAATACTAAAGATGCAAATAAAAATGTTATTATGGGAATTGAACATAAAGAATTCCCATTATATGGAGTGCAGTTTCATCCAGAAAGCATAGGTACATCAAAAAAACACGGGCAAAAAATTATCTCTAATTTTGTAAAATTATAATGACAAACATTAAAAGTATTATTGAGCATGCTTATCATGGAAATTTATCTACAGAATTAACATCTGAGGCATTTGAGTTTATAATGTCAGGTGAGGCAACTGATGGTCAAATTGGTGCCTTTTTAGTGGTTTTGCAAAAAAATGGTATTAATAAAGATCATATAATTGGTGCATTAAAAGTTATGCACAATAAAATGATTGAAGTAAATGTTCCCAAAGATTCAATTGACACATGTGGGACTGGTGGTGATGGATCAGGCTCATTAAATGTATCTACAGCAACTTCTTTTGTGGTAGCTGCTGCTGGGACACCTATTGCAAAACATGGAAATAAGGCACTTACATCAAATTGTGGCTCAGCTGATGTATTAGAGGCACTTGGCATTAAACTGCTTAGTAATCCAGCTGACTTAACTAAGTGTATTAATGAGCTTAATATGTGCTTTATGTATGCACCAAATCATCATCCAGCAATGAAGTATGTTGGTAAAGTGAGGCAAGAAATAGGAATAAGAACAATCTTTAATATGCTGGGCCCACTTCTTAATCCAGGCAATATAAAATCTCAACTTGTTGGAGTTTATAGTGCGGAAGTACAGTTAATTTATAATGATGTAATGTTAGAACTTGGCAAAGAAAACTCAACTATAGTCTACGGTGGTGATGGTATGGATGAAATAAATATAACAGGAGATAATAAAATACAAAGACCAGGAAAACAGATTGAAGTATTCAAAGCTTCATCAATCGGAATAAATGATCTTAATTTAAATGAACTTAATGGTGGTGACTCTCATTACAATGCTAATCGTATTAAGGAAATTTTTACTAATAAAAAAGATGCTTTTTATGAAATAGTTTTGCTAAATACAGCTTTTGCACTTTCATTAACTAAAACAGATATTTTTGACCTTGATATAATCAAAGAAAATTATTTAATTGCCAAACATACTATTGATTCCGGAAAAGCCCTAAAGACAATCAACAATATGATCGATTTTACTCAAAGTTATTAACTTTCTATTATGTCAATTTTAAATGAAATATATAATTATAAAAAAGAGTTTGTTACACAAAAAAAATCTAAGTCTGATTATTTAAAAATTAAAGAAGCAGCAACAAATTACACTCCAAAAGGCTTTGTAAAGAAAATAGTAAAAAATAACTTAAATAAAAAAATATCCATAATTGGTGAATTAAAAAAAGCAAGTCCTTCAGCCGGTACTATTTTTAATGATGACCAGGATTATTTTAATATAGCAAAAATTTATGAAGAAAATGGTATTTCCTGTTTATCAATTTTGACTGACGAAAAATACTTTAAGGGCAATGATAATGATTTATCTCAAATTAGAAAATATGTTTCCCTACCGATATTAAGAAAAGATTTTATTGTTGATGAGTATCAACTTCATGAGTCTAAAATGCTTGGTGCGGATTGTATTTTAATAATACTAGCTATGATTGATGAAGTGAAAGCTAGGGAGCTTGAGGATCAAGCAATTAAAATGGGGTTAGATGTATTAATTGAAGCCCACAACATGAAAGAAATGGAAATTGCACTTGATATGAAATCAGATTTAGTTGGAATTAATAATAGAAATTTAAATGATTTTTCAGTTAATATTAATAACTCCATAGACTTAACAAAGAATACCTCTGCAGATAAGATTATTGTTTCTGAAAGTGGCATTAAGACCAAGAATGATATTGATTTCATAGTATTAAACTCACCTATAAGAACTTTTTTAATAGGCGAATCATTAATGAGGTCTCTAAATATAAAAGAACAAATTAGAACACTTTTAATATAAGGACTCATTGAATATAACTAAACCTTTGTTTTTATTATATTAATATATATTGAAACATTTAGCGAACATTGGTAAAACAAATAGAACCAATTATTAAAGCTTATGTTGACAAAAAAACAAAAAGAATTACTTACATATATTTCATCATCTCAGAACAAAAATGGTGTATCCCCTTCTTATGATGAAATGCGCGAAGCATTAAGTCTAAAATCTAAATCTGGCATACATAGATTAATTATTGCCTTAGAAGAACGTGGTTTTGTTAGAAGACTTGCACATAAAGCAAGGGCTTTAGAGGTTATAAAAGATAGTTTTTCAGGTATTGATATCTCAAGCCATGATAACAACAACCTAATTATAGGTAAATTTAATGGAAATAATGACACTTTAACTAATCACAAAGTTTCAACTCTGCCCTTGTATGGTAAAATTGCAGCTGGAACACCTATTGAGGCCATTCAGCACAATGATCAAACAATAGACGTACCTAAAGAAATGATTCCTATTGGTGAAAGTTATGCATTAACTGTTGAGGGTGATTCAATGGTAAATGAAGGTATATTTGATGGTGACACTGTTTTAATAAAGAAAACTAATTATGCCGATAGTGGTGACATAATAGTAGCATTGGTCGATGATTCAGAGGCAACTCTTAAAAGATTGCGAAAGAAGGGTCAAAGTATTGCCCTAGAAAGTGCTAACCCAGCATATGAAACTAGAATACTTGCCCCTCACAGAGTAAAAGTACAAGGCAAGCTTATTGGCTTGTTAAGAAAATACTAATTTTAAACCTTTTATTATAAAATTCCTTTTATTTTCAAGGTAAATCGTTTATTTAATAGTTTGTTTATGATCAAAAAAACTCCAGCTAATAATTCTGTAGCCAAACTAAGTATTAATAACAAAACTTACTCTCTTCCTATTTATAAGGCATCTGAGGGAAATGACGTTATTGATATAACAAAATTACATTCACTAAGTGGGTATTTCACATACGACCCTGGATTTACATCTACAGCATCATGCAAATCAAATATTACATTTATTGATGGTGATAAGGGAGTTTTAAGGTATCGCGGGTATGATATTGAGGCCTTATCTAAAAATAGTAACTTCATTGAAGTAACAAATCTTTTGATTTATGGAGACCTACCAAATAAAAGCCAATTAAAGAAATATCACACGTTGATATCTAATCACACAATGGTACATGAGCAGATATTGAAATTTTTTAATGGATTTAGAAGAGATGCACATCCAATGGCTATGATGGTTGGCGTTATGGGTGCATTATCAGCATTTTACCAAGATTCTTTGGATATACATGACCCACATCAAAGAATGACGGCATCTAGGCGTATAATTGCTAAAGCGTCAACAATTGGGGCTATGACATACAAATATTCAATTGGTCAGCCTTTTGTGCAACCTGACAATACACTCAATTATTCGGAAAATTTTTTAAGAATGTGTTTTAGTGTTCCTGCTGAAAGATATAAAATATCACCAATTCTTGCAAAAGCCATGGATACTATTTTTATACTTCATGCTGATCACGAACAAAATGCATCTACATCTACAGTTAGACTAGCTGGATCATCTGGTGCTAATCCATTTGCATGCATAGCTGCTGGAGTTGCTTCTCTTTGGGGGCCTGCTCATGGTGGTGCCAATCAAGCTGCCTTGGAAATGCTTGAGACTATTGGTGTAAAAAAAAACATACCTTTGTATATAAAAAAAGCCAAAGATAAAAATGATCCCTTTAGATTAATGGGTTTTGGTCATCGTGTTTACAAAAACTACGACCCAAGAGCTAAAATTCTTAAAGAAACATGTAAAAAAGTTTTAAACCATGTTGGTTTTAAAAATGACCCTATTCTTGAGGTAGCTATGGAGTTAGAAAAAATAGCGTTAAAAGATGATTATTTCATTGAAAAAAAACTTTATCCAAATGTAGACTTTTATTCAGGAATAATTCTAAGAGCTATAGGATTTCCACCTGAAATGTTTACCGTAATATTTGCTATAGCTAGAACCGCTGGTTGGACTGCGCATTGGCATGAAATGATTGAAGATCCTGTTCAAAAAATTGGTCGTCCACGACAACTTTATTTAGGTAAAAAGAAACTTACATACGGTAAGAAAAGATCTTCTAAAAACACAAGATAGTCAACTTATAAAGCTAAGGCCAATTTTTTCTTTTTTTAACTTTTTATAAAATTCTGCTTTATTAACAACAATTGTTTGCTTTTGATTAACTGCTAAAAAAATCAACTTAGATTTGGACATTAGCTCAATTGTTTTGATACCCACAGTAGGTAAATCAATTTTTAAGCTTTGATTTATCTTAGGTAATTTAATTAAACAACCTTCATCAATATCGTACCTTGCTATCTTCTTTTTAACTTGTGGTAATCGATTTAACATCCTGTCTGTACCTTCGGCAGCTTCAATTGCTAAAACATATCCATTTGACACAACACAGGCCTGAGCATTGTCAAAGTCACTTAAAGAATCTAAAATTTTTCTACCCTTATCAATATCTTTTAAATCAATATTTGAAGGTTTTAAATGCTCGCTGTCTAATAGAAACTCATCAGAAAAAATATCAATAAAAGAAAAAATTTCAAATCCTTCTTTTCTAAAAATATTAATAATAGAATCTAATATAAATCCATCGCCTTTTTTTGATGATAAAATTATTTCATTTATATATTTTTTTAAAACACGATCCAACTTAAGCTTGTTAAAATTTGGTCTACTTACAGTACCTAAAAAACATATTTTTTTTACATGGTGATCATTTAGTAGTCTAATACATTTTTCTAATTCAAATATTTTTAAATTGTATGAAGACTTAGCTTTAAGATATTTTTTATTTTTAAATGATAAATTTATATAAACAGAGTTTTTATATTTTTTTTTTAAAGCCTTGTAAGCAAGAAGCGGAAGTTCGTTATCACCTCCAATTATTGCCATGTTATCAATTAATTTTATCATTTAAAACTACACATTCCACGCATACTATCGCTTTGTATAAATTTAATTAGCTCGACTATTAGTACGTTAGAATTTTCATTAAATTTTAACGATTCTGTTTTAATTTCATTAGAATTAAATATTGAGTCAAAGGCTGCCTTAAATTCTCTTATAATTTCATTACTATATTTAGCTCTTCTTAACCCTATTATATTAATGCCCATCAAATGAGCTCTATTGCCTGTTACAAGGCCAAAAGGAACAACATCATACTCAACAGCGCTCATGCCACCAATCATTGAAAAAGAGCCAATTCTAACAAATTGATGTACTGCAGACAGACCACCAAGTATAGCGTTATCATCAACTATTACATGACCAGCAATTGTTGCTTGATTTGCCATTATAACATTATTTCCAACTAAACAATCATGGGCAACATGAGCACCTATCATAAAGAGTGAGTTATCAGCAATTTTAGTCACACCACCACCACCAACTGTACCTAAATTAACTGTACTATATTCTCTAAAAATATTATTTTTTCCAATTTCAAGTTTTGTTATTTCATTATTAAATTTTAAATCTTGTGGAGGTGATCCAATGGAACAAAACGGATGAAATAAATTGTTTTCACCAATTTCTGTATTTCCAGTCATATAGACTGATGACATAATATTATTATTATTAGAGATTTTTACCTTACCATCGATGACAGCATAAGGCCCAATTCTGACGTTATCCCCTATTATTACATCGGAACCTATTATAGCTGTTTTATGAATCATGTTCATTAATCTTTATCCATAATAGTTGCACTCCAAGTAGATTCTGCAATAATATTTTGATCTTTATCTTTTGCTATACCCATAAACTTCCAAACTCGACCTCTTGATCTTGTGGCTTTAACATAAGCAAAGACTTCGTCTTCAGGGAAAACTGGCTTCCTAAATTTTGTCTCACCTATATTCATTAGGTAAACAATCTTATCAAAAGTTTCTTCCTTTATACTATAAGCAATCAATGCAGCTGCAGTCTGTGCCATCATCTCTATAAGTATGACACCAGGAACAACTGCTTTTTCAGGAAAATGGCCTTTAAAAAAAGATTCATTTCTATCAAATATTTTATAACCAGTAGCACTAGTTAATTTTTCAATATTAAATAATTTATCTAAAAATAAAAAAGGGTCTCTATGTGGTATTAGTTCTTTAATCTCATCTAATAAAATTTCATCTTTCATAGTCAACTACCCATAATCTTATTGTGATTTCTTAAATATTTTTTAATATTGATGGCAGGATATCCCATCAATGTATCGCCTTCAATTACATCACGAATAACACCAGATTTAGCAGCTATCTTTACATTGTCATTAACTATAATATGGCCTGATATACCCGCCTGCCCTCCTATTTGAACATAATTACCAATTAAAGCGCTACCTGCTATACCTACCTGTCCTGCAATCATACAGTGATGACCTATTTCCACATTGTGAGCAATGTGTACAAGGTTATCTATGTGAGTGTACTCACCAATTATAGTATCTTTAAAGCTACCTCTATCAACCGTACAATTGCAATTAATATTTACTCCATTTTGGATAATCACACGGCCTATATGAAATATTTTAGTAGGATTATATGTCTCGGTATCAACTCCAAAACCAAAGCCAGGCTGACCAATCTTACTGCCATTTCCAATTACTACGTCATCACCAATTATCGTATTTGATATAGAAACATTTTTTCCAATTGAGACACGATCTCCAATAGAGCAATTGTAACCAACAGAAGAAAAATCAGAAATATTAAAATCCCTTCCAACTACCGTACCATTTTCTATAATGGAAAATTTTGAAATAATTGAATTATCTCCAATAACAGGCTTCTTAAGTTTTTGAATCTGATCAAGTGATAAGTCTTTATAAAATAAGTTTGATAACTTTGCTATATCAAGACTAATATTATTAGAGATTATAGTTATTTTATTATCATCAATCTTCTTAGAAAGATTTTTACTAGTAAGTATATATTTTGAGTTAGTGTTACAGGCATATTTAGTATCAGAATAAAAAGTTAAATCATTAGACCCAGCTAGATCTGCTCTAATAAAATTTTCAAATTCAAAATTACAATTTGAATCATTGAAGTTCATATCAATGCAATTAAGGACATCTTTAAAAGTAATTTTTGATTTTGCGTTAAAAAAAATCATTTAGATTAAAATTAATCTAATGTAACCTTTAATTTTGGTAACTCTTTATTGAGTAACTTAATTACATCTTCAGTAAGATCCATATTATTGGCACTTAATAAAACTGAATTTTTTTCCAATATAACAGTTACACCCATTTCTTGACTTAAGGTTTCAAGTATTGGCTTAACATATTCAAGAATTTCATTTCTTGCTTTCTGTAGTGCTCCTTCAAGCTTACCTAGTTTTTTTTGTTTCTCAACTTGATATGCCTGTAGTTTTTTTTCGTAGTCTTTAGCCTTTAACTCAAATGCCTCAGGTGCAATAACACTTTGTTGTTCAATCAATTTATTCCGCTCTTCTAACATATTTTTATCAGATTTAATTACTTCTGCTTCTGTTTCTTTTTGGATTTCTTCAAATTGTTTGGTTGCACTTTTAGCAGCCTTAGAATCAGTCAAGATTAAGTTCAAATCAATGATTGCAATAGAAGTGTTAGGGTATGAAGTCTCTGCAAAACTAAAATTACATATGGAAATAGCAAAAGATATTATAAGGGTGGTTATTATTTTTTTATATTTAATCATTAAAAGTTGTATCCTATATCAAAAGAAAATTTATCTGTTACGTCTGTAGACTCGTTAGTTATTGGCTCAGCTAAGACAAAATTTATTGGACCAATTGCACTATCCCAATTTAAATTAATTCCAATTGAGGATCTTACTTTATGTTGATCATCAATTGAACCATATCTATTATCTAAACCCCATACACTTCCAATGTCTAAAAACACTGAACTAGATATATCATATTCTTCAATTGGTAAATCAAAATTTGTTTCAGTAGATATCACATAATAATAGCTCCCCCCAGTAAAAGAGGTGCCGTATAAAGGACCAACTTTACCATATTTAAAGCCTCTTAATTTTTTACCACCAATATTAAACATTGCATCAACTGGAGCATATTTACCACTATATCCATTTATTGATCCAAATTCAGTCTTAATTGCAGCTGTTAGTGTTTTCATGATGGGTACATACTTTTTATAGGTAATTAGATTTTTTAAGTAATTTGAGGTACCACCAACTCCAGCTAAATCTTGATCAATTGTAAATATAGAGCCGCTAGATGGCTTGTATGGGGAGTTTCTATTATCTATACTTAAGTTATACCCAATAATAGAAACAGTGTTTGTACCAGAGAGTAGTGTTTCATAAGTGGTTGCGTCACTATCGGCTTTAGTATCAGTTGTTAATAATGAATATTTTGTTGTAATACGATTAGCTGGTGACAATGGAAACGCTACTGATAAACCAAAACCAATCGTAGAAGTTTCATATTTCACATTATCAAGATCATCGAGCTTACTATAAAAATCTGTTCTAACAGATAAATTTTTATTATTAAAGTAAGGTTCTGTAAATGATATGTCGTATAATGTTGATGTTGATGAAAAGCTAGCTTGAAGTTTTGCTTTTTGCCCTTTTCCTAGAAAGTTATTCTCAGTAAGTCCTGCTGTTAATGTACTACCATTTGTATCACCATATCCGGCACCTAAACTAGCGCTGCCAGTACTTTTTTCTTCCACATTAACATTTAAATCTAATCTATCGTCATCCTCAGTTCTAACTTCTTTGATATCAACTTTGGAGAAAAATTGAAGGGATTGGATTTTATTTTTTGCTGCATCTATAGAATATTTGTTGTAAGCATCGCCTTCACTAAAGTTAAAAGTTCTTCTGATAACTTTATCAGTTGTTCTGGTATTTCCATTGATATTAATTCTATTAACATAGACTTTGGGACCTTCATTTATACTAAATATAATATCAACAGTTTTTGTTTTATTGTTAATAGTCATTTTTGGATCAATTTCAATAAAGGTAAACCCAAAGGCTGCTGCTGCATCTTTTATATAGTCAGTCCCCTCTTTCACTACCTCACTATTAAAGGTCATACCGATATTATTTGATAATAAATCTTTAATAACATCTGCATCAAGTTTTTTAAGTTTAGTAACTACATCTATATTACCAAAGTTAAATTGCTCACCCTCAGATACAGAAAATATAATTTCAAATTTATTTTTAACCAACTGAGACAGTGAGGATGTAAAAGTAAAATTTACAAAACCGTTTTCATTATAAAATGATTTAATTAGCTCCTTGTCATATTCAATTCTATCTGGATCGTAAGTATTATCAGAGCTCCAAAATTTCAAGAGAGATGATCTTTTGGTTGACATAATTCTTCTAATTTCAGTATCCGTAAAAACTTCATTACCAATAATAGATATTTTTGAAACCTTAAGAACATCGGCTTCATCAATCTTAAATATTAAATTAATTCTATTGTTATCCAATAGTTCAACAGAGGGATCTATTTGAGCAGAAAGTCTACCAGATCTTTGATACAACTCTAAGAGACGTTTTACGTCATCCTTAACTTTACTTCTAGAAAAAACTGATCGCTCGGTTAGTTTTATTTCACTTATTAAGTCTTCATCTTTTTTACTTTTATTTCCCTCAAAGAGAACCAAATTAATTGTAGGGTTTTCTTTTAGTGTTATAGTTAGTATATTCTTATCATAGGATGATCGCACATCTGAAAAAAGCTGAGTACTATAAAGGTTTTTAATAGCATCATTGCTCAAACTATCACTATAAACTGAACCAATGCTTATATTTAAGTATGAAAGACTAGTTTCTACACTTATTCTTTGAAGGCCATTAAATTTAATGTCTTGAATAGTATTGTTTTCATTTTCAGCAAATGCAAAATTACAAAATGATATAAATAAAATTAAAAATTTAAATAACTTAATCATAACTATTTATACATATTTTTTCTATTTTAATCATCTACTAAATATTTTAAAAATATTGGCATTATCAATATAGTCCTTAACAATCCCAAATGATTCAAAGATATTAGAAATAGTAGGATTCAGTATATTATTCCCATCAGATAAAAATTTTTCCATAACTATCTCAGAATTTATTACAATTTCAGTGAAGCAAATTTTATATTCAATAAATTGATTTACCATTAATTCATTTGAATAATTTAATACTGAAGGCATTAAGCCTCCATGTTTAAGTGCAGATTTTGCTAAATTAATCGCTCTAAATTTTAACTCATCAATTTCATAAAAATTTAGTGTACTAATTTTCTTTAAATCCAAATCAAAATTATTCGATCTGACATCATTGTTTGGAAAAAGTATACTTGAGATAGAAATTTGCATATTAGGTGCGCTTAAGAATGCATGTGATGAGTTATCCTTAAAATTAATTATTCCATGTATTATTGATTCAGGATGAATTAGTGCATCAATCTTATCTTCATTAAAGTCAAAAAGATTACAAGCTTCAATAATTTCTAGCCCTTTATTCATTAGCGTAGATGAATCAACTGAAATTTTTTCTCCCATCGACCACTGTGGATGGGTAACAGCTTTTTGGGGAGTAATTTTTCTTAATTCGGTTTCAGTATAATTATAAAAATGACCTCCACTAGCAGTTATTATATAATTATTTATAGAGCTAGTATTTTTACCATAACAAAGTTGATAGATTGCATTATGTTCTGAATCTAAAGGAATAAGTTTTGTTGAAGAACTTTTAATCTTATCCATAAATAATTTTCCCGCACAAACAATGCATTCTTTATTTGCAAGGCCAAGGACCTTTCCAGATTCGGCAAGATTTAATGATAAGTTCAACGCATCTGAGCCTGCTATTGCAAATATTATTATATCAACAGCTTGTTCTGTAATCATATTGTGAAATTCATTTATGCCTTCATATAACTCAAAATTAATTAAAGTATTTCGATATTTATTTATTGAATCTGTATCTGCAATACCAATATTTTTACAATTAAACTCAGCAGCTAGTAATTTTAATTTTTCAATATTATTATTACAAGTTAATCCGATGATGTTAAAATCATCTAAATTATTTCTGATTAATTCCAACGTAGAATCCCCTATAGATCCAGTTGCTCCATATATTATAATATTTTTCTTAGGCATATAGTGATATTAAATTTATGTTTAAAAGTGTGATAATAAAATGAATGAAAAATATAAATATAAATGCATCCATCCTATCTAGTATGCCACCGTGACCTGGCAAAAGATTGCTCATGTCTTTTATATTAAACTTTCGCTTTAAATATGATTCCAAGGCATCACCTAAAAATGCAAAAACACCTATACAAAAAGTATAAAAAATAATCGTATAATCAAACATGCTATTATATTCTAATGTAATAAATGAAATGAATAACAGTGCTATAAAACCAGTTATTAAGCCACTATAAGTTTTATTTGGACTGATTTTTGGGATTAGTTTTTTACCACCTATAAGTTTTCCTCCAATTAAGCTGAAGCTGTCAAAAATCCATATTGATGCAATTATATAATATAAATAGTTAATAATATTTACTCCATAAATAATTCTTAAAAAGATAAAATGAAAAATAGAAATAACAATTAAAATATTAATAATAAAATTTAAATAATACTTGTCTGATACCTTGAAAGAAATATTAATTTCTAAAATCATCAAGGATAACAAAAGAAGAAAAAATAAAATAAATAAAATTCCACCATAATGAATAAAAATAATAAAACATGCTACGAATAAAATTCCTGAAAAAATTCGTAAAAACAAATTTCTGTCAAAAAAAATTTTCATCAGTCTAATCATTTTCCAAAATTTCTTTTCCTTATATTAAAGGCATTTATAATTTTATGCAGATTAAATATTTTAAAATCTGGCCAGAGTGTTTTTACAAAGAATAATTCTGAGTATGCTGACTGCCATAATAGAAAGTTACTAAGCCTTATGTCACCACCTGTTCTTATAATAATTTCTGGATCAGGTAATTTGGGGTTGTAAAATAATTTAGAAAAGTTCTTTTCACTTATTTCAGATTTTATTTTTTTTTGTTTATTTATAGCGTCAATAATTTCTGATCTACCACCATAATTAAATGCTAAATTTAAAATTAAACCATTATTATTATTTGTAATTTTTATTGTTTCATTAATTATACCAAGTGTTTTTTTTGGTATTTTTTTAGTTCTACCTAAATGATTAATAGAAATGTTTTCAATTAATGCAAGATTTTGAAAAGCTTTATATGTGCTTTCAATTAATTCAAACAAAGCCCTTACTTCAGATACCGGCCTTAACCAATTTTCGGTAGAAAAAACATATAGTGTTAGGTTTTTTGTTAAATTTTGATTTGAAGTTTTTTTAATTAAATCTACAGCATTTTCAATCCCAGCTTTATGGCCTTCTTTTTTTAACAAGGAGTGTTTTTTAGCCCACCTACCATTACCATCCATGATAATTGCAATGTGATTAAATTGGGGAGTTTTTTTACTTAATATCATTGATCTTTAAACTTTAGAAAGATCGTCTTCCTTGCTTAAGACCATAGTATCAATTTCTTTGATATGTACAGAAGTGATATTTTCTATGTCTGATTGCAACTTTTTAGAATCGTCCTCGCCAATCTCCTTATCTTTTTCCATCTTTTTAAATTGCTCAATACCATCTCTTCTAATGTTTCTGATCGCTACTTTTGAAGCCTCACCAATTTTTTTTGCCAATTTAATATATTCAAGCTTTCTTTCCTCAGTTAACTGTGGCAATGGTAATCTTATTAAGGTGCCTTCTAAAGATGGATTGATGCCTAGATCTGATTCTCTAATTGCTTTTTCAACAGCGGCAACATTATTTTGATCCCATACATCAACATTAATTAACCTAGGCTCTGGTGTGGTGATGTTTCCAATTTGATTGATTGGCATTTTAGATCCATATACATCAACTTTTATTGTATCGAGCATTGAAGGTGATGCTCTTCCTGCCCTAATGCCATTCATCTCTGATTTTAAGCTTGTTAGAGTTGAGTCCATTCTTTGGTTAATTTCAGTTTTAATTTGATCAGACACTAGCTTGAAATTTCTGTAAATTTATTTTTTTTAGAATATGTTTTCACTAAACAGTTTTTCTCAGCTATAGAAAAAACAATAATTGGAATATTATTATCTTGTGCAACAGTTATTGCGGATGAATCCATTACTTTCAAACCTTCATTTAAATATTTCTTATAGGTAATTTTATCATATTTTTTTGCATTTTTATATTTTTTAGGGTCCTTATTGTATATTCCATCTACTTGAGTTGCTTTATAAATAGCACTACAACTTAGTTCTGCCGCACGCAGTGCTGCAGCTGTGTCAGTAGAAAAATATGGATTACCGGTGCCAGCAGCACATATTACAACCCTATTTTTCTCCATATGTCTTATTGCCCTTCTTCTAATATATGTTTCACAAATAGAATGGATTGGAAGAGCTGACATTACACGAGTATCAACATTAATTTTTTCTAAAGCATTTTGCAGCGCTAATGAGTTTAAGACAGTTGCAAGCATACCCATATAGTCTGCTTGAGCCCTATCCATACCTTCAGAAGATGCTGATAGGCCACGAAAAATATTGCCACCACCAATAACTATACAAATATCAATATTTTTTTTAGATAGATTTTTTATATCATTAGCAATTCCATCAACAACAGAGAGCTTGATACCGTAGTTATCATCACCCATTAAAGCTTCACCAGAAATTTTTAAAAGTATCCGGTTTGATTTTTTAATGGTCATTAAAATTTACTGTCCTAATTCGTATCGAGTGAATGATGAGATTGTTAGTTTAGCATTATTATCCTTACCATAATTATCCAAGAAATCAGATATCGTTAGATTTGGATCAATAACATATTTCTGATTAAGTAATACAACCTCCTCAAAAAATTTTCTCATTTTACCTGCAAGCATTTTTTCAATGATGTCTTCAGATTTGCCTGTTTCTTTTAATTGTTCTTTAATTATATTGGTTTCATTGGTAATAATTTCAGCATCCAGGGAAGATTCATCTAGTGCTTTGGGTCCAGTAGCCGCAATATGCATACAAATATTTTTTCCAACAGCAGTTAAATCAATTGCTGGATCAGCCTTTAAATTCAATAATACACCAATTTTACCAAGATTGTCTCCTAATGAGTTATGTACGTAAGTTGAAACATTCCCCTCAACAAATTCTGATCTCTTAAATACAATATTTTCTCCAATGACACCTATTGCATCACTTATTATTCCATCAATTTCGACTTTAACTGAATCAATGTTTGATTTAGCATTCAACACAATTTCGGTTATCTTTTTAACCAATGCATGAAAATCTTTATTTCTAGAAACGAAATCAGTCTCTGAATTAATTTCAACTATAGCTGTACCGCTTTCATTACTCATAATTGAAACAAGACCTTCGTTGGCCTCTCTGGTTGATTTTTTTTGAGCTTTTGCAATACCTTTTTCTCTTAGCCACTGAAATGCCAAGTCAAGATCTGCATTACATTCTGCTAGTGCGGTCTTACAATCCATCATACCTGCACCTGACATTTTTCTAAGGTCTTGTACTTGCTGTGCTGTAACTGTGCTCATTAATATTATTCTCCTTTAATAATTGTTTCTTCTTTATTTGAAGATTCAATTTTAACATTCTCGCTAGATTTAGCTGGTTCTTTTTCGAAAGAAACTTCACCAGATATATTATTAATCGCCTCTTTAATAAGTCTACAATAAAGATTTATTGATTTTCTAGAATCATCATTACCTGGAATTGGAAAATCAATTAGATCGGGATTACAATTTGTATCTAGAATAGCTACAATTGGAATTCTTAAAGTTCTAGCTTCAGCAATAGCGATATGTTCTAATTTTGTATCGATAACAAAAATTAAATCAGGCGCTTTTTGCATTTCACTAATCCCACTTAACGATTTAACCAGCTTAATATGTTTATTTGTAAGTTTTAAAAGTTCCTTTTTGGTAAACTCATTTTTTGGATTCGTTTTTAAAACCTCAATTTCTTTCATTTTAGTAATTGATTTTTGAATAGTTTGATAATTTGTCATCATACCACCAAGCCACCTGTGATTGACAAAATATTGATTTGTTTCTTTTGCTAAATCAGCTACCTGAAGTGCAGCTTGCTTTTTAGTTGCAACAAAAAGTATTTTTCCACCTTTTGCTACTGTAGTTTGAATTTTTTCTAAAGCTGACGCAAGCATACCCATTGTTTGGGTAAGATCAATAATATGAACATTTTCACGTGTACTGTGAATATACTGTTCCATTTTAGGGTTCCATTTTTGAGTCTTGTGACCAAAATGTACGCCAGATTCTATAAGTTCTTTAAGATTAAAGTTAGGTATTTCCATAATGTATTCTCCGGTTATCCTCGCACAGCATTTACACCCTTTCGGGACCGGACAGCCTAAGCTATCGCCATGTGATTTATGGTGTATCGTGTAACTGATTAAGAGACTTAATTCAATGACTTTTTAATAAAGATTAGCACTTATAATCTCAGGTATTTTTCTTATATTTTCAGCCAAAATATCATTTATAGAATACTTGCCAGGTAACTTAATTTTTTGATCATTAAAGCAAATTATAATAGTGCCTTGGCCACTAGTTATATCGAGCTCTTTTATGGCTTGTACTGCTGCAATAGAACTGGTTGTAATCATTAAATTATTTTTTATAATTAGATTTTTTACTGAAGATTCAAATTTAACAATCTCATCTAAATGGTAAACTTTTTTGATTTCTACTCTTATTTGTCCATTATCATCTGTAAAGTTTGCACCTAACACGTAAGACTGACCTATTATTAGCATGTCTCTGTATTTTCTTAAGTTGGCTTCAAAAATAATACCCTCATATATAGAGCTCGTATCTGAAAAATTTAAAAATGCATAAGCGTTACCACGTGCCGATCTTTTTTCTTTCTTAACCAACAAAGTGCCTGCTATAAGTATATTTTTATTACTATGAAGTTGAGTGTTTTTATATACCGAATCATACTCACGAACATTATTTTGCATTAAACTTTCCTTGTAGGCACCTAGTGGATGACCAGAAAAATAAAAGCCAACTAACTGAAACTCTTTAATCAGCTTTGTTGCTTGGTCCCAATCATCAGATTTTAAAAAAACATATTTAAATTTCTCAGTATTGCCAAATATATCACCTTGATTATTATCAGATCGTAAGTTGAAATCTTTTATTGATTTAACAATTTCATTTGATTGATTGAATATATCTGATCTTTTAACTTTCAAGTTATCAAATGCACCAGCACATGCTAATGCTTCAATAGTTTTCTTGTTAGTAACAGAGGAACTGACACGACCTAAAAAGTCATCAAAAGATGTAAAGAGTCCATTTTTTTTACGCTCTTCGATAAGTTCATTCATTGATTCAATTCCAACATTCTTTATTGCCCCAAGAGCATACTTAATACCATTATTCTCTATGGTGAAGTGAGTATCAGAGTTATTAATATCTGGTGGATATAGTTTGATTTGCATTCTTGATAATTCTTGCTGAAAAATAGCTAGTTTATCTGTATTATTTATGTCCAAAGTCATTGATGCGGCAAAAAACTCAAGTGGATAATGTGTTTTTAGGTATGCTGTTTGATAAGAAATAACCGCATATGCAGCTGCATGGCTTTTATTAAAACCATAGTTTGCAAATTTTGCTAAGAGATCGAATATATCTTGTGCATCATTATCATTAATTTTATTTTCCTTACACCCATTAACAAAACGTTTTCTTTGATCGCGCATTTCTTTTTGAATTTTCTTGCCCATTGCTCTACGCAATAAGTCAGCCTCACCATCTGTGTATCCGGACAATTCTCTTGCGGCCCCCATTACTTGTTCTTGATAAACTATTACACCATATGTTTCTTTTAATATTTCTTCTAATTTAGGGTGAGCATATTCTATTTTTTCTCTACCGTGCTTTCTTTCAATGTATGTGGGTATATTTTGCATTGGCCCAGGCCTATATAGTGCAACTAAAGCAATAATATCTTCTAATTTATCTGGCAATAGTTGCCTTAACGTTTCCTGCATACCGGGACTCTCAAGCTGAAAAATTCCAGTTGTCTCTCCACTGCTCAAAAATTCAAAAGTCTTAGGGTCTTTAGTGTCAATTTTATTTAAATCAAAATCAACGCCTTGAGAAATAATCAATTTTAAACAATTATCGATTAAAGTTAGAGTTTTTAGTCCTAAAAAATCAAATTTAACTAGTCCCGCCATCTCAACATGCTTCATATCAAATTGTGTTAAGAATGTTTTAGTGTCAGGATCACTATAGAGCGGAACACTCTTAAAAATCTCTTCTTTTGATATGACTACACCCGCAGCATGCACTGATGTATGGCGTTTAAGTCCTTCAAGCTTTAATGCAATATCTAGTAATTTTTTTACCTTATTGTCATTCTCAGCTTCCTCAGACATCTTAGGCTCATTGTCGATTGCCTGCTGCAGAGTTAATGGATTCGATGGATCAAATGGGATAAGTTTAGTTAGATAATCAACTTGGCCATAAGGTATACCAAGAACTCTACCAACATCTCTCAAAACAGCCCGAGCTTGTAATTTACCAAAAGTAATAATTTGAGCAACTTGGTTTTTTCCATATTTATCAGAAACATAGTTAATTACCTCATCTCTTCTATCTCTACAAAAATCAATATCAAAATCAGGCATTGAAACACGCTCTGGATTAAGAAATCTTTCAAAAATTAAGCCAAATTTAATAGGATCAACATCAGTTATATTTAAGACCCACGCTACAAGCGATCCAGCACCAGAACCTCTTCCAGGTCCAACAGGAATATCATTTTCTTTAGACCACTTAATAAAGTCAGCCACAATTAAAAAATATCCTGAATATTTCATATTGATAATAATATCTAATTCTTTTTCTAAGCGTACTTGATATTCATTTGTAATATTTATTTTTTCATCAGTAATATTTTCCAGTTCAAATTTAAAATCTAATCTTTTTATAAGAGCTGTTTGTGCATTTTCCTTTAAAATGTCATTTTCAGATTTTTCTTTGGTGGAAAAATTAGGTAATGTAGGAACGGTAGGTATTGGACGATATGAACATCGCTTTGCAATTTCTAGCGTATTGCTTATTGCCTCAGGTAAATCGAAAAACATAGCTATCATTTCACTGGTTGATTTAAAATATCCTTCAGTAGGAAATTTATTCCTATTTTCTTGTGATAAATATTCTTTTTTATCGATGCACAGTAGTACTTCATGAGCATTGTAATAGTCTGGACTTTCAAAGCACACTTCATTTGTTGCAACCAATGGAATTGAGTTATCGTATGAAAGTTTTAGTAAGGCTTTTTCAGTTTTTTCTTGTATATGAGCTCCTATTCTTTGTATTTCTATATAAACATTTTCATTAAATTCATTTCTAATATTCTCAATCAAGCTGTTAGCCCAATCTTTTTTTTTGTGAAAGAGCAAGTTATTAAAAATATTTCCATAGCCGCCTGTAAGTAAAATTAGTCCTTCTTTATATTGATATAGCTGCTCCAAGGTTATGAAGGCATTATCAGAAGAATGGTGAGTATAGGAAATAGAATTCAAATATAGTAGATTCTGATAACCATCATTATTTTTTGACAAGAGGTTAATATAAAAATATTTATCACCTTCAATTTCAGAGTTGATAACAAATTGACTAGGAGTTTTAATTTTAATTTTTGCTCCTATGATAGGTTGAATTCCAGCTTTAGATATTGTTTCAGAAAATTCTAAGGCACCAAACAAGTTATTGTTATCCGTAACTGCAATAGCAGGCATATTGTTGCCCACACATAAATCAGCAATCTTTTGTATCGTCAAGGCTCCTTCAGATAGCGAGTAATCACTTTTAGTATTTAGATGAACAAAATTATTCATTAAGAGTATTTAATTCTAATTTTTTATTTGCCAATCCAGCAAGCTCTAGATTATGTGTAGCCATAACGACTGCACATGAATTTTTTTCTAAATAGTTTAAAAAATATTGAAATACGTTTTTAGAAGTAGCCTTATCTAAATTTCCTGTTGGTTCATCAGCTATAACTACATCTGGATTATTTATTAAAGCTCTTGCTATTGCTACTCTCTGCTGTTCACCCCCAGAAAGATCTTTAGGAGTATGTTTCAAGCGATGTCCTAAGCCAAAATCTATTAGCATCGACTCACTCTCTTGATACGAATCTTTTCTGTTTTTTCCAGATAAAATTAATGGTAATGCAACATTTTCAACTGCATTAAATTCATCAAACAGATTATTAGATTGGTAAACAAAGCCAAGACTATTCATTCGGATTTTATTTTTTTCAGTTTCATGTAGGTCTTTTGTGTTTTTACCAAAATGTCTAATATCCCCAAAATCAAAATTATCTATCAAACCCAATATATTTAATAAAGTCGTTTTGCCTGAGCCAGATGGGCCCGTTATAGAAAGAAAGTCACCTTCGTTTAATGTCATAGAGAAATTATTTAACACTCCCACTAATTCATCACCTTGTTTATATGATTTAGTAATATTATCTATCTCTATGTAAGTCTTAAGCATTCTTTAATATTCCTTTAATTTCTAAGCGTGATGCTGCATATGAAGGATAAATAGTAGCTAAGATTGATATTAAAATTGAAAAACAAACTATGTATAACACTTGAGATGATTGAATATCTGTAGGAATTTTATCTATGTAATAAAGTTGTGGTGGAAAAAGATTTAATCCAAATTGATTGTTTAAAACACTTCTAATATTTTCAAGATTAATGGTAATAATATACCCAACTAATGTACCTATTATAGTTCCAGAAATACCAACAATAGAACCAACAAGAAGAAATATTCTCATTATTCCCATTCTACTTAAGCCTATGGTCCGCATAATAGCTATTTCTTTGGTTTTGTTTTTAACAAGAATAAAGAGGCTAGTTACAACATTGAAAGCTGCAATTAAAATTATTAAAGACAAAATAATAAACATCACTATTCTTTCAACTTTAAGAGCTTCAAAAAAAGTACTGTTTACCTCTTTCCAGTCTCTAACAAGATAATTTGTTGAGCTAAATTGCTGAGACAACCTGAGTTTAGTTTCGTCAATATTATTAGGGTTAGACAAGTGAATTTCAATCGTAGTAACCTTATCACCGTTATTGGTTAACGCCTGTCCATTTTTCAAAGAAATTAAAGTAAAATTACTATCATACTCACTCATGCCAGAATGAAATATTCCTGAAATTATCAGATCTTTAGTCTTTGGTAGTGATCCAAATGGCGTACTAATTGTTTGTGTTGAATAAAGGGTAACTAAAGAACCTATTTCTAACCCAAGTTTTGTGGCAAGTGTGTCGCCTATGAGTATACAATCGCAATCTAATGGATTGTTACGCACCGTATTAATATTCTCATTAATAATTTTATAGTTACCCAAGATAGATGGGCTAATTGCCTTTACTAAAACACCAGTATTTGTTGAGCCTGCAATCATTAAGGATTGAAAAGTTATATTAGGATCAATAAATTCAATATTCTTATATTGATCAATATCAAGTTTATAATCACTTATACTTTCACCATACTTATTTATATATATATGACCATTAAAACCTATAATTCTTTCTTGTAACTCTATTTTAAATCCATTCATTACTGACATAACAATAATCAGAGTAGCAACACCAATAGTAATTCCAATAAATGAAAACCAGGATATTATTGAAAGCAATCCATCCGAACGCATCGGTTTAAGATATTTTGAGGCAATATATCTTTCAAAGTAATTGAATGGCACAGTTATTTATTTTTAATAAAGTTAACAACATCACTAATATTAATTAGTTTAACGTCACCAGAATTTCGGTATTTAATTTCTACCGTTCCATCTTTAACGCTATTTTTCCCACATATAATTTGTATAGGCAATCCGATTAGATCCATTCGTGAGAATTTAGCTCCTGGACTATCATCTTTATTATCGTACAAGATATCAATACCAGTGTCTTTTAGCTCTAAATAAATTTTCTCACATATTTTAACTGCATCAAAGTCTTTAATTTTTAAATTAATTAAACCTATATCAAAAGGTGTTACTGAATTAGGCCAAATAATTCCGTTCTCATCATGAGATGATTCAATGATAGCTCCTACCAACCTAGAAATGCCTATTCCATAGGAACCCATATGTACTGGTACTGTCTTACCATTTGAGTTAAGCACATTAGCTTTCATTGGCTCTGAATACTTTGTAGCAAAGTTGAATATGTGTCCAACCTCAATACCTTTAGTATGTTTTCTGAATTCCTCAGGAACTTTTAAATTAAAATCATCTTCTGAAAATTTATCATCAGCAACCGAATAAAGGTCTTGGTACGATTCAACAATTGTAGAAAGATCTGAATTATACTGAATATTTTCATCAATATTAGTTAGATTTAAAATACGATTATCAAAATAAATATCACTTTCACCTGTATCAGAGATGATAACAAACTCATGAGACATATCACCACCAATAGGTCCAGTATCAGCTGCCATAGGGATGGCTTTCAGTCCTAGTCTTTCAAAAGTTTTAAGATAGCTAACAAAAAATTTATTATAAGAAGCTCTAGAGCTTTCTTTGTCCAGATCAAATGAGTATGCATCTTTCATTAAAAATTCTCGCCCTCTCATTATACCAAACCTTGGTCTTAGTTCATCTCTAAACTTCCATTGAATGTGATAAAGTAAACTTGGAAGCTCTTTATAAGATCTAACAGTCCTTCTAAAGATATCTGTAACTTGCTCTTCGTTTGTTGGGCCAAATAACATTTCACGACCTTGCCTGTCCTTAATGCGTAACATTTCTTTACCATAATCGTCATATCTACCACTCTCTTTCCATATGTCAGCCGGTTGGATGGTAGGCATTAATATTTCATTAACACCAGCGGCATCCTGCTCTTCGCGAACAATATTTTCAATTTTTTTTAAAACTCTCAAACCAAGTGGTAACCATGAATAGATACCTGAGCTGGATTGACTTAACATTCCTGCTCTTAACATAAGCTTGTGAGAAGCTATCTCGGCATCAGCAGGTGACTCTTTAAGTACAGGTAAAAAATAATCAGTTAACTTCATTCGAATAAAATAAATCTAATATATAAAGTAAAAGACCTTGGTCTTTTAAAAACAAATATATAATAGACCATATTATCGTCGAAAGGATAGTGGTGATCAAAAATTTCTTAAATATTTGTGGATTATTGGGAGCACCAGAGTCATTCCCATCGTTATTGATATTCTTTTCAGCATTATTACTGATATTTAAAGGTAAAATTGTAAAGAGTAAGAGCCACCAAATAAGTAAAAATAAGATAATTGATCCAGCAATACCCAAAATTAAACTTCTTCTAACTCAATAAGGGTGCCATTGCAGCTTTTTGGGTGAAGAAAAACTACAGGTTTGCCATGTGCACCAATTTTTGGTTTTCCAGTTCCTGTAATTACCACCTCATGCTCATTAAGCTTTTCAATTGCTGCGTTAATATCATTAACTTCAATACATATATGGTGCATTCCACCTTTAGGATTTTTAGTTATAAAATTTCCAATTGGTGAATCGTCGCCAAGTTGCTCAAGAAGTTCAATCTTAGTATTTCCAAGATCAATAAAAACAGTGGAGACACCATGATCAGGTTGCTCAACAACTTCTGATACTTTAGCACCAAAAATTTCTTTGTATTGTTTAGCAGCTGCTTTGATATCAGGCACTGCAATTGCTATATGATTTAACTTTCCTAACATACTATTTAAATATGAACTAAGTGGATATTTGTCAAAGGTTTTTTTCTAGTCCTTTTAAAAATAAAGTTTTTAGTGAAACTCTCAAGTTTTTTATTAATTTTTTGATTATTTTTAATTAAATTATTTGAGTTATCGAAAAAATTATAGATTTCTTCCTCAAGACTATCAATAACATCATCATCTTCATCGTCATAAAGATCAACACCATTGCAAGAAATAACCGGTGGAGATTTTAACTTAAGTTTTTTATCTAACACACAAGTAATATTAAGTGTTCCATTGTGACTCATTCTTATTCTTTCAGATAAATGGTAGCTATCACTTGCTACTAATTTATTTCCATCGAAGTATAACCTACCAGCAATACATTGATCAATAACCTCTGGTTCGCCAGGGGCTAATCTTAAAATATCACCATTCATAATCAACGTCGGATGCTTAACACCAAGTTCTTTAGCAAGCTCAGAATGTCGCTTTAAATGTCTGTGTTCACCATGAACTGGGACTGAAATTTCAGGGTCTATCCAGTTATACATATCAGTAACTTCATCTTCACAAGGGTGTCCAGATACGTGTATATCTGAATCATACTCAGTAATAACATTAACATTCATCTCAGATAATTTATTAAACATTCCGTATAATTTTTTCTCATTACCAGGAATTATTTTTGAAGAAAAAATAACTGTGTCATCTTTATCAATTTCTACTCCATGAAAATCATTGTTTGCAATTCTCATCATGGCACCTCTCGGCTCGCCTTGGCTACCAGTACATAGATATAGTAACTCGTGTTTTTTCTTTTTTGACGCTTCTTTTTCACTAAGAATAATATTGATATCTTTTAGTATGCCAACTTCTCTAGCAACAGAAATCATTCGGTGCATTGATCTACCAACAACGACTAAATGACGGTTAGTTTTTTTTGCAGCATAAGCAACAGTCTCTAGTCTAGCAACGTTAGATGCAAATGAAGTTACGAATACTTTATTGTCAATACCTTCAATAACCTTAACTAGATTATCTCTAACCATTGACTCGGATCCAGACCTGCCTTTTGTTAGAACATTAGTAGAGTCACAAACCATTGCTAATATTTTATCTTTATATTTTTCATTAAAGTTCTTAGGGTTTGGGGTTCCAACTAGTGGCTTATGATCAATTTTCCAATCGCCAGTGTGATAAATTGTTCCAAGGGCTGTTTTGATGAATAGTGAATTTGGCTCAGGAATAGAATGCGCTAAAGTAGAAAGCTGAATGTTAAATGCACCGATATCGAGTGATGAATCAAGATCAACAATATTTAAAAAACCCTCAAGGTCAACACCTCGCTCTTCAAATTTAAGTTTAATAATGCATGCCGTAAATGGTGTTGCATAAATCTGACATTGTAAGTCAGGCCATAAATAAGCAAGTGCACCAACATGATCCTCATGTGCATGCGTAATAAATATACCAGATAAATTATCTCTTCGTTCAACAATAAATGAATGGTCAGCCATAATAACATCAATACCAGGTAAGCTATCATCGCCAAAAGTTATACCTACATCGACAAGAAGCCATTCCATGTCTTCAATGTCAGGTCCATATCCGTAGAGATTCATATTCATCCCTATTTCACCAGTGCCACCAAGTGGTAAAAACACGAGTTGATTATTATTATTTTTGGTCATTAATTTTTCTATTTATTTGATAGAGCCCTTTTAAGGTAAGATCGTCATTAAAGTAATTTATTTCTTTAATATCTTCTTTAAATATATGTGAAAGACCACCGGTGCCAACTACGATACAGTCAGGAATTTCCATTTCAATTTTAATTTTAGATATTAAGCCCTCAACAAGGCTTACATAGCCCCAATATATACCTGATTCAATGGCGCTCTTTGTGCTTGTACCTATAATTTTTGATACCCTTTTTAACTCTATTAATGGCAATTGCGCAGTTTCAATATTAAGAGATTTAATGGATAATTTTATACCAGGACAGATTAGCCCGCCTTTATAGACACCAATAGAATCAATGATATCAAATGTTGTTGCCGTTCCAAAGTCAATAACGATTAAAGAAGTCTTGTATTCATTAAATGCAGCAAAAGAATTTACGATACGATCCGCTCCAAGCTCTTCAGGTTTATCCAGTTCAACTTTCATTCCAATGATAGTATCTGTAGATTTAATAATATTAAAATTAATTGATTTACTCTCAAGCATAATAACAATAATTTTAAGCACTTGTGGTACAACAGATGCAATTATTGCTGTGTTGTCAGATATTATAGAAAGTTTTTTAATTAAACTTAATAGCTGTAATTGTGCGTTACTTTTATCAACAAGGATTTTGGAAGTTTCAATTCTTGTTTGTCTTAATATGCTGCCATCATCATCGATTTCACCAACTAATACGTTTGTATTTCCAATATCAAAAGCTATTAACATTTAATCTCTCACTATTTTAATTTCACCAGAACTTAGATTTATTAACTGGCTATTACAATCTCTAATTATAATTTGATAATCATTAGAAATATTTAAAAACACACCCTCACCTGTAATTGCACCAGACATATATTTAATATTTTTATTAATACTCCAGGCGTTGGAAAGCATTGTTTTTTTAAGCACAGAAAGACTATCTTTGGAAAAAGACTTAAGTTTTTTTTCAATAATTTCTTTAAATTTTAAAAAAACTTCATTTCTTGTAACTTTTCTTTCTAGATACCTATTGATAAAAGAAGTTTTGTAAATATCAATGTTAGGAGCGTTAACAATATTTATACCAACACCGATTATTGAATATTTTTTTGTGCTAGTTATTATATTTTCGATTAAAGCTCCTGAAATTTTTGCATCATCGATAAGTATGTCATTAGGCCATTTAATCTTAAGATTTTTATTTTCCTTAATATAAAAAATTAAGGTCTCATGTATAGATACTGCAACTAAACATGAAAGCATGGGTAAGATTTCTAGTTCCCATGTAATTGGATATATTAGAGAGCAAAATAAATTACCTTCATCAGATATCCAAGTGGAGCCCATTCTGCCCCTTCCAGAGTCTTGTTTGTCTGCGAGGATCCAAGATGCTGCATTTGTATTGCTGGAAGATAGATATCTCTGAGCCTCTGAATTAGTGCTATCAAGTGATTCATAAAGCCTAACACCCATATATGGCTCAGTATAATTATAGGAATTCATCTTTTAATAAAATGCATTTGCTGCATAGTTTGCGATATTAATTAGCGGTAATGGATATAAGCAAAATAAAATTATAAGAAATGCTGAGGGATGTATAAGTAAGTGTAGGGATTTATGATTAAAACCATCAAATGAATGTTTTTCTTCATCAAAATAAATTACCTTTATAATTCTTAAGTAGTAAAAAGCACCAACTACACTCGCTAAAATACCAATTATTGCTAATAACATTAGGTTGCTTTCTATTGCAGCGATAAAAATATAAAATTTCCCAAAGAACCCTGCTAATGGAGGTATGCCAGCCAATGAAAACATAAAGACAGTGATAATAACTGAATAATAAGGATGATTTTTATACAGACCCGAGAGGTCAGAAATATTTTCGTAATGCTCTCCTTTATATTTCATACTTAAGATAAAAGAAAAAACACCTATATTCATAACTAAATAGATAGATAGGTAAATCACAATAGAGCTAATCCCCTGTTCTGTTCCACATGCTAGGCCTATTAAAGCATAGCCAACATGACCTATAGAGCTATAAGCCATGAGTCTTTTTATGTTAGTTTGAGCGATTGCAGCAAATGCAGCAAATACCATTGATGCTATTGATAAAAATATAATAATCTGCTGCCACTCAAAAGCAACATCACTAAAGCCAACAATCAAAAATCTTACTGCTACAGCAATAGCTGCTACTTTTGGTGCCATGGCAAAAAATGCTGTAACTGGAGTTGGTGCTCCTTCATAAACATCTGGTGTCCACATGTGAAATGGAACAGCTGAAACTTTAAAGGCAAGTCCAGAAGTAACAAATACAATTCCAATAATTAAACCTATATTACCTGGTGCAACAGTTGTTGATATTAAGTTTAAATTAGTATTCCCAGTAAATCCGTAAATATAAGATAGACCAAAAAGCAATAACCCAGATGATAAGGCTCCTAATAAAAAATACTTAAGTCCAGCCTCAGATGAAGCTAAGTGATTACGATTTAAAGAAGCTAGCACATACAATGTCAGACTTTGAAGTTCTAAGCCTATGAAAATTGCAATAAGGTCATTAGCAGAAGCCATCACTAACATACCAATGGTCGCTAATAGAATTAATATAGGAAACTCATAAAGATCAATATTTAAGTCTTTACGAGATGAATGGTACATTATTATTGAAGCCAAAGATCCTAACAAAATAAGAATTTTTATTACTTTACTAAACTCATCATTAACTAAGCTATTATTAAAAGCTGTTCCAATAGGCTGATAAATGACAAAAAAAATTGCTAATATAAGGGTGACTACTGCAAGGTTAATTATTAATTTTATATTCTTTATAAACAGGCCAAGAAGAAGTAGGAAAATAGCTGAAATAAAAATACTTATTTCAGGTAATATTGGTAAAAAAATATTCATTTAATGTTCACTTTCAATTTGAGTAATAGATTCTGTTAAATTTATGTCATTAGAAATATTTGAAATAAGGTTTATTGTTGCAGGCTCTATAATATCAATCAGTGGTTGGGGATAAAAGCCAAAAAAAATAGTCAAAAAAGCTAATGGAAATAAAATAATTATCTCACGTTTAGATAGATCCAAAATATCTTGTAAATCTTCCTTTACCAGACTCCCAAAGACCACCTTTCGATAAAGCCAAAGTGAATAAGTGGCCGCCAAAACAACTCCTGTAGTTGCAAATACAGCAAAATATGTGTTCACACTAAATACCGCCAATAGAACTAAAAACTCCCCAATAAAGCCACTAGTTCCAGGAAGGCCTATGCTCCCCATTATAAATATCATAAATACAAATGCATATACTGGCATTCTATTTACAAGACCTCCATAGCGGTCAATTTCACGTGTATGAATTCGATCGTAAACAATGCCAACACATAAGAATAATGCAGCCGATACAATACCATGACTTATCATTTGAATCATTGCACCTTCAATCCCTTGAATTGTAAATGTGAATATGCCTAGAGTTACAAACCCCATATGAGCTACAGATGAATATGCAATTAGCTTCTTCATATCTTTTTGGACAAGGGCTATAAGCGATGCGTAAATAATTGCTATAATGCTCAGGGTGAAAATAAGTGGGGCAAAATAATCTGAAGCAACTGGAAAAAGACCTAAAGAAAACCTTATAAACCCATAACCAGCCATTTTTAATAAAACACCAGCAAGTATCACAGAGCCGGCTGTAGGAGCTTCAACATGTGCATCGGGTAACCATGTGTGTACCGGCCACATGGGTATCTTAACGGCAAATGATGCAAAGAAAGCAAGCCAGAATATATATTGCAATGAATGGTCAAGATCATAATCTAACAAATAGACAATATCTGTTGTTCCAGTGTCCATATAGATTGCAATGATAGCTAATAACATGAATACAGATCCTGCAAGGGTAAATAAGAAGAACTTAAATGTTGAATAAACCCTACGATCTCCACCCCAAATACCTATAATTAAAAACATAGGTATCAATCCACCTTCAAAAAATAAATAGAACAGGACTAAATCTAATGAGCAGAATACTCCGATCATTAAAGTTTCCAGTATTAAGAAAGCAATTAGATACTCTTTTATAGAATGTTTAATACTTTCATAACTAGCAAGGATACAAATTGGCATTAGAAAAGTAGTAAGAATAATTAGAAGTATTGAAATTCCATCAATACCAATATGATAGCTAATTCCACTATTGATCCAAAAATAATTTTCAACAAATTGAAAGTCAACATTACTTTGATCAAAGTTAATTAACATTACAATAGAAATAACAAAGTTAAGTGTGCTGACCCATAGTGCAGTTTGCTTTAAGTTTCTTTCGCCGCCAGAACTTTTAGAGTTAATAATACTAAGCAAAAGAACGCCTAATAAAGGAAGGAAAATAATTATACTTAAAATAGGCAGATCAGACATTAAATACCTTTATAAATAAAATAAGTTATAAATATGGATACGCCTATTAAAATTGCAAATGCATAATGATAGATATATCCAGATTGAATTTTTTTAGCTCTTAATGATAAATTAAGAACAAGTTTTGAAATACCATCAGGTCCAAAACCATCAATTATGTAGCCATCGATTTGCTTCCATAAAAAAAGACCAGTTGCTCTTGCAGGCTTAACAAAAATAAAGTTATAAATTTCATCAAAGTACCATTTATTCAATAAAAAATTATATAATGGACCATTAAGTTTTGCTAAGTCATGAGGCAGTTGTTTATTTTTTAAATACATATACCACGCTAAAAAGAAGCCTATAAAACCTAGTAGCATTGGTGCATAGTAAATTAAAAATGGTATATCGTGATGATCTGCATGATGAAGTGCAATTGAATGCCCCCAAAATAATTCACTACTTGAACCAATAAAATAATTTTTAAATAAATAGCCTGAAAATAATGCACCAATAGCAAGCACAATTAAAGGAACTAGCATTATAGCTGGAGATTCATGAACTTTACTTAAGTTGCCTTCATCAATACGGCTTTTTCCATTAAATGTTAGAAACATTAATCTCCATGAATAAAAAGAAGTCATTACAACCCCAAGTAATCCAACTATAAAAGCATAAGAAGAAAACCCAGAGCTTGCTAAATAGGCAGATTCAATAATTGCATCTTTTGAGTAATAACCTGCAGTAAAAGGAAAGCCCATTAAAGATATTGTGCCAATAATCATCAAGATGTGTGTAAGAGGTATGTAAGTACTTAAGCCACCCATTTTTCTGATATCTTGTTCATCGTTAACAGCATGAATAACAGAACCGGCACCAAGGAATAATAAAGCTTTGAAGAATGCGTGCGTGAACAAATGGAACATGGCTGCTCCGTAAGCACCCACTCCAACTGCAAAAAACATATAGCCTAATTGACTGCATGTTGAGTAAGCAATTACACGTTTAATATCATTTTGAACAAGACCTACCGAAGCAGCAAATATAGCCGTAGAGGCACCTATTAAAGTAATAAAGCTTAAAACATCGGGCGCTAGATCATACATAGGTGAGCAACGGACTACTAAAAATACACCTGCTGTAACCATTGTAGCTGCATGAATTAATGCTGATACTGGTGTCGGACCTTCCATTGCATCAGGAAGCCAAGTGTGTAAAAAAATTTGTGCCGACTTGCCCATCGCACCTATAAAGAGTAAGAAACAAATCAAGTTGATACTGCCAAATTGATAACCAAAGAAATTTATAGTATCAGAAATATTAGATGTTCCGGTGGCTAAGGCTTCAGCCTTACTAAATACCACTTGATAATCAAGTGAGCCAAATAAGTAAAATATTGCAAATATTCCTAAAGCTAAACCAAAATCACCAATACGATTAACAACAAAGGCTTTAATTGATGCGGCGTTGGCAGTAGGTTTTTTATACCAAAAACCAATTAATAAATAAGAAGCAAGACCAACACCTTCCCAGCCAAAAAATAATTGTAAAAAATTATCAGCAGTAACAAGTGCGAGCATTGTAAATGTGAATAATGATAAGTAAGCCATAAATCTTGGCTTAGAACTATCATGACTCATATAGCCAATTGAGTAAATATGAACCAATGCTGAAATTGAGGTAATAACAACCAACATAATTCTAGTAACAGGGTCAACATAAATTGCCCAACTAACAACTAGAGAGCCTACTGCAATCCAATCAAATAATTTAATGTGCACTACTTTGGCATCTACAATATTTATCGTAAAAGCATATATAGAATATAGTGCTGCAACACTTACTAATGTGGCAGTAAGTATTTGAGCCACCTTATCACTCGCTGGATTATTTTTTACAAAAGAAAGCAATCCAGCAATAAAAAAACCAAGTAAAGGTAAAAAGACTATTGCGTGATACATTGTAACTTGCTACCCCTTAAGACTGTTAATATTTTCAATTTCAACATTACCTGCATTCCTATTGTATACTACTAAGATTGCTAGTCCGATTGCAGCCTCTGCAGCAGCAACCGTAAGTACAAATAATGCGAATATTTGGCCAGTTAAATCGCCAAGAAAATATGAAAAAGAAACTAGATTAATATTTACTGCAAGTAAAATTAACTCAATGGACATCAATATAACAATCACATTCTTGCGATTAAGAAAAATTCCAATAACGCCGATACTAAATATTAAGCTAGATAAAATAAGAAATTGTTCCAATTGAATCATTAAATATCTATACCCTCTCCAGATGCAACTTCTTTGAGTTCGGTGCTTGATGCATCGCGATCTAATTGATTCACAATTATCTGCCTTCTAACACCAGTTCTTTCTCGTAAAGTAAGAACAATTGAACCAATCATGGCTACAAGTAAAATTATCCCTGATAGTTGGAAGTAAAGTATATAATCAGTATAAAGCACAGAACCTAACGCTTGAGTGTTAGTCATTTCTGAGAAATTGCTAAAAGGATTTGCCAAGATCTGAATATTAGCTAAATCTAAATTAGTATTAATTAAAACAATTATTAATTCACAAATAAATACAATACCAATGAAGAGGCCAAATGGCATATATTGTAATAAATTGTCTTTCTCTCTGCTTAAATTGAAATCTAGCATCATGACAACAAATAAAAATAATACAGCAACTGCACCAACATAAACAATAATTAAAATCATTGCTAAAAATTCAGCATGCAAGATGACAAATAACCCAGCTGCATTAAAAAAAGTTAAGATTAAGTATAGTACGGAGTGCACAGGATTTTTTGAAGATATAACCATTAGTGATGAAATTAAAATCACTGAAGAAAATAAATAAAACGTAAGTAAGGTTGCAGTCATATATTATTTATATTTCGCATCCTTTTCTAAATTGTCTGCAATAACACTTTCCCAGCGATCGCCATTTAATAAAAGCTTATCTTTATCATAGTATAGCTCTTCCCTAGTTTCTGTGGAAAACTCAAAATGTGGTCCCTGTACAATAGCATCAACGGGACACGACTCTTCGCATAAGCCGCAATAAATACATTTGACCATATCAATATCATAACGAGTAGTTCTTCTTGTGCCATCATCACGTGGTTCAGTTTCAATTGTTATAGCTTGTGCGGGACAAACTGCCTCACATAGTTTACAGCCAATACAACGCTCCTCTCCACTAGGGTATCTTCTGAGTGCATGTTCTCCTCTAAATCTAGGACTCAATTTACCTTTTTCATAAGGATAATTTAATGTCGATTTTTTCTTAAAGAAGTAGCGCTGTGCTAAAAAATAGGCACGAACAAAATCCATTAAAAAGAATGCTTTTAATCTATTTAAAATTTTCATATCAAATTTGGCGCCAAATTAAAAAAAAATAGAACACTTGAAGTCAATACTACTGAAATTAAAGACACAGGTAAAAATACCTTCCAACCTAGTCTCATTAATTGATCATAACGGTAACGAGGAACAAATGCTTTAACCATTGCAAACATATAGAATACAAAAAGAAGTTTTAATAGAAACCAGACAAATCCAGGAATCATATTAAAAGGAGCAATATCAAACGGAGGCAACCATCCACCTAAAAATAAAATAGTAGTCATTGCACACATCAACAATATATTCGCATACTCACCAAAGAAAAATAAAACAAAAGGCATTGCAGAATATTCAGTTTGATATCCGGCAACTAATTCTGACTCTGCTTCAGGCAAATCAAATGGTGGTCTGTTAGTTTCAGCTAAAGCAGATATAAAAAATACAATAAACATAGGAAACAATGGTATAAAAAACCAAATATCTTTTTGAGCTAATACAATGTCTGTTAGATTCAAAGAACCGACACACATTAATACAGTAACAATGACAAATCCAATAGAGACTTCGTAAGAAACCATTTGTGCAGCAGAACGTAAAGCGCCAAAAAAAGGATATTTACTATTCGATGACCAGCCTGCAATTAAAATTCCATAAACACCAAGAGAGCTAATTGCAAAAATATATAAAATACCAACATTAATGTTAGATAGAGCAGCACCCATTTGAATCGGTATAACTGACCAAGCACCTATAGCTAAGCCAAAGGTTAATATTGGTGCAAATATAAAGAGTACTTTATCCGAGCCATCTGGAATTATAATTTCCTTAAATATATACTTTAAGCCATCAGCTGGAACTTGAAATAATCCAAAGGGTCCTACTACATTAGGCCCTTTTCTTTTTTGAACAGCTGCCCAGATTTTACGATCACCATACACTGCTAATATTACACCAATTAAAATTGGAATAAAGACGACTATACTCCACATTAATATTGTGAGAATAATAAAAATATTATCAAAAATTAGAGTTACAACACTCATTAATCTTTTGCCTCATTTCTAGCTAATGAGCATTCTGCCATAGTCTTTGAATTACGTGCAATAGCATTAGTTAGGTAAAAATCTTTAATTAAATATTCAATGTTAGAATTTTTAAAGTCAGCAGTTGGTGCCTTATTAGCAAGTAATCTTTCATACTTATTAATTTTATTGTTATCAAATTCAAATAATTCAGCATGCTCACTTTTTAGTCTTTCTCTAAGATTTGGTAAGTCAATTATACCCCAGTCAAATGAAAGCATGTTGCTTAATTCATTAATTATTTTCCAATCTTCTTTAGCATTGCCTGGCGGAAAAGTAGCTTTGTAAGCATGCTGTAATCTGCCCTCAGTGTTAACATAGAGGCCATCTTTTTCAGTATAAGCTGCACTCGGTAAAATTATATCAGCTGTATTTGCACCTCTATCTCCATGAGTACCGATATAAATAACCTTTGCTTTATTAATGCGTGGAAATTCTAATTCATCAGCTCCAAGTGAAATAATTAATTTTATTTTATTTTGCTCTATTGATTGGTAAATTTTTTCTAATGAATTTCCCTGTTTAAACAATCCTAAGTTAAGAGCGCCTGTGCGAGCTGCGGCTATTTGTAAAACATTAAATCCATTCCAAGATTCATGAAAGAATTTAAACTTATGAATAAGTTGCTCAATAATACTAAATATTGAAATTGAATCATCACGATTTAATATAGAATTACCAATAATAATCATTGGATTATTAGCAGCTTCTAATTTTTTAGAAAATTCATGAGAACCATCTAATATACTAGACAGCACATTGAGGTCATCACCTAAATGTGTAAAGTCATAAGTTAGGTCTAAATTTTCTCCCACAACAGCAATTGGTAAATTGCTAGTAATTTTATGCTTCCTAATTCTAGCATTTATTATCGGTGCTTCTTGTCGAACATTGCTACCAACTATTATCAAACAGTCAGATTTTTCAATATTAGCTATTTTCGTGTTAAAAGAATACTGCGTTTGATTTGTAAATGGAATGTTGCAGCCTTCTTGTCGACATTCAATATTATTTATTTTTAATTGATCCGCAAGTTTTTTGAACAAGTACAAAGTTTCAAGGTCACACAAGTCACCAGTTAGAAAGGCAATTTCATCAGCTTTATATTCATTTAATAAATCAGTTACCTTAGTTAAGGCATGAGACCAGCTTGATGTAGTTAATTTATTTTCTATTCGTATATAAGGTTCATCTAGTCGTTGAGTTAAGAGACCATCACAAGCATACCTAGTTTTATCTGAGATCCATTCTTCATTAATATCCTCATTAAGCCTTGGTAAGACTCTTTTTACTTTCCATCCATATGTGTCAACTCTAATATTTGAACCTACTGCATCCATGACATCGATTGTTTCAGTTTTTTTTAGTTCCCATGGACGTGCTTCAAATTGATATGGCTTAGAAGTTAATGCCCCCACTGGACATAAATCAATTACATTTGCAGAAAGCTCCGAATCTATTGTTTTTTCAAGATAAGTAGATATTTCCATATTTTCCCCTCTATTAACTGCTCCAATTTCATTAACGCCTGCAACTTCTTCTGCAAATCTTATGCAGCGAGTACAATGAATGCATCTAGTCATATAAGTTTTGATTAAAGGACCCATATGTTTTTCCTTAACTGATCTTTTATTTTCATTAAAACGTGAGTGACCTGCACCATATGCAATAGTTTGATCCTGTAAATCACACTCCCCACCCTGATCACATACTGGACAATCTAATGGATGATTTATTAATAAAAATTCCATTACACCTTCGCGTGCCTTTTTAACTTTTTCAGTGTTGGTGCGAATTGACATACCTTCATTGATTGGCATCGCACATGAGGCAACTGGTTTAGGCGCACCTTCGACTTCCACTAGGCACATACGGCAATTACCGGCGATAGAAAGTTTATCATGATAGCAAAAGCGAGGTATTTCTTTGCCAGCTTCTTCACAGGCCTGCATAATCGTTAGATGATCATCGACTTCAATCTCTTTGTTATCAACTTTAATTTTTTTCACTATGCTACGTAATTTCCTTTTTTTAAATTTTCTTCAATCTCATCTCTAAAATGTCTAAATAAACCTTGAATAGGCCATGCTGCAGCATCTCCTAAGGCGCAGATTGTATGTCCTTCAATTTGTTTTGTAACATCTAGTAATTTGTCAATTTCTGCAGAAGATGAATTTCCAATAGCAATCTTCTCTAAAATTCTCCACATCCATCCAGTGCCTTCTCTACATGGCGTGCATTGACCACAACTTTCGTGTTTATAAAAACGAGCTATTCTTGCTATTGCTTTTACTAAATCAGTTGATTGATCCATTACGATCACAGCTGCTGTTCCAAGGCCTGATTTGGCAGCTACCAGTGAATCAAAATCCATTAAAACATCATCACATACACTTTTTGGAATCATGGGGACTGATGAGCCTCCAGGAATAATAGCTTTTAAATTATCCCATCCACCAATCACACCTCCAGCATGTTTATCAATTAGTTCTTTTAACGGAATGCTCATCTCTTCTTCAACATTGCAAGGATTATTAACATGACCAGATATGCAAAATACTTTGGTACCAGTATTTTTTTCTCTGCCAAAAGAAGAAAACCAATTCGCTCCTCTACGTAAAATGGTAGGCACAACTGCAATAGTTTCCACATTGTTCACTGTTGTAGGACTACCGTATAAGCCTTTGTTTGCAGGGAATGGTGGTTTTAGTCTTGGTTGGCCTTTTTTACCCTCTAAACTTTCTAATAGTGCTGTTTCTTCACCACATATGTACGCACCGGCTCCTCTATGAATATAAATGTCAAGATCCCATCCAGACTCACACGCATTTTTACCAATTAAGCCTGCAGCATAAGCCTCGGCAACAGCTTTTTCTAATACAACACTCTCGTTGAAATACTCACCACGAATATAGATGTAACATTTATGTGCTCCAATCGCAAAGCTAGCAAGTAAACATCCTTCAATAAGTTTGTGCGGATCATTTCTTATCATATCACGATCTTTACACGTGCCTGGCTCAGATTCATCTGCGTTTACAACTAAGTAATTACTCTTCTCAGAATCTTTTGGCATAAATGACCACTTCAATCCAGTTGGAAATCCTGCTCCACCACGTCCTCTTAACTGTGAATTTTTAATCTCATCAATAATCCAACTAGACCCTTTTTGCATAAGGGCTTTAGTGTTATCCCAATCACCGCGGACATACGCCATCTTAAGTTCAAAAGATTCTTCACCATATAAATTTGTAAAAATCTTATCTTTATTACTGAGCATTATTTGCACCTCTAGATCCTAATCTACCTATTTGAGAACCAATTTTAAGTGGTTTGTTATCAATAAGAGACTGTAAAATATTTTTTGTAGATTCATAATCAAGATCTTCATAAAAATCATCATTGATTTGAATCATTGGAGCATTAACACATGCGCCTAGACATTCAACTTCCATCCATGAAAATAAATTATTGTGAGCAACATCACATTGGTTTTCAGAAATAATTTCTTTACATGCCTTGACAATATTTTCTGAGCCACGCAACCAACAAGGTGTTGTTGTACAAACTTGTACAAAATTCTTGCCAACAGGTTTTGTATTGTACATCGTATAAAAAGTAACAACCTCCCAAACTTTTATAAAAGGCATTTCTAATTGCTCTGCTACATATTCAATACTTGGTTGACTTAACCATCCACCATTTTGTCTTTGAGCTATATCAAGAAAAGGCATTACGGCACTCTGCTTTCTATCATTTGGATATTTTGCCAATGCGATTTTAGCAAGCCCTTGGCTCTTTTCATCAAAACTAAAATTGTCATTTTGAATTGAACTCATCGATCAACTTCTCCAAATACTACAGCTATAGATCCAAGAATAGCTGGAACATCTGCAAGTAGATGTCCTTTTGTTAACATATTAAATGCAGCTAAATGAGCGAAACCAGGAGCACGTATTTTACATCGATAAGGTCTACTGCTACCGTCTGAAATTAAGTAAACTCCGAATTCACCTTTAGGCGCTTCAACTGCTGTATAAATTTCACCAGCTGGAACTTGAAATCCTTCAGTAAAAAATTTAAAGTGGTGGATGATTGCTTCCATAGAAGTTTTCATATCTTCTCTTTTTGGAGCAGCAATTTTAGCATCGCGGTTAATGACTTCACCATCAGGCATCTTTTCAATACATTGAAGCATTATTCTTATACTTTCTCGCATTTCTGCGATTTGACATAAATATCTATCGTAACAATCGCCATTTTTTCCAACAGGTACTTTAAAGTCAAAGTCTTGATACGAATCATACGGTTGAGATTTTCTTAAATCCCATGGCACCCCCGTGCTTCTTAAAATAAAGCCACTAAATCCATTGTCGATAGCTTCATCTTTAGTAATGTTTGCAATATCAACATTTCGTTGTTTAAAAATTCTATTTTCAGTCAACATTATTTCTATATCATCAAGTGCTTTTGGGAAACTGATACAAAAGTCATGGATTTTTTCTAGCAGGCCGTCAGGCAAGTCTTTATGTACACCGCCTGCACGAAAATATGCTGCATGAAATCTAGATCCTGAAACTTCCTCATAAAAATCTAATAGTTTTTCTCGCTCATCAAATCCCCATGTTATAGGAGTCATTGCACCCACATCCATTGCTGATGTTGTAACATTAAGTAAATGACTTAGTATTCTTCCAATTTCACAGAATAGAACTCTTATATACTGCCCTCTTTTAGGAACATCTACGTTTAACAGCCTTTCAATCGCCAATGCAAACGCATGTTCTTGATTCATTGGAGCAACATAATCAAGTCGATCAAAATATGGGATAGCTTGAAGATAGGTTTTGTGTTCAATTAATTTTTCTGTACCGCGATGTAATAAACCAATGTGTGGGTCTGCTCTTTCAACAACCTCACCATCTAAGTCTAGAAGCAGCCTTAGTACCCCATGAGCTGCAGGGTGCACAGGACCAAAATTAACTGTAATTGTTTTATTGCTCATGATCAGTCTCACTTGGTTTTACAGTGTCTTCGTACTTAGTGCCTTCCCAAGGGCTCTGAATATCAAAGCTTCTAAAGTCTTGTTGGAGTTTAACAGGCTCATAAATAACTTTTTTTTCAATTTCGCTATAGCGTACTTCAACTGTTCCAGTTAAGGGAAAATCTTTCCGTAAAGGAAAGCCTTCAAAGTTATAATCTGTTAAAAGACGTCTTAAGTCTGGGTGTCCAGTAAACTCAATGCCATACATATCAAATGTCTCACGCTCATACCAATTTGCACATGGGAAAATTGAAGTGATAGATGGAATTGTTTCATCTATTCCAACTTTAGATTTAATTCTTAGTCTAATATTTTGCTTGAAATCTAATAAGTGATAAACAACTTCAAAACGTGGTGATTTATTTGGATAATCAACTCCCGCTACATCGCTTAATTGTCTAAATTGAAAATGCTCAGCCTCCTTTAGAAAGCTTAAAACATCAATAATATCATTTTTATCTACTTCAATTTCTAATTGATCAAAAATAATTTTACTTGAAAGTATTTTTTCAAATTGTTTGATTGCCTCAAGAGCATTTTCTAAATTTGATGACATAATTATCTAACGATATTGCCTTCACGTCTAATTCTTTTTTGCAATTGTAGAATGCCGTATAGTAAAGCTTCAGCTGTTGGTGGGCACCCTGGTACATAAATATCAATTGGTACAATACGATCACAGCCTCTAACAACTGAATATGAATAGTGGTAATAACCTCCACCATTTGCACAGCTACCCATAGAAATTACATATCTAGGCTCAGCCATTTGATCGTAAGCTTTTCTAAGGGCTGGTGCCATTTTGTTTGTTAATGTGCCTGCAACAATTAACACATCCGCATGTCTTGGGGATGCTCTTGGAGCCGCACCAAAACGTTCAACATCATAACGTGGAGTACCAACATGCATCATTTCGACAGCACAACAAGCTAAGCCA